>Ga0209431_10000044_pt1 | contig 84810 bp, 86 predicted proteins | sample RifCSP13_3_FD_184021 | JGI IMG/M metagenome (GOLD analysis project Ga0209431, IMG submission 184021) | Soil microbial communities from Rifle, Colorado - Rifle CSP2_sed 13_3 (SPAdes) (version 2) | ecosystem: Environmental > Terrestrial > Deep subsurface > Rock core/Sediment | place: Rifle... | reverse complement strand
CCCCCTTCTTTTTTTTCAACAATACCAACTCAGAACACGGGTGACACTCAGAAGCTCAGCAATTTCGATGGAGCTTCTGAGTCGGCAACCTTGAGATAAGAGAAGGGGTGGCGTCCGTCTAGTAGGTGGGATCTAAAAAGCACTACACACTGCCGTGTGTAGGATCTATTGTTTTGACACAGTCTCTTTTAGCGTCGTGGAGTTTCAACTTCGACCTAACCAACCGCAACGTAGATCCAATCACCGCATGGACCAGGAGCGGGAATCCCAAGGGACCACGTGGTCAGTAACGTCTTCGGCCTCGTGAGAGACAGTTAGGCCGAAAGTGAAGCTCCGCGACGCTGAGGCGTGTGGTCTCTGGTATAGTTTCAACGACGAGTGTGTGGGTGGAAGCATACACTTCGGCTTCAGAGTTATACAACTCAACGCAAGGCGGCGGCGCGTCGCTGGCGCTCCTTGCCGCCGCACTCCAAAAATGATCATTTACATGGACCATAAAAAGATGGCACCGGCTTGGACCACCTGTGCCATCTTCACTGTCCTGAGACGAATATCCTAACCCCCACCTCCTCCACCACCGCCGGACCCCGTCGGTGGATCGCTTTCGTTTGTCGTGGTTACACTGCCTCCGTTACCGCTTGATGGCTCACTCGTGGTCGTGGGAGTCTCGGTTCCACCACCACCGCCACCTGACCCTGTGGGAGGATCGCTCTCAGAGGTCGTGGGCTCTTCGGGATCGTCAGGTTTGTTTTCGTGCATTTTTTGTCTCCTTTGTGGGAATTGGAGCAGTTTAAAAAATTCAGCTAAGGGCAAGCTCAGCCGAGTAGGTTGCGATAAAACTGGATGTCGGGACGGTATAGATACTGTTGAAACGCCTGTTCGTTCCACCTTTGTGTTAGCTGAGACAACCGCTCGCGAGCACGAGAATAGTGCATCTGTGCATCTGCTTGATTACCCAGGTTCTGGCTGGCCCGTCCAGCTAAGAGAAGTGCCCGCCATTCGGATTCCTGCTGTCCAGCTGCCCTAAAGCGATCTTGCGATCGCAGAGCGAGCTGGAGCGCGGTAGTGCTGTCATCGTTTTCCAATGCGGCTTCTGCGAGGGCCAAGATTGCTCTTGAGACCAGGCCCACATCGCCCGCATTCTCCGCGAGACGGACCGCCTCTTCACACAGCCCGAGCCCCACCCGCCGGGAGCCTGAACGTACGTTGGCTAAACCCAGCGCGTATTTGCCTTCAATGAGAACGCCGGTGTACTGCGCGCCAGCCAATCGTAGCGCCCTCTCGAACTCCCGAAGCGCCAACGGATACTTTCGTTCGGAAAGATAGATTTCGCCGTAACTCAGATGAATCTCCGGGAGTAGTGCCCTGAACTCAGCTTTTGGTTGAGTCGCCAGTTGCTGAGCTTCTTTCAGCGCGGCTTGCGCATCAGCGAAACGCCCCAGTCTGGCGAAGATATTTCCGCGGTTGTGCTGATTGAATGCAATCAAAACCGGGTTGTTAAGCGATCGGTTTAGCGCGAGACTTTGGTCGTAATTGCCTAGTGCCTCCGTGAACCGCTCTTGATCAAACAGCACGGCGCCTATCTCTCCGTAAGTAAAAGCAATCTGTCCCTGATCCGCTCGTTCTTGCGACATTTTCAACTTTTGCTGAAGTGCTGCCTGGGCCGTGTCATAGTGGCCCTTGCGGCGATTGCCTCGAGCGATTTCAGTCAGACAGATTACGACGTCGCGAGAGTACTTACCTTCCCTGAAGAACTCGCAGGCCTGTTGCACCAGCTGCAAACCTTCATCAGTTCGAAGTTGGTGTATGTAAAGACCACCGAGATTGTTTGATGCGGCGGCCTGTTGCCGCGGGACTTTATTTGCTCGAGCAAATTCGATCGCTCGCTTAAAATAGTTCTCTGCCTGGAGAAAGTCCCCGCGGGCTCGGTAGGCGTTGCCGAGATCGATCATTCCACTCGTAGCCAGGTTCGCCATTCGTTTTCGCTCTGCCGAGGCAATACCTTGCCGCGCGTATTCTTCTGCCTCCGGCACCGAGCCTTCACTAAAAGCAAGGTTGCTGAGTTCAAGAAGCACTTTTATCTCTTGCGAAGCATTCTCCGTTGCGCGCGCGGTATCCAGCGCTAGCTTAAATTGAATGTCTGCCTCCGTAAAACGGCCTGCCCCACGGTAGAGCACACCTCGTTCGCGAAGCACTTCCGATACACCCTCAATATTCCCTAGCGCCTTGAATAACGACTCAGCTTTGTCGAAGGCCGCATTGGCACTGGCAAGATCGCCTTTACGCGAGTAGCTGGCGCCCGCTCTTAAGTAGGCAGTGGCGAACTGACTGTCCAGGTTAGTTGCTTTTATATAGTTCTCAATGGCTTTGTCGAGGTTCTGGCCTTTCTGATAGGCGCGTCCTAAATCGACATGAACCCCAGCGTCGGTTGGGATCATGGTGGCAACATCGCTTAAGGCGCGGATGGCGACTGGAAAATCCCGAGAAACGGTGGCTGTAATTGCTTCGATGTAAAGTGCGTCGATCTTTGGCAACTCTGAGCGATCAACAAGATTCGAGACCAGCAAAAGTTCATCCTTGGCATTGTCTGTGTAGTCGAGTTCGGACCATGCTTCGCCCAGGCGCGCATGGGCCAGCGCGAATTCAGGATCGCTCGCCACCGCTTGTTGAAATGCCTGGCTTGCTTGCCAGTACGCGCCGTTACGTAACGCACTCATCCCCTTGTTGTACCAATCTTGACCGATAGCTGATGGTTGGTAAGGAGAAGGCTTCAACCATCGAGCAAGTCCCCACGTGCCGAGTCCAATCACGAGCGCGGCTAAGATCAGGGCACCGAGCGATATACGAGGTCGGCGGAAGGCCTCAGTGAGGCTGGTAAGTGTGGTCCGGTGAGCGCCTTGAAATTGTGCTGTTGTTTGAGCTGAAGTTCTTGGAGTGCGGCGATCTTCGATGCTGAGTTCTGGTTCGAGTGCACGCAGGTCGTTTAGCATCTCAGCCGCAGTTTGATACCGGTTATTAACATTCTTCTCCAGAGCTTTCATCGTGATCTTATCCAGCTCTGGCGGAACCTGATCGTTTATTTCCGATGGCGCTGGGGGCGTAACGTGAATGATTTGCGCGCCAATCTCAATTGCACTCGCGCCATTGAAAGCAGACTGCCCGGTCAGGCATTCGTAAAGCACTGCCCCCAGGGCAAAAAGATCACTGCGGCCATCGACCGGTCTACCGGTAGCCTGCTCAGGAGATAAGTAAAGCGGAGTGCCGACAACAACGCTGCTCTCAGTTCGCGCCGCCTGCATTCGTCGAACGTCCGAGCGATTGCTGACCTCTAAGTCCTCTTCGATGAGTTTCGCCAGACCGAAATCGAGTACCTTGACCCGTCCTCTTTCAGTGATGACGACATTTGACGGTTTGACGTCGCGGTGCACGACACCCAACGAATGGGCTTCACCAAGTGCTTCAGCAATGGACCCACAGATAAAAACCGCTTTAGAAGGGCGCAATGGTCCATCATGCAGTAAATCATGAAGCGTCTGGCCCTCTACCAGTTCCATAACGATATATGGCTGGTGATCCGAGGTTTCACCGTAATCGAAGACGGTTGCGATGTTCTGGTGACTAATCTTGGACACTGCCCGTGCTTCACGGAGAAAGCGGGCACGGTAGGATTCGTCCAGTGAGGAAAGGAATTTTATAGCCACACGGCGACCGAGCCGGGTGTCCTCTGCGAGGTAAACTACACCCATGCCACCCTCGCCGAGCTTGTCGATGATCTGATAGTGAGAGATTGTTTGGCCGATCATCCGATGCAACCACAACGCGAGCAGGAGTTGTCAGATTGTCCAAGGAAGAGATCCGACGGACTTGGAACAGGTAGAGGCATTCTGCTCTAACGGACGTGAGAATTCAAGAATGCGTCGGAATTCACTCGAGTTTAGCTGAGCGCACCTGTTGTTCCTGACGGGCCCGAAATTCGCGCAGTTTGCCACGAAGTGATGGACTGCCGTTTCCGAGAATTGCCACTGCGAACAGGGCTGCATTAATTGCTCCGGGTTTTCCAATCGCCAGGGTTCCGACCGGTACTCCGGCGGGCATTTGCACGGTGGAAAGAAGTGAATCCATGCCATCGAGTGCGTCGCTCTTCATCGGCACGCCGAGGACTGGAAGTAGACTATTAGCGGCAAGCACACCTGCCAGATGTGCAGCCCCGCCTGCCGCAGCGATTATTACCTGCGTTCCCCGTGACTCAGCTTCAGCCGCGAACGTGGTTGCGAGCTCTGGCGTGCGATGCGCAGAGATCACTCTGCACTCGTGCGACACGCCAAAGTCGGTTAACGTTTCACTCGCGTGTCGCATGGTGTCCCAGTCCGACTTGCTGCCCATAACTACGGCCACGAGGGCTCCGGTTGACTTTACCGCTGGTTCGCGTGAGGGATTTGCTTTGCTTGTTTTCCGAGCTTGTGAGTTTCTGGTAGCCACTATGCACCTGTTCGAATCTTTAGGTTTTATCGTACGCTGCGGATGTTACTCTCCCTGGTCCAGAGAGTACCCACGTTCCCCGTCGAAGTTGTAAAGGTTCTCAGTCTTTATGAAGTCGTATCCCGCCGCCGCGATCCGGCCGAGCAGTGAAGTAATCTGCGAATGGGCGATTGTGTTGCCTTCCTGTTGGGACAAGAATCGACAGCGCCAGTGATCAGAGCAGAACGTCTCGGCGTGGCCACCGGGCCAAACCTTTACGCCACGATTGCTCATCATCGACAGTTGTACCCCATCCCCGCTTAGTTTACTTATCGAATCGCCAAGGTCGTTTGCTGAGCCACGCGTCCAGTCCAGAAAGACATCAACACCTACAAGTTCTTTCTTTGCGATGGGCTGGATCTTGCCCGCGGCTCTCGTTTCTGCCTGAGGTTCAGCTGCCCGATAACTCGCGGGCTTCAATGTTTGCGGCAACTGACCGACTCGTTCAACGACCGCTTCAGCAAACTCTTTGGTCCCAACCTTCTGTTTGCTCTTTCCTTCGACAAAGATGTCATATGTGTGAATCCCGTCCTCGATTGTTCGGAGCCAGGCATTGTGAACACGTGCGGCAGTTTCTGTTTGGCCGATATGGACCAGCATCATCACTGCCCCCATTAAGAGGCCGGACGGATTTGCGAGGTTTTGTCCGGCACGTCGCGGAGCAGAGCCGTGAATTGCTTCGAACATAGAAACGTGATCGCCAATGTTAGCTGAGCCAGCCAGACCCACTGAGCCAGCTATTTGCGCTGCGACATCAGATAGGACGTCGCCGTAAAGGTTCGGCATAACCAGCACGTCAAAAGCTTCAGGGGTATCAGCCAGCTTTGCAGCACCGATGTCTACGATCCAGTGCTCTTTCTCGATGTCAGGGTATTCCTCTCCGATCTCGTTGAACACCTTGTGGAAGAGACCGTCAGTCAGCTTCATGATGTTGTCTTTCGTGAAGCAGGTGATTTTTTTCCGGTTATTCCTGCGCGCGTATTCGAAAGCGTAGCGGACTATTTTTTCCGACCCCGGTCTTGAGATCAGCTTCAGACACTGCATTACTTGTTGAGTCTGTCGATGTTCTATGCCTGCATAGAGATCCTCCTCGTTCTCGCGCACGATAACAACATCCATATTCGGATGTTTTGTTTTGACGAAAGGGTGATAAGAAACCGAGGGTCTGACGTTCGCATATAGGCCCAGCGTCTTTCGGACCGTCACATTCAGGCTCTTGTATCCGCCGCCTTGAGGGGTCGTGATGGGGGCCTTCAGGAAGACCTTGGTGCGTCGTAGAGAATCCCACGAGCTGGGTTCGATACCGGAGGAGTTTCCTGCTAGATAAACCTTCTCACCGATCTCGATGTTTTCAATATCGAGTTCTGCGCCCGCTCCTTTCAATATATGAAGCGTTGCTGCCATGATTTCCGGGCCAATGCCGTCGCCATAAGCGACAGTGATAGGAACAGGTTTTTGCATGATTACAGAGAGCCTCTCTTGGGAAGGTTCTAGGACAGAGCAATATATGTCAGGCAGCTTTACGCAGGCAATTATGAATGCGTGCTAGGGTAGCCCCGGCTCTGTCCCCAACCCCCGAAGACACCACAGACTTTAGTCTTGTGGAGTGTCAACTTCGACCTTAAAAAGCCCCTCCCCGAAACCATTCCAGACACCACACGCTTTAGAGATTGTGTGAAAACTAGGGAAGTAGCTCATCTTCATGACCAACGAGATCCTACACACGGCAGTGTGTAGTGTTTTTCAGATCCAGCCTACGCCAGACGAACTCCTCTCCCCTTTCTTTTCAACGTTACCGACTCAGAAGCACCATCGAAATTGCGGAGCTGTGAAGCTGAGCGTTCCGAGTGTCATCCGCCTTCTGAGTTGGTCTTGTTGAAAAAAGGGAGGGGAGGCGTGTGTTTGTAGGCTGGATCTGAAAGGAACTACACACTGCCGTGTGTAGTATTTCGTTGGTCCATGAGTTGATGACTCTGATGTCTTCACATAATTATTAGGACGTACGTCCTGATATAAAAATGAGCAATAAGCAATGACCAATGACCAATTTTCTAGCGGGCCGAAGGTGAAACTCCACGACGCTGAAAGTCTGTGGTGTCAGGAATGGTTTCTGTGGGAGGTTCTGTGTGAGGTCGAAGTTGAAATTCCACTACGCCGCGTCACTTTTGCACTTTCGCAGAGAAGTTGAACTCCCGGTTCTCTGGACGAAAACAGAGTTCGTCGCTGCAGCTCTGGTAACGCAACTTGCCCTTCAAATCCACAGAATCGCCACTGTAACTCGCCGGCACAACCACGGAGAACCGTATTGTTGCTCGACCCTCAAAGACGGCTACTCTGTTCTTTGAGAACTTGAGATTTTTTAGCTGTGCCCGAGGGTAAGTTACGCGGCCCACGCGAACGCCTTTAGGTCCCTCAATAGTCAACTGCGTTGCAATCAAAAAACTTTCCAACGGCCGATTTGAATGAATATGAAAGCCCGAGGGGATATCAACTTCCACCACACCCCGAAGGCTTCGTCCCTTCTTCACACTGTCGGATGTGAGATAGTTGTTGATCCGAATATTCGGCGGTGATTGGGCTTGCGAAGAAGCTACAAGGCCTACCAATAACAGCAAGAATGACACCAGTAATCTATTTCGCATTTGAATTGTCCCCTGGGATACTTTTGAATTGTTCTACTACTCTCGCGACTGCACCCCCTGCATTCCACCGCATGCTGCCAACTGTCCACAGGCAGCGTAAATGTCAACACCTCGCGGTCTTCTCACAAATGCATTTGCACCCTTTGACTGAAGAATGCCTTTGAATCTCTCCACGCGATCCGGGGGTGACGAACGATATGGCAAATGCTCTGCTGGATTGTGTGGGATCAAGTTTACTTTGGCTCTGAGGCCGTGCCGATTCAATAGGTTGCCCAGTTGTCGTGCATGCTCATCGGAATCGTTGATGCCATCCAGCATGACGTACTCAAAAGTGAACCGCTCGCCGCGTTTGAGGGATTGCTCGAATACTTTGCAGGCAGCTAACAATTCGCTTAAGGGCCACTTCTTGTTGATAGGCATCAGCTCGTCTCGCAATTCGTCATTTGGGGCTGCCAGTGAGATCGCCAGATGTGGGCGATCAGTTTGATTGGCCAGTTGCCTTATCCGCGGAACAATGCCCGCAGTCGACACTGTTACCCTATTGGCGACAATGTGTAGTCCCTCAGGATCTGAAATGATTACGAGCGCCTTCATTAGCTCGTCGTAATTCAAAAACGGTTCGCCCGCACCCATGCCAACCAAGTTTACACCATGCGGTGGCTTTCCCCCTGGACCGTATGCGTCATTGAGGGCAATGATGATCTGTTCGACTATTTCTGCGGCTGTAAGAGAGCGCAGTAGACCGAGCTGCGCGGTTAGGCAGAAAGTGCACTGCAGGGGACATCCGGATTGTGATGAAAAGCAGATGGTATCGCGACGTTCTTCTGGAATGAAGACGGTTTCAACAGGACGATGATCGTGCGTCTTCATCAGATACCGGCGAGTACCGTCAGCAGAGATGTAACGTGATTCGATAATTAGAGAACCGGCAACCGCAACTTCCGCGAGTCTAGCCCGTAGATCCTGAGGCAGGTTCGTCATTTCCTCGAAAGAACGAAGGCGCCTCCGATGCAGGCTCCCAAACAGCTGACGACCGCGATAGGACCGTTCACCAAATTCTTCGACAAAGGAGACTAACTCTGTCTGCGTGGAGCCAAGCAATTGCACTGATTCTGACATTTGGCACTATTCTACGGAAATGACGGGGGCTTGGCTAAAGGGGGAGGTTTTGGGGTGTCCTAATTTGTGGTTTCTTCTGTGGCTCGGTGTTTGACTTGTCTTACGAATACATGACCACAGAGTTCACAGAGAGACTGACGTGGACAGATAAGTCAATCAGCTTTGGCAGTAATCAGAGGTGAGTATGAATTCTTCGTGAACCCGGTTCCTCTGACAAAGAACCGATCCGCAAACCACACGACAACCGCGCGAAACAAGGCGGGGGAGGAGCGGTAAACTCAGGCCGCTCCGTGACTGCGGCCCGAACCTAACCTACTGAACTACCGAGAACTTTGCGGAGGGCGAAAGTGTTTGGCCGGAAACACGGTCACGGATTCTGATCGCGAGCTCATAGTTTCCTGGTGTAAGCCCGGAACTATCAATCAGTCTCGCCAGCGTCAGCCGCTGTCCTGAGTCGCTGAGGCCACGCCAGTCTTCCATCTGCTTGCCCAGTTCCTTTCCGTCTTTCAGCAGCGCGTATTCGACATCAACCGCGGGACGCAGCGTCGTCTGATCAATCCCTGCGTTGTAGACCTGCATATACACGCCTACGGGTTGCCCACGCCGGTACGTGCCGGAGACGTTGGGAATTACCTTCGTCTGACCGATCACAAACTGTCCGACAGCGGGCTGATCGATGAGGCTCTCGAGTTTCGCGGCCAGCACCAGTGTCGAGGTGGACAGCTTCTGAGAATCATATTTCGGAACAGTAAAGCCCACGTGTCTGATTCCGGTAGCTCCAGAGGCTACGTCACGGACAATCACGTCAACCTTATAGGTACCGGGCTGCAGAGGCACTGCCTTCTGGTAAGCGGATTTTCGATCACGAGCTTCCGTCAGTTCCTCAGTCGTAGCAGTGGTAATTACCGGATCCTCGAAGATCCCAACCCTTCGATTTGCAACAGAAGTTATCTTGCCATAGATGTTGATTCTTGCTTGTTGCAGGCCGCCACTGTCTTGAAATACCAGATCCTTATTCTCGGCTTGGATGGTAAATGCCGTTATGACGCGTTCGTCGGACTGCCGGAAGAAGTCGACTCGTACGTCAAAGTTCAGTGGGTTTTCTTCAACTACACCGGTGTTAACTGCTGTGGCGAGGTCATTAAATTTGACCTGGGGTGGACGGTTGAGATCTGCCAAAAGTTGTAGCCGAGAAAACGGGCTGTCCTGCTCGCGCTGGTAGTTTGCATTGCCGATGCCGTGCATTCCAGTGATACGGTCAGCTTTAGTGGACAGGCCCAACTGTTCCGACAGGGTAAGTCCGGCGCCCGGAACCATCGCTAGGGCATCCTTCTCAAATGGGTTTCTGGCTATGCGATACTCGCCGCTTCCAGTCGGATCGACGAATTCGATCTCAACGCCAGAGCCTACGCCGGCAAGGTACCGGTAAAACCAGATTTCAAACGGGTACGTGGTTGTTGACCCACCACCTTCCCAGGAAGGACGCTCATAAGCCCCGCCCATCGGGTGGGTCTCTCGTTCATCCGGCTTGCCGTACATAATGTAGATACGGCCGCGATCAGTCTTCCAACCCGGTATTCCTGAGGCAAAGTGTTCGTTGGCGTAGGCGATTCGCTCGTAATACTCCTCTTTGTACTCATTCTCGTCAGTGTCGGGATCCGGATCTCGACGACGCCAAAACTCCTCAATGAACCGCTCCCGCTCGTCATCCGTCTGCAGCTTCTTGAAAGCCCTACGCTCTTCTCCGGTGATGATGTAGGTAACGTCCTTGTCGAGCCAGTCCTTGTAAGCCTTCTTTAGCTCGGGCTTAACGTTCCGTGGCCTCTCAGACGGATCCTGATTTCTTTCGGCCTGTGCGTACAGTGCTGTCATGCCAGTGACTGCCACTGTTAGGAGGAGGGACAGACGAACAGCCGCTTTCAAGTAATGCATAACAAAACTCCTACAAATTGTTGAGCCAATAGATTTAACCGTAAAATGCCGGCCACTGCCGGGATCGATTGGAAGTACGGATTCTAAAGTCCGTTCGGGAACACAGTCAAGATGCCGCAACCGCGAGGTTTGTTGCTTTTTGGCCATATCTCTAGGTTGTCCTTCGTGGCCGCGTGAAAATCCACGCCACAAAGATCGATACAATGTAGAGCACTATCATCGGTGCGGCGAACAGCAACATGTTCGGAATGTCACTGGTTGGCGACAAGATCGCCGCCGAAATGAGAATTACGATTAGTGCTGCCTTCCAAATACGAACCAAAAAACCAGCGGTAATCAGGCCTATTCGCGCCAATACATAAGTGACAGCTGGCATCTGGAAGACCACCCCCATTCCCAGCATCACGATGATGATGAAGTCGAAGTAATCGTTGGCTTTCAATAGCAGGCGGAAATCCTGTCCTAGCCCCAACAAGTATCTGGCCGCCGGCGGGAAGATGATCTTGTAAGCGAACGCGGCGCCCAGGACGAACGATATAGAGGACAGTGCAATGAAAGGTGTTACATACCCTCGTTCGTGCGGATAAAGGCCTGGTGATACGAATGCCCATATCTGCCATAGTAGAAAAGGTACTGAGATGCAGATCGCGGCATATAGTGAGACCTTTATGTAGAGCGAAAAAGGCTCTAGTGCGCTTGTCACGATCAGCTTGTCGTTAAGGCCCGCATAGGGAGCGGGTGCTGCTGCAAAATCAACCGGGAGGCGAACCCCCTTTGGGACCACAGCGCTGCCGGCATATAGCGGTTCATCCGTAAAGAGACCTAATTGACCCTGCGCGTCTCTCGCCACTTTTGCGGCAACCGAGGCGCCTAATGGGATCAGACTGCTACCCAACCTCGTCTCTTGCGAGAACACGTACCGGCCCGTGTCACCCTCTTTTGCCGCACTCAATGCCTGAATCGTTTCCTGTCCCGTTATCCCCGCGATAGGGGCCCGACGCTGCTGCGCCTCACTCAGTGCCTGCTCGACCGGTATTGCGAGAAAGTTGTAGATGCGATCGGAAACGAACCAGCAGAGAGTTGTCGCAACAAAAACAAAAACAATTGATCTGATTAGTCTAGTGCGCAGCTCGTCCAGATGCTCGAGGAACGACATCTGGCCGCCCAACTCCGATTCCTTTTCGGTTGTGATCGGACGTGCTCGTAAGAGAGATGACATGGAGGTGAGTTACTGCTTAGAGCTTTTAGAGCCAATCTCGCTTGCTGGGTGCTGATTCTGACGGCGTCTTGATTTCTGTGGACTCACCGGGTGTTTTCAAACGAGCAACTGAGCGCTCGTCGCTGATCGGTTCAATCCGAGGCTCAGTGGTTTCGCGCATCTCAGGGGTGTTAAAGTCATCAAACGAAACTGCGTCTGTCACCGAATCGCGGATCTCACCGACCGATTGTTCGATGGCCACCTCTCGCTCCCACGTCCGCTTGAACTCGTCCGACGCCCGGCGGAATTCAGCCAGGCTCTTGCCAAGCGAGCGACTGATTTGTGGCAGCTTTCGTGGGCCAAAAAAGACCAACGCCATAACGAGAATGAAAATCAATTCAGTGCTGCCCACTGACTCGAGTATTAACAGAACCAAGTCTTTGCCTCTCCGCTAACAGGTTGCAACACGTCTCACTGTGGTCCGTTCGCTTTGATTCCCGTTGTGTAATCTGGTGGGTAGTAGATTACTTCTACTGCCCGACCACCCACGCCTTTGGTGTAGAAGGACAGGGAGCGATCACGGTGTTCTTTGACCGGTCGACCCTCGCGATTGGCGGCAGCTTCCAGTGCTTCTCGGGAATCCACTCGCAGGCCGATGTGCGGTGGGTGCTTTGAGCCAGGCCCTAGCAGAGCCAGGCCGAATCCTTTCGCGTCGCGAAGCATAGCCCAGTCGTCATACAGGGTCTCCAAATGAAAGCCGACGCGTTGATAGTCACGTACATCCTGCGGCAGATCCTTCGAATCAATCGCCAAATGATCGACAATAGCTGCAAAACCCGTGTCTTGATCCATCACACCACCTGCCCTGAACAGCAAGGATTAACAGATTGTAGCGCGCTGGCTCGCAAACCCGAAATGGAGTTCTTCCCGGGGACTCGGCGATTGCACTCCTTCATCCTCGCCAGATCGGGGTGACAGGTTCTTGACACCTGCCTTTGTCTCGCTCACCCTTTTCGTGCGTACTTTTATTTGGGAGCAGATGCCACAAACAGATTCAACCCAGAAACAGATTTCACCTCCCGCTTTGCTTCAAACCTTTGCCGAGGTGGCAGAAGCCGTGGCTGCCACAACCAAGAAACTGGCCAAGGCTGCCTTCTTGGCTGACTACTTCAGACAATTGAACGATGTCGATCTCTCCCGAGCCGCACGGTATCTAGCGGGACACCAGTTCGCAGCCGCCGATGAGCGCACCACCAACGTCGGCGGGAGTATTATCAGCAATGCCCTGAGCGAGGCGACCGGATTCAGCATCGCCGATCTACAACCAAAGTATGTTCGGCTCGGAGACGCGGGTGAAGCCGCTTATGAAGCAGTCAAAGAGACAAAACATACATATCAACAACCCAGTATTACCCTGGCCGAAACTGAATCTCTTATCTCGCGCCTCAGCGAAACGCGCGGGACAAAGAACAAAACAGCTTTGCTGACCGCAATTCTGCATCAGGCGACTCCGCTTGAAGCGAAATATCTCGTGAAAATTCTTGCACGCGACCTGCGCATTGGATTGCGAGAAGGCTTGGTCGAAGACTCGATAGCACGCGCATTTGAGCAGCCTCTTGAGAAAGTGTCGTACGCCAATATGTTGTTGGGCGATATCGGAGAAACCGCGGTTCGCGCACGCACGGCAGAATTGAACGACGTTCGAATGCGGCTGTTTCATCCGATCAAATTCATGTTGGCGACTCCCGCCGCCGATCTCGCCGATATTGCGCGCACTATGCCCGAGGAGTTCTTTGTTGAAGACAAGTTCGACGGAATTCGGGCCCAAGCTCACGTCACTCAGGATCGAGTAGCAATCTACTCCAGAACCATGGATGAGATTACTCCCCGCTTCCCAGAGCTGATTGAGCACTTAAGGCGGCTTGGCGGCCCGATGATTCTAGATGGCGAAATTGTGCCGGCTAAAGGAAGAAAGATTCTCCCTTTTGCAGAGCTACAAAAGCGGTTGGGACGCAAGAACATCGGGCCAGACATGCTGCGGGAGGTTCCTGTAGTCCTCGTCGCTTACGACATTCTTTATGCGCGAAACAACGTGCTTACCGAACAAAGCTTGGAGCAAAGGCGGCAAGAATTAGAAGAAGTCGTTCCGGCGTATGGACCAGTCCGGATCTCAGTTGCGAAGCGATTCACGGTGGTGGACCAACTGGATCAGGAGTTCGACGACGCGCGGGCTCGTGGGAACGAAGGGTTGATGATTAAAAGCCCGGAGTCGACTTACAAGCCGGGGCGACGGGGACGCGAGTGGATGAAGCTGAAACGCGCTATCGCCACGCTCGACGTCGTGGTGACAGCGGTCGAAGTGGGCCACGGAAAGCGCCGACATCTTCTTTCCGACTATACGTTCGCCGTAAGGCGGGCCGAAGACAGCGATGAACTTCTGAATATCGGCAAAGCCTATTCAGGCTTGACGGATGCTGAATTAGCGGAAATGACCGAGTTCTTTAAGCAGCACACATTAAAAGAATTTCACGGGAGAGTCCGACTCGTCGAACCCTTAGTCGTAATCGAAGTAACGTTCGATCGTATACAAGAGTCCGGCCGCCACAAGAGCGGTTATGCCCTGCGTTTTCCCAGGATCTTGCGCCTCCGTACCGACAAAAAGGTCCAAGAGATCGACACTCTTCAAACCGTCAGGCGGCTGCATGCGGAGACGCAGCAGTAGTTGCTAAGCGCAGCGAGCCGAGCTCGTGCTCGCTAAAATGATCATCCGGAAGCACTTGTACTATTGCTTCCGATAATGGATAGGGGTAGCATGCACCTCGGTTAAAAGAGTCTCTCAGCCGGCGAATAGTGGCTCGTAGACACAAATATCCGTCTCCTCAACGGCTCGCGCTGAAGACCATTTATTTCAGGTGTGAAGCGACGCTGTTTTAGAAGAAGACCTCGACCAGGGCAAATACCAGCTCTTCGAACGAAAAGCTGTCCGTTTCGCTGCTTTCGAGGTTCGTATCAGCTGTGTACGAACCGCTATTCTCGTAACTGGTCGTCGGGGTGCTAGCTCCGGGGCTTCCGATGTCGCCCGAAGTCCTTATTCCAGGGCTCCCAATGTCCCCCGCGAGCACTCCGGAACTAAGAGTGCAAATGAGGAACGCCGCCAGAATTAGACTCTTGACTTGTTTCATTGTTGTCTCCTTAAAGGATCCTGTCGACTTGGCCCATAGGCCGTCTGGGACAAGTAACTGGACATGTGGTTTGGCCGTGGATGATAATCCCGCGATGGATGCTATGCAAGGCATCTTACAGTCGCGTATAAAGGAAGCCCTCACATGAATTTACAAGTATCAGCGCAGACAGTATCGAAGCTAGGCCAGGACTCGAGCGTGCTGGCGCGGTGTCAAGAGGCCAAGCACTTGGAGATGGACGGCGATTACGCCGGTGCTCGAGCGGTATTGGGAGAATTGTGCGAGGTCCTGGGGGAGCGTCCGAACCTGGAAGGTTTGACTCAGGTCGTAGGTGCCGAACTCCTGCTTCGGGCGGGTAGCATTTGTGGTTGGCTTGGCAGTGCCCACCAGATCGAAAACTCACAAGAACGTGCAAAAGATCTGATTAGCGAGAGCCGCAGTGTCTTTGAACACCTCGGCCTGACGGAGAAAGCAGCCGAGGCCTCGAATGATCTCGCTATCTGCTACTGGCGTGAGGGCGCTTACGATGAGGCGCGCGCAACGCTTCGTCATGTCCTGGCGCAACTTGATCAAAACGTCACTGAGGCGAAGCTGCGGACGTTCTTGAACCTTGCCGTTGTGGAGCGTTCCTCGATGCGCTGGCGAGATGCTTTGGAAGTTAATCGCACCGCCGCGCCTGCTTTCGAGCGCAGCAGTAATCATTCTCTGCGCGGAAAGTTTCATAACGAGTACGCGACCGTCCTTAAGAACCTGGGACTTGCTGAGAGTCGCGAAGATTATGTTGACCAGGCATTAGTCGAGTACGCCGCCGCCTCCTACCACTTGGAGCAGGCAGGCAACCGGCGTTTTCAGGCAGTAACTGAGAATAATCAAGCCCTCATATTTTCGAGCATTAGCAGGTTTTCGGAAGCCCACGAACATCTAAACCGAGCCCGCTCTCTTTTCCTGACTCTTAATGACCGTGGTCACGTTGCTCAGGTTGACGAAACCCGAGCCCGCGTGTTGTTGGCAGAGGGAAAGATTTCCGAGGCGGAGCGCATCGTGAGAGGGTCGGTCAAAACCCTGATGCAGGGGGATCAGCGGTCAATCCTGGCTGAAGCGCTTACCACTCATGGAGTTGCTTTGGCCCGTCTCGAACGACACGACGAAGCACGGTCAGCATTTAAACGCGCGGTAGAGGTCGCAGATCAGGGTGGGGATCCCGAAACGGCCGGAACTGCAGCACTAACAATGGTCGAGGAGTTGGAGAGCTATCTTGGCATCGAGGCGAAACAGTTCTATGTGCGGGCCGAGTGGCTGCTAAAGAAGTCTCAGGATGAAAAGACGATCTTGCGATTGGGAGACTGTGCGCGCCGGCTCTTGGCGCGCGAGACTCATATTGCAGACCGAATGGGACTCGGTCGCTCTGAGTCGCCATCTTCAGAGCTTGATGAATTGCTTAAGGACGGTCCATTTTCTCTTGAGCAGCGAGTGCTGCAATTCGAGGGACAGCTCATAAAGCGCGCTTTGGAAGCGTCAGGTGGGAGCGTTACCAAGGCAGCACGCCTTCTGGGTATCAGCCATCAGGGATTGGCATTCATCCTAAACGGCCGCCATAAGAACCTGCTAGCAGTGCGAACGCCAGTCAGGCCGCGTCGTAAAAGCATCATCCGGCGTTAGCCCGTTACTAGCAACGCCGCGAGACAGTCCATACTCTAAACACCCGTAGAACTGAATTAGATTCGCCACCTTTTTTCAGATGAAGACACTTATCTCAAAGTCTGTCGCCCTGGGACTGTTCGCCGCAATGTTTCTCTTTAGTCAGGTTATTCCCGCGAGCGAGGCGCAAAATCGCCGGGGCCGTTCCCGTACGACGACGACACGACCAACTCCGGCACCCAGTCCCGTTCCCACGCCGACACCCACCCAAACAACGACGCGTGTGCCCAAGCAGCCGGTCAGACTTGCCCTATTAAATGGCCAACTCATAACCACTGCTGATATCGATCGTGAAGTTGGCGCGCAAGTAGAGGATCTGGAAGAACGTGTGGCAGAAGCTTCAATGCGCGTGCTGGAAATGGCCATCAACACGCTGCTCTTGGATCACGAGGCGCGGAAGCGCCGTATTAATGCGCAGCAACTGTACGACGCTGAAGTCACCCGCCGCATCGCGGAACCTACACAAGCGCAGATTGCGAAGGTTCTGGAGGAGAACCGCGCACAGCTACAAGGAGAAGATCCAGCTTCGGCCCGCTCTCAGGTGATAGCCTTCTTAAAAGCGCAGCAGGAGGCGAAGTTATCTGACGATCTCGTCAGACGTTTGCGTACCACAGTACCGGTTGTAATGGGAGCTAATCTAAGCACCCCTAACCTGGCTCCGGCCACCGTTGTCGCTACAGTAGGAGGGGTATCCCTCCCCTTTGGGCAGCTTTCTGAGCGCTTGAAACCGATTCTGTATGACTTGCGCCTCAGGACCTACCTTCAGACGAAAGATGCTCTGGACCGAACCATTACGGATCTCCTCTTAATAGCTGAGGCGAACCGCCGCAACGTACCACCTGAGGAGATCGTTCGGAGTGAAGTTACTAGTAAGATGCGACTGCCAACGGAGGCGGAGATTGCAAAGTTCTATACAGAGAACAAGAGCAGAATCCAGGGTGACCTTAACTCTGTTCGGAACGAACTAGCCAACTATCTGCAAGAGGAGGAGCAGCAGCGACTGGAAGGCTTGATGGCTGAGCGTCTTCGTCGAGACGCCGAAGTAAAGCTTTTGATTACTGAGCCAGAGGCTCCTCGGCAGGCGATTAGTGTCGATGATGACCCAGCCAGGGGTTCTGCGACAGCTCCAGTAACGATTGTCGAGTTCACCGATTTTCAATGTCCAGCGTGCGCCGCCATGCATCCGGTTCTGGAGGAGGTGCTCAGTGGATTTGGAGCTAAAGTAAGATTTGTAGTTCGAGATTTCCCTCTGAGATCGCATCAGAATGCATTCAAGGCTGCTGAGGCAGCGAATGCGGCCCACGCTCAAGGAAAGTTTTTCGAATACGTGGCGCTATTATTTCAGCGACAGAACGCTCTCGATGTTGGATCGCTCAAAAAATATGCTTCCGAGCTAGGACTCGATCGAGTCCGCTTTGATGCTGCGCTCGATAAGGGTACCTACGGAGTGGAAGTGCGGATGGATATTAAGGACGGAGAGCTTTACGGTGTGGAAAGTACCCCAACAATCTTTATTAACGGTGTCCGCCTGCGAACATTAAGTGCAGAGGCGCTGCGAGAAGCGATAGACCGCGCCCTCGCAACGCCCCAAAGTACAACCCGCTGATCGAGTTTACTTCTCTTCGTTGGCCTTCCTGGCCTGGGTTTCTTTTACCTTTTCGCTGGCACGTTCAAAATTGGCTTTGTAGATCGCCAAGTTCGGGTCGTTGTTCTGTTGACCCAACATCTGAGCCTTTTCATAAAGCGGACGGGCCAGTTCTATTCGATCATTCTTCTCATAGGCTTCAGCAAGGCTGTCGTAAACATTTGCCGAACCTGGGTAGCGCTCAACGTTTGCTTTGAAGATTGCTATTGCCTCGTCGGTCTTCCCGGCCAAGAGTGACTGGTAACCAAGTTGGTTAATCAAGAGTTCAGGTGGCTGGATCTCGTAGCCAAATCGTCGGCCTAGCTTTTGATAGTGCTCGTCGACTCCCTTGAGTCCTCCGCTGATAGCACCCGTGTGATCACGGGGCATTTGCCAGCCATCATAAATCTTACGTAACCCCGCATAGTGACTTGGCATCACCACTGAGCCATGGTCCTCGTCATCCATCTGACGAGCTTCCCACACGAAGTCCTTAAGCTGGGTTTTGGCTAACAATCGTTTGAAGCTATCAAAGCCTTCACCGATCGGGCCCGGTTCATTGCCGAGAGTCACATAAAGAGTTGCGTTGAGCTCTTGACGGTTTTTAAAGAATTCTTCCGCTCGTTGCAGTATCTCCTGATTTTCCCACTGGAGTGCTGGGCTTACAGCAACGTAGGAATTGAAAACGCCCGGCCGAGTCAGCATTGCGTGAATCGCAAATAAACCACCAAGAGAATGACCTGCCAGGATGCGGTAGGGCTTGACTCTATAGTTCTTCTCGACGTACCGAAGTAGCTCAGTTTCTATGAACTTGAGGAAGTTGTTTGCCCCACCCGTCGTTGGGAATTGCAACTTGCCGTCGGGTGTCTTCGCACTTGATTTTACGGGACTAAGATCTCGGGCGCGGTCAGTATTCGGGATACCCACGACAATCATCTCAGACATGCGACCGTTGCGCGCCAGAAATTCGACGGTGCTACCGGTGTGAGCGATGTGGGCATCGCCATCCGTCATGTACAGGACCGGGTAACTTTGCTTGTTGGCATCGTAGCCGGCCGGGGTTCTGACAAGAACTACTCTTTCCTCACCAAGCACTGCGGACTTGATTGTGATTTTATTAACGTTGCCGCCAACTTGAGCGTAGCCGGCGATGCTGCTGAATAAACCGACCAAAGCAACCAGTGCCAGCTGCACGCCAAATCTGAAATACAGGGAAACATCTATGGGGGCGTTCAACGATTCAGACCGCGAAACTTTCATCATGATGGGACTCCTATGGTTGGACGACTGACAGCCTTCCGAAGGTAAATCAAATGGCTGGCGGTAGTTAGGCAATACAGAGCTTTGCGGGGTCTTATCCCACCCGTCCGTTTGAAACGTAAGCAGAATGTGACTAGCGGGCCTGTGACCGTGACGAGTCGGCGCAAGGGCAGCCAGGACCCGAAGGTGAGTTCAACGAATCAGGAGCATAATCGGAGAACTCCGACGGTGGAACCCTTCTGTCAGCAGTGCTGAAACTGTTTCAATGCTTCTTCTCGGACGCAGGACAAACCGATTCTGATATCCCCGACTATAGCATCCACGCTAAAAAAAACAGGAGGCAGGGAGTTTAATCCCTGCCTCTTCCCCGCCGCGCCGCCATGATTCGTTAGCAGAACGCTGGTGCAATTTCCTCGATGCGTTTTCGCGCTTTTGGACTCAGTGCCTCGAGCGACGCGAGCACTCTATCGTGTGTCATCGCCGTTCCCAGGTAGGTCCAACGATTTGCCTGCCGCTGCACAATCCGAAAGATCTCCTTTTCGTAATCGTCTAGCTCTCTTCCGGTAGCTCTTATGAAGCTATCCATGTCGAACTCAACCTGCTGTGCCAAGCCTTGATCAAGGAGCCCACCTATTTCGAGATACTCTTCTACCGCAGCCATCCTTTCCTCTTCACTGCGTCCGGCACCAAGCGTCTCCACCATCAATGTATCGAGCTTCGCATGCTGCACTTCCTCGAGCCAGTGGTTCTTCAAAAGACTCTTAAACTGTGAATCGAGGTTTTGATTGTCCTTTACGCTCTCAATGTAGTGGCGCTGCGTCATCCACTCGATGTGCAGAATCGTGATTGCAACTCCCAGCGGGTCGTGGGCCAACACCGCTTTTGCAATGGCCTCCGGTGGCCCAATCACCTCGCACGAAGTTCCGAACCCCTCTTCGAACTCCTGCCGAAAACGTTTGAACAGTTGAATGTGCTTCGCTTCCTCACCTGCAAACTGGAGCAGAGCCCGCACTCTATAGTCATCACCCTGCAGTTGCGGCCGAGCGTGGTCTAACACGAAAGGCAGAATAAACTCCTCAACCAAGCCAAAGATGCAGAGGTAAGCGTTACTTCGGATTTGATTCAATACGATCTTTTCTTCGGCCGAGAGAAACGATAGTGCCTCAGTTCTCGCCAGTGCTTCTGGCAGGAACGGCTTAGAGAAGTCCAGCTTCTTGGAGCCACCAATAATGTCTTCGATTTGCCAATGGACCGCTTGCGAGGCTGTCAACACCGATTGATAGGTATATCCGTGATTCATCTGGGGAACACCTCCTCTGGTTCCGGTTAGCTGTCTCGTGCGGTTTCGCCCGCCTTATCCTTAAACGCGGAAAGAAGAGATGGATTGAATCAGGCTTCCTCTAACAATTTGGGCCCGGTTGGTCCACTTGGGAATATTCGGCCGAAATTGCCCTTAAGGAAGGGGTGTCGTATAGCCAAGAATCTGCGCAGCTTTTGAGGTAATTCTGAAGGTTGGTGGGCAGGAAATTACTTTTTGAGATCCTTTGGGTTCTCGGGCTTGGCAAATAAGGAAGGTGCGAGCGGTCGATTGTATTCCACAGACTCGTAGTTGACACGGCTGGTTTGAAAGCCATTGCGGAAATGATCGATCACCCATGGCGCTGCTACGCCTTGGATACTAATGAGTTTGGCTAGCCGATCCTCCTCTACGATTTCCTCAAGTTCTTCTGTATCTTCACGTTGTCTTGTGCGCTTGTAGATTATTTTCGCGGGCTTTCCATCTCGGGCACCGAATTCAAACTCAATCCAAAAGCCGTCCGGGTACGTAAGGCGTATTGTCTCGTTTCGCATGGCTAGTCCTGCCTCGCGCCTGCCAACGTACTTGACGGTGCCACCCTCTTTTCGCCACCAGCCGCGCAGAAGGTTTTCGAAACTAGTGCGCATGCTTATTTTGAAGTTTTGGATTTGGGCAGGCTTCATGTCGGCAATTTTTCGGGTCGCACCATCGTAGGTCCACCCAGTTTCGCCGCTGTTGGTTTGAATGATTCGGACGCCATTTGAGGTAAATTCGGTGCGCTCGCTGTCAGGGTAGGAGAGGTAATCAAGAAATCGCGTCGGAAGTTGTGGTAGTCCCTCCTGGTAAGTCGTATAGAAGCCGCGCCCGATCACTGTGCGAATATCGAGATAAGTTTGCCCGCCTACGCTTTCTATAGCACGTCTGATGATTGCTTCGGATTTTTCGTCGGATCCCGATTCCTGGTGATCGGATTGTGCAAGCGTTTGCGAAAGCGCAACGAGGCTAACAACCAAAACGGCCGCAAGGTTTTTAAGGATTGTCATCGTTGGACTAGAAGAAAGGGCTTCAAGTTTTCGTTGAAGCCCTTTGGGTTGGTGGATCGAGCCGTTCTAATTCAGGTTAGCGTTAGTCCCTGCCTGCGCTTTTACCACCACCTCGCCTTCCTCCACGTCCACTAAAAAGTGAGTAGCGGACTTCCACAAGGCGGTTATTGGCAGCTTGACCTTCTCATCGATGTGACGCTTCAGGAATCTGGCGCCGTAAGCGGTGTTGTAGCCCTTTTCGGTGAGTAGATTCAGCGCAGCTTCGGAACTATCTACCGCTTTTCCTTGTCGCTCCATCTGTCGTCGCAGCTTCTCCAAATAAAGGCGCGCGATCTGGCGAACTTCATCCATAGTCAGCGGCGCAAAGACGATGATCTCGTCAATCCGATTGCGAAACTCTGGTGAGAAGCGTTGCTCTGCCGCCTTCATCACTTCGTTGTTGACGATTCGAATGTCGTTGGCTGTCTTCGTACCAAAACCCAATGGTTTCTCGAACTTCTTAAAGCTGTCCGAGCCAAGGTTGGATGTCATGATCACTATTGCATCCGACAGATAGACCTTCTTTCCGCGACCGTCTGTAAGCCAGCCTTCATCGAACCCCTGTAGGAACAAGTTCATCAAGTAGGGTGATGCCTTTTCTACTTCGTCCAACAAGAGAACCGTGTATGGGTTCTCCCGCAATTGTTCGGTGAGGATGCCGCCGCGCTCCGAGCCAACGATGCCACGTGGCATTCCGATCAGCTTCTCGATACTGACAGTACCTTCGCTGTATTCAGACATGTCAATGCGGACCATCTTCTCCTCATCGCCAAACATGAACTCAGCAACTGCCTTGGCAAGTTCAGTTTTGCCGACTCCTGTTGGACCAAGAAAAAGTAGGACACCGTCGGGTTTATAGTGCGACTCTTTCAGCGGGCCCTTGTTCAATCTAAGCCGCTGAGCAACGGCTTTTATTGCCTGCTTTTGGCCGATAACTCTCTGGCCCAGCATGGCTTCAGTACTTAAGAAGCGGTCACTCGTGTCGCGAAAGATCATATCTCGAGGAATCCGAGATTCCTGAGAGATGACATCGATAACGTGCTCTGGTTTCACTACCAAAGTCTGCGGCTCGTTTATCTCTACCTTTACAGCTGCAGTATCGAGCCAGCCAATCGCTTTGTCCGGCAAGTGCAGGTTACGAATGTACTTTGGCGCCATCTCCAAAGCGGTATTGATCGCTGCGTCCGAAATCTTGACGGAATAATTTCTTTCCAATCGCGAGCGCAAGCCCAGTAGGATTTCCCGCGTTTCGCTGATGGACGGTTCAACTACTTTGACAGTCCGAAAACGGCGCGCAAGCGCTTCGTCCTCAGCAATGTATTCCTTGTATTCGGATAGAGTTGTCGCGCCGATAATTCGCATCTCGCCCCGAGCCAATGCCGACTTGAACATGTTTGCCGCGTCCGATGAAGTTCCTAATGCGGCGCCGGCGCCGATGATCGTATGTGCTTCATCAATGAACAGAATCAGATTATCTCGCTCTTTGACTTCGTCGATAATCCCCTTGATTCTCTCCTCAAACATGCCGCGAAGCATGGTTCCCGCGACAAGACCACCCATTTGAAGTTGCACAACATGCGAACCGCGCAGTCGAGCTGGTACCCTCTCGGGCTCAAGCTCAATCAGTCTCGCCAGGCCCTCAACAACTGCAGTTTTCCCTACACCGGGCTCTCCGACCAGCATTGGCGAGTTCGCCCGTTCACGGTGACATAGGATTTCAATAATCTGCTGGATCTCTTTTTCGCGACCAATCGTGGGAGGAATCTTATCGGCGCGAGCCAACCGGTTGAGTGAGACACCAAAATGTTTCAGGTACGGTGGTAACTCGAACTTCTTGCGATATTGTTCTTCCTCATGTTCCCGCTTTTGGACCTGCGCCCGCACGTTTTCAGCGACGTTCTCTGGGGTTACCCCCATTGTGCGCAGCACCTCAACGAAGAGACTGTCATAATTGGTGAGTGCTTCAAAGATGTCTGTTGCTTCAATGGTTTTACGTCCCTGAGTTCTGGCCCTCTCCATTGAGCGTTTGAACAGGTCAGTAGTCTCCGGAGATATTCTGAAGCCTTTTCCGATGTGCTGGTGTCGCAAATTCTCTAGTCTTTTGTCGATCGCGATCTTTACGACGACCGGATCAAGCGACAATTCCCGCATTGCCGAGTTGAAGAGATCCGGCTCCTCGTGAATCAGTCCTTTAAGAATGTGTTCGACGGCAACAAAATTTTGGTCGTGACTCCGCGACTCACCCAACGCATATTCCAAGATGCGCTGACCGCTCTCGCCAAATTTGTCTTTATAAGCGCCTAGATCAACCATTCTCTACCTCTTCTGTCGTTTGAACTCAGTAGTTGGACGATTTCATGACAGAAGCAAGCCTCAAATCACTATTATTAACGTAAACCAAGTAAACCAAGTTCTCAGACCGTCTAGCGCAACACTTCTAACGCGGCGGTTAGATGTTTGGAGCATATGCGGCGTTGCGTTTCAATGCAACAACTATTCATGGCGCGATGTCCTTGCAAATCTACGGCCACCAATCAGGGAGTCGGATTGAAATTTTGCAAGAAATCGTGCGTATTTCGTTCAGCTGTCGCGATTAATAGTCGTAGTCGTCCCCGCCGGGCATTGGCGGTGCAGGTTTTTTCTTTGGTTCAGGTGCGTCGCTGACGGCTGCGTCTGTGGTCAGCATTAGACCAGCAATCGATGCCGCGTTTTGTAAGGCGGTGCGTACTACTTTTGTTGGGTCGATGATACCCGACTGCATCAAATCCTCGAACTGGCCCGTTGCAGCGTTAAAGCCACTGTTGCCTTTGAGCTCTTGAACCTGTCGGGCGATAACCGCCCCTTCTAGTCCTGCATTTTCGGCAATGCGACGTATTGGCTCCTGGAGAGCAGAGCGCAAGATATTCACGCCCGTCTTAACATCGCTATCTTCATCAATGCTATCGAGCACTCGAGAAGCTCTCAGTAATGCAACACCTCCACCTGCTACAATACCCTCTTGAGCGGCCGCTCTAGTAGCGTTCAATGCGTCTTCAACGCGCGCCTTGGTCTCCTTGAGTTCGGTTTCTGTTGCTGCACCAACTCGAAGAACTGCAACGCCTCCAGCGAGCTTCGCTAGACGCTCCTGTAGTTTCTCGCGGTCATAATCGGAGGTGGTCTCTTCGATCTGCCGTTTAATGGTGGCAACTCGACCCTGAATGGCTTTCGAGCTCCCAGCGCCCTCTACAATAGTGGTGGCCTCCTTATCGATGACGACTCGCTTCGCCGTGCCCAGGTCGGTAATCTGAACATTCTCAAGCTTAATGCCAAGATCTTCAGTGATCAGACTGCCACCCGTCAGAATTGCCAGATCCTCAAGGATAGCCTTTCGCCGGTCACCAAAGGCTGGTGCTTTCACTGCGCAGACTTTGATCGTGCCTCTCAATTTGTTTACAACCAGAGTGGCAAGCGCATCTCCCTCAATGTCTTCTGCGATGATTAACAGGGCCCGTCCCTGCCCGGCACTCTGTTCCAGTACTGGAATCAGATCCCGCATCGCCGAGATCTTCTTCTCGTGTAACAAAACGAAGGGCTCTTCAAGTACGGCCTCCATTCGATCGGGGTTAGTCACGAAATATGGAGAGAGATAGCCGCGATCGAACTGCATTCCCTCGACAACATCCAACTCCGTCCGTAGCGTCTTTGACTCCTCGACGGTGACAACGCCATCTTTGCCAACCCGCTCCATTGCTTCGGAAATGAGTTTGCCGATCTCGCGATCGTTATTCGCTGAAACAGTAGCCACATTCATCAATTCTTCCTGACCAGTGACCTTTTTTGACTTGCGCTGCAGTTCGGTAACTACCGCTTCGGTTGCGATCTGAATGCCTCGTTGCAACGACATTGGGTTCGCACCAGCCGTCACATTTCTCACTCCGTCACGGAAGATGGCCTGCGCGAGAATTGTGGCAGTGGTGGTTCCGTCGCCCGCAGTGTCGTTAGTCTTCACCGCCACCTCTCGAACCATCTGAGCCCCCATGTTTTCGTACTTGTCCAGTAGTTCGATCTCCTTGGCGACAGTTACTCCATCCTTTGTTATAACTGGGGAACCAAACCTTTTGCTTAGCACAACGTTTCGACCCTTGGGCCCCAAGGTGACGCCGACCACATTCGCCAGAATATTGACGCCACGAAGCATCGCGTTGCGAGCCTCTTCATGAAACTTCAATTCTTTTGCAGCCACGCTTGTTTCTCCTCAAACTAGATTTCACTCTAATCACTAGCCGCTTGTTCGCTTCTGGGAGCTGCCCCAACTTGCACGCGAGCAGGTCTGATTAGCTGGTCTCCTATTCGATAGCCTCGCGTGTACTCCGCAGTCACCCTGCCGTCATCTTCCCGTTCCACTGCAATTGTTTCTACCGCTTCATGGAGTTGCGGATCGAATATTTCACCGACAGCGGAAATTGGTTCGACACCCTCACTTCGAAGTGCTTTCTCAAAACTGTCGATCGTTTGTTGTATGCCCTCAATTATTGTCATTGGAGAATTACCCCCTGCGGCAGCATCCGTGGCGCGTCGCAGGTCATCCACCACGGGGAGCAAAGCCATAATCAATTGAGCTTTTGCTCTTTCAGCGCGCTGATCGGCTGAACGATTAAGACGTTGCCGTGTTTCATCGGTCTCGCTTTGCAACTGCATCCGCAGTTGCTCAAAGCGGGCCTCAATCTCCTGCGCCTTCTTTTCCGCAGCTTTGGTGCGAGCCTCGAGTTCTTCTACGTAGGTCGGCTTCAGGTTTGGTTCTTGAGCGGTCCCTCCGTCCGAGCCTTTACCGACATCGTCCAGGTAGATGCGCCGCCGATCGGTCACACGAATCTCCGGAGTTTCTGGGTTCTCTTTTTCGACGTCCACGCTATCATCACCCGCCCGTTTCTCGCCGCTCAACTGATATTGATCTCCACCTTCTTGGCGGTCTGCACTGGCCGCTTGGGCAAATGAAGATCCAGCACACCGTCTTTATAGTCCGCACGAATCTTGTTCTGGTCCACTACATTAGGAACGCTAAAAGCACGCACGAACTTTCCACCCTGTCTTTCAGAACGCCCCGCGGCGGATGGGTTGAGATTTCGATTACCACGAACCATCAGTCGATTCTCTTCAATAGTTATCTCCAGAGCAGCGCGATCGATGCCCGGTAGGTCAAGAGAAATCGTGTACTCAGAATCCGTCTCGGTTACATCCGCCAACGGATACCATTCAGTCTTCTCGAGATCGGAGCCTCCTCGTTCACCTTCGGTCCGACGCTGAGTTGCATCTTCAAAGAGCCGGTTCATTCGGTCCTGTAGGACCACGAGATCTTGCAATGGATTCCAGGACATGTACACCCACCCTCCTATTAGTATATTTAGGCCACCGCAGCAGCCACATCTGTTGTGAACTTCATAGTGTCGCCGTCAGCTGAAACAACTACAGTTTGTCCCGGGGCGATTTCGCCCCTTAGCAGTTTTACAGCCAGAGGATTCTGGACCAGCGTCTGGATTGCCCGCTTGAGGGGCCGGGCACCGTAACTGGGGTCATATCCTTCGCGAGCAAGAAGTTCTCTAGCTGAATCGTCCACGATTACGGCAATGTTGCGTTCACTAAGCATCTGCCTGAGCCGCTCCAACTGCACATCTATTATCTGGCCAATTTGTGAACGCGACAGCTGATGAAAGACGACGATGTCATCTATTCTATTCAGGAATTCCGGCTTGAAATTTAACCGCAGCTCCTGAAGCACAGCCTCTCGGACCTGCTTTTCGTCTCCTGCAGCCGCCTGAATCTCACGCGATCCCAAATTGGAGGTCATGATCAGCACTGTGTTTTTAAAGTCGACGGTCCGCCCCTTTGAATCTGTTAGGCGTCCGTCATCCAGAATCTGGAGCAGAACATTGAAGACGTCCTGATGGGCCTTTTCAATCTCATCAAAGAGAACCACAGAGTACGGCCGACGCCTGACGGCCTCTGTTAACTGCCCGCCCTCCTCGTAACCGACGTATCCCGGCGGGGCACCGATCATACGAGCGACGGCATGCTTTTCCATGTATTCGGACATGTCGAGGCGAATCATTGCCCTTTCATCGTCAAAGAGAAACTCGGCCAGGGCTCGGGCCGTCTCGGTCTTGCCTACACCTGTTGGCCCCAGGAATATGAAGGAGCCAACCGGCCTGTTCGGATCCTGCAAACCGGCTCGGGCACGACGTACCGCATCAGCGACCGCCTTAAGGGCCTCATTCTGACCGATGACACGTTGGCCTAGACGCTGCTCCATCGTGACGAGCTTTTCCAGTTCGCCTTCCAGCATTTTAGAGACAGGAATCCCGGTCCACTTTGCTACGACTTCAGCAACATCTTCTTCGTCGACCTCCTCCTTTAGCATCACGCCATCTCGTTGAAAAGCTTCCAACTTTTTCTGCTCGTCCGCCAGTCGCCGCTCAAGCTCCGGAATCCTGCCGTATTGAATTTCAGAGGCACGCGCAAGATCCCCAGCATTGCGTGCCTGGTCCAACTGCAGTTTAAGGTTTTCCAATTCTGCCTTGGCGGTTCGCATCCGTTCGATGGCCTCTTTTTCAGACTGCCATTTCGCCTTCATTCCAGATGAGGTCTCGCGTAGGTCAGCGATTCGCTGTTCGATCTCCGATAACCGTGACTTCGATTTCTCGTCCTCCTCGCGTTGTAATGCCTGGCGTTCGATCTCTAACTGGATGATTTCGCGCTCAAGCTGGTCGATCTCCTGCGGCAGAGAGTCTATCTCGATGCGGAGTCTTGAAGCGGCTTCGTCAATCAGGTCGATAGCTTTGTCTGGGAGGAACCGGTCAGTTATGTAGCGATTTGAAAGAGTCGCCGCAGCGACAATAGCCGAGTCCTTTATGCGGACGCCATGATGAACCTCATACCGCTCCTTGAGACCACGAAGAATGGCGATGGTGTCTTCAACCGTGGGTTCGCCAACGTAGATTTGTTGAAAGCGCCGCTCCAGTGCGGCATCTTTCTCAATGTACTTCTTGTATTCATTAAGTGTGGTGGCGCCAACACAACGTAACTCACCGCGGGCCAAAGCCGGCTTCAGCATATTGGAAGCGTCGATGGCTCCCTCCGCAGCGCCAGCGCCGACGAGTGTGTGAAGTTCGTCAATGAACAGTATGATCTGTCCCTGCGCGCCTTCGATCTCTTTCAAAACAGCCTTGAGACGATCTTCGAACTCACCCCGATACTTGGCGCCGGCGAGCATGGAGCCGAGGTCCAGCCCGACCAGTCGCTTGTTTCTTAGAGTCTCAGGAACGTCCCCAGAGACAATTCTTTGGGCCAGTCCCTCTACGATGGCAGTCTTTCCAACGCCGGGCTCACCGATCAGTACAGGATTATTCTTAGTGCGGCGTGACAGGACCTGAATGGTGCGGCGGATCTCCTCATCACGCCCAATGACGGGATCGAGTTTTCCTTTTCGTGCTTGCTCGGTCAAATCACGAGCATACTTTGATAGAGCCTGATAATTCTGTTCGGCGTTTTGATCTGTGATTCGCGAGCCCCCTCGCATCTGCTCAATGACTTTGACAAGATCATCGCGCTTGATTCCGTGCTGCCGAAGTAGCTTGCCTGACTCGCCGTCCTTTTCATCGACGAGTGCCAACAGCAAATGTTCCGAGGAAATGAACTCATCCTTCATCTGCTCAGCAAGCTTTTGTGAGTCCGTGAAGAGCTGGCTAATGCGAGGGCTAAAATACTGTTGGCCACCTTTGACCTGCGGAAACCTGGCTATGGCGCCCTGCAGTTCGTCTTGCAGGACAGGAATATTGACCGCGAGCTTCCCCAGCAGCGGCTTGACGATGCCTTCTGGCTGCTCAAGCATTGCAGCTAACAGGTGTTCGGGCTCAACCTGTTGGTTTTGATGTTGTTCGGCGTATTCAATCGCCGACTGAATTGCTTCCTGAGCGCGGAGAGTAAATCTATCTAAACGCATTTCTTCTTACTTTCTAGTTTTGGCAGATAAGCGGGGCAGCTCAAACGAGCACGCCCCGCTCATGTTAATCTGACCACCAGGGAACTATTTGGCCGCATTTGCATGTTTGGTTCTTTCAGCGGTCCCCGGTTCTTCGGCCTTTGCTTCGATCGTCCTGCCGGCGGCGCCTGTAGACTCACCGGTAACTTCGATCTTTCGAGACTTGGCCTCTTCTCGCTTTGGCAAGGTCACACGCAAAACTCCGTTCCGGTATTCGGCGGTAGCTGATTCAGCCGAGACCGTCTGCGGCAGGGTGAACGAGCGAGTGAAGGACCCGTACGAACGCTCAACACGATGGTAGTTATCAGTTTCGTCCCGTTTTTCGAAACGTCTTTCACCGCGGAGCGTGATGACATTATTTTCGACAGCTAGTTCGAAGTCTTCCCTGTTCATGCCGGGAAGTTCCGCCTCAAGCACAATCTGATCCTTGTTCTCGTAGATATCCACGCTCGGATTCCACGCGCCTCTGCCAATGCCCTCCTCGCCGAATCCACGGGGCAGATTAGTGGAGAACAGCCGATTCACCTCTTCTTGCAACGTCCTCAAATCGCGGAAAGGGTCATAACGCATGATGCTCATTCTAATATCCTCCTTAATGCTTTGAGCTTGCGCTCAAATGGCGTCTCGTTTCTTTAGTTCCATCTGAGCGTGGCGAAATAATAATATCTGAGTGAACCTCTGTCAAGTCAGAGGAAACTGAAGTTTTTCGGCTAAAATGGCCGTCATTTACGCGGGGTCGAATCCTCAGGGGGGACTCGAGGTTAGCGGATTCCGAAGAATCGTTTAATGGCTGTTAGGAGACCTGCTGACTGCTCTGAAGGGTCAACATCGGGGCGTCCTGAGGGCTCCAGGCCCTGTCGTCGATCCGCCATTATATGGCTGAGGGACTCTACTAGATCAGGATTGGTCTCGAAGACGCGCTTCATTGCTTCGTGACCAATTTCTAAGACTTCAGTTTCCTCCAAAGCCACTACGTTTGCGGTTCGGGGCTCGCCTGTGAAGAGGGCCATCTCACCGAAGAAGTCGCCGTCGGTCAACGTTGCGACGCTGCGGGCCCTTCCGTTCTCGTTCACCTGGACGCTAACTCGGCCATTGTGGACTACGAACATTGACGAACCCGGTTCTCCCGCCCGGATGACGCTCTCTCCGGGCGCGAAGACGTGCTTTTCCGCGGCACGAGCGAGAATCGCCGTCTCCTCGGCCGAAAGCGGAGCGAAGATGTCGACCGCGGAGAGTCGCTCAACTATTGCACTTCCGTCGCTCGACATCCCAGGCCTGTGGCGTTCAACATGGACGGTTCTGGTCGGGTAAGCAAAGTTCAGGTTTGCTCTTCGGAATGCATACCAAACGCGCTGTCGAATCAGTGCATCCGTATCGTTGCACTTAGCGTAATCTTCAAGCCAGTACTTGAGTTCATAGTCAATGCCATGGTCCCCCAAGTTCCGGATGCGCACAATCGGAGTAATTTCTTGCGAGACATTATCCGCTTCACGTACAGCCTCTCTTACTACGTGAATTGTTTTTGCAGGAGAATCGGTGTAGAGCGTATTGAACAGGACGAGCCGTGCATTGAGATTATCGCGCGGACAAACTTCGATTGATTCTTTCGCGGCATTGCTGTTTGCGATCAGCACAACATGGTTCTGAAACGTGCGGATCTTGATTGCTCGCCAGGTAATCTCCTCTACGACTCCAGTATGTCGTAATGCGCCAACTGTGATCACGTCCCCAACTTGAAAAGGGCGATCAGCTTGCAGCGATATCCCGGCAAAGAAATTTCCGAGAGTATCCTGCAACGCCAGACCGAGGATAACTCCGAAGATCGCAGAAGTTGTGAATAAGGCCCCCAGGTTGATGTCAGGGTATAGGAGACTGAAACTTATGAGGAAGAGGATTGTAAAAGCGACGATCGAGAATATGTTTCTGACGAGAGTCGGCGCCTCAAATCCTTGTCGAAACCGGAAGATCAGTCCGAATACTGAGACGTTGACGGCACGGACAATCAGGTAAGCGAGGATGGCCCAAAGCGTAAGCTTTACAGCCGTGAGGACACTGGCAGACCCACGAGTCATCTTGCTCGCAAGGTAACGGCTTAATTCTTCTTGGTTACCATAAACGGCCGCCAACGCGAGCAACACAGCAACTGTGAGACCCATTAAAAACAGGAACCGATTTCTCGAACGTGTGCGGATCAATGGTTCACATTTCCCAGTAACATTGACGCAGAAGTTGAGCGCCCTTCTTTTATCACCCTTTCCTTTACTTGGCTATCTTCAGTGGTTAACGCTTCCGAGTCGCTCAAATAGAGCGGGGAAGCTGGACTCGACGATGTAGGTCAACGAGAGCACGGTTACCACAAGAGTTGTCAACCAGGCCCCCAGGTTAAATAGTGGTCCATTTGTGTGGACGCCCATGATTTCACGATCGTTCACAAGTCGCATCACCGCGAAAAGGATGACTGGGAGTAGTAGTCCATTGATGACCTGCGTGAGTAGCAGGACTCTGATCATAGGTAGTTCAGGGATTACAGCAATCGCTGCACCAACTGCGACAAGAAAGGTGAAGATTCCAAGGAAGATTGGCGCCTCCCGGAAAGTTCGAGATACGCCCTTTTCAAAGCCGAGCGCTTCCGTTATGGAATACGCGGTCGCGAGCGGCAGCACTCCTGCTGCCAGCATTGAGGCTCCAAATAATCCAATTCCAAAGAGCGACTCAGCGTACATCCCGGCCAGCGGACGTAGTGCCCGGGCGGCATCGGCTGCCGTGTCGACCCTTAATCCATACTTATGCAGGGTGGCGGCGGTAGAAATAACGATGAAAGATGCAATCAAAACTGCAAAAACAGTGCCTGCCCACACGTCTGTTTTGGTCCCGCCGTACTCTTCAATCGTAACGCCCTTTTCCACCACAGACGATTGAACGTAAACCTGCATGTAAGGAGAGATAGTTGTTCCAACTACGGCAACGAGGGTGAAGAGGTAAGCCGACTCGATTCTGAAACTGGGCTTTACCATCGCCACAGCCACTTGGGACCAATCCGGCCTTGCCAGAAACGCCGACCCGATGTAGCCGAGAAATACCAATGACATTAATAAAAAGACCCGTTCGACACGTTGATACGAGCCCTTTACTACCAGCCACCAGATGCTCCCGGCCGCTAGTGGAACTGAGACAAGACGCGGAACGCCAAACAGCTCAGTTGCGGCAGCGATGCCAACGAACTCAGACACTGTGACACCGGCGTTTGCCACGAGCAACGCAAGCATCACCAGTGCGGTCCACCGCACACCAAAACGCTCTCGAATTAGATCGGCCAGGCCCTTACCAGTGACGGCGCCCATCCGAGCGCACATTTCCTGCACCAGACCTAAGCTGATGGCGATGGGTATGAGAACCCAGAGCAGGCTATAACCCAGTTCCGCCCCAACAGCAGCGAACGTTGCGATACCACCGGCATCATTCCCTGCATTCGCTGTGATCATCCCCGGGCCCAGGATCGCCAGCAAACCAAACAGACGCCAACGTTCGCGAAACGTGCGGCGCATTCGACCCGTACCGCGACGTAGCAGTCGTCTGCCAGCGGCTGTTACTGCACGGCGTTCTGACACTCGGAGGTTCCTCACTCATAGACCAATTAGCAACCTAACCAAAAAGTCGGGGTAGTCTGTGACGCCAGTCCCGAGGCAGTAAGAACTCCATCGCGTCATCCACAGTAATAATCCCAAGGATGTCCCCAGATTCATCAACTACGGGAAGAGCAAGCAGATTGTACTCTGCAATTCGCTGCGCCACTTCCTGCGCCGGCTCTTCGGGATCAGCGCTTTGGAATTCGGTTCTCATCACTTGAGCCAGCGGCTGTATCGGATCTGAAAGGATTAGGCTACGAAGCGCAATCACCCCCACTAGTTTCCATGAGCCTTCCGCGTCGACGACGTAAAGGTAGTAGATCATATTAGGGGTTTCTGCCATCTCGCGCAGTCGAGCAAGCGCCTCCCCGACGGTCAGTTCTCTTGGCAAAGTCACGAATTCCGTCGTCATTAGCCCACCTGCTGTGTCATCTTCATAGGGCAGCAACTCTGCGACGTCCGCCTGCTCTTCATCAGCCATCAGCCCGAGAAGCTCTTCAGCTTTTTCTTCCGGAAGGTCACCGAGCACGTCAGCAGCTTCGTCAGGAGACATCCATTCAAGAATGTCAGCGGCGCGCTCTTCGTCCATGTCGCCGATAATCCGCGCTTGTCTCTCGGCAGGCATCTCCTCAAGAGTCTCTGCGGCCGTTTCATCATCCAGCGATTCGACTATCTCAGAACCGTGATGATAAGAGAGCGCTTCTGCTAGTCGCGCTATCTCGACCGGGTGAAGGCGGGCCAGTTTGCCCCTCGATGATTTAAGCTGCACCGTAGCGGCATCAGTTGCGAGATAACCAACATCTGCCCAATCAATCACTTCTACTGGTTTTTTTGTGCCGAGAAACCCACGGGGCGCCAAACGGCGCCAGAGACCTTGAAGACTGACGTCAGCGCCTGTTACGCGCCAGTCGTTTGCAGCTTCGATGATCTGGACATCGTTAACTCGCACGACCCTTTTTCCATCTACATCAATCAACTGCTTGTCGAGAACATCACGCGCCAAGAGCACCTCGTTGTGACGCCGCACAAACGGTCGCAGGTCAAGAATGTCAGAATTCAGCTGAACGCCACTATCATTGAGTTCGGTGATGCGCCACCGGGACAGGAAAAAATCACGCCGCCGGTATCGCGCAACCAAGCCACTCACAGGGGGATGTTCCTCCTCGCCAAGCCGGACAATTACATCCTTGACTGTTGCGACACGAAGACCTTCAAGGTCGCGGATAGGCCGACCTAATACTTGCGACAGATAGAGCATGAAGTTGTTACCAGCCGATAAGCTTTGGCGGAATCATATCACGCGTCGGACCGAGGGAATGTCGAGCCGATTTTATTTGCATGGACTTAGCGTGGGTTGTCAGTCAGCCGTTTGATGGCGAGCTGCAGCACGGAGTCTCGATTGGCATACAGGTCTCGTCGCTGAATCCCTACGGCTTCATCTGGGGTAATCCCATTCTGTTCCAATCTGATACCCTGACTGGTCCGGAAGTCCAGTTCACTCACGTCCAGGACGCCTCCGTCAGGCAGTTCATGTTGGTGTCTAATTGCAAGCACGCATCCGCAGGTTTCTCCGCCGAGGATCTTTGCTCGATTCGCCGTCCGCATTGAGGAAACGAATATTTCGGCAGCACTAGAAGTTCTTTCACTGGTCAGCACAACTAAAGGCAGGGTTGTGTGGGGGAGCGTTTCGGGAGCGAGTAACGACCTTGCGCGGGTTTTGATTGTAAAGCTGGTCCCCCAGCGGTCGGTGAATGTTCCGATCTCAAGCCCGCCTCCCAAAAATGCGGATGCAACTTCTGCCATTGCTTCAGCTTCACCCCCTCCATTCTCGCGCAAATCAAGCACGATGCCTCGCGCGCTCTTAATCCGCGATTTAAGCATCCGCGTGAACTCAATTGCCAACTTAGGGGTGAATGCATCGAGTTGCACGATCAAGGTCCTGTTCTTCATCCGCGCACGCATTCCCAACTGACGGCGAAGCAATGCTCTCTGAAAGCGTCCACTGCGAAGTTCGCCGGTTTTGGTTCGCCAATGTACTTCCACTTCAGTCTTGGGCGATCCTTCAAGGAGTGCAGAAAACGCACGCAGTCGAGTGGAAGCACGAAGCGCCGCCGGTTGTTGACTGAGAATTCGGTCCTCAATCACTGTCAAGGCACGGATACCGTCGACGCGTTCGATGATGTCACCTGGTTCAACACCGGCGCGATCTGGTTGAGAGCCCTCGTCTACTCTGATCACTGTAGGTTGATTGTCTATGTTTCTAACTGCCAATCCGACGCTTACAAATCGCGGGCTCCACCAGTTGAACTTCTCGTCAGGACCATGAACTCTCGTGTGTACGTCGTGCAATTGTGAAATCAACTGACGGAGTAACGAATAAAGCTGCTCTCCATTAGCTGCGACAGCAGCTTTGGGACGAAATACATCTCTCTGTGCTTGCCAGTTTATTCCATGAAATTCCGGGTCGTAATAACGGTCATTGATTGTCTGCCACACATCATCGAACACCGCGAGCCGGCCTTCGACTGTTGCGGTTGACAGGATCCTGCTTGGCTTTCGACTTGAGTCAGAACCGGCGGTCGGCGGAAAGGCGAACACCAGTGCGATCGTTAAAATAGCAAGGCACGCGATCAGGGGTAGCTGGCGCCTGTATTTGATTGACTGATTCATTGCACTCTGGTCTGGGTTAAAGGTGGCTTGCGGAAGTTGTAGCGCAGCAATACACGAATCGGGAGCGGCTTACCATGCCGGGTTGCGGGAAAAAAACGAAGTTGCTTCACCGTTTGCAAGGTCGCTTCGTCCAGGCCAAAGCCGGCCCATCGCTCGACGCGAGCGTGGTGCACATCACCGTTACCATCTATTTCAGCAACGATGTCCACTGTCGCTTCTACCTCCGCTTGTGCTGCCTCCTCTGTGTAACCTGGCTGTAAGCGTTTGAAAGGTCTTGGTAGACGCAAACCTTGGGCGGCAGCCTGCTCCTCATCAGGTGCCTCTAAAACTACCGGTTCGTTTTGCCCTAAGGCTAGCTCACGTTCATTTTGTTCATCCGAGTTAGCTTGCCTGATTGCTTCGGCAGTTTTAGTGCGAACCTTCAATCCCGAGATTTCGTCGAGCAATTGCGTTTCGCTTTCCTTTATTGTTTGAGCCTGAAAGCTGGGCCTTAACCACAAGACCAGACTCCCGGTTCTGGCACTGACAATGAATAGAGTCGCATAAGATTCGAAATAAGGCCCTGCAGAAGAAGGCGAGCGCCTGAGCGTTTCAACATCTCCAATGACATAGAATTCACAACCCAGCACCGCACCCAAATCCTTTGCCTCTTTGCGCGTAAGATTAAGAGAGCCCTCGTAACCGAAGCCTCGAGCGGCAGCGCGACTCTGATCCGGATCGATAACCAACAGTTCTGTCTTTTTCAACGATTGAAAGAGACGTTTGGTGGCGAGGACGGCAAACCCGGAGCGCCCCAAATTAACAATGGCAACACGTGCACTCGTTGTCTGCTGGTTTTCTATTGGAGCCAACGATACGAGCGAACCCAGAATGACGAGGAGGGGAAAAAGCATAGTGGACCACTGGAGCAATAATGCTGACGACTGGCTCTGCGTCTCTATTCTTTGCGCCAGAGCCGCTGCGATGAAATTCGCAAAGCGCGGTTAAATTTACTAGAAGCGTTTTCCCATGCAATAACAGCGGTTAACTCGACAATCTGGTCATCGTCATAAACAGATCTAAGCGACGCGAAAAATTCGTCTGTAACCTCCTCGTCAGTGATTGTCATTCGGTCCGCATACTCAAGTGCCAATCGTTCAGCGGGTGAAAAAAGCTGACTGGTTTTGTAGTTCGGCAGAGCTTCTATCTTGTCGCTGGTCAGTCCTAGTTCGCTGCCGACCGCAGCGTTGATGTCCTGTCAAAACTCGCATTTATTTATTGCCGCAATTCGTCGGTTAACCAGCGCCTGGAGCTTTGGATCGATCAGTCCCGAACCATCAATTCCAGTCCACATTGCGCGAACGCCACGGAAGATTGAGGGCCGTCGCGCGTACACGAGGTGATTTGCAAGTGGCGCCCCATATCGCTTCTGCTGGGCTTTGAAAACCTCCTTGATGTAACCAGTGGCCTCTGCGGGATTTACACCAATTATTCGACTCATTCAGTTCATCCTATAACGACGCGCCCTTTAGCCGTGACCGATGATAACAGGAATAAATTTCTGTCTTTACTTCAGCCGGAAAGCAGATGCGATGAAGCTCATATCCCTTCTGCAGGCCACGCACTACTTCACTAATCTCACTGATCTCGCGGATGGTAGGCTGGGAATAACCATCCTCCACAAAGATGAGGGTCCTGGGCTCCATACCTGACGCCGTGTAGTAGTTGTAATAGGGCACGTCGCTGGCGCGATCTTCAACGAAGTAGTACTCCGAAGCAAACCCCGCATTGGTTACGAGCTCACGTGCGTTGTTGATGAACTCTTGGCGCTCGTCAAGCGACATGTCGAGGTCAATAGCTTTAAACAGCCTCCGGTCAATAAAGCGATTACTCAAATCCGCCAAAATCGCATCGTCCGAGTCTCGCCACCTTTTAAGGTGGAAGATTACGTCTGAGTCATCAATCTCGAGGTGCTCTGAAACTGAGAGTTGTTCACGTTTGAGAATCTTTTCAAATGCGCCAGATGAGTGCCAAACGTACACACCAGCAGAAACCAGATCGAGTGCGCGTTTAAGCGCGCTTCGCAATACGGCCTCGGCGGAACGCAGAGTGCGGTGAAAGTAGACCTGTCGAAACATGTAGTAGCGAGCCTGTAGGTACTCTTCAACCGCGTATAGTCCGCGAGCTGCTACGTAGATGCGATCGCTGGCCTGGTCTATCGCCAGCGCGTTTATGATCCATTCCAGGTCATAAATCCCGTACTTCGCACCTGTCATCAGCGAGTCGCGCAACAGGTAGTCCATACGGTCAACATCCAGTTGCGAAGAAACCAGGTGTCCTAACGCTGCTGGTCGAAAGTCTCCCTGGATTATTGACGCTATGGTCTCAGGCAAACCCGAATCGAATTCGCGCAGGAGTTGCCCAATTGAGGTCTCCTCACTAAGCACAATTCGCACGGACCAGGATTCATGATGAAAGCCAAGCACCTTTTCCATTACATGTGAAAACGAACCGTGGCCTACATCATGAAGCAAGGCAGCAGCGCGTACCGCTGTCCGGTCCTGCGATGCGATTTCATGGCGCTCGCCGAGATGGTCCAGTACTCGGGACATAAGGTGGAATGCTCCGAGTGAATGCGTGAAACGGGAGTGCTCCGCACCTTGATAAGTAAAGAGACCCAACCCAAGCTGTTTAATGCGGCGGAGGCGCTGGAATTCCGGAGTGTCGATCAAACGGACCATCAAATCGCCTTCGGCATTGTCCGTACGAAGTCTGATGATGTTGTGAACTGGATCGCGGTAGATTCTTTCTGACACTGTGTCGTGAGTTTAACACTAGCTTCGTAATCCACTGGAATTGGTCAGCTCAGTCCAGGCCCTTTACGATCTGGAGAGTGTCAGAAGCGCTTGCGGCCAAGTGGCTGCTTTTAGCGGGTCCTTTCCTCTTGGTTCTCTGCTGTTTGCCACCAACATTCCGCTTGTGATTTATGGATCGTTCCCATTTTTTTGGATTTGGCTTTAGTCCTAAATGCCAAAAATTTGGCCGAATTTTCGAATCCGGTGAGGTTGGTTACATCCTGCTTGCTGGGCATAATAGTTGCAAAATCGGCGCCCGGTAATGATGGAGTTTTCACCAGAGTCCATAATTTCCCCTGTCGCTAACCCGCTCTGGAGGGCGATGCACGGCCAATTCGGGAGCACCTGCAGGGGCGTATTCAAGATTTTGTCAAAAAGAAAGGATTACCAAGCATGAAAAACAGCTTGAGGTTTATTGTCCTGTCGCTGTTCGTATTGTGCTTTGCCGCTCCGGCGCTAGCACAAACGGTGACGACAGGAACCATTGAGGGTTCTGTTTTGGATATCAATGGTGCTGCTGTGCCAAATGTAGGTGTGACAGTCAGCAGCCCAAATCTTATCCGACCGCAGTCCACTCAATCGGATGGTCAGGGTCGCTATAGGATTCTAAATTTGCCCCCTGGCAGGTACACGGTGTCGGTGGCCGCCGCGGCGGGCTTTGCCGAGTTCACCAAATCTGATGTGGAAGTGAATCTATCATCCACATCGACAATTGACATCCGACTGCAGCCGGCAGGTGCGACCGGAACCGTCACAATCACTGACACGTCAGGAGCAACGGTTGATGTGACGACTGCTTCGAGCGGTACTAATGTCTCGACAGAGCAGTTCTCCAACTTCCCGACACAGCGAACCGTTAATTCGTTGTATACGATTGCTCCAACCGCCACTCGTTCCGGCCTGCGTGATGCTGCTGGCCGCGAACGTGACCCGTCGGTGGGCGGTGCCTCAGGGCCGGAAAACAATTACATCTTGGACGGTGTGACCACAACCGATCCCGCCTATGGTGGCGGTGGTGCCAACCTGCCGTTTGAGTTTGTGCAGGAAGTGGAAATCAAGACCGGTGCGTTTGGTGCCGAATATGGCAAGTCTACCGGCGGTATCTTCAACGTCATCACCAAAAGTGGTGGTAACACAATTCGCGGCGACGTATTCGGATACTTCACCTCTGAAGGAATGGTGGCCGATACCAAGCATTTCTCGAACTCGACCGCGTCCTTCAACGGTTATTCTGAATTGGACGCTGGTGTCGATATCGGTGGTCCAATCGTGAAGGATAGGCTGTGGTTCTTTGGCGCTTTTAATCCACAGCGTCGCAAGAACTTCTATTTGGGCCAATCGTTATTTACTCCTTTTGAGAATAAAGTAACGACGCCATTCTATGCAGGTAAGCTGACCTGGGCGCCAAACCAAAACAATATTTTTACGTTTTCGACCTTTGGTGATTTCACCAAGATTGAAGGATTTCAAGTTAATCAGACGGGTTCAATCGGAGGGTCATTCAACGGTTTTGGTGCGGATCCAAATAGTTTCCTCGGAACTAACAAGACGGGCGGCCACAACTACGTCGCGCGGCTGAATTCTACAATCCGACCAACGTGGATTGGTGAGTTCTCATTCGGCATGCACTTTCAGCGGTTCGATCGCGCTGCCACTGGGGACTTTGGTAACGAACCGTCAACTTTTGACAACTTCTCGATTTTGACTTCAGCGGGTACTGTTGCGCCGCTGGTAAATACGAACCTCTATCTCCTGCCCGCGCCCCAGCCGGTTGGTACGGTACCGGGCGGCGGTACGGGTTTCATCTCCTATATCTACGGTGGCCCGAACGCCAGCCTGCAACGCACTTTCTTCCGCAGTGGGTTCGCTTCGATATTTGAAGGTGCGGAAGACCGCAACCGATGGGAGGCTGCAGCTCGCCTGCAGAACATTTGGGGGCAACACACCTTCAAGTATGGGTTCGAGTACGTGCGCAATTCGTACGACATCGACAACCACTCAACTGGTCCCGACCGAACCTGGAACAACCCCTACGGGTTGACACTCGGGGATGGCGCGACTTTGACGGCAAATGGGTATCGTGTTGACCACCGGTTCCTGGTTTGCACGGTCAGAACGACTAACATCGTTTGTCCAAGCGCCGCCGGTCAACAGCGCGCGGCTCTTCTCGTTGGTTCCAATGTAGCGGGTGTTGGTGTAATCACAGGCACTTCCGTTGACACTTTGACCCTTGCTGAGACGGTGAGCAACCCGTTCCTGATCCTGAATCAGACTCGCATTCGCGACTTCAGGCTTGAGTCAAACACCAAGACCAACACGCAGAGCTTCTACGTTCAAGATGACTTCAAGATGACGCGCAATCTAACGATCCTGCTGGGGCTGCGTTGGGATTTCCAACAGGCTTACGGCAAACCGGGTGAGGGCGAGCCACTGAAGCTGAACAACTTCGTTCATAACACCCAGCCACGTGTTGGTATGGTGTGGGATTTCACCGGGGAGGGAAAAGGTAGGATCTTCATGAACTTTGCCCGCTACCTGGAGACACCAATCCCGCTGGACATAAACGTCCGAGCACTTAGCGACACGGCGCAAACTGATTTGCAATGGCGCGTCGACCAATACGGTGGACCTGCGGGTTCTAACCTCGTCTCTGGCCTTGGCGGGACTGTGGGTGCGGTTAACCTCGGTCATTCTCACACACCTCCTGATAGAGATCTCAGGCCGCAGACTCTCAATGAGTTCAATGCAGGTATTGAGTATGAGGTGGTTAGAGATCTCGCTTTGGGCGTCCGCGGGATCTATCGTGCCCAGGACCAGGTGATTGAAGACGGCGCTACAGACGAAGTTAACTTCAATTATTTCCTCTTCAACCCGGGGCAAAGCGAAACGTCCCGACTGGCTGCAGAGGCTGGAGTGAATTACGGAAGGGCCCGTCGTTACTATCGAGCTTTGGAGTTTACAGGCACCAAGCGGTTTTCTAATAATTATCAGTTCATCGCTTCGTACGTGTTTTCCAGCTTGATCGGTAACTACGAAGGCCTGTTCCGTAATGATAATGGGCAGGCGGATCCTAATATCACGTCGCTCTTTGATCTGCCGAGCCTGCTCGCAAACACATACGGAAGATTACCCAATGATCGGCCGCACCAGTTCAAGTTTGATGGTAGTTATCAAACGCCATGGCGGTTCTTGATTAGCGGTGGTTTCCGAGCACAATCCGGCACTCCCTTTAACGCCTTGGGCGCACATCCCATTTATGGAAACAATGAGGGATTTGCTGTTCCACGTGGTACAGCAACGGCACCCGCTGACGCTCCAGGCGGTATCAAGGCAGGATCGGATCGCTCGCCGACGACTTACCAAGTCGACTTGGGTGGCTATCTCCCGATCAAATTTGGTGAAGATCGTCAATTGCGGTTTACCGTTGACATGTTCAACGTATTCAACAATCAACGGGCGATCGTTCAAGACCAAACATTCGTGCTCGGTTCAGGATTGGCCGGCGTACCTGATACTCCGAATCCGTTCTGGGGTACCGGTACGACCTTCCAATATCCCCGTACAATTCGGCTGGGAGTTAAATTCCAGTTCTAGAACTTGCTGTTTGCACTCACGTCGCCTTTTGACGTGAGGCTTTTCGAGGGAGAAGCGCTCACGCGCTTCTCCCATTCTTTTTAGACAATCCCCCATAACCGCGGCTATCATCCGCAGCCCAACCTAATCACATCTGGTTCGAAAGGCATCGTTATGAATTCCCGCTCAAAACGAACTGATGCGCTCAACATCAAACTACTCCTCTCCTTGTTGGTGGCGTCAATTGTTGTGCTTGAGACGAACAGCCTTGCCCAAGGAGGTGGTGGCACTGACTCACTCGGCACTGGCGGTCGAAACACAATACAGGGACGAATCTATCTCCCCTCTGGGCGGCAGGTTGACACGAGACCCAAAGTCAGACTGGAAAGCAACACATTTAGTAATCTATCAGTCATCGCAGACGGTGACGGGCATTTTCGCTTTAACAACGTGGCGGCTGGCAAGTACACGCTGGTAGTAGAAGCGGGCGAAGCGTACGAGGATGTGAGAGAGGAGGTCTACATTGAAGGCACAAGTACGTTGGGTGGGGCAATCAATGTACCCATGCATCCGCGAACTGTCATGGTACCTATTTATTTACAGCCCAAGCGCGGAACCTCATCCGGCGTCAGGCCGGGAGTAATTAACGCCGCATTGGCTGACGTTCCAAAAGCAGCAGCTGACGCTTACATACGTGCGCTGCAGGACTCACAAAAGGGCGACACTAAGTCTGCCATCACGGAGCTCAAGACGGCGACGTCTCTTCATGCGAAATTCCCCTTAGCATTCAACGAGTTGGGGGTGCAATACCTTAAACTAGGACAGGCAGATAAGGCTGTTGAAGCCCTGACTGAAGCGGTGCGACTCGCACCCGAGGACTTTTCACCTCGACTTAATTACGGGATTGCACTACTAAACCAAAGAAAGGTGAATGAAGCCGAAGCACAGTTGCGCCTTGCGCTGAAGCTGAACAGTACTTCTCCCACGGCCCATATGTATTTAGGATTGGCGCTCATGAACCAGAAAAAACTGGATGATGCCCAGAAGGAGCTGGAACTTGCGGTGAGTTCGAATACTGCTGAGGTGGCGGTAGCGCATAAATACCTGGGCGGAATCTACTGGGGAATGCGCAACTACAAAAAAGCAGCTGATGAACTGGAGACTTACATAAAGCTTCTACCAAATGCGCCCGATGCGGAACGTACACGAGCTGCAATAAAGGATCTTAAGAGCCGCCAGTAGTTAGAGGCTTATGAAAGATCGAATCTTTACTAAAAGAGCTCAACTGACATTAAAATCCAGTAAATGCCCGAGCTTTTCCTTCTTGGTCCGTAAGTAATGCGCTGCACGCTCTGCAGACTCTATTTGTAGTGAAACCCGTTCCACGATCTTTAACTCCGCCTCTTCCAGAGCTCGCAATTTGAGAGGGTTGTTGGAGATCACCCGCACCTGACACAATCCGAGATCAAACAGAATCTCCGCACACTGTCTGTATTCGCGAAGGTCTACCGCGAGTCCCAATTGTTCGTTTGCTTCTACAGTGTCTGCGCCTTGGTCCTGAAGGGCGTACGCTCTGATCTTATTAATAATGCCGATCCCGCGACCTTCCTGCTGCTGGTACACAATCGCACCTCGACCCTCTTCCTGGATCATTTGCATTGTGCGATGGAGCTGGGATCCACAATCGCATTTGGTTGAACCGAAGACGTCGCCGGTGAGGCATTGCGAGTGAATGCGAACCAGAGTTGGCAACTCCCTCCGCATCTCACCAAGAAAGAGGACAACGAACTCCTCGTCGCTCGTTAATGAGCGATAACCCGCGATGCTGAAGTCGCCCCACTCCGTTGGCAGCATAGCCACTGCGACTCGCTCCACCGAGAGTTGACGAGTGGCATCCACGCAAGCTGATGAAGCATCTTTTTTCAAGCAAAATCTCCCATGCCAGATTAGCAGCCTGATTATAAGGACGATTGCAACAGGGTCACAAGCAGCGGCTAGGCCGGAACTGCATCTGGGCCAAATTCTGAAACGAACGCCCGCTACTGGCGTTTAGACTATAGCGGTCGGAATTCATCCCGTTTAGTTGCACGGACAACCAGCCGCCTGTATGCTTTGGACACCGCCGAATGACGGCCTCAGAAATCGTCGTGATCACACAATTAAATTTAGCCAGTAGACCTTTTACCAATCGCGTCTTGCCTTGGGCGATCACGTCCGTTGTGCTTGTGGTGTCCCTGGTAGCCTTCGCATTCATCCTGCGTGCGACAAGCCAGGCACGCAGTCGGACGGCTGCGGTCGAAGCGGAGATTCGCACTCTGAAGCAGGAAGAAGAGGTCTTAAAAAAGAAGGCCGAGGCGGTAAAGAGTTCACTATCTAGCGAGCAATTGCTCCTGCTCTCGGCAGCACATTCACTTGTGGATCGTAAACAGTTTTCGTGGTCGCGGTTATTTATTGACCTTGAGGCTGCGCTGCCTGGTGCCGTGAGGGTCACCCGGATCAGCGTCCGTGACGTCGCCGCCACAGCCGACCGTACCGTGGCTGAGCTCGATCTGACGGTTGTAACCAAATCATCCGCTACGATTACAGATATGATCACTCAGATGGATCGCGGCGGAGTTTTTACAGCGGAATTGCGGGCCCAAAACCTTCAGAGGGGTCGGGGTGAGACTGGAACTGAGTACGAGATCTACGTTCTCTACCGACCACGCGCGTCGTCTACTTCTGCCCAGGGTCTTGCAAACCTTGCGCGGGCCGACGGTGAGACAGTAGTTAGGGATCCGAACAGGTAATGGAATTAAGGACAATACCAATGCGGAGCGGACAGACTATTCGCGCTCGACTGCAAGCCCTGCGCGCTTCTCCCAACAGCGGCATGTTTGGAACTAACGAGATATTCGCCCTGGGCGCGAGTGCACTTGTGCTATTACTGGTAATAATCAGCTATATCTACTTTCTCGTGCCCGCGAGGTCTTCTTTCGATGCCGCGACCCGGGAGCGAAGCCGCTTGCAAGCGTTTCTCACTTCGTCAAGAACCGCAACAACTCAGGAGGAAACCACTGAAGCTAGCGTGAGGACGATAACCCAGAGTCTGGAACAGTTCGAGACCCAGTTCTTATTTGATCGCACACGAGGCAGGATGGATCTATACGACGAACTCAACGCCTTGATCCGAAACAACTCATTGAGAAACACCTCTGGTCCCAACTACACGGCGCTGGAAGCAGTGGGGAGACGTCAAACGGCTATAGCGCGTTCCACCACGAACAAGTGGCAAACACCTTACCCAGGTATCGCCATTAGCGTGACCGTGGAAGGCCAATATCTGAATCTGCGGCGGTTCGTACGAGACATCGAGAGTAGTCCGCTGTTTGTGATAATCAACGCAGTTGAGTTGGAACGGGCGACTGAGGCAGGCAGTGCTAGCGCTAGCGACGAAGAGCGCGGATCACTGGTGAGCCTGCGTCTGGATATGGCCACGTACTTTCAGCGATTGGATTCCGAGTTGTAAGGTTTCGGTATGCAGGGGATCGACTTAAGCAGGCCAGGTGAGCGAAAGAAGCTTGTGGGCGCAATCGGTTTGGGTGCCATAGCTTTGGTCTTCTTGTGGTGGACATTCTTTGGTTTTGGGTCCAATAGTTCTACTACCAGTAGAAATACCGCCAATCCTGCTGGTTCCGCGGCTTCAAACTCGCGAGTTGTCCAGGCAGCCGATCAGACGGCTGAGGACTTGCGCAGTGACGTGCTCAACATGCAGCCCGTGACGTATGTTAGGAACAGTCCACCAGCTTCCGAGGGCGGTCGAAACATCTTTGCCTATTACGAACCACCCAAACCACAACCACAGCTATCTGTCCCAACGCCCACCCCGACCCCCACGCCGCCGGTGTTGTTAGCTTCGGTGTCACCTTCAAATGTCTACGCGCGAACAGGCGAGTTCACTTTGGAAGCAACTGGTGACAAATTCACACCCGACCTGCGTTTATTGATTGATGGACGCGAGGTTCCGACGCGGTTTGTAGGGCCCCAGCAGATGTCTGCAACCGTACCCGCGACACTCATCGCAACTGCTGGCGCGCGCCAAGTGGCGCTGAGTAGCCTCGATGGCAGGATTTATTCCAATCCCATGGTCTTAAATGTCTCGCAACCTCCGACACCAAACTATACATACGTGGGGATAATCGGCACGGTTCGTCATGTGGATACCGCGATCCTCCAGGACCGCAACAGCCGTGAGATCATGAACGTGCAGCGAGGCGACGTTCTCGGCGGCAGATTTAGAATTACGAGCATCTCAGAAAAGGAATTGGTGTTGGTCGATACCAACCTGAGGATTAGACACACACTGCCACTGACCATCGAGAGCGACAAAGGCTTCAATCCACTTCAGCGTCCCACCCCTAAAGTTGAAAGTGAAGACGATGAACCTTAAGAGCCCATACCACAAGATATATGGTATCGATGCCGGATTGGAGGGAATCCCATTGGCGAGGTTTCACTCACCGGCGGCCACTCGAGAGGGCGGTTACACGCTGGTTGCTCTGCTTGCTGTGATGTCGATCATGGCGCTTTTCGCGGCGGCCGCAGCGCCAAGCATCAGGCAGCAATCCCAACGTGAGCGAGAGAAGGAAGCTATTTTTCGAGGTGAACAAGTTGCGGACGCGATTCGCAATTACTATGTGTATCGGAGGACCGTGATCGGAATCGCCGGCGATCAAGCATTGCCCACTTCGATAGACCAGCTTCTCGAAGGCGTTCCAATTCCCGGAGGCTCCAAGAAGCGACAGATCATAAGACCCAGCGCTGCACGCGACCCATTGACTAACGATGGCGAGTGGGCACTTGTAGCGCCTCGATCGCAGAAGTTAATTGGCTTTCAAGAGTCGGTCATGCTGTATGCGGGGAACTTTGCTCCTACTCCACGAAGCCCGCAAATTGCTGAATTACAACGGTTTAGCGTGCCACAGCTTAACAGTGTCTCGGGTGTAGAACGAACCGCATCTACCACGTCAGATGACACTAGTTCAGGTGAATCAAGTGGTCCATTCGTGGGCGTTTTTAGTAGCAGTACAAATTTCGCCGTGCTCTACTATTACGGCATCGAAAACCATAACGAATGGATTTTTACTCCTCTCTTCAAATGGTAATAGAGGGATGCCTGCGCGTGGTCCATTCTCTCTGTGGCCCAACTATGGCTCGTTGGTGATTAAGCAAATAGAAAATCTCGTCTAAGTTAATCTGCGTGATCTAATAAGAGTCGAATCGTCGGTTCGTCTGTAGTGATCACCCTTTGATCTGAATCACAATCCGAGATCAGCACCCCAAAATATTTTTCATCTTCTCTGTAATAAGTTATTGACAAGCAACGGAATTGCGTTTATATAGCAAGATGTTGTGCGCCGTTTACTCTAGCCCACAAGAATAACTAGAACACATTATCTTGTGGTGGTAACCAACCAAACCAAAAACCAAAATAAAGGAGCACACAGAAGCTATGGCAACTAAGAAAGGTGGAAAGAAGTCCGCAGCGAAAAAGGGTGGCGCCAAGAAGGGTGCGAAGAAGGGCGGTGCCAAGAAGGCCGCAAAGAAGAGATAGTTCGAACCAGCAGGTTAGGACAAGTCAGACTCCACTGGCGCACACTAAAATCCTGGGCCAGCATGGCCTCGCAAAAGGAACGACGAATGCTTCAATCGAAGGTTCGCCGTTCTTTTTGCTATTACCTGGAAGCAGCAGCCTAAGGGGCGGACATGGTAAGCGTTGCTTTAGTAGAGCCGGAAATCCCACCTAACACTGGGAATGTCGCTAGATTATGTGCCGCAACCCGCACGCCATTGCACATCGTCGGCGTCACCGGTTTTCGGCTGGATGACAAGGCCGTTCGACGTGCAGGCTTGGATTACTGGCCGGAGGTTACTCTCAAACGCCACTTGGATCTCCCTAGCTTGCAAAAAGAACAACCACAGGCCAGGATGGTGTACCTTTCCACGCGGGCGGAAAAATCTTATCTGCAATGGAAGTTCGGGCCGGAAGACTGCCTAGTGTTTGGTCGAGAAACGCGAGGCCTTCCGGAAGAACTCCTGCATTCCCACTGGGACTGCTCCATAACCATTCCGATGTTGAACTCAAACGTTCGCAGCCTGAACCTGGCGACCTCTGTCGCAATCGTGCTTTACGAAGCGCTACGTCAGCTCAAGGTGATCCATTAATTCCCGGCACAATTAGGAACATCAAACATCCATCGATTCCGTCACTTCTGCTCGGAAGTCAACAGGGTGTTATGATTTTGTCGCACTAGAAGGAGTTTCCAGAGATTTGATGACGATGGAAAGAACTGACATCCGCAATATTGCGATCATAGCCCACGTTGACCATGGTAAGACGACGTTGGTCGACGCCATGTTAAAGCAGTCTGGCACGTTCCGCGAAAATGAAACGGTGCGCGACCGTGTGATGGACTCAATGGATCTCGAGCGTGAAAGAGGAATCACGATCATGGCGAAGAACACTTCTGTTCGCTATGGCAACGTGAAGATCAATATCGTCGATACGCCCGGCCACGCGGACTTTGGGGGTGAGGTAGAACGGGTTTTAAAAATGGTCGATGGCGTCATGTTACTTGTCGATGCGGCGGAGGGTTGTTTACCGCAAACAAGATTTGTGCTCCGGAAGGCGCTTGAAGCTCGATTGCCCGCGATCGCGGTGGTGAACAAAATCGACCGACAAGACGCTCGTCCACAGGAAGTCGTGAACGAGATTTATGAGCTCTTCCTGGATCTGGACGCAACCTCGGAGCAGATAGATTTTCCCATCCTCTACGCGATATCACGTGACGGGATTGCCACGAACGAACTGAACGAGAAATCCAGCGACCTTAGGCCGCTATTCGATCAGATCGTCAACACCATCCCGGCTCCCCGCCAGCTACGCAATGATTCTCTACAACTGCTCGTGGCGAACCTGGACTACAGTGACTACGTTGGCAGGTTGGCCATTGGAAGAATTGTTTCGGGAGAGATCTCGGTAGGTGCATTAATCGCAGTCGCCAAACCTGACCTCTCTGGTACAAAAATGCGCGTAACTCAGCTCTATGCGTTTGAAGGCTTGAACCGCGAGTCGATTCAGCATGCATCGTTCGGTGAGATCGTAGCCTTAGCCGGGGTTGAAGACATCCAGATAGGTGACACGATCACAAGCCCTGATAACCCCCAGCCCCTGCCCATCCTGGCCGTTGATGAACCCACTATCTCAATGATCTTTGGGGTCAATAATTCACCATTCGCCGGCAAAGAGGGCCGCTTCGTTACTTCCCGCCAAGTGAAGGAAAGGCTGGATAAAGAGACCCTCTCGAACGTGGCGATTCGGGTCGAGGAAATTGATTCACCCGATCAATTCAAGGTGTCTGGGCGCGGCGAGCTGCAGCTTGCGATTCTGATCGAGATGATGCGACGTGAAGGCTACGAGCTCCAGGTCTCGAAACCTGAAGCCGTAACCAGGATGACAGAGGGCGCCACGCTCGAGCCCATCGAACTAGTCGTCATTGACTGCCCCCAGGAGTTCATCGGCGTTGTGACCGAAGCGATTGGCCGCAGAAAAGGGCAGATGACAAAAATGGTCAATCATGGAACGGGTCGGGTGCGCCTCGAATTCGAAACTCCGTCCAGAGGCTTAATAGGATTTAGAAGCGAGTTTTTGACAGAAACTAAAGGTACGGGGTTACTGAACACGATGTTTCTTCGCTGGGGAGAGTGGCAGGGTCCGCTACGTGGGCGCTCGACAGGATCTCTCGTAGCCGATCGTACGGGGGAAACAACAACGTATGCTCTTTACAACCTGCAGGAACGAGGAACTCTGTTTGTCAGGCCCGGCACCAAGGTTTACGAAGGGATGATTATGGGTGAAAACGCGCGCGCTGTTGACTTGGATGTCAACGCAGTGAAAGAGAAGAAGCTCACCAACATGAGGGCTTCAACTGCTGACGAAGCGTTGCGTCTGGTACCGGCGAAGGAGATTTCACTCGAGCAGGCCCTTGAGTTCATAGATGATGATGAGCTCGTAGAGGTTACGCCACAGTCCATTCGACTGAGAAAGCGCGTGCTGCGAGCAAACGAGCGTCCTAAGCGCAGAAACAACTGATCGCACCTACGACGTTGAGTCTTCCAAAACTGTACGCAATTACTGACGCCAGGCTGTCAGGTCTTTCGCACCCACAGCAGGTGGAAGCTCTTTGTGCAGGTGGGGCTGCCTTAATCCAAATAAGAGAGAAGCGGATGTCCGACTATGACTTTTATCACCAAGCCTCAGAAGCACTACTTGTTGCGAGAAGGTATGGCGCGACCCTTTTGATCAACGACCGCGTAGACATTGCCCTCGCCATCGGAGCTGACGGGGTCCATTTGGGACAAGCGGATCTACCACCCGGAGCAGCCAGGGAACTGCTGCCCTCAGGTTCAATCATTGGCATTTCCACGCATAACATTGAGCAACTTTGCGTCGCCTTGGCCATGCCGGTTGACTACGTTGCTTTTGGGCCAATCTTTTCTACTTCCACCAAACTAAACCCTGATCCCGCTGTGGGCGTGGAGGGGTTGCTCAAGGCTCGACGGGTTGCTGACGAGTTCCCACTCGTTGCGATCGGCGGGATACAGGCCAACTCCGCCCCTGAAGTGTTTGCTGCTGGGGCAGATTCGGTGGCTATGGTCAGTTGCATCCTGACCGAAAAGGGCCAAATTACGCCCCGCGTCAGGCAATTTTTGGCTGCCAAATGACCATTTTGGCAAATCAACATATTTTACTTGCGTTTATCAGCGTTTTCCGGTAAAAATCGGTTTCGCCGGAGCATCCACCGGCTCCACTGAATGGTTCCTACCTAAGAAATAATCACCTACCTGACCCAACAGTGCGGGTAAACCTAAATGACCTTCTTTGATCTTCCGCCGATTCTCGAGCGCATGTTGCTCGTTTCCGACAAGATTAGCGACCTGAACTTTTCGGTTGGTCAACTGCCGCAGGTGGAAATCAACGGCAAACTTACGCCTGTGCAACCTTTGGGCATGCAGAAGCTGACGCCATACCAGGCTGAGATCATCGCCATGACGTTGATGCATGGGCACCCTGACGCCGCGGAACGACTGGCTCGCACTGGTACAGCCGATCTCAGCTACTCGTTACCATCGCGTGCGCGGTTTCGCGTGAATATCTTTCAGCAGCGGGGAGTGTACTCGATAGTCATGCGAGTTATCCCTACCGATGTACCGACCTTGCGTTCACTCGGACTGCCTCAACACCTGGGGGACATCGCGGAACTCCGCAACGGCCTTGTTCTGGTAACTGGTCCGACCGGATCCGGGAAGAGTTCTACGCAGGCCGCAATCATCAACATCATCAACGAAAAGAAGCATTACCACATCGTGACGATTGAGGACCCGATCGAGTACTTGCACACGCACAAGAACTCTACGATCAATCAGCGTGAGGTAGGTCAGGACACGAGGGACTTCCCCTCAGCGCTGCGCGCCACCTTGCGACAGGCCCCCAAAGTGATTCTCATCGGTGAGATGCGAGACTTTGAAACAACGGAGATCGCACTGGAGGCCGCCGAGACGGGTCATCTCGTCCTCTCAACTTTGCACACAATAGATGCCTCCAAAACGATCGATCGAATAATAGGCTTGTACCCAAAGAACGAGGAGCCAGTGATTCGGACCCGCTTGGGCCAAACATTTCGCTACATTATTTCCCAGCGTCTGATACCGCGAAAAGATGGCCGCGGTCGGATCGCAGCGCTGGAGATTTTGAGGTCGAGCCCACGTACTCGAGAGTACATTGAGGCTGGCGAAACTGAAGGGAAGTCGCTTTTGGACGCAATGCGAGACGGAAAACTGGATGGCATGCAGGACTTTGATACCGTAATCAGACAGATGGTCGAGTCAGGCGTAATTGCACTAGAAGACGCGCTCGCTTTCTCAACTAACCAGAACAATCTGCTGTTATCGCTGAAGGGTCTGACCTCGACGGAGGATTTCATTCGCAGTGAGAGTCAGGCGCTTCCGGCGTCCACATTTTCCGAGGCGGGTTCGATGCTGGGAATGATTGAGTAAATCCGCTTGGTACACAAGATGATCATTGTTTGCCAAAACTGCTCGACACGGATTCAGGTCGATGAACGACTTAACTCAGCGCGTATCAATTGTCCGAAGTGCAATGGTCCTGTGGAAGCGGGTCCGCAAAGCCCGGCCTTGGAAAAAAGCGCGTTGATGCTGGGTACCTCTCCGGCGACCGCTGGTCGAAGGGTTGAACCAACTACGGCTCCGGCGCCGTTGTTTGAGCTTAACTCGAACGGCAAGAAGTCGACACCAGACGATGCGGAACGCCTCGCCCAACTATTGGCGCAATTGCTTCAATTACCGGCGGCGGATAGTGTCGCAAGCCCAAGGATGGGCTGGATAGCACGTAAGGTTCTTGTCTGCACACCTGAAGAGCACCGGGAAAAAACTGCACGGGCGCTGGCTCAAGAGGGTTACCAGGTCTTTGTTGCTTTAGACACGAAACAGGCCGTGGAGCGGATGCGCGAAGACCAACTCGACATCGTCTTGCTGGACTCACAGTTCGATCCCCAGGAGCAGGGTGGTGCATTTGTTGTGCGGGAGGTAAATGTGTTACGTCCTGCGCAGCGACGGCGGCTGTTCTTCGTTCTATTATCGCCATCATTGCGCAGCCTCGACGCACATTCCGCTTTTTTGAATAACGTAAATGCGATCATTAATCTGAAGGATCTTCACGACTTGCCGAAACTCCTCCACCACGCGCTCCGTGGGTATAACGATCTGTACCAGGACTTTAATGCTGCTCTCAGCTCGTCTGCGATCTAGCTAAAACACTTGATGCGATAAATGGGGGCCACATTGTGGCCCCTCTTTGCTTCCATCCGATTGAGGACGAACTGGCCTGGCGTCTCCGCTCTGATGGACGCATTTAGCCTCAAGAAAGGCCTCACTCCAAACTGTCACACCTCCTACTAATCTGCTAATCTTGGCGCGTTAAGCGAAAAGAATTTCCCACGACACGGGCCATGGCTTCCGACAAACGTACTGACGCGGCCACCGTTGCTGTTCATGGAGGGGAAAGACGTGATGAACAGCCGTTTGGTGCCGTAGTGTCTCCAGTTTTCCACTCAGCAACATTTGCTTTCGAGAACTTCGACCAGATGCGACGCTACTCACGCGGCGAGCTAAACGAAGCGTACTTCTATTCTCGCTATGCTAACCCCACCGTTAGCGAGGTGGAGCGCAAGATAGCTGAACTTGAAAGCGCTGAAGCGTGCGTGGTTACGTCGTCCGGCTCCGCGGCAACCTTCTGTGCTTTGGCAGCGGTCTGCAGCGCCGGGGATGAGGTTATTGCGTGTGATTCCATCTATGGCGGTACGACGAAGATTCTGACAGCTGTTCTGCGTAGATTTGGCGTTGCCGTTCAATTTATTCCAATAGAGGAGATCCACCAGCTCAAACAGATCGCGACCGAGCATTCGAGAATTTTCTGGTTTGAGAGTCCGGCGAACCCAATAAATCGAATAGTTGATCTTGAGCTTGCATCACGTGTGGCTCGAGAGGCGGGTGTCGTCTCTATAATCGACAACACCTTTGCCACGCCGATACTACAGCAGCCGATACGGTATGGAACCGACGCGGTCATGCACAGCGCTACAAAGTACTTGGGTGGTCATTCCGATCTCACAGCTGGCGCGATTGCCGGGAAGAAGGAGTTCGTCGACCGCGTTCGCAGTGTCTCGGTTGCCGTAGGAGCCACATGTGATCCCGCGGCTGCTTACCTACTCTCCAGGGGAATTAAGTCGCTCCACGTAAGGGTAACGGCCGCTTGCGAAAACGCGCTTAGACTGGCTCGTGCTCTTGAAAGCCACCCAAGAATCTCACGTGTTTATTATCCCGGCCTTGAAAATGATCCTGGTTACGAGTGTGCTCGGCGTCAGATGAAACACTACGGTGGTGTCGTGGCGGTTGATATATGTGGTGGGGAGTCTGAAGTCGAAGTTCTTTTTGACTCACTTAAACTGGTTAGGACTGCGCCGTCACTCGGCGGCGTTGAAACGCTCGTCAGCTATCCTCTGTATTCATCGCATGCCAACTTTACTCCTGCCCAGCTGCACGCGGCCGGCGTTTCGGCTTCGACAGTGCGGTTTGCTGTCGGGATAGAAGCGGCTGCAGACATCATTGCGGACATCAGTCAGGCCTTGGATAAGATTTAGGAGTCGAATGGTCCAGCCGAGATCGGATTCGGAGAACAATCGCCATCACGCGCATCAGCACGGCAGGGTTGCAGACGGAAAACGACGTCTGACCCTGGTGCTGTTACTAACTGCGGCCTATATGGTCGCTGAAGCCATCGGTGGTTGGTGGACTGGATCATTGGCATTGCTAGCCGATGCTGGCCACATGTTGACGGATGTCGCAGCACTGGCCCTTGCGCTGCTGGCAGCCTGGTTTGGCACACGACCTGCAAATTCCAGAAAGACATTCGGGTACTACCGGTTGGAGATCATCGCAGCCCTGGTAAATGGCGTAACCTTAATTCTTATCTCACTACTGATCCTGTACGAGGCTTATGGACGCTGGGCCGCACCGCCGCCAGTTCGAAGTGGCCCGATGATGCTCATTGCGACTGGAGGATTACTAGTAAATCTCACTTGTGCATGGATCCTTCGTGGCCGTGAGGTGGTGGATTTGAACATCCGGGGAGCCTGGTTGCACGTTATGAGTGATGCGCTTGGTTCCGTAGGTGCAATTATTGCTGGTGCCCTGATGGCAGCATATGGTTGGTATCTTGCTGATCCCCTCTTCAGTGCGTTGATTGCAGTACTGATCGTTTGGAGTTCCTGGACGCTGATCCGGGAGTCAACCAACGTCTTGTTGGAGGGAACGCCTGCGCATATCAACCTCGCCGCAGTCGAAGCAATAATATTGGAGACTGAGGGAGTGGCGGAGGTGCACGACCTACACGTTTGGACTATCACCTCCGGTCGGGACGCCCTGAGTGCCCATGTAATTTACGCCAATACAACCTCAGCCCCAGAGCTCTTGCGCGAACTGCGCATCAAGCTGCAGGAGAGATTTGGCCTAGACCATCTGACCATTCAAATGGAGACTCCTGAGTTTGAGGACGAGACCTTTCATTTTTGTCATGCCGGTACGGCGTGCTTTCAATCCAAGCGGCTTTAGCACGTGATGAACCGCTACGAGTGCTCAAGCAATGGAAATTAACTTGCTCGTCACGCTTGATCTGCGGGAGCAAGCCGCTCTCCAGGCGGCTCTGGTTACTCATGGCGCACCGGACTGCTTGGTCACACTCGCACTGACAGGGGCCTGCAGAATATCTTCGCTTGAAGAAGCTAGAAGGTTAAGGCAGTGGCTTGCCGATGCCCGTATGGCTGGGGAAACGGATCTTGCCTCGCTGAATGGAATTGAGCGCGCCCTGATCAAGTTTGGTATCTGAAACAAAACTCTTCGAGGGAAATGTCGACAATCAACTTGGCCTATGGCGACAGAACGATACCTTTCACCGCAGACGAATCACAGTTCAAAATCCTCATTGAGCCCACGCAATTAGGTCCACCGCTGGGCGACGCTGAATTGTCTGAGCGGCTGGACAATCCAATCGCTTCTGCCAAGCTTGAGGAGTTGATTGGCGAAGATGAGTCCGTGTTGATTGTTGTCTCAGACGCTACTCGCGCCACCGGAAGCGCTCAAATAGTCCATCTTCTCGTTCGTCGGATCATTCAAGCAGGCGTCTCGGCCAGAGACATTGCAATTGTCTTCGCTACTGGGATTCACCGTCGTGTGTCCGAAGAAGAAAAGCTGCGGTTACTTACACCCTTCATCGTTCAACGAATTCGCACGATCGATCATGATGCCTGCGATTCCACCGCACTATTTTCCTTTACGCTGAAAGGCAGACAGGTGGAGCTCAATCGAGCTCTTCGTGATTTCAAACATGTCCTGCTGATCGGTGGTGTCAATTTTCACTATTTCGCTGGGTTCACCGGTGGCCGTAAATCGATCTGTCCGGGACTCGCAGGTGCGGAGACTATTCGTCAGACGCATATGCTGGCATTGGACCCGGTGACTGGAACCCGACGTCAAGGAGTCGGAACCGCGATGCTGAAGGGTAACGCAGTACATGAGGCTTGTGAGGAGATTGCCGAACTTATCAATATCTCGTTCAGTGTTAACACCGTGGTAAACGACCGTGGAAGAATTGTGCGTTTATATTCGGGTCATTGGCGCGATGCGCACGCTGTTGCGTGTGCCGAGTACTTGAAGGACCATTCAATTGAAATTTCGGAGAAGCGACCGATCGTCATTGCGAGTTGCGGAGGAAGCCCTTACGATCTGAATCTGATTCAGGCCCACAAAGCCCTGGACATGGCAGCGCGAGCCTGCAGCCTCGGTGGCACGATTGTACTGCTGGCAGAGTGCAGTGATGGTTTAGGTCGCGTCGATTTCTTGAAGTGGTTTCAGGGAGGTGCGCAGCAACTCGCGCATCGGCTAAGCAGCAATTACGAGGTTAACGGGCAGACCGCTTGGGCTCTTCTGACGAAAACAGAGAGGTTCCGCGTGTTACTGGTTTCAAGTTTGCCACACGATTGGGTACTTAGAATGAATATGACTCCGGTGGAGTCGATCCAAGCAGCACTTAACGAATGCCCTCCAGTCCAAAAAGGTTTTGTGATTCCTCGGGCATCGGTCTTGCTGCCGGTCACTCGAGGTAATTTGGACGCTGGGTGATGCGCCAGTAGAATCTAACCTGCAAAGCGATGGAGGAGGACTAACAATGGTTCTGCAAGCTCTTCTATGTTGTGCCTCGATCTTTTACCTGTTCGGCAGCGTGGCCGCACAAGAGCCGAGTGTTTCAGAACAGCGGGTAGGGCTATCGGAGGCGGCCGTAGCTCTTGATGCGAATGGTATTCAAGCACTGGAAGCATCCTTGCGCACGAGCTCTCTGAATGGCGCAATCGACACCCCGGTGACTAATACACGGATTGTTGTAAAGAACGTCAGCCGATGGTTTTACGATTATGTATCCGGTGTTGTGACCTTTTACGATGCGGGTGGTGTTCGGTGCGGTGAGGGACAGTTCAAGACCGACGTACTCGCGCCAGCCGAATCCGCCGAGGTCGATACGCCGGGCGTCAGAATCCGCTGTTCACCCAGCTCCTGGAGAATAGTTGTGACCAATCTGGTTCCGCGAGACGCAGCTTCTATTGAGGTCGGTAAGGCTGATCGATTACCGAACTCCCAGAATCTATTGATCAGCATTGACGGCGAAGAACATCCCATTCAGTTGGAAAAGCCAATGGTATTGAACTTTGGTGACAGACGCAGAACCGTGATCGTGAGGGTTCGCAACAACGACGACGAATGAACTCTCTGACGCTTGACCGTTGCCCTTTGCAGTCTTAGCATCAGATGGATAATTCACGACCAGAGGGTAGGTTTATGACCGAAACTGGGAACAAGTGTGCGCATGGTGTCTGCGATTGTCAGATAGAAGAGGGTCGTAAATACTGCAGCGAGTATTGTGAGGACGCCGAGAAGTCAGGTGTCTTGGAAATCGGCTGCGGCTGCGAACATGCTTCGTGTGGTTAGCACTCTCTTGGCCTACTGATTCTGACTGCCTTCAAATATTCCTCGACCTCCATCTGTGTCCAGACCGTATAGTCGAAATTGCAAACCGTTCCGCTTTGCTTTCGGGGAAAGACAGGGTTCGGACAAACCTGCGTTGCTCGCGCGCGTCTCAAGGATTGAGTTAGTGACTAATGATGAATGATTTTGAGCAAAACGACTCTGAGAGTGTGGTGAACTTATTGGTCGAGCTGCAAAGGCTTAAGCGACTCGACCGGACTGGCTGGACTCTACGGGGTCTGCCGAATGGCACCGAGTCGGTAGCAGCTCATTCGTTTGGTGTGGCTGTAACAGTAATGTGACGCGCTTGTGGCCGCGCGCCCTCGACCTGGAACATGATCGAATCAGTGATAGAAAAATTGATGCAATTTATCAGTGTACGCGGTGTCGCGTTGGGCGTGCTTCTGTTTATATTGACCTTTACTGTTAGCCTCGCAGGAGTCACCATTATTCTGATCAAAATCCCGCCAAACTACTTTAAAGAGGACTACCCCCGGGATCTCTGGAGAGATCGACACAAGGCAATCAGACTGGTTGGCATGATCGGTAAAAACGTACTGGGGGCGATCCTAGTAGTGCTTGGCATCATAATGTCACTACCCGGAGTACCGGGTCAGGGAGTCCTCACGATACTATTGGGTGTGATGCTGTTGGACTTCCCAGGCAAGCGTCAACTGGAATATAGGCTCATAAGCCGGCCGAGCGTGCTGCGAGCAGTGAATAAGGTCAGAGAAAGATTTGGCAAACCTGCGCTCGTATTGGAGGGAGATTAAGGCCACTATTTTGAAAGACCCATGTCGTTGACAAGCAAAAATCTCTTTGTTAGGTTGAGCGAGCAAGGGAGACGCATGGCGCTTTTAATAATGCCTGAAAGCACTTATTGATGCTTGATACATATACGGCCACTCGCTGGTCCCTGCGACTGTCACTCTCTCTGTTGCTCAGTACTGTTGTTCTTGTTGGCACGGGATGTGGTCTCTTCGGCGCCAGCAAGAAGGTCCAAGTCCCACCGCTTCTTACTCCTTTAGCCGAAGCGAACAAAACCCAACTGACAAACGAAATAAATCGGCTGGCCGCGCTGCAGTCGATTCACGGTCGTGTCGATATTCAGTTCGAAGACACGTCATTTGCTGAGGCAGGCATTGCTGAGAAGTACCGACAAGCTGACGGTCAGGTAACCCTGCAGCGACCTGGGAAGGTTTATCTCATCGTCAAAGTGCCGTTCATTGCCACCGACATAGCCCAAATGACCTCCGACGGTGAACGCTTCCGCGTGGCCGTGCTCCAAGGCGACGACCGGTACCGGCGGTTCGTTAAGGGAACAAATAGCGCTGTATACGAAAAGCTTCCAGTAAATGGGGCCCCGGATCAGACCGAAAGATCCGACAGGAGGTCAATGAACGAGAAGCAGACCGTCAGTGCCCTCTCGAACTTACGTCCGCAGCACTTGACTGATGCTTTGATGCTTAACCCGATTGACAGCGGCACTCTTGTATATGCAATGAGTGAGTTCTTCAATGATGAGCCAGATACTCGCAGGCAAGCGAAGAAGGGGAGTCGAGTGGTCAGAGGGTATTACGTACTGGAGGAGTCTACCCAGCCTTCTGGCTCGGACTCTTTGCTACGAAGACGCTTCTGGTTTGATCGTGTAGGCGGTATTCGGCTGGCGCGGTTGCAGACGTTTGACGACCGCGGACGCCTAGTCACTGAGGTGAGTTACTCGGATGAAAAGATGTTTGGAGAAGGGAACCAACTCAGACTGCCTTCGCGAGTTGAAATTACGAGACCACACGACCAGTATAAGCTCAGCATCACTTATCAGGCGCCGGCATCGGTGGACCTAAACAAGGAGTACAGGCCGGAGGTTTTTGTCCTTGAGAATCGTTGGCAGCTTCCTGAGTTCGATCTCGATGCACGCCAGAATCAGGTAACAAACTAATAACTCCGATAGCACATACTAGATATTAGGGGTTCCTTTGTATAACATCTGAACCTCCGCAGCTCAAATCTGCCACCGGGAAGGTTTGAGAGTGTTCGAAACATGAGAACAATCCTTAGTGCTGAGAATTTGGTGAAGACGTACCGCGTCGGTAGGGTTGATGTGCCCGCGCTTCGTGGAGTTTCGCTGCACGTACACGAAGGAGAGTTCGTTGCCATCATGGGGCCCTCGGGTTGCGGAAAATCCACCATGTTGCACTTGCTGGGTGGTTTGCTGACCCCAACCAGCGGCAGGATTGTCATAGACGGCGAGGATTTGACTACGGCGTCTGATTCAAAGAGAACTGATATTCGGCGTCGAAAAATAGGCTTCGTCTTTCAGCGTTTCAACCTGTTTCCGACGCTGACAGCAGAGGGAAATCTTAGGTTGGCCGAGCGGATTCACGGTAACGGAGGCGAAGATCAGGGGCGACGTCGGGAAGTTCTTCGTTTGCTAGGGCTTGAAGACAAATTGCACCACAAGCCACTCGAGCTTTCCGGCGGTGAACAGCAACGAGTAGCTTTGGCCAGGGCCGTTGTCACAAGACCCGCAATCGTCCTTGCTGACGAGCCCACTGGGAACCTGGACACGGAAAACTCAGCCTTGGTTCTAAACATGTTTCAAGAGCTGAATTATCGCTTCAACCAAACGATAATAATGATCACGCACAATCCCGAGGCTGCAGCGATGTGCCGACGAATAGTGCAAATGCGCGACGGTCATATCGTTGAGCCCGCCGCTTCGGTACAGCTGTAACCCTCCTTTTGTTATGTTTTGTCGCCACTATAGAAATATCCTGGATTCGAGTCCCGATGGCGCGATTTTTGCTAGCTGGAAGGGTTGGTTTGAACGTAGTTGTTGAAGATCCTAAAAAAGCTTTTCTTTTGGAACTACGCACGCAATACTTGGCAGTGGGACGTGCTTTGTGTGCTGATTTTGGTGTTTATTTTTCTTACCCCAAAGAGTTGGTTTACAAATGGCGAACGGCTGCGCATTGATGAGCATCAAAAGCCATCGTCTACAGTTTTTGTAGCGGCCGAAGTTGTTGAAAAGTCAGCGGATAAAGCCGAGATACAGCAACGAGTTAGGACAGTAACGGGCCGTTCACATGCGGAGGTTCTGAGCATTAGAAAGTCGTTCGATTCGACCGGTAAGGCGCAGGGATATGAGGTTGACATACGGTGATCATCCCTTATAATTGGTGGGTTTTTTGCTCGGCCCCCGGGTATTGGCTAGAGGAGTCCTTATGAAGAGATTATTTCCCCTGAGTTTCATTGCACTGATATTAGCTACACTGGTCTTTATTCTACCGGCAGCGACCCATGCGCAGAGCGCAGGGTTGGTAAGTTCTGTTCTGAATAAAATGGAGCGCAATCGCCAGTCGCTTAAGTCGCTGAGAGCCGGAATCAGCATGGAAAAATACAACGCCCAGCTGAGAGATGCTGAGCGATATGACGGGATAGTTGCGTACTTACCCGGGGCTGGCCGTGATGCTTCGGTCAGAATCGAATGGCGAAGTCCACAGCACGAGGTACTGGCTGTTTCGAATGGCAGCTATACGCTGTTTCGACCTCGCTTGAAGATGGCATACCGGGGGAAGTCAAATAACCCCAAGGTGAATAAGAATACGGGCAATCTGATGGAGATGCTCTACATGTCTCGCCAGCAGCTTGAGGCGAAGTTCCATCCTGTTCAGGACGTGCGAGAGGAAACCCTTTGGGGCGGAGTGAGTACGATTCACCTCACCCTGGTGCCAAAAGGTAACGCGAACTTTAAATACGCGGAGATTTGGGTCGACGGGGCCGGCATGCCGATACAAACGAAGATAGTCGAGAAGAATGACGACTCTACGACCATGCGGTTGAGCAATCTTCAAAAGAATGTGCCGATTTCGTCCGGTGAGTTCAGCCTGAAACTCGACTCAGACATTAAGGTCGTCAAGAGTTAACCTGCTCGATGGTCTGAGCATGAGAAGGGCTCTGTTGCAAAACAGGGCCCTTTTCAATTGTGGGTCTGTGGTCATGTATTCGTGGAACAAATCACCCACCAAGCCACAAAGGACGCAGAATTAGGAACCCGCCTCTGGTCCCACTAACTTGCGTTACCCCGGTTCGGTCGCATATTCTTCGTCACTTGATCTTAGAGACTGCGGTTCATTATTTGGTCAACCAGTAATTGATGCGAAGGACAAAGTTTCTCAAGCTGAAATTGCGTGAGGCGAGCTTTATCAGCCGAGCTTTACTCTCAAGTCGGCATCCGGTGCTGGCGCACCTGATCCCGATGCGTCGCTGTAACCTGGCGTGCGGTTATTGTAACGAATACGATCATTCCTCCTCACCCGTACCGCTGGAAGTGGTAAACGGCCGGATCGACAAACTTGCTGCACTCGGTACTTCCATCGTGACCATATCAGGTGGCGAGCCGATGATGCATCCGCAGTTGGATGACATCATTCATCACATTCGACTGCGTGGAATGATCGCGGGCCTGATTTCCAACGGATACTATTTCACTCCTGAGCGAATTAAGCGCCTCAACAAAGCCGGCCTTGAATATCTTCAGATCAGCATCGACAACGTCGAACCCGATGAGGTTTCGCGAAAGAGCCTGCGGGTCTTAGACAAAAAGTTGCGATACCTATCGGACTTCGCCGACTTTCACGTCAACATCAACTCGGTTATTGGCGGAGGAATAAAGAATCCACAGGACGCTTTGAGTGTGGCCGAACGTGCTGGTGAACTAGGGTTCTCTACAACGGTCGGTGTGATACACGATCACGATGGGACGTTGAAGCCTCTTTCCGAGAGAGAAAAGGACATCTTTCAAAAGGTAAAGAAACTCGGAAATAAAGATCACGCACGGTTGAATTGGTTTCAAGACAGCATCGCGGAAGGCAAGCCATACAATTGGCGCTGCCGGGCTGGCGCACGCTACCTATACATTTGTGAAGAAGGCCTCGTGCACTGGTGCTCACAGCAGCGAGGCTATCCAGGTATTCCCCTTGAGGAGTACACAATGGAAGACTTCGAGCGCGAATACAGCACCGAGAAATGGTGTGCGCCAACCTGTACCCTTCAGTGCGTACATCAGGTCGGCATACTCGACAATTGGCGTGACCCACAAAAATCTCAGGCCGAGCTTGCACGCGAGCGGGAAAAGAATGAAGCGGTTGGCGACGTGCTGCAGCTCGAATAGTGCGTCCGTTGAACGGCTCCTCTACTTCAAATCCCTTAACTTAGCCTGGGCCATTGCACACCGGTCATGTGGCATCGGTTGCAAACATGCGTCACCTTTGACAAATCGTGCATACTGCACCTCTGCCTGCTCACGTAAACCGAGTTGCTCGTAAGCGGTCGCCAGCTTAAACGCGATTTGAGGATCGCGTTCCCCATCACGCTCAGCTAACAGCAGTTCGCTGAGGGCGCGCTCCCAGTCGCCCTTTTCAATCAACGCCAGGCCCAATAGTTTGCGGATATGGGCATTGTTCTCGAGCAGCAATGCATGTTCGTACTCGCGAATCACTGCTTGTGTTTCGCCAATCAGCCTGGCCTGGGTTGCGCGAGCCAAGTGCGCATCAACGCTGCGGCTGTCTTTGTGCAAATGGACCGAGGCGAAGCTCAGAACAGCCAATAGATAAACGGCTGGAAGAGAAAAGCGATGTCGAGCCTTTGGTCTTTCCACGTCAGGTTGGCGACGAAACAAAAGGCGGATGAGGTAAAGCGGAAGCACAATCAGAGGCAATACGAACGTGGCTAAGGCCCACACTAGCGCACGCCAAACACTGGGTTCACGCTTACGAGCTGAGGCGAAGACAAGGGTGGAGAGGACAGCAGATGCAAAAAAAGCTGCGGGTCGAATCAACTCAAACAGGTAACCCGCGGAGATATTCAGTCTGAGACTCACGTGGGTCCATGTCCTGAATTTCCGCCGACAGTGAAGACCGTTACTGAGCTTGATAACCCGAGTCCGGAGAGACGTCCTGCCATTAGCACTATGGTTTCACCTTTTGCTACGACGCCAGACTTAAGCAAAGTCTCTTCACCATACTTGAGCATCTCTTCGGTGGAACTTGCTGGTGGCGTCAGCAGGGCTGTTACACCCCAAATAAGCGCCAGCTCGTTTCGCACTTGTGGGCTTTGGGTCAATGCAATAACTCTCTGGTTCGGCCGCAAGGCAGAGAGTCGGCGGGCCATGAGACCTGATTCGGTGACAACTGCAGTAATGCTGGTCGCCATTTCCTCGGCCGCAATTGCTGCAGCTTCGCAGAGTGCACGGCTTACCTTGCGCGTCTGTCCGCCGGTCCATTTGATTAGGCGATCATCGTCGGGGGCCTTTCCGGATTCCGCTGATTCGATAATACGCGCCATTGTCTCTACTGATTCAAGAGGAAACTCCCCCATAGCGGTTTCGTTGGACAGCATTACTGCATCACTACCATCCCAGACAGCATTTGCTACATCTGAGGCCTCGGCCCGGGTCGGCCGCGGATTATGGACCATCGACTGCAACATCTGTGTTGCGGTGATAACCATCTTCCCGGCCAGCATGGATTTCTCGATGATCTGCTTCTGATAGACTGGAACTAATTCGACACTTGTTTCCACACCCAGATCGCCACGAGCGACCATGATGGCGTCCGCAGCTTCGATGATCTCGTCAAGATTGGCTATCGCTTCAGCCTTTTCGATTTTGGCGACTAGCGGAGCGCGGCCTCCAGCATCTCTAATCTTTTTCTTAGCCAGGGTGCAGTCCTCACCTCGTCTCACGAAAGAGAGAGCGATATAGTCGGCGTCTTGAGAGACCGCCCATCTGAGATCTTCTTCATCCTTTTCCGTTAATGAGGCGATTGGCAGTGGAACACCCGGCAGATTAATACCTTTGCGTTCACCCAGTAGGCCGCCGTTGACGACACGGCAAACAACATCCGTATCCTTCGTTTGAGTTACTTCCAGTTCTATTGATCCGTCATCCAGAAGAATTCGATCGCCGGTCTTAACCACACTTGGAAGTTCAGAGAAGTTAGTGGCCACTATTGCCGAATCGCCCTTGATGTCTCGAGTTGTCAGCGTGAATGTCTTGCCGGTTTCCAGCACCACGGGATTTCCATCCTTCAGCTGACGTGTGCGAATCTTCGGTCCCGAGAGGTCAACGAGTACCGCTAAAGGACGGTTGAGTTTGATGGCGGCCGCGCGAGCTCGTCTGATGTCCTCCGCTTTCTCCTCATGTGTTCCATGAGACATGTTTATGCGCACGCCGTTAACCCCGGCTTGCAGCAGCATTTCAATCAGCCCGTCGGCGCGGGTTGCTGGTCCAAGCGTTGCTAGTATTTTTGCTCTCCTCAACTTCAAGCCTTTCGGGTCGCAACATGCTTCAAAGCACTCAGGTTATAGATCTGGTTCTCATGGATGCGAAGTATTTGATAACGACCGGGCGAGCTCCTGATCAATCACCTGGTCAAGCTCATCAGCTCGATAGCCAATAATTCTCTTTACCAGAAAGCCCTCACGATTGAAAACGAATGTCTGGGGAATACTGACATCATCAAACATCAAGACGTCCGTCAAAGCTCGATCTGGAAAGCCAAGAGGGTAATTTATCCGTAGCTCTCTGGCAAAATCCTTAACCTTGACGCGATCGTCTGGTCCGCCAACGTTCAGCCCAACAATTTCCAGACACCTTGCGGCGTAACGGGTTTGCAACTGGATCAGGTGAGGAATGCTCTCGCGACACGGCACACACCAAGTGGCGTACATGTCGAGTACCAGGACGTTCCCTTTGAAGTCAGAAATGTTTGCCCTTGTGCGTGAGTTTTCGGCCGTCTGAAGTATTGTCCAACCAAGCGTGCCGACTGAATAGCCACTTGGCGGCGGCATTGGCAACGCTGTTGCAGGTGCCCCGGATAATACAGGTGTGGGACCAGTATCTTCAGTCGAATTACAGCCACCCAACAAGAGAATGCCCGCTACGCTAATAATACTAACGAGGATTCTTGCTGAGATGGAATTCAAAATCAGTTTTGTTATTAACACTGGGACATTCTACACGAGAGGTTAAAAAGATACTTCAGGTGGTATTTTGAAGCTCCAGTTCCAATTGCCGGCAGGTTGCTCGAAGTTAAACTGGCCGCCAAAGAGCGCTGCAACACTGCGCATATCTCTTTCTTCCTCCCAAGCGCGGGGACCGAGCGGTTTTTCGGGACCTTGCCGACAGAGTCCAAAGGGATCCTTGAACTTAACGGGTTCGTTTTCAGCATACACATACATATTCGGCCCTCCCTCCAGCTTAATAGGGTCCTCCGAAACAAATCTCCCTAACTGCGTGTCATAGAACCGCGCCCGGTAGTACAACAGGCCGGTGTCAGCGTCGCGCTCACGCCCGGTGTAGGTATAGCGAGTGCGTGTGCTGCCCGCGTTGTTGCCGAAAGAGTCGTAACTCAGCGTCTCAACCACATTTCCGCTTCCATCAGTCAGTGTCGTCGTTGTCCCGAGGTGATCTGTGAGGAAATAGGATACACCAGTGGCGGTGTTTGTCTGTCGCAGATGATCATCGATGCCGAGGCCGTTGATGTAGCTCGTCGTTACGGCCAGAGTGGAGTTGAGATCCAAAAGCACATCCTGGCCGTCATAAACAAAGCGCTCATCCGCACCCGCACTCGTGGTTCGTTGAATGCGCCGGCCAAGCGCGTCGTATTTGTAACTCACCGTCAATCCGCCGGGCAGCACCACCTGCTTCAAACGGTTTTCACTGTCCCACCCAAAAGTCCGCGTACTTCCTGCATCCGTCTTCGTCAGCATGTTGCCATTGTTGTCATACGCGTAGGTGGCTGTCGTGGTGCTGGTGAGTCGGTTGAAAGGCTGATAGCTGTAGCTCGTGCTCAGGTGTGAACTGGTGCGATTCCCGACGGCGTCATACCCGTAGCTCTCATTCCCACCCATCTTCAGGACGCTCGTGAGTCGATCCGCATTGTCGTAATTGAAACTCCGATTGCCTGATGACCCCAGCCAAGTGCTGATATTGCTTGCATTGTTATAGGCGTATTGATGGATGGCGAGCGTGGCCGGCGGTTTTGTGTGACTCAGTTCAAACAACCGATCCAAATCGTCGTAAGTGAAGTTTGCGGTCACTCCATTCGGAGCGCTCCGGCCCGTCAAGCGATTTACGACGTCATAGCTGTAAACGAAGTTCTGACTAGCACTGTCCGCCAGATTCGTCAGCCGATTCACCACGTCATACGCCAAATGTTGACGGATATCTTGCCATCCCTGCGAAATTTCTAATGCTAGCGGCAGATAACTAATGGGATTTGGCATAGATAACAGCCTACGAACTCCCCCGGCCCGAGCGAGGCTGTGGTGACACAAGCTAGAAACCTTCTGTTGTGGTGGGAATCCTGGTGGAGAGTACCGTAATCTTGAGATAGCTTGAGCGTAGCTCTTTGAGGTGAATGCTGGCGGGAGTCTCTTACGGAAACATTCCTCGTGTTAAGAATCGATTTCTGCTGGCCATAAGCTGAAACGGTTAAATCTGCCACCTTCACAGAGTTTCGAAGGTTAGTAAGAATCAAGGTGACCGCGCTCAGCAGTCCTAATCGGCTTGGTACTGAATAGAAGCCCGTGTCACAACGAAGACGAAAGCCTTTCCTGACTTCCTCTGAGACCCAGCTTTTTCGTTGACGTCTTCTAACAAAGTTGAACGTTCGTCACGGCTTTGCCGCAGGATTTGAGGCGATGGCTACGCCTCGCCGGAAATGTTCTCTCTTGGGCTGGGGCTGGGCCCTTGGTGCGGGCTTCGCCCTAACCGCGTGCTCGATTCTCCAAAGTGATGTTTACTTGCCTGCCGATCTCTTACCAGGGAGTTGTGGGGGCGGAGCCCGGACCAGGGGCGTAGCCCGATTCATAGTTGAGCAGTTCCGGCGAGGCGTAGCCATCGCCTCACATCCGGCGGCAAAGCCATACGAAAATTCCTAAGCACTATCACAGAATCCTTTTGCACTTTGCAGATGCGTTGGTTGCAAGTGCTTCGATCGACGTAAACCTTCTGGCCCGAGCCGCTGATGTGGCCCCTCTCTGCTCCACTGTTTCCGATGGCGCAGCGCCTATTGTGATCAGAGCCATTTGCGCAAACGAGGCGGAGGATAAAAAGCAACTTCATGACGACTACTCCTTGGCGATCGCCTCAACTGCACTGCCCCCGATGTTGACCACTGTTTCGCCGTGGACCAACACATCGAAGCGGCGGCCCGCAGGAATCTTTGCATCCTTACCTTTCTTAAATCCCCAGAGCGGGGCTGCTGGTAGAAAGATCAATCCTGTAACTACCATTCCTGTGGCTACTGTTCCGCCTTTGCTGTCGCCCTTTGTGCTTTTGGTGAATTCCAACGGCACCTTCGTTCCATCAACCGCAGTGACGTCCTGCATCATGAAAGCGAGCTGTCCGGCGCGTCCCCAACTCCCTCCTTTCTTCGCCTTTGTCACGCGTGCAGTAGCTCGGGCTCCGCGCGCAATCACTATCACGCCGTTTACCTTGAGGGCATGCACAACTGTAAAGCTGACCGGTGTTCCTTCCTCTACTTCGGCTGAAGAGATCGTGAAAGCGGCCTCCAGCTCGAGAGGAGTGCCATCGGGAATTGTGAGTGGACCAACAAATGTGGGAGGGGAATCCTTTCGCGTCGTCCCAGCGTTCGGTGCGGTTGCAGTTGATCCGCGAATGCCTCGTGGAGCCTGAATCATGGCCATCAGGACCTCGTCCGGGACTCCCTTATGTTTCAGCTCCGCGAGAACGGACGGGAACGTGTCGAAGTTACAGGACGAGGAATTGATCTTTTCTATGATTAACTCCGATGAAAGTTTAGCCCTTACCATCGTGAGAATATTTTGATTAGTAAGTGCAATGAGACCGTCTTGTGCGAATGCCGGTGTGATGAAAGACAAACTGAGAACAAGGGTTAGTAAGAGTGAGAGCAGAGAACGCATGTAGCTTTCCTTTCCGCAGGCCGAAGGGTAGAGAAATGGATTTACACAGCCGCACGGGGAGTCCACCTGGCTGCCAGCGTGGCGAAAAGAGGGTGGAGGAATCGTAAGGCTCGTTACGGGCGACGCAATCGCGCATAGCAATGGTCGTGCCTGAGCCTTTTTAGCAACAAACTCCGGAGGTAACTGAAAAGAACACCGTTTTCGGTGCGCGCTGGCGAGCAGTTGCTTTGGGATACTCAGTTCTTGATGCCGAATTTCCGGTGGGAAGGCCCCGCATGCTGTGGACTTTCACTGAGGGATGAGGTGAGAAGACAAAGGGAAAGAGGGGAAGAGGGAAAATGACTAAACAGAAGAAGCCGAAGAGCTGTTCGAATTGTGGGTCGAAACGGATCGTTACGATTACTTATTGGATGCCGGATTTGTCGGAAGAACTATGGCGAAAAGTAGATGAAGGGAAGATCGTCCTGGGTGGGTGCGTGGTTACAGACTTTGATCCGAAGTGGCAGTGCGTGGATTGTGGCGAGACGATCCACTAAGTCACACTAAACGGCACGAAAAGAGATTAGTTTATGTATTTATCGACCTGAAATAGACAAGGTCTGTTCATCAATTCGCAGTTGGGAAGGGGGGCAGGGCGCGCGCTTTCAATCTGATCTTTAGCACTCAATCTCATTTAATTCGCAGGTCAGGAAGGGGGCGCGCGCTCAGCTGTTCATTCTTCAGTGAATCAACCTCATTGCGCGCTGCCCCCGCTTCAATCTCAAGACAAAATGAACTTTCACATGGAGAGGTCAACAAGGGGGAGCTTTGTTGCTTCAACTGCTGAATGATGAGAGTTGAGGCGGGGGCAGCGCGCAGGGAGATTGAGAGCTAAAGATGAGATTGGAAGCGCGCGCCCCCTTCCTGACCTGTGAATTAAATGAGATCGAGTTGTGCTTCCTGGAGTTGATTAGTGATCAGAGTTGAAGGCGGGGGCAGCGCGCAACGAGATAGAGATGTTCCGGTGAGATTGGAAGCGCGCGCCCCCTTCCTGACTTGCGAATTAATGAAGATTGAAGCTTGTTCTTATAGTTGAACAGAGATCAGGGGTCATCAGGATCAGAAGTCAGAGGTCAGAAAGTCACGGCGTGGTATTCGGAGATCATCTCGACACACAGCCTCTCAGCACGCTCGCGGTTCGGTTCTGCCGGCAGCGAAGAGCGAACATAAGCTTCCTGGGCCAGTTGGAAGAGACGTTCGGCTTCCGCTTTCACTTTCTCCAGAGGCCACTCGCCGCGTTTGATCGCCAGCAACTCGGGCGCATCTACACGCTCGACATGCAAAGTGCCTTCCGTCAGAAATTCAATTCCCATTCGCAATAAACGAATCAGATGCGCGGCGTTCTTCGCATCGTAACCAACACGACGCACTAACTCACGACGCTTATGGCCCATGTAACCACCACTGTATTAACGCCGGCGCTCGCCGCGATACCGCTTGACGACCTCCATCATCTCGGTAGTCGCGCCTACAAACGGTTGTCCATCTAGCCTTCTTAAAGAGTGACCTGCATCTGCAGAATCTGGATCAATGCCAAAGGAAGTCAGTTGCTCCTCCAATTGCGCCATCAGAGCCTGTGCTTCCTGGTTAAACGAGATCATTCTCCTGAATTGATCGTGGGCATAGCCGGAGAATGAGTGATAAGCCTTCTTCGAGACGAACAGGTCGCGATTCTCACGCAGCCTCGCGCCCATTGTGCTCTCGAAAATGATCCCGTTTGGTTTGAGCCAGAGCAGGCTCAAAACGTTTGGATTACAGTTGAGTAACAAACCAATGAACTTCCGTAGTTCATAGAAGACGCAGTCCCATTCACCTTCCCATTTCTCGTAAACATCTTTCCGTCCGAAGCCGAGGTAATGGTCAAGTGGGGCAATGAAGACGCCCATGACGTCCTTGTCGTCGATTGAATTTGGATCAGACTTTGCCAGGTACATTCCGTGGGCAACGCTCCCGCGCCAGCAGAGTGAGATTAGGCCTTCCGGGAGGAGGTTGGAGACCTGTTCGGGAGAGAGCCCTTTGAGTTTTATGTCCGCCTTCATGCGCGGAATGTTACAGTAGAACGCGCTGACCGCAAGGGAGCAGATTGGGCCACAAGTTGCTCAAAGATCGGAATGCAAGGTTCTCAGCAACTTACTGAACGATGGTGTGGCTGATGTTATTTGGTCGCCACCTTTGAGCGATGGTAAGGTAAAGAAATTCTAAATTCCTACAGGATGACCTTACCTCAGCCATGCAGGAAGATTTTGAGATCCTCGGTACCGTCGAAGAGATCGAAGTGATTGCGGTTGGCCCTCGGATACGAGAATTTAGACGCCTCAAAAAGATTTACGGATTCGGTCGCTGGCGGAAGTTAAAGGGTGTAGCGACAGTGCTTTTCGGCGATGGTACAATCCGCAGGGTGGAAGTCCACTGGTATGAAGCACATGGAATTGGACGGAAAAAGGTTAAAATCAAGCGCTATTTAGATTGATATGACGTCCTACGTCCTCTGTATCGATGATGGTGGCTATCCGGAATCATTGGAGGTCCGGAAGGTCTACCAGCTTGTCCCGGACGAAGCGGCTGAGAAGCAAAACATGGTTCGAGTGATTGATGAAACCGGTGAAGACTATCTGTATTCTGCGCGGCTGTTTGTTCCCATTCTCTTGTCACCTGAAGTGGTTCGTGCCTTATCTGCTCCTTCGTCTGATAACGGGCGAGACCATTCACGAACACACACAAAAAGAGACGAAAAGAGATTCAGCGGCGGATGAACGCGGATGAAGAGGATCGAAACAAGGACAATCCAAGCTTAGTTAATTTGCAAGTTGGGAAGGGGGCGCGCGCTTCAGAACTTGATCTTTAGTACTCAATCACGTTGCGCGCCGTTGGTTGCTATGACTGAACTCACACTCACAGCTATTTATGAGGAGGCTGAGGAAGGTGGCTTCATTGGGTATGTCGCCGAACTCCCAGGAGCTAATACCCAAGGTGAGACTTTGGAGGAAGTGCGTGAAAATCTAAGCGAAGCCATCAAGTTGATCCTCGAAAGCAATCGAGAGGAGTTTGAAAGGCACTTCTCTCCCAATGCCAAGGTTACTCGAGAACGCCTCGTCTTGCGCGCAGCATAGCAACAGATGAAACGAGCCGACCTCATCCGGCACATCGAATCTCAAGGTTGTCGATTCGCTCGCGAAGGCAGTAGACACACCGTCTATCGCAACCCGTCTAACGGTGCCACAACTACTATTCCTCGGCATCGTGAAATTAAGAAGCAGCTAGTTCGAAAGATCTGCTCAGACTTGGCGATCATGACTCCAAGTTGAACGTCCACGAAAGCACAAAAAGAGATTTAGCCGCGGATGAATGCTAATGAAAAGGATCGCAGTAAGGAAAGATCCACGAAAGCACACTAAAAGGCACGAGAAGAGTCATAGCTGAGAAAGGACAAAATCAATCTAAGCTAATTCGCAAGTCAGGAAGGGGGCGCGCACTTCCAATCTCATAGTACTCAATCTTATTTAATTCGCAGGTCAGGAAGGGGGCGCGCGCTCAGCTGTTAATCTTTAGCGCCCAATCTCAATGCGCGCTGCCCCCGCTTCCAACTCTTATCATCACCAAGTAAAACAAAAACAGTTCAGCCAATCCCGCGCGTGCCCTTTCTGACCTGAGGAATTAAGTTTTGTTGAGCACTATAGATGCTGCGCGAATCAGATTGAGCTTGAGTTGTTATTTTGGAGTTGATGATGATGAGAATTGAAGGCGGGGGCAGCGCGCAATGGAATTGGGAGCTAAAGATGAGGTTGAAAGCGCGCGCCCCCTTCCAGACCTGTGAATTAAATGCGATTGAGTTGTGCTTCCTTGAGTTGATTAATGAGCAGAGTTGAAGGCGGGGGCAGCGCGCAACGAGCTTCAGTTGTTCCTGGTCCATTGAAAGCGCGCGCCCCCTTCCAGACCTGTGAATTAAATGAGATTGAGTTGTGCTTCCTTGAGTTGATGATGGGGAGAGTTGGAAGCGGGGGCAGCGCGCAACGAACTTGAGTTGTTCCTGGTCCATTGGAAGCGCGCGCCCCCTTCCCAACCTGCAAATTAGTCAGTTTTGAATTGTTTCCCCCAGAGTTACGAATGTTGGAGCTTGAGTCGCGGCGTGGTATCAGTGGCAAATTTTATTGCCTTCCCGGCGCCTGTTCAGGGTACCGTTTCAATAGCTCGGATAGTGAAGGCACGCCGTACTTCGCCCGCTCACTGTCTGATGTCTTTCGATCTACGGGAACCAGCTCCTCCTTTCCTGTTTCCTGGTTGAAGATCCGATTTGTGCCATATTTTTGGTAGCCTTGAGTGAAGGTCAAATACCTATCAATCGAGGCAGCCACGAGATAGGCCGCCTCTTTGTAGCCACCTTCAAATGCACTTGTAAATAGGTAGTGAGCCAGAAGATAGTTGTAAGGACTAATGCTCACAAGTCGTTTTTCACAGTAGGTCACGCCCGTACGCTGCAGAATCAGAGCCGCGTTAAATTTGTCTTCTGGCACCTTCAGTTCTGACTGGCCAATAAGGGAGAGAACGATTTTGATTCGCTCTTCTTCTGTCCTGGCTACCGTTTTCCCACCTCGAGCGTCTTGATCCTCCTGGGCCAGTTCCTGGAGCAATTTGTTTTGGCCAGAGACCTCGATAAAAGTAAAACATGAAAAGAAGATCAAGCTGAGACCCAAATGTACGAAGTGACATTTCTTCAAGGCCTGCCTCCCGTGGTCATCAGTTACTAAAGGTTATTAACCGTACCAACTCACTATTGAATAACGTTCACCGCCAATTACCGGCGTTACTTCATGAGTCGTCTCAGAAGGGAACGCAATCAACAATCCAGCTTTGCCCTGCAGCGTGAACTGTGCGGGCGGGCGGGCGGGGTGCCAATCGGAAAACAGAAGGGAACCACCAAGATACTTTCCGGGCTCCAAAGACTCCGATTGACCGTTCAGAAAAATTACCAATGAGATCTTCCGCGACCGTTCCCGGTCACTCAACAACATTCCCGTATTGCCGTCCTGGTGAGCCACAAAGAAGTCTCCCGGGTTGTAGCGCAGAAACTGCGGCTCTTCAATTGTGCGGAGCCGCACACCAAAGTGCTCGGCGACCACTTTTTTGACATCCATTAGCCACACCTCTACCCGAGCAATAACATCCGGAGGCGCCGTGAGCTGTAAGACGTTACGCACTCTTTCATCAATGCTCGCCGAATCTCCTTTGCCGTAAACGGGAGCGAAACTCTGCTGAGCCGACGAGAGGTCGGTAATGATTTCACCGCACGTCTGTTCGGACAGAAACCCCCTGTCGAGATACAGATTGAAACGACTGAAGGCATCGGAAGGGTTCATCTGAGTTGACTCTCCAAAATTGCCGATTTTCGATTAAGAATTCCCATTGAATCTATCACGCATCGAAATCGTCAATCCTTTTTTGGCTGCTTGCCTTCATTGCTCACAAGACGTGACAACTCTTTGGCGTTTGTGATCGCATGGCCACCGATATCGTTGTTGAAATAGACGTATACATCACGCAGTCGCTTTCTCCAATCATTTATCTTTTCAGCCCAATCGCGCAGTTGCCCGTCTGAGTAAGAACCAGAGTAATTCGCACCGTGAAAACGCAGATAGGTGAAGTTCGCGGTTATCTCAAGCGGTGTCGGATTGCCGGCAAAGTCGTAAATGCAGAACGCCGCATTGTGTTGTCGCAGGAGTTTGTAAACCTCAGGCACGTGCCAGGAAGCATCCCGGAACTCGAAAACATATTGATGGTCCGAGGGTAAGGAAACGAGAAAGTCGCTAAAGCGCTCAACATTGAGCTGCCAGCGGGGTGGCAGTTGAAACAGGATGGGCCCGAGCTTGTCACTAAGATGGGCCACGGCCAGAAAAAACTTTGCAGTAGAGCTCTCTGGATCTTTCAGCTTCTTCATGTGAGTGATAAAGCGGCTGGCCTTCACCGAAAACAGGAACCGGTGCGGTGTTTTTTGCCACCAAGTGTCAAAAGTGGAGTCTGCGGGTAGATGATAGAAGCTGTTATTGAGCTCGACAGTGTCAAAGTGCTGAACGTAAAAGTTCAACATCTCTTTGGGAGGAAGTTTTTCGGGGTAAAAGAGGCCGAGCCAGTGTTTGTAGTGCCAACCGGATGTACCTATATGAACCCTGCCTTGCATGACAGGAATACTGTAAATCAGCGGTCGAGATTATGGGAACTGATCGGATCTTCAATCTCCAATCTCGAGCTTTCCTGATCGAGGAGTTTTCGCTTTCGATCCACTCCCCAACGATAACCACCAAGGCTCTTGTCGCCGCGAATGACACGATGGCACGGAACAAGAAGAGCCAGCGGATTCGTTGCGCACGCCCGAGCAACCGCCCTGACGGCACGCGGCTGACCAATGGCGTTCGCTACGTCGCCATAGGACCTTGTTTCTCCATATGGGATTTGGCGTAGTGCTTCCCACACCTGACGTTGAAAAGCAGTGGCCCGAACATCCAGAGGCAGTTCTGGTGTTGGAGCCTTAGCGCCCAAGTGGCCAAGTATCTGGTTTACCGAGTTAGCCATTGCGCGATCACTCCGGTCGATGGTTGCCGCCGAGTACTCCTCCCGAAGTTCCCGCTCAAGTTCAGCTTCATCGTCGCCCAATCGGACCGCACAAACACCTTTATCGGTCGCTGCCACCAACACCATTCCGAAATCTGATTCGGCCACAGAGTATTTGATCTGCAAGTGCTCGCCTCTCCGCTTGTATTTAGCCGGTGTCATTCCCAACTCGGCACCTGCCCGTTCGTAGAGCCGGCTGCTTGAACCATAACCTGCGTCGTACATGGCTGCGGCTATCGAATCACCATTACGAACTCCCGCACGAAAACGATCGGCGCGAAATGCCTCGGCAAACTGTTTTGGACTCACTCCCATGATGCTCTTGAAGGTCCGCTGCAAATAGAAAGGGCTGCGACCTAACTCCGTGGCAAGATCCTGCAAACTGACCTTACCGTCGTTATTGCTTGTGATGATCTGACATACGCGTCGAACCAGTTCGAGCTTTGGGTCACGCGGTTGGGATTCGTTTGGTTTGCAGCGAAGACAGCCACGGAAACCCGCTTGCTCGGCAAGTTCCGGAACCTCGAAAAAACGGACGTTCTCGCGGCGCGGTTTGCGAGCCGGGCAGGAAGGACGACAATAGACACCGGTGGTGGTAACGGCGAACACAAACTCCCCATCGTGTCTCGCGTCTCGCGTTAGAACGTACTGCCACTGCTCTTCAGCGGTGCTACGGTTTTCGCGTTTTCTTGCGGCGGCAATCATTCTCTTCCTCCCATTAGAAACTTTCATTTCCAGAATTCCGTCACACAATATAGGTTGGTTGGTCAAACGCGTATATCCGATTCTTGCTCTCAAATTCCCGTGGTCAGTGCTTTATGTCCACAACCAGCCTTGAGGGATTTTGGAGTTCGAGGACGCGATACCTATTGGGGCTTGAGAGCCCCAATGCCCACTCAACCTGTGCTTCAAAATCACAGATCAGCTTCGCCTGTTTGAGAATTGTAAGATTCAGCGTGCGCTCGCGTTCTGCGATAGTCGGGTTCCCTTCCTCGGTGTGCGCACGAGCCGGAGTCAGTCGTATGAGAAGGTAGCCATCGCCTGATAGCTCAACGACCTCCCCTGAACCGCAGCTCCGGACCGGTCTGTCAACGTACTCGATGTGATAGCCGGGGGCTGAGTTGGCAAACTCGAAGACAATCCGATCGAATTGTTCGTGTCTGCCGGTCCGAACCTCGCCAAGTATCGCCACTTCGCTATCGCGGCGTTTCTCAACTATGCCTGCGGTCCCTTCAAACTGTTGCGGCGAGGTATCGCCTTTCTCCGGAGATGAAAACCCGCCACCAGGCATTGTAGTAGGTGTTGGAGATAGGGTTGCAGTTGGAACTGATTGACGATTCGTATCCACAGTTCCTCGATCGGCGCAAGCACTCCAGACTAAGAGGAAGCCTAAAACTAAACTTGTGACGATTAAACGAGGCATGATTTCCGGTATTGTACTGAGCTCGGCGAAGGACTGCGAGCCGTGGATTGAGGCGGATGAACAGGATCGAAATATTTTCCATTTGTCATTTTCCATTTCCCATTTTTCATTTAGCTTATTTCACATCACCACAGAGCTCCCCTGCTCGTCTTCGACGGGAAGATAACAAGAGGTAACTCCTGAAGTGCGAAAAATAGGGCATTTCTCGCTGAGTTACTAAGAAGCCGCAGAGAAAACGCGAGGCACGGAGAAGGCGACTAAACAAATGGAAAATATTTCGATCTGTTCATCCGCGTAAATCCGCGGCCCACACCTCATGCATGGTTCCTGACATCTCAACAAAATACACTTTCTAAGGGACCAGTTTTGAACGCACGGGATCGTGTGCTTAAATGACACTCAGCAATCAATACAATGACTGATCTCCTTGCTTCGCTGAATCCTGAGCAGCGCGAAGCCGCTACCAACACTGATGGCCCCTTACTTATCCTGGCTGGGGCGGGCTCCGGCAAAACCCGTGTTATCGCGCACCGTATTGCCTACCTGATTGGTGACAAACACGTCGCTCCGTGGAATATCTTCGCGGTCACTTTCACAAACAAAGCCGCCCAGGAAATGCGAGAGCGCGTACAACGACTACTACGTGGACAGGAGTTGCAAAGCTCGCCTCTTGTTTCAACTTTTCACAGCCTTTGCGTCCGCATCCTGCGTCAAGACATTGAAAAACTGAACGAGAACTATACTCGTACATTCACCATTTATGACCAGGATGATTCTTTACGCCTGATTAAAAACTGCCTGAAGGAGCTCGGCTTCGACGATAAGAGCATTGGTCCACGTGCCGTGCAGGGCGCCATTAGTGGCGCGAAGAATCGAGGTGAGGATGTCGAAGAGTATGCTGCGGCCGGTCAATATGCAGATGACCGTCGGGCGTCAATCGCTCGGGTCTATCGCGCCTATGAAGAGCGACTACACCAAAACAATGCGCTTGATTTCGATGACTTGTTAATAAAGACGGTAGCGTTATTGAAGAGCAACGCTGAAGTTCGCGACAAATACAACAACCGTTTTCGGTACATCCTGGTAGATGAATACCAGGACACTAACATGTTGCAATTCGAGCTGATTCAGCTTCTCACTGAAAAGCAACAGAACATTTGTGTCGTGGGAGACGAAGATCAGTCAATCTACAAATGGCGCGGTGCAGACATAGGAAATATCCTGAACTTCGAGAGTCACTTCCCCGAGGCTAAAACTATTAGACTTGAGCAAAACTATCGGTCAACGCAGGTAATTCTGGACGTCGCGGGCTCAGTGGTTACACACAATGTCGCCCGAAAGGGAAAGAGCCTCTGGACTTCAAATCCACGCGGTGATCGGGTTCGTTATTACCAGGCGTTGGATGCCGAGGCTGAGGCACGATTTGTGGCGATGAAGATTCTCGAGCACCGCGAAAAGGAAGCTGAGATGCGAGCCGCGGTGTTATATCGAACCAACTCGCAGTCCCGCGTGTTTGAAGAAGCGATGCGTCGTGCCGCCTTGAGTTACAACATCGTAGGCGGCTTCTCATTTTACGAACGTATGGAAGTTCGCGACATAATCGCGTATCTCAAGTTGGCCCTGAACCCTAATGACTCGATTGCTTTGCAGCGCGTGATTAATAGCCCACCCAGAGGGATTGGCAAGCACACCATCGACGAGATCGAGCGTCGTGCAAATGATGCGGGCGTTTCGCTTTGGCAGACAATCCAACTAGTGTTCGAAGACCCTCAGAGCTTAAACCCGCGCGCTGTTACCGCTCTAAAAAGATTTCAACATCTAATTCGCGGGCTGGGCGAACTCGCGTCAGCAACAAGTACTGAAACGGAAGTACCTAAAGGTGAGATCACCAAAACGCGAGACTCAGCACGCGTTGTCCACTCCTCATCTCCTGTCTCAGATCTAGTCAAAGCGGCAATCCTGGAGACTGGTTACGAGCTGGCGCTCAAAGAGGAAAGAAATGATGAAGCCGACGCACGTTTAGAGAACCTGCAGGAACTGGTCAACGCCGCGGTAGATTACGACGAACTAGGCCCTGAAGCGTTGCGCGAGTTCATCGACCATTCTGCCTTGGTTTCTGATGCGGACCAGTATAAGCGGGACGCTCAAGTCACGCTGATGACCGCGCACTCGGCCAAGGGGCTCGAGTTTCCTTTGGTTTTCATCGTCGGCCTGGAAGACGGACTTTTCCCACACTCGCGATCGGCTAAAGATCCTGCAGAACTAGAAGAAGAAAGACGGTTGTGTTATGTGGCGATGACCCGCGCTGAGCGTTATCTTTACGTCACCCATGCAACAAAACGGCGAGTGTATGGCGCGGAGTTGGCCTCCGAACCATCTCAGTTTCTGAACGAAATGCCATTGGAGCTGATCGAAGATCTGACCCTCGGTAAATCGTGGCTTTCGTTCGCTCGCGGTTCTTCTAGAATTGAGTACGAGCACGGCGAGTACCGAAAAGAGAAGAAGACGTACGCCGGAAAGACCTACAACAGCGTCGACTCAATTGCTGACTTCTTTAAGCAACGTGCAGTGCAACTGGGCCAACCAACGCCTGGATCGCGAAACGCTGCAAGTTCAGGACAACGGCCGCGTCAGGCTCCTTCAGGCAACGACGGTGTGCGTTTACAGTCTGGGGACTTTCCTCCCGGCTCATATGTTCGGCATGCTAAATATGGTCGCGGCCTGGTGTTACGCCGCGAAGGCGCCGGAGAGTCCTTAAAGCTTACGGTCAGTTTTCCGGGTTACGGACAGAAAAAGCTGGTGCAAAAATTTGCCAATCTCGAACCGGCTTAGGTGACGAGTCCTACTGCCTATTCAACCCTACCCTCCCAAAACTCGTTCAACTTCTTCCACCATTTCTCTGACTCTGGTTTCAAATAACGAACGAATACTTCAGGGTCACACCCTCGGTTGCCGGCGATGTTCTGTATCCCTTCAAGTAGCCCGATCGTTGCAGCTTCTTTTACGTCCGGGTGCCCTTGTGTATGGAGATCTTCCACGACCAGATTGAAAAAGAACGCGCCATAGCGACCAACGAACGGGCGCGACTACAAGGTGAGCTCGCCGGTGCGATTCGTAAGTTCTCACTGGATCGCGAGTTGAAGTAAGTGGCGCCTCTCTCCGTGCGGACGAGTGGAAGGCGGCCGCGCTGTTAGGTCAAAGGTGAAGGGACCATGACGCTTAAGCGTCGTCGAACTTCAACTTCTGCCTACCCTGCGCCGCCCGATTTTCCATTTCTCATTTTCCATTTGTTCCAACCACTCCAGATACCATACGCTTCAGAGATTGTGTGAAAACTAAGGAAGTAGCTCATCTTCATGACCAACGAGATCCTACACACGGCAGAGACTGTGTCAAAAAAATAGATCTTACACACGGCAGTTAGAAGGGGATCCTACACACGGCAGTGTGTAGTGTTCTTCAGATCCAACCTACTAGAACGGACGCCGCCCCCCTATTTTTCCTTCAACATTCCCGACTCAGCAGCTCCGTCGAAATTGCGGTGGGTGAAGTTGAGCGTTCTGAATGTCACCCGTCTTCTGAGTTGGTATTGTTGAAAAAAGAAAAGGGGGGGCGCGTCTTTGTAGGCGGGATCTAAAAAGCACTACACACTGCCGTGTGTAGGATCTCGTTGGTCATGAAGATGAGCTACTTCCTTAGTTTTCACACAATCTCTGCCGTGTGTAGGATCTCGTTGGTCATGAAGATGAGCTACTTCCTTAGTTTTCACACAATCTCTTAAGCGTGTGGTGTCTGGAGTGACAAATGACCAATCGAATGAACAATCAGCAATGAGCAATGACCAATTGCCAGTTCGCCCGGTCAGGCCAAGGATGAACATGTATTTTGAGAGGTGGTCCTCAATCGTCAATCCCTTCACTTGTCCCATTTACGCCATCACATAACGAAAACGTCTAGTCAACCCACTGGAATCCCCAAAAACCGAACCTATCCCTACGGAACGGCAGTTGCCCATGATTCCCTCGTCCCCAGTTTAAAACCCTTCAGGATCAGAGGCATTAGATGAAAAAAAAGTATTTCAATCGGTTTATTTTCAGTCTGGCGATAACTGGGGTATTCGTCGGCTCCACTGGAATTGCGAATGCCCAGGGCCGTCGTGGCCAGGGCAACGAACGCCGTGAAGCAGCTCAGCAATCGCGTGAGCAACGCCAACAGGAACAGCAGAATCGACGCAACGAGCGTGAGGCACAGCAGGCAAACCGCGAAGCGCAACGCCAGGCACAGCAACAGTCGAGAAGCCAGGAACAACAACAACGAAGGCAGACCCAGATTCAGCAGAACCAGGAAAGACAACAGCGATACGAACAGCAGCGGGGCGAACAGATTCAAAGATCCCAGGAGCAACAGCGCCGTTGGGAGCAACAGCGCCCCCGCAGCGAAGAACAATTACGTGAAAGTCGTGAACGGCAACAGCGCTGGGAACAACAGCGTCAGCAACAGATCGAGGGCTCTCGTGAGAGACAGCAGCGGTGGGAACAGCAGCGTCAGCAGCAGCAGATCGAGACTTCTCGTCAGAGACAGCGCGCTGAGCGACAGCGCGAACAGCAACCGCGACAGACCCGGGAGCAAAATCGCAGGGTCGACATTTACCCGCGTCAGCAGAACGAGGAGCTACGTCGTCGCCAATGGCAGTCGCTTCAGCAACAACGGAGTAACCATTACCGTCAAGATTGGCAACGCCGGCAGAATCTTGCCTCCCAACGTCAACGCATACTTCAACAGCAGCGGCGCATTGCTCAATTGAGATTTCAACAGCGTTACCTGGAGCGATTACGACAGGACCAGTTGCGTTTACAGAACTGGCGATATCGCGACTATAGCCCGTACAACTACCGATACAACCGCGGCGGTACCTACTACGAGACCAGCCAGTACGGAGCAGAGATGTTACGGCGCGCGGTTAATAACGGCTACGAAGAGGGATACCGCGCCGGCCAAGCTGATCGTGAGGACGGCTGGGGTTTCAATCCTGAGGATGCTTTTGGGTACCAGGATGCGAGCTATGGTTATGACGCCTACTACGTAGATTTGAACGAATACAACTACTACTTCCGCGAGGGATTTCGCCGAGGCTACGAAGACGGCTATTACAGCCGTTCCCAGTATGGACGTTATTCAAACGGAACTTTTGGAATCTTAGGGGCGATCCTGGAGCAGATTCTTGGTCTGCAACTGATCAACTAGAGACCCACTCTGGCCCAGTTTGAAGGCTGGGGATGGCTTGAAACAAAGCCCCCGACATGAAGAGACTGTGTCAGAAAAAGATCCTACACACGGCAGTGTAGTGCTTTTTAGATCCAGCGGTTTTGGATCCAGCATATAAAAGAGGATCCTACACACGGCAGTGTGTAGTGCTTTTTAGATCCAGCCTACAAAGACGGGCCACCCCCCTTCTCTTTTTTCAACAATACCAACTCAGAAGCGTGTGACACTCAGAACGCCTCAATTTCGACGGAGCTTCTGAGTAGGTAACGTTGAAATAAAAGAGGGGATGGCGTTCCTCTCGTAGGCTGGATCTGAAGATCACTACACACTGCCGTGTGTAGGATTTCCTTGGTTCCCCAAGACGACGGATGACCCTCTTAGTTTTCATGATCCGACCGGGACCCACCCGCACCGCGTTGTGAGTAGTTGACCCACCCGCTATGAAGTCGGGGTTTTGAATGTTTTCTCCACGGGCGAGGGTAAGTGGAAGTTAAAGAGCCCCGACATGAAAGTTCGGGGTTTTTTATTGTGGGCTGTAGCCTGCAAACGCTGACGCTAAGTTGGTTTATTAAACCATTACTGTAGTGCCGTCGAACTTGGTCAAGCTGAATCCCTGGAAGATCTCGTTGTAGCAGTCACGCTGGTCCTTCAACAACCCAACGGCTATTTGCTCGCCGAGTTTGATCGACTCTGTAGCATCAGAGCGCCAATGAACCCCGGCGAGGTTCCGTCCCACAGCCACGTTTGATGCGAGCTTATTCAATTCGCCACCGACTGTTAGCTCCCCTGCATTGCTACCTGCATACGGCAGCAACCCCAGCCCATCCGGGCTTGGTTCAACAGGTGTCACGCCCAGGTCAACAAGCTTGGTTGACTCGTTGAACCACGCTTTCAATATGGTTACGCATGCTCCTGCGACTGTCGCATGACCGGCACCATACGCTGGATGAGTCGGCGAACCTTCAGGGAAAGCCATCGGGAGAAGAGCGTTACCAGCCGGCAGGTAGCCGCCGAGCCGCGTGGAGGACGAGAGCGAGTCCAAAATTTCCGGATGGATCGGGTAACCGGCGCCGTGATACAGCGTTCGATCAACTCGTGCCGCGTGCACTTCTGGTCGCAAGCGCCGGTGCACAAACCACTTCTGGTACCAGACTGCCTTCAGCGCACGTGTTGCGACCTCGCACAACAGGGTTGCAATATGTGGCCCACCAAACGTACCGAAGCCATCTTGCGAGGGATTCCCGCTGTAGGGATTACCATCGTCAACGGGCGCCCCGAGACCTAAAAGGATCAAGAAACCATGGAAATAGGCTTGAAACAACACGTCAATGTGCACCCACTGACCAATGTCGCGACCACTCCGCATGTAGCGTGGAGTCGGATCAAGGGCCTCAACGGGTTGGCTAAATCCCCGCTGCACAGCCAACCAGGTGCCGAAGTCTGTCATGAAGTTGACTCCCGGCAACGTCGTTCTAATTCTCTGGTCCAAATTGTTCGCCCCAAAACTACACGTCTGGTAGAAGTACTGAGAGAGGTACGGCCCCATCTGGTCGCCGCTGGTGAGCCCGCGAAAGAGGTTGCCGGGCGTAACCTGTCCCGACGTTTTAGCCCCCTTAAAATCCGTTCCGTAAGTGTTCAGATCACCAGCGGCTGCATCTGCAATCGGGTTTGAAGGATATTCGGAGAACGGAACATCGCGCAGCAACGCCATCCAGTAGTTTTCAGAGATCTCAGCAGCCTGCTCGCGACTGGCGAAGGCGGGAGCGGGCGGTTGAACCAATGCGTGTGCATCAATCCCTTCAAGGTCGAAGGCCAGTCCCGCCTGAGGGTTGGTGAGTCGGCGGTCTCCGCCCATTGGGATGCTGTCGAAATCTACAGGACGACCGCTGTGGATGGCATTGAGAAACGCGTTGTAAGCGCTCAGCTCAACAGTGCCATCACTGTGGTGTGGCAGACCTTTAGAGTAGCTGCCAAGCTTTGTCGGGTAGATCACCTCGTCTGTGTTGGCGGGGTGGCTGAGATTCTGTGGGGTTTCGAGCAGATTAGCTTGCGCAGCGTCGCGCCGAAGCTTTGCGCAGTAGTTTGCCCGTTGATTCGATCTCTCAGCGCCCATCGCTTCCGAGCGTGCCGAGCCCAGCAGAGGTTCAATGGTAACGATACCGGCGACGCTGGCCGCACTCGCCACGCCGACCTTCCCCAAAAACTGTCGTCTGTTTGGCTGAACACGGTTTTCCTTCATTCGTCCCACCTCGTTTGGAATATGTACGCGACTCAAAATGCTTCGTCAGAGTTCCACGTGACCGGAGTTCAGTTATCTAAAGGATTGAGTCTGGGTTCTTTTCTGACTTCGGCTTGGGAGCTGACGATCCGTGAGAAATCTGTCTATTTGTTCCGGGACTTCCCGTTATGGGCCGTTTACGCCAAACTACGGTCCTAATGTCACTGAACTTTGTGGATGCGATCCTGCTCGTCACCATCGGGCTGAGCATGCTGAACGGATGGCGACGTGGATTTATACGTGGCCTGCTCGATCTGCTGTCATGGACTGTGAGCCTGCTGGCCGCACTGAGG
>Ga0209431_10000043_pt1 | contig 85469 bp, 89 predicted proteins | sample RifCSP13_3_FD_184021 | JGI IMG/M metagenome (GOLD analysis project Ga0209431, IMG submission 184021) | Soil microbial communities from Rifle, Colorado - Rifle CSP2_sed 13_3 (SPAdes) (version 2) | ecosystem: Environmental > Terrestrial > Deep subsurface > Rock core/Sediment | place: Rifle... | reverse complement strand
CCCCAACAGTAGTTGCTTCTTCATAACTCTTATCGTCTCTAAATTTAATTAATCTTGGAAACCTTAGGGCTAGGCCGGCTGTGTGGGTCGGGCTTTTGGTAATTTCGTCGGCTGCGATTTCGACTACGATCTCGGGCGTAACCCAATAGTCCGGTTCCAAAAGTTTATTTACTAGATAATTTTTGGGTTTTTCTTTGACTTCCAATCCCTTTAAACGCCTCTTAAGCTCTCTAAATTGCTCATCTGTTAACCCTGTTCCTACTTTAGTAACCGTTTTAACTTCATCGCCGTCTCTTACTCCCACTAGAAATTGTCCCAGACCAAAACCAACCCTTTTACCCCGACCCGCGGAATATCCCATTACAACACAGTCAATGGTATCTGCAAGCTTGGCATACGAGGTTTCTTCCTCTTTCATTTTTACCCAGCGCCAGCCTGTCCTGCCAGCAATGTAACTGCTGTCTGCACGCTTAACAATAATTCCCTCCATTCCTTCCTTTAGTTCTTTGCGCATCAACTCGTTTATTCTTTCAGATCTTTCGGTTACTTCATAATTAACAACCTGCAATACATTACCTTTCTTTATCGTTTTATCTAATTCTTCGCGCCTTTTGATATAAGTCTCATTGATTAAACTCTTCTGATTTTTCAGCATCAGATCAAAAACATAAAATCTAATTTTCATTTTGGCGGCAATTTGTTCAATATCGTGTTTTCGCCTTCGGGTCATGGTCGTCTGAAAATTAGCCAGGGTCTTCCTCTCCTCATCAACTCCGATCGCCTCGGAATCCAAAATTACATCATCTGCGGCAATTTGTTTTTCAATTTCATTCAACTCGGGAAACATCCATGAGGTTTCATTTAGGTTTCTGGTAAAGGCTTTTACTCGCTTTCCGTTATCAAATCCGCTTTTTTTATAGTGAATTTGAATTCTAAGCCCGTCAAATTTTGGCTCAACATATACCCGTTTCATCTTCTCAATCATTTCGGACGGACTTTTGAGCCTTTGAGCAAGCATTGGCATAATTGGAACTCCAATGTGGGGATCTATCTCCTTTGCAGCTTTTTCAATTCCCCTCTCTTTAACCATCCTTGCTAATAGCCCAACGTCGGGACGGATATTGTAAGCGCTTTCCAAATCAGCCTTTTTGCTTTTTCCCCCGGTTTCCATCCAGGATAAAGCATCAAGTATTGTTTTATCGGAAAATCCGAGACGAAGCCGCCCTACCGGAATTCTCGCTACAAACCGTGCAGATAGTGGATCAAGCATTGATAAAACATTCGCTGTTTCGTTTATTTTTCTTTCCTGACTCGCATCACCATGCTCCTGGGCGATAGCTAAAAGTTTTTCATAAATCTCGCTCACGGATATATTTGTCCCCTTTGTTGTTGCTAATTCTTGTGCAACTTCTCCCAAATCGCCTTTTTGTTTATAAAGCCTGGTAACATAATCGACTTCTTTTCCAAAGGCCTTGGCTAATATTCTCATCATCATTCTTTCGGCCAAATTAAAGACAACGCCTTCGTAACTTGGAGCCAGACTTCCCAGAAGCAGATAGACTATTTTATCGATCTCTTCATACCTTGCTTCCTTAAAAAGATCAGCCAAAATTTTTGTAATCTCAATTCTCGAGGAAGTTTTTTCCAGTTTGTCCAAATAAACTGATAGTTTTTCAAATTTCATGACAACCTATTATACCTTTTATACCTTGTATCCCGAAGTTTTTTAAACCTGGTGGGTTAAGTATGTGGAGAAAAAAAGGTAAGAAAAGATAACAACCGCGATAAAAATAAGACCGAAGACGATGCTTATAAGACCACCCGATTCTTCGTGGATTAACTTATTGAGACCGTCACCAACCAGTGTCAAACCAAAAAGAGAAGGTAGTATCAAAATCATATATAAAAACTGTGGGTCGTTAGGCGACATAGTGATTAATTCAAAAATCAAAAATGCAAAGCGCAAAATGAAAAATAAAAATCCAAAATTTACATTTTAAATTACATTTTTATTTTTGGTACTTAATTTTTTTAAATTTATTTATTTATTATATACCTCGACGCTTTAGTTTTTCCTTGCTTTTTGATGATTTTCTTTTCCATAAGATCTGTAACATCTCTTAAAATTGTATCTTCGGAAACCATTGGAAGCGTCCTTCTCAACTCCTGCATTCCGGCCGAATTATTTTCGGAAAGATATTCGACCAGTTTCATTTGTCTTTCGGTTAGTGCAATCTGTTCGCCAATTTTACTTTTTAACTTTGTGTCTATGGAAATTTTCCTGACCTTCTCTTTAATTTTGGATAGCTCTATAGCAACGACTCCGGTAAAATACTCAAGCCAGCTGGTTAAATCCCTCGCAGCGATATTTTTTGATTGTCTATCGACCAAGGCTAGAGCTTCATAGTAAGTGCTCAAATCTCCGTCAAAGTGCTCCTCCAAGGCAAAAAAACGCTTTATGTCATAGCCCTCGCGCATTAAAATCAAATTCGAGAAAGCTCTGATCGTGCGCCCGTTCCCTTCGACAAAGGGATGAATGGCAACCAAAATGTAGTGTGCAATACCAGCTCGGATTATCGGATGAATTTCTTTCGCGATTGTTGCGTTTAACCATTCCAGAAAGTCATCGATAAGATACGGAACTTCAATATAAGGTGGTGGCTGTAAAATCACCTCTCCGCTTCCTTCTTCCTTGATGACAACTTGTGTGTTTCTTAAAACCCCCACTTTTTCATCAGGAACAATTTTGTTAACAGTTTCTTTATGGATGTCGATTAAACCTTGAAGATCGTATCCTCCCCTTTTGTGAACGAGTTCTTCCAAAAGGTTCATGACATTACGATAATTTATTACCTCTTGAATGTCTCTTTCATAAGCTACAACGTTTTCACCTTCCAAAATTTTTCTGGTTTGTTCCAATGAGAGTTCATTCCCTTCAATGTGGGTTCCGTGGTGAACCATCCGAGCTATTGCCTCGGACTGAAATTGTTTTTCGTAGTAAGGAACAAGGGGTGCGTTTTCTATTACTTCTTTGGCTGCCTCGATTTGGCCTATACTCTTCAGAGTTTTATTGGTAATAGTAAACTTCGGAAAATACATCTCAGTTTTAAGTAACAAGTAGCATGTAACAGGTTTTAAATATTATTTTTGCGATTTCATCAAGCTCCAAAGTAACTTGCCGCATTTCTCGCGCAAGATGGATACTTTTTTGTAATCACTATCTGAAATATACTTTCTTTTAAGAGCAAATTTAAGAAGATAATCACTCTCTGCAAGAGATCCTAAAGCAATCCTCAAAAAATTACGAAATTCGTTTTTATTGTATCTAGAATGACCTTCAACTATATTTAGCGGGACTGATAGTGCTGCACGCCTTAATTGTGATATCAAACCATACACTTCATGTTTAGGAAAAGAATCTGTTAACAAATAAACTTCCCGCGCGAATTCATCTGCTACCTGCCAGGCCAATAGTTTCTCGTATCCAACAGGTTTTATTCCAGCTTTTTCCATAACTTTTTACTTGTTACCTGTCACTTGTTACTATCTTACGGAGATTCTGCGGAAAAAACAACCCTTCGGCTTCGCTCAGGGTAGGTCTTTATTATTTAGTAAATTATAAAAGGTTTCTGGAATTTTATTGGTTAAATCATCGGCGTTATAGTTGGTTCCGACTTTTTTATAAAGTTCATCAGCTGCAGCCTTTTCAATATAACTTGCACAGGACGCCGCTAAAAAGGGTTCGTTTTTGGCTAAAAGTGCAACGGTTAATCCGGCCAAAACATCACCCGTACCTCCTTTTGACATCCCCGGATTGCCTCCCCTAACTACAACGCATTCTTCCGGTGAACAAACGACGGTTTCAGGACCCTTTAAAACAAGAATACAATTGTGTTCTTTGGCCTTTTCCAAAACAATTTTTGATTTTTGATTTGAATCTTTAATATTTGATATTTGATTTTTCATTTTGAAAAGCAATTCGAACTCTTTAACGTTGGGGGTGAGAACAGAATCGTTGGGAATCCAACTTTCGTCCATAGTCTGCAAGCTCCCCGCATCAATTACCCAGCGCTTGTCGGGAAACTTCTTTAAAAGTCTTTCCGTTATTCCCCTGGATTGTTTCCCTTCATTGTGGTTTGAAAAATCACGATCGTCCTCGGAAGTACTCTCACTTCCAAAACGCATAAATCCGGGTCCGATAAGTACGGCGTCAGACTTTTCGATATAGGATTCAACATCCTCCCAAGGTGTCCAGATGAACGAAAGTAATTTGGATTTTAACTTTTCTGCGATCATCCCAACGCTTTTCTCGGGTGTTGCAAAAAAGACCATGTCCACAATTCTGGAAGCAGTCGTCAAAGATAAAAGCGGCGCTCCGTGGAAAAGCTTGGATCCTCCGACGATCGTTACCTGCCCATTATCTTCCCCTGAAGATTCTGGATGGGGTTTGTAGAGTTTAATTAAATCAGACTTATCAAAAATTCTAAGTAACATGTAACAGGTAACAAGTTGTCCCTCCAATATCTAAATCTTGTCGCTTGTTACTTGTCACTTATTACTTCTCTCAATATACTATCACTAACCATGGCTACCCTTAAAGAACTTAAGCTCCAGAAAGAGTTGAAAGAGCAAAAAGAGGAAACCAAAGCTCTTCAGTCAAAATTGAAAAACGAGGCCAGTAAATTCAAAAAGCAATTTGCGGAAAGAACTTTAAAGTTGGTTACAAGCGGTTTTGGATTGGTTGCGGCGTTAGCCTGGAACGAATTGATCAAGGAGGTGGTCAATATTTATGTTAAGCCATACTTCGGGGAGGGATCAGGACTCGTTTCTCTTCTGGTTTATGCGATATTGGTAACTGCACTGGCTGTGATGGTCACTTATAACCTAAGCAAATTTGCAGAAAAAGACGACAAAGAATAAAGCTCCATATAATTTCACTTTAGCTTAATTATTTCAATTTTCTCAAATTCTTCAATATAATGAGGATCAGCCGTTGTAATGATCGTCTGTTGGTTTTTGGAAACGTCCAAAACAATCTTTCTGTGTTCGTGATCAAGTTCAGAGAAAATATCGTCCAATAAAAGAGTCGGTTTATCTTCGGATTCGCTCTCGATAAAAGAAAGCTCGGCTATTTTGAGCCACAAGATACCCATCCTCTGTTCCCCCCTACTCCCGTACCTGCTCAGTTCTCTTTCTTTTTGGAATTTGGAATTTGGATTTTGGATTTTGAAGATGAAGTCATCTCTGTGGGGTCCGACCAGTGTAGTTGCGGCAGCAACTTCCTCGTCTTTATACTGCTCCAGCCTGGTCTGACTGATGATACTTTTGTCGTATTCAATATTAAAAACTTGGTTATTTAAAGATGGTCGTTTATTTGCAAAACCAATAAAATCTTCACGCCTTTGGGTTAGATAATTGCCGTTTTTGATAAGAAGTTGGTCCCAAAAAAGAAGCTGGCTTCTCGATAATCCTTCTTCTCTGATCCTGAAAAGTAGTCTGTTTCTTTGTCTTAGGCCTTTCTCATAGGAAAGGGAGGCCCTTCTATACTCTCTGTCAACCTGCGATAGCACTGTGTCCAAAAAATTCCTTCTAAGCGTTGGGGGTCCGGTTACGATACTCATGTCCCAAGGCCCAAAAAGTACCACCTTGAACCTCCCGGCAAAATCAACCAGACGCCGGGCAACTCCATTAACGACCAATTTTTTCCTTGCAATCCTTTCGGTTTTTTTGGGAGATACACCAACTGTAATTTCACCGCGGGTCAAGATTACCTCCAGATTTGTACCGACTCTTTCTTTGTCAGCTTCTACCACCGAACCTTTTACTCGTCCAATTTCCTCTTCGTAGTGAACCATCTCTTCCTCGACTCGAGCGTGGAATGACTTACCGGTAGAAAGAAGAAATATCGCCTCTATAATATTTGTTTTACCTGATGCATTTGGACCAACAATAACAATGATTTTTTCCGAAAACTCCAGAATTTGGGCCTTAAAGTTTCTGAAATTTGAAAGTCTAATTTTATTAATACGCATCCGTTAAAAGTATATAATACACCTTGTGAGAATCTTATTTGTTACAGCTACCTACTTACCTACTGTAAATGGGGTAACCTATCACATAAACTCAACCACCAAGGCTTTAAGAAAAATGGGTCACAAGGTTTTTATTTTAGCCCCCACTTTCCCCGGTTATAAAGATACCGACAAAGATGTTATTCGCTATCCCTCACTTCCCAATCCCTTTGTAAAAAGCTATCCTTTGGGTATCCCTTTAGTACTTTTCGCAAAAATTAAAAAAATAAAACTCGATATAATTCACACTCACCATCCACTAATCATTGGCCAATATGCATCCCAGCTTGCAGATAAACTTAATCTCCCCTTATATTTTACTGCCCACACCCAATACGAGCAGTATCTAAATTACTATTTTCCCCACGGTTATGACTTCACTTCCAGAATAATTATCAAAAATTTAATCAACTTGGGTAAACGCTGCAAAAAGGTCATATGCCCTTCCCAAAAGACAGAAGTTCGTCTAAAAAAATATGGAATCCCTAATACAACGGTTGTGTATAATGGCGTCGAGCGGGAGTTTTTAATAAAACCCAAGAAAAAAAGCTTGAGTCAACCCACTCTGGTTTATACAGGAAGGGTTGAAAAGGAGAAAGATCCTCTATTTCTCTTAAAAGTCACGCAGGATCTAAAGAAGATCCTACCTAATTTCAGGTTCATTATCGTAGGCTCGGGATCTCAACTTGCCGCACTTAATCAAAAGGCGTACAAATCCAGACTTGCAGAAAATATTCTATTTACAGGAGGAGTAAATCGTTACCTTCTACCCGATATTTATAAATCGGCACATTTGTTTATAACAGCATCGAAATCTGAAGTTATGCCGCTTTCCTTACTGGAAGCGCTGGGTTCTGGATTACCCGTAATTGCACTTAAAAACTCGGGGCTGGAAGAAATAATTAAGGACGGAAAAACCGGATTTATATTAAAAGGAAACCCCAAATTAATAGCAGATAAAATCGAATATCTTTTCTCAAATCCTAAAATCCTTTATAAACTTTCCTTGAATGCCTACAAAAGCGCCCAAAACTTCTCAACCAATAAAACCGCCGAAAGACTAATCAACTTGTACTCGGAAAAATGATGTAATCCCCAAACGTACTCCAAGCATGACAAAGACTTCGTCCATATTTAAACCTATTGCTTGTAACCGCTCTTGCACCTAATTCTCCGTTGATTTTCCAAAACTCTGGGATAGTAACTTGTCCGAACTTTTTTGATAAATTAAGTCCGGATAGAATTGTTTTTTGCACTATTATCCTTGCCTTTTTTTGATGACCGACCCTCGTTAGAGCAAGAGCATAAACATATGCAATAAAGGGTGAAACAATATTTTTATGATATGAAGTTATCGACCTGGGATTACCTATATAAGCTTTCGGCCCAAAAGGTGTGTCAAACTTTTTTAGAGAATCAATTAACTTTACTTTTCTTTTTTTCGTAGCCAAACTAAACATAAGACATAATGAATTTCCATCCAAAAAGGCCAGCCCTCTTTGCTCGTTATCAAAATATAAACTTTCTTTCCTGTTCCAAAATCTTTGATTAATTGCCTTTTTATAGTCGCTCAAACTAAAGGGTGATCGAAAACCATGGTCTTCATAAATTTGCAGGCACTTAAATAGTAAAACATTCGTCAAAACATTTTCTCTTGGTCTAAACACTGTCCAGTTGGAATAGAAATTTATCCTTCCCGTTTTATAAATAAGTTTTTTTCCTACATTCTTCAAATAAAAACCAATCACACTAGAAAGTATTTGTCGGAAAAATTTCCTGAATTTCTTGTCTTTTGTTCTTTTAAGATAACCATCCGCAGAAATAATCCACCACATTCCGTAAGTGTCAAAAAAGTAAGACAGAAATCTGTACTTTCCTTTTAGAGAAACACAGGCCGGGAGTTTTCCGCTCTTGTAAATTTTCGAGGTAGTAAGAAGAAGTGAATTGCGCCAATACAAAAGCCCATCTTTAAGGTATTTAGCTGCTGCCGGACCGGAAGTAAAAAGATCCCCCGACCAAACCACTCTATCTCTAATCTCCCCATCAACAATTACTTTTGAATTTTTATTTAAAATAAAATCCCCAACTTTTACTTTCTCTTGATTTAAATTAACAACACACCTTTCTATCGTTGCTTTCCTTGCTTTCTCTATTTCTGACATAAGGGACATAAGTAGGTTCCGCGACCAGAGAGAGAGTATTTTTGAATCTTGACTTTGTGACACTACTCACAAGTTCGTAATTTTTTATTTCAAAGCAAGAGTCTCTACCTACACTTGACCGTCTGAGGTTGAACTGGCCACCGCACTTTCCACTTTTAATATTGGTTCAGTTATATTTCCAACCTCTCCTCTCGAAAACCTATCCAAGAATGCTCCCCATTCTTTCCTCCCACCTTCTCCGGCTCTTATTAAACTATCACCAACAAAAAGATTACTAATCGCACCCAACTTTTTTAAGGCTGGAAGAGCCAGCGATAAACGTTTTTTCCTTTCGGGGTCTATATGTATCTTCGGGTCATTAAGGTGTATCCCGTCAAGAATGAGCCCGTGTGCTTTCCCAAAAATTAGTGCTCTTCTAAACGCAACCGCCGCAGCGTCCCTATAGGTAGTATTTTCAATTCGCCTTAAGATTTTATCAAAAACTTCCGCAATCTTAGGCTTCTTTTCTAAGAGTGAGCCCAGGGTTTTATTAAGATAAGGAAGCTGCATCCTCTCTAGATTCGGCCAAGCGCTATCTGGAGATACCCTAATCCCCTCAAAAAGGCCAATACTTTCCATCATAGGTGCACCACAACCAATCAACTCAATATCCTTATGGGCTTGTTCGCGAATTTTTTCCCTTAGCTCTAAAAAAAACTGACGGTAATACTCAACAGATGTCTTATCCTTGTATTTTAAAGGTCCCATAAAGGGAATTGATATGAAGTCTAACTTAAAACTATCAAACCCCACTTTCGAAAGACGAACCAGTTTTTCTTGTATAAATTCTCTAGCTTCAGGAATTGAAACATCAAGTCCAAAAGCTCTTTGGGCTAAAGGCAGCGCGGCTCCTGTTGGCTGCATCTGGGGATTTGAAACCGTTAACTCTCTTCCTTTCTTATCTTTCATTAACCAATCAGGGTGTTCTCGATGAAATTCAGAATTAGGCATAACCATAAAAGGCGCAACCCAGATTCCAGGTCTGATACCCTCCCTTTTCATTTTTTCCATAAACCCGGTCATATCTGGAAATTTTTGAGGTTTAATGTCCCAGTCACCCGAAAGGTTTTGCCAGCCGTCGTCTATAATAATCGTATCTACACCAACCTCCTTTGCGACTGGAATCTCCCCTTCAACTTCTTTTTGAGTTATCCACTTTCCGTAGGCCGCCCAAGTAAACCAAATCTTTCTGTCTCTCATTGGTTTAACTTCTCCAACTAATTTTTCAAGCTCTTGTGCAAATTTCTCAGTCAAATCAGCGTAATTCCCACGACCCATAAAAACTTTAATCTCTCTCTTTTTAGATTGGGTTACTCCCTCTAGCCTTTTTCTAAGTGTAACAACCATGTCTTCATCAACTTGCTTAAACTTAATGTCTTCAATCGTATCAAGGCTCGGAATAACCCCTACCGCAATATTTTCACTCCCATCGTTCTTTCTAAAGTTAAGCCAGCCGTAACTTGTTCCTTCACCTTTCGGGGTAATACCCCCCATACCGGGTTCTACTACAAAATTGCTCCTTCCTCCTTTGGTTCTTCCAGAAACCGAAGAAATTCCTACTTGTTTGCCTCTTGTTTCTTTTCCAGACCATGTATGCCAGCCAGAAGTTATTACCGTGTAATCTTTTTCACTTACTCCTTTCAACACAAACTCAATTGTAGCAAGTTCGTCACCAGGCTCTGTATCGAATTTGAGTTCGTACGTTACGATCTCTGAAGTTTTATGGGTCATTTCCTCTCCAGATATGCTCCCTATTGAAGTTTCTTTTAATCCTTGGGGTGTTGCTATACCAATTCTATCTGGCAGCTGCCAAGGAAAAGACAATTCTGGAGAAATAATTCTCTGAGCTTCGATTTGACGTAGATTTCGAGATTCTTCTTTACTTTCTTCCATTAGACCAAAGGGTTAATAATAAAAGTTGTTTTTTATTTAATCTTGTCGTCGTAGCCCCTAATCAATACTATTTGCCTTAGTCCATCTCTGCATTCCCTAGAAATATCTAGAAGTGTCCTGTACTCTTCTATATCAATTAATCTCGTGTTTTGATCAGTTTCTTGTTTTTGATAAATTTCCTTGGCTAATTTATCAGTTCTTTTAGCAATACTCATCAATATTTCCTTGTATTGTCTGAGGTTAATTTCCCCGTTTGAGAATCTTTCTGTCGCTTGATTTAATATAGAACTAATATCTTCAATACCTGATGCCTCGACATAATTCAAAAGTACAGAAACGTCTGTCATATATATTAAAATTTTATAACCAACGAGTATAATCTTGCAATAGCGTAGGCTCGAAGGTATCCAAAACAAAGCTGTCGTCCCAGAAAAGAAAAATCAGACATATATCGAGTCTCTTAAGGTTTATAAAAATCTGTTTACACTAAGGCTTAACAACTTATTTGGGAAAGGGTCTTTCCGTCTTTGTGCGTTGAGAAGATCCGACATAGCGGTCTAATGTTAAAACGTCATCTGACAGACGTGCAGAAGTTAACACCCCAGAGAACATTAGAAATAGGTTCCTTTGGAACAGTGGTTTTTTCCTTTTATTGTCAATTTTTAGACCTGGCACTTGGGGTAAAAAGGTAGCTACCACAGGTACGATACTTTTTGTATTCACGCATAACAATTTTTCTCAAATGGAATTGATTTTAACTCAAATATATCTGACATATAGGACAAAAATACGTACCGCGGCCGGAGAGGAAATATTTCTGAATTTTGGCTTTGTGGCATCTTTCGCAAGGCTCACCATCCCGGCCATATGCTAAAGTGTGTTTTTGATACTCCCCCTCGGCCCCATCAGGCGTAACAAAAGCAAGTTCCGACGCACCTCCATATTTCATCCCGGCCTTTAAAACTTTATGGATAGAGTCATATAGATCCTTAACTTCGTTATCGCTCAACTGGCTTGCAGGTGTCTTTGGATTAATTTTGGATAGCCAGAGGGCATCATTAGCATAAATATTACCGACTCCACCAATTTTAGCTTGATCCATCAAAACAACTTTTATCGTTCTCGCGGTCTTAGAAAGAACTTTTTCGAAATATTGGAGAGTTAAATCTTTGAAAGGCTCAGGACCCAACTTACCTATAAAACCGGTTTTCTCTACGTCCTTGGTTTTTATAACTTTTACCCAACCGAACCGTCTTATGTCGTTGTAGTAAAGAAATCCACCCCCATCAAGATCAAAAATAACGTGGGTGTGAGGCCCAGGAACTCCTCCCATCACCTTTTTAGAAAGGGGCGGAACAGTTTTTCGTCCAGAAGACGATCGGCCTTTGACCGACAAATTCGGACCTCGATAAATTAGCTGGCCCGTCAACTTAATATGAATGACCAAAGAATTGCCATTGGAAAGATCGATCGATAACACCTTTGCAAATCTTCTGATTTCCTTAATTTTTGCACCAACGACATCGCTGGTTTTACCTTGAAAAATCTTTTGGTTTCGAACATCAACGGCTTCGATCTTATGGCCAACAACATATTTACTAAGCTGCAATTTAATCGACTCGACTTCGGGTAATTCCGGCATATTACTCTAAGCGGGCAAGACCTTTTTCTTTGCTTTTTTTAAACATTAGTATGAAAGTAACAATTCCAAAACATAAAAAGAGTCCATTTAATAGAAAACTTTTAATAAGTAAGTCTTCAGACATTTTGCCGGTGAATATGATAGTTCTCATGCCTTCAAAGATATAACTTGTCGGAATAAAGGCTGCGACCTTTTGCGCCCAGGAAGGTAGCGTAGAAATCGGATAATAAACGGCCGAAAATGGGGCTAGCAAGAATATTCCGCCCCAAGCTATAGTTTGGATTCGCATACCGAAATTCACTATTAATCCCGAGACAATAAGACCTATCGACCAACCTGTAATCATGAGACTTATAATGAAAGGGATAAGGTAAAATCCCAGGCTGAAGATGTTCGCTTTGTAGAAAATGTAAGCCAAGATTGTGGCGAAGGAAATTGAAAAGAACATTTTAATAAGGCCCAAAATAAACGCACCGACAACCCACTCTCGGACTCTTAAGGGGGATGCAAAAAGGTTGACTATATTTTGATTCCACATTTCCTCTAAAAGATTAACCGAAATTTCATATTGCGCACGCCAAACAACCTGCCAAAGAATTAGGCCAGACAGCAAGACCACTATTATTTGGGGAATACTGCCTGCCTGCTTGGCTATATAAACGCTGGTAAAACCCCAAAGGAAAATATCCATTGCCGGCCAATAAAAGGAGTCTGCCAGTCTATCCCAGCTGTGCTTAAAATTGTATAAATGCCTAAAAATTATACCGTTGACGGCGTTCCAGTTCATGTTATTTCTCCTTTTGAGGCAACTTGCCTTTACTTGAAACTTGTAAGAAAAAGTCCTCCAGAGTCGGTTTATCTATACTAATTTCGCTGTAGTCGATACCTGACTTTGCTAATGTTGAAAGTAATTTTGATATATCTTTTTCTTTCAACTCTACTTTTAAAAAGTTATCCGATATGTTCGCCTTCCACTTATTTTCCACACAAATTCCTTGGGCTTTGGTGATATCTCTATTAATGAGTAAGTCGACTCTTGAAATGTCAATTTTATTTGCCAGACCCAACGGTGTATCTTCAGCGAGGATTTTTCCTTTATTTAAAAATATTACTCTATCACACAATCTCTCTACCTCCGCCATATTATGTGAGGTATAAAGCATTGAAACCTGGAACTCTTTTTGCTCTCGTATCAGAAAGTCACGAACTTTTTTGGCAATATCCGGATCCAAACTTGCAGTTGGTTCATCCAACAAAATTACTTTCGGGTAATTTATAAAAGATTTTGCAAGTACTACCCTCATTATCTGACCTGCCGAGAGCGAGGCGAACGGCCGTTTTTCGAATTCGGAAATATCAAAGGCATCCAAAAGTTTCTTGATTCGCCTTTTGCGATTTTTTACTCCGTAAAGCCTCGCGATAACATCTAAATTCTCATATACTGTCAGTCTCCAGGGAAGCCTTATGTAACTCGAACAAAAGTTAACTTTTTGTAAGATTTCTTCCCTGTGATCTTTAAAACTTTTTCCGAAATACCAAGCATCCCCCGATGTGGGAGTCAAAGTACCCAAAAGCATTTGAATAGTTGTAGTCTTTCCGGCGCCATTGGGTCCCAAAAGTCCAACAATCTCACCCTCGTTAATATGGAAGGAAATATTTTTGACGGCTTTTGTCTTGCCAAAGCTTTTGCTTAAATTGTTGACTTCCAGAACTTTCTCGAGCATAAAATTTGTGCACTCCTCCGATGAAATCGGAGTTTGCCTGAGACTATTTTATTCCTTAAGAGCCTAATAAGAAAATAGGAAGTATTAGCTTCGGATGTGCAAAATTTAGCAAGGCAATTATATAATTAGATACCATGAATGAATTTTTGCAGCCAGACGAACGAAAACCTTTAAAATCACGGGTGCAAGGGGGTTAGCCGAAAGACTTGGGTTTATTTATGATCCTGAAACAAGTTGGGGTACATTGAGAAAATTCATCAAACCAGAAGGAGAAGGAGAAATAGTTTTTATAGCTGATACTGTGTACTATAACCCGCCAGAGGGCGAAAAAAAATATCAGAATGAAAGATATACTTTCGCGGCAAGACTTAATAAAAGTGAAGAATGGCAACAACCATTACCCGAAATTCTGGTTTCAGAACTCCTGAACGACGTTGGTGCAGCAAGAAACGACCGCGGAGATTTTATAAAGAGCGCTCTCAGAGAGGGCGGATATGACCAAATCTTTGAAAGATTACAAGAAGAGCTTGGTCCTGAAGGTAATTGGACTCATGCGGTGTTGTCAACTCTTAAAGATCTACAAGAAGAGTATGAGGAAGGGCAGAAGTTTATTGAGCAAGACCTGCAACCAAGGATAAAAGAAAGTTTCCCAGGATACCAAATAGACGATAGATATAAGACGTCAAAAACTCTGTATATCCACCGCAGAGACGACCCCAAAAAGGTAACCGAAGAAGTGATCGAATTTACAATTAGAAGTAATAGCGTGAATATCAAAGTCGGAAGGTCAAAGATAAACGAAGATGGCAACGTAGATGCAGCTTACTTTGATAGTTCTGCTAGGGTCACACACATAACTCCCCCCGACTCTGACAGAATGAATTGGCACTTTGATGAAATTGGGCAGGTATTTGAGAGACTATCTCATTGAACTCTAGCTTTTACAAACTCTTTTATTTCGTCTTCAAACCGTTCTTTTGAAAATTTCCTAGCGTTTTCTTGAAGTTTCTTTTTGTCCCACTTTATCCTGTTAAACTGTTTTATTGCGGCAATGACAGACTCTACACTTGGTTCATCGAAAAAAATTCCTGTTTTGCCATCAATTATGGTTTCCAAAACACCCCCTGATTTATAGGCAATAACGGGAGTCCCACCAGCATTAACTTCCAAATTGAGCATGCCGAAATCTTCCTGTAAGGAAGGAGAAATATAGGCTTTTGCATTCTTGATAAGACTCCATTTTTTCTCCTGGGAGACTTCACCTAAAAACTCAACTGTCGGACCAGCTAAACTTTTTAATTCTTTACCGTAGCCAGCAAATTCACGGCCAAAGACTTTCAAGGGTAAATTAAGTCTTGTACAGGCTTCGACTGCCAAGTCAAATCTCTTAGCCCTAGCTAATCTTCCTCCGGTCAAATAATATTTTCTGTCCTTTATTGGAGTACTTTTGAGAATTTTTGGAATATCAATCGGCGGATGAATTACAGTTGCATCTCTTCTATAGAATTTATTTATTCTTGCAACAATTTCTTTTGAGTTTGCAATAAAATAATCAGGTTTTTGGGAATCGATAAAATTATAAAGTCTTATAAAGTGTATCGGAATTTGCCCCAAAATTAATAAAAATCTTCTCAGTGAATTTGTCGTCCACTTATTGGCTGTGGCATAACCGTATAAGTATCTTGGGGGTGTATGGCAATAGCAGATATGAAGTGATTTTTTACTCTTTTTGAATGAATTTACCCCTGTATACGTACCAGCAGCCGAAACAATAATTAGGTCATAATCCGATAAATCCATCATTTTAAAAACCAATGGATCAATCAACCGAAACATACTAATAAGCTTTCCCTTTAGGGGTACGTATTGTAGAATTGAAGGTTTAATATTCCAGTTTTTAAATCTCTCCCTGTGGGGTCCCAGAAATTTCGGCAGATAAACCAATGTATAAACGTCTGCGTTCGGCCAAATTTCGTGGAGAGCTTCCAAAACCCTCTCGGCACCCCCATACTCTTTTATGTAGTCATGGACCAATGCTACTTTCATTTTGGTAGATAGCAAATAGTAGATAGCAAATAGTAGATTGCAAATAGCAATTATAGGACTAAGTCTTATTTTTTAATACTTTTTATTAATCCTGTAATTAATCTACCTACTTTGTCAGTTTGTTCCCATACAAAGTCAAAGTCTTTTCTGTTCAAATAACCAACATCTCTGGCTATCATAAGTTGATTGCAAACTTCAACCAATGAAGCTCTGGCCATCGAATAAAACTGAATTTTTTCTTTATAATATCTTCTACCAAACCCCTCAGCCAGATTATTAGTAACAGATATTACAGCTCGGAGTATTTGAGTAGTAAGGATGAAGTTTTCTTCTTTTGGGAAAGTCTTGACAACTCCGTAGATCATAAGGACTAATTGGTGCCCTTCTTGCCATGCTTTAAGATCTGTAAATCTTTCGATTTTAGCCACTAAGACAGTTTATCTTTTTTCCCATCTTCTATCTACTATTTGCTATCTACTAACTCGGTCTAACTTGTACCAGCTGAAAGTAGTTTCCATCAATATCCTGAAAAGTTGCAACCCAACCGTACCCTTCTACATGGTAAGTATCGGCAATAACCTTAACCTTATTCTTTTTAAGCTTGGCAACTTCTTTCTTTATATCATCAACTTCGAAGTTAACGAGGTATCTTTCCGGATTCTTATTCTTTCCTTTCACTTTTGAGTGGTCAATTATCGCAAAATCGCCACCTTTTTTATATTCGTACATATATACATTAGCCTCATCTTTTCCCTCACCCATTACAAATTCACCAGTTGGTTTTAAGCCAACTTTTTCTTTGTAAAATTTAGCAAGTTTTTCTGCGTTTTCGCTAAAAAGTGTAACTGCATCAATACCTTTTATCATTTTTATCACCTCCTCTCGAGCACATTTTATTCTAAATCTAAAATAGTGCGAAGACCCGCCGACCAATCTTAGCGCGAGACGTGAACGAATAGTCCTGAAAAGCCGGGTGCGAAGATACGGCGGGCATGTATTATATTAACTTCATCTGATTTTCGCTTACAATCATTTTCCCAACTTCTTTTACCCTGTTTGTTAAAGTTTTAAAGCCAAATTGGGTAAAAAGGTCTAAAACTTGTTTGCTATCGACACTCCATTTATTCATTTTTTCAAAATCTGCTTCTATCGGAATGTCTCTGACTATTTCTGCAAGTTTCAGAGACATTTCTCCCCCGCTTTTGCCGCTCTCTAGTCTTTCTTTTGTTTGTTTTGGAAGTGAATTTAAGTTTCTGTAAATTGCTTCAAAACTACCATATTCTTCTATGAGCTTCATCGCTGTCTTCGGTCCAATTCCAGAAACACCTTTGTAGTTATCCGACTGATCCCCAACGAGAGCCTTGTAATCAGGGATTTGGGATGGTTTAACTCCCATTTTTTCAACTACTTCTTCAATACCAAATACTTTTCCCTCGCTTAATCCTTTTACTGGAAGATAGACTTTGACGTTACCGTTAACGAGTTGGAGAATATCGCGGTCGCCCGTAACTATAATCACATTTTGAATTCCTGAACTTAAAACTTTATTGGAAAGTGTACCGATAATGTCGTCGGCTTCATAACCGGCTAGCTCGTAAACCGGAATCCCAAAGGCATTAAGTGTGGCTTTTGCTTTTTCGAATTGGCTCGAGAGATTATCCTCCATCGGAGGCCGTTGAGCCTGATAGCCTGCAAACTCTTTCTGTCTGAACGTTGGCTCTTTCCGATCAAAGGCAACTGCTATATGGGTGGGTTTAAGCTCCTGTATTATTCTAAGAAGCATGCTGACGAGCCCATATACGGCGTTAATCGGCTCTCCTCTCTTTGTAGTTAGAGGTGGCAAAGCGTGATAGGCACGATGAAGTATTGCGTTACCATCGATGAGGACTAGTTTGGACATGAGGTTATTTTACTAAATTTGTAGCGTGAAGTATGTAGAGTGTAGAACGGGAAGTCAGCTGCATACTTCTTGTTACAAGCTACTTGCTACCATTGTTTTTCTTCCCAACTATTTTCTCAAACTCATCTCTGTCTAGCGTTTCTTTTTCTAAAAGCCGATCAACTATTTTTTCAAGTATTTTTTTCTTTTCCTTAACTATCTCTAGAGCTTCCTTATAACAATTTTCAATGATTAGACCAATCTCTTTATCTACCTTCTCCTGAGTATTTGAGGATATCTGTGCCGGTTCATACCATTGTGCTTTACCCATTTCGTCAACGTCGTATTGTGGTCCCAAGTTAACCGGCCCGAGCGAACTCATCCCAAAGTCAACCACCATTGCGCGCGCCAAGCGAGTCGCCATTTCAATATCATTTGAAGCACCTGAAGTCATCTCGTCAAATACTATTTTTTCGGCAGCGCGCCCACCCAGCATTGCCGTAACTTGCTGAAGCATCCTAGTTCTGGTTTCATGGGTCCTATCAGCAGCAGGAGGAATAAGTGTGTGCCCGAGACTCATACCTCTGGCAACAATTGAAATTCTATGAACAGGATCCATCATTGGCAAGGAGTGTGTAACTACTGCATGTCCGGCTTCGTGATAGGCTGTAAGTTTCTTGTCCTCTTTGCTCTGAAGTTTTCTTTTGGCGGGACCGAGCTTAACTTTTGTTGCCGCCTCTTCTACGTCACTCATATTAATTTCTGATTTATCCTGCCTTGCGGCATAAATTGCAGCTTCATTTAGCATGTTTTCAATGTCAGCCCCTGAAAATCCGACCGTCCTATCCGCAACTCTCTCCCAATCGATGCCTTTGCCAAATTTCTTACCCCTCGCGTGAATTTTTAATATCGCAATCCTGCCTTCCTTGTCCGGCATGTCTAAAAGAACTCTTCTGTCAAAGCGCCCGGGTCTTAAAAGCGCGGGGTCGAGCAGATCTCCTCTATTGGTTGCAGCAATAACCACCACATTATCGTTCGGAGTAAACCCATCCATCTCAACCAAAATCTGATTTAGAGTTTGTTCTCTTTCGTCGTGTCCTCCGACAAAACCACGTCCTCTTTGCCTCCCTATCGCATCTATCTCGTCAATAAAAATAATTGAGGGCGCTGAAGTTTTTGCGTTTTGAAAAAGATCCCTGACTCTTGAAGCCCCGACTCCAACCAACATTTCCATAAACTCACTTCCTGCCATTGAAAAAAAGGGTACACCGGCTTGCCCAGCAACAGCCCGCGCAAGAAGCGTTTTCCCGACTCCGGCGGGGCCGAAAAGGATGACTCCTTTGGGTGTTCTTGCTCCAATTTTTCTGTATTTTGCCGGATTTTTCAAAAAATCAACAATTTCCTCCAACTCTTTTTTGGCATCATCAACCCCGGCAACATCATTGAAAGTAACGTCCTGCTTACCCTTGGCAAAAAGCCTGGCACGGGACCGACCAAATGAAAAAATGTCCTGCGCGCCCTTTGTTTGAGCACGGAGAATAAAAAAGAAAAATAAAGCCATAAGAGCCAGAGGTAAGACCACGCTTGCGACCTCTCCAATAACCCGTGTAAGTGATTGGTCAACAACTGTATACTTAACGTCTGTAGGATTAACTCCGGATTTATCCAGAAGATCTGCAAAGCTCTCGCCCGATTCTTTAGTGGCTAATTTCGTGGATCCGTCCTTATAATTTAAAATCAGCTTCTCGTCTTGGATCATAATTTCCTCAACCCTACCTTCTTTAACATCAAGAAGTGCTTGGGAAGTATCCACCTTACTTTCGGTTGACTGGATTTGAAGCAAAGACACTAAGAAGGGCAAAAAAAAGATTACCAAAAAGAAGGCAATTAATACCTTCCAAAGATTTATTTTAAGGCGAAATTCAAAACGATTCTTGGATTTTTGAGGTTTCTTTTGTGATAATTTCTTTAAACTTTTAATAGGATCCATAGCTTAAAATTATTTGACGAAGCTAGAAACCGTTTCAAAACCTCGCCTGGTCGGCTTCGGTCTTGAAGCTTTGCGGTTTGTAGCATCTGAGTGAATAACCCGAGTTAGACTCGGTCAAAACATTTGCTCGTCCCGATGTTCGTCGGGACTCGCTGATTTTGAAATCAGCTGTAAGTCTAGCAGATAGATGCGTCGGTTGCCAGCTCAAATAATCCTTGTGCCGGGCTCAAGCTTCTCATCCGGAATTAAAAGAGCTGCTTTTTCTTCCCCGTCTACGGAAGGCGCCGCTGCTACGAGCATTCCTTGGGATTCCTCCCCGAACATACGTCTTGGTTCAAGATTTACTATATAGGGTAAAAGTTTTCCGACTAAATCGGAAGGTGAATACCATTTTTTAATTCCCGAAAAAATAACCCTCGTACCCAACTCTCCGAAGTCAACCACGCAGCGAATTAGTTTCTCGCTCCCCACCACTTCCGAAGCCTCTAAAACTTTTCCTATTCTTATATCGAGTTTTTTAAAGTCATCGATGGTTATCATAGATAAATAATTAAATTAACCCCATTTTTTCCTTAACTTCTTTTACGGTTTTACTTGCTACAGCTCTAGCTCTCTCGGTTCCGTCTTTAAGTGCATTATCTATATAGGCCCTATCTTTTTCTAATTCTCGTCTCTTCTTCTGGATAGGTTCTAAGTCTTTAAATATTGCTTCTGCTAATTCGTTTTTCAGATCCTGATACTTTATGCCCGATCGCTTATACTCTTTCTCATATTTTGTCCTTTTTTCTAATCCCTGAAATAGCTCCACTATTGTTAATAAAGTATAAACTCCACCGCCTTCGGGTATTTTATTACCCTTGCCGGAATCTGTTGGTACCTTTGCTAAGCGTTCTTTTATCGTTTCTAAATTATCCGTTAAGTTGATATAACTCCCCTCTACGGATTTGCTCATCTTCCCTTCCCCAGTTAAGGAAGGTATGTATCTACTTTTTGTCTCAAGGCTCCTAGGTTCCGGGAAACCCAAGCCGTAGAGCAAATTCATCTTTCTTGCAATTTCTCTGGTTACCTCCATGTGCGGCTCTTGGTCCATTCCAACCGGTACCATGCTTGCTTTGTATATCAAAATATCAGCCGCCATTAAAATAGGGTAGTTAAGAAGAGCCATGGTCACATTCTCAGGATACTGTTTTACTTTCTCCTTATAAGTTGGAAGGTGTTGCATTCTTGCCACAGTTACAACGGTTGAAAAATAATAAGCCAATTGAACGTGTAAGTCCGCTAGACTAGATTGAAGAAATAAGGCAGATTTTTTGGGATCAAGGCCGCAAGATAAATAGTCAAGGATAACTTCTCTGGATTCAAGCATGATTTTTTTAGGATCAAATGGAGTCGTCATTCCGTGTAAATCTGCAACCATATAAAAAGTCTCATAGTTGGGATCTTCTTGCAATGCAAGCATCCCTTTAGCTGTGCCAAGGTAATTACCCAAGTGAAGATGGCCTGTAGGCCGCATTCCCTGCAAAACTCTCTTTTTTACCATATCAATAGTTTACCAAATTAATCTTTGAAACTTAATCGCCTTGTTTAAATCTTTCCTCAACGGCTTTTATTTCACTCATTATCCTGTCGGCTAAATCCTGGGGAGTTTCACCAAGATCAGGTACGATAAAAATTTTATCTTTAATATCTGACGGGTGCTTTCTTAAAGCTTCTTCAACTCCGCGCGGAGAACTTTTGACTTGGATTTTATACCTTTTTGAACCCGAAAAGGGGTAAAAATCAATCCGCTTTTTTCTATCCAAGTCATCGGAGACGTCATAACCATCTAATTTACCTTCATTAACTAGGTAATCGAGTGCGTTTTTAACCATATCTTCTCTTGTCCTGCCACGCACCAAAGCTATCTCGTAAAATAGTCTTTTCAGACTCGAAAATCTTTCCGGAGTCATGGATTAGGGAGATTTTAACTCAAGTTAAAGATAAAGTGAACATTATGGGGCACGTTTAATAAAATAAGTGCCAGCGACTGGGATCGAACCAGTGACCTTAGACTTATGAAATCTCTGCTCTACCGCTGAGCTACGCTGGCTCGTGTTGCGGGGCCGGGAGTCGGACCCGGCCTGGAAGATTATGAGCCTTCCGTGCAGCCGTACACTACCCCGCATATAAACGTTCAGGTTGAATTATATCATATTAAAGCTATCAGACTGCGTAAATAAAAAACCCCCAGAATTAAGTTTATGCATATATGTAGCTTGCATATACCCAATGCTGGGGGTGGTCAAATTCAAGAAATTTTTTAGAGTGTAAGTTGGTAATTGCGAATACGTCGCAAATAATCGATGAGCTTTTCGCGACCATGGGCATGGACGTAGTCTCTCTCAAGAGTCGTCGACTCACCTTTAAAGAGGTGGGTTAAATCACGCTCGGGACCAACCCCCTTGCCGGCCCATTCAAGATTAATAACGCGTTTCCGCCAACCGACTTTGAAGTTACCTACTTCCGTCCGAACCAAAAACCATGGTCCGCAACAAGTAGGATCCCCGCAATATTCGTTGGGAATAGCGTTTAAAACAACCTGTTTGTAACCAGATTTGGTGAAAATTTCTTCGAAGTAGTTTGTCTCAAGTTTTCTGAGCCGATTTTCCTGGCAAAGTGGATGCCGATAGGTCCAGACATTGAAATACCCAGAATCGCCTGGCTGGACCAGATATGTGTCCTTATTAGCCTTGTAGACCCAACCGCGCTCCCCTTCATCGCGCACAACAACATCCTCGAAAACAGGGTGGTTGGCATGTCCAACATAAGCTGGGTTCTGGATCATCAATTCCGGTTGAAGAAACACTGTCGCAGAAAGTTCTGCGCCTATAAGCTTCTCAACTTCACGAAGTGATTTACCAGCAAACCGCTCAAGCGGAATGTCTTCATAGGTTCGGTTTACAACAGCTGTATGTGCATCCTGAATCATCCAGGGCTCGAGACAGAGGTCGCAAACCATCCCATCTGGAGGAAGTTCCCAAGCCATTGAAGCAGACCAATTAGTCGGTAGTCCTGTTACAACGCAAAATTCGTTATACCCTGCTGGTGTCAGAACAAGCATAAAAGCAAGGTCTGGACGACCTTTTGGCCACTGGAGCTTTCCCCAGTTACCGCAAGAGTCTGTATACCAGGATCCCTCAATAATGTAGTCATTGAGCCTTTCGCCCCGATCGTAGTGAGCCTCATGACGTGCATGAGCAACTTCGTTTAGGCCTTTCAAACCTCCTTCCACAATAGTTTTCATAATCTTTCCTGGATCGTCATACCAAGGCGTATCCACTTCGACCTTCCTTTCTTCTTTTTAAGAATCTTAGTTCTCTTTCAGGACATCCATCGCCTCTTTACAACAGTCTCTGTGAACCCAGAAGTGGGTATTCCCTAGATAAACTCTGATACCATGATCGCTGCAACATGGTTTACCACAATGATCGCACTTCTTTTGGGTCTTTTTGCCACACTCGCTGCATTTCTCTGCCATACTTTTTCCCTTTCTTTTTCCTGAATTTGTTAAGGTGCTCGATCCTTGGCTAAAGTTTAGTATGCCGCAAAAATTGGCTTACTTTTCTTAAACCAAGAAATCTGCCCAAAGGCAGATTTAAGCTATAAACATTTCCTATTTTTACTTAGGAATAGGCAATGAAGGTATTATATTACAAATCAAATACTTTCATCCACTTTTTCCAATTAGGATCGGGAAGAGTCTCTTCTTCTTTCTTTTCTTCCGGTGCAAGTTTCCTTAAGACATCATCCTCGGGCAGGATAACAACAATTTCTCCTTCTTTGGCATACCCTAATTTATCCCTCAATTGTTTTTCTATATAAATATCATCCCTTGCCTCTCTTAATCTCGCCTCAAGTACCTTATTCTCATCAACAACTTTATTTAGCATTTCCTCTTTCTCCTTAACCTGTAAATTCGCTTGCCTGACTTTTTCTATGCTTTTTGTCAGAGATATCATTAGCAAAATAGCCGGAAAGATTATTAATAGAGATTTGAGCCTTATGAATTTGTGCAGAACTTTTACCAAAAGATTTCGCATTTAAATTATCTCAATAACGTATCAAAATATACCTATGTATAACAAAAGTGTTGACCTTTTTTAAAAAACTATGTTATCATATCATCATTAGCCTTAAGAAGTAGAGTCTTCTACCTCTGAAAAACAGGTTTAAATTTTTATATCGTATAATTCAAGCATACATTATGACACAAGAAGTTCTGAAAGACTTACTGCCTAAATTTATCGGACATTTAGAAACAAAGGGTCGATCACCATCAACAATTCTTGCTTATCGAGCCGATCTCGAACAACTGTTGGAGTTTTTGGTTAAAAGAAACAAGGCAACAGCTGATCAAATCTTACAGGAGGATATTGAAGCTTTTCGCGACACCCTGCTCAGCCAAAAATACACGGCTAAATCAGTTTCCAGGAAGCTAAATGCCGTAAAAACATTCTTCCGCTATCTTATAACCGAGAAAATACTCTCATCTAATCCGTCGGAAGACGTCGCTCATCCCAAAATTACTGCTGCCATGCCGAAATTCCTCTCTCCCATGGAATACAGGGCACTTCGTGACGTTGTCCGGGACGATTTAAGAATTGCTGCGGTAATTGAACTCATCTTACAAACAGGATTACGAATCTCCGAAGTGGCGAATCTGAAGCAAGAGGATCTGAAAGACACAGAGGTCAAGATTCAGTCTTACGCAACACAACCCGAACGCACAATTCCACTTAATAAACCCGCCAAAGAAGCCCTCGATGAATACCTAAAGCTCAGACCTGAAACAGATTCTCCTTACATTTTTGTAAGTAAAAACGGAAAGCCCTTGGCAGTAAGGAATATTCGTGCGGCAATCGACCGCTATATGCATAAATCTGAAATTTCCGCTTATTCTGTAAACGATTTAAGAACCACCTTTATTGTTGAAAATCTTAAAAGCGGAATTGATCTGGTACTTCTATCTCAGGTTGTCGGACATAAAAGACTTTCGACAACCGAACGGTATTTGGAACTCGCCGAAGTCAAAGAACCTGGCAAAAAACAGATTCTTGCAGAGCTTTAAAAACTCTTTTTACTTTCCAAAAAGGACTTCTCCACCTCATTTAATTGTCTTTTCCTAATAACTAACTTCTCATCATCGTTTATTATTTTCTTGGCTAACTCTAAATATTTTTGAGCTTCCTTAGGTTCGTCTACTCTTAAAAGCCGGGCAAGCCTCAAATGACACCCAGATTCCCAAACATGAATAAGAAAGTTAGGAACTTTTTTAGCGCCCTTTCTTATCTCATTTAATCCCTCAAGCATAACTTCTTTACCTTGTTTCTTTTTGCCATTGCGGTAAACTGCTTCTCCCAAATGATAGCGAAAGTCCCCTTTCTCAGCCAAACTCCCTTCGTAAACTTCTAAAGCCTTTTTATAGTTTTTTATAGCATCCTGATAATTTTCAAAAAGCATACTCACTTCTCCCAATCTAAAATATGACGTTGAGTACTTATTTTTTAAATCTTTTTCTTTTGTGATTTCAAGCATTGTTTCAGCATCCTTCCTGGCCAAAATTGCGAATACCCTGTCCTGCGTCAACAAAAAGAAACGTTTCCAGGTTAGGGTTCTGTCCTTTAAAGCATCTACTATCCCCTCATAATTATTCTCTCTCTGATAACCGATAATGGCGTGGTCTAAGTATTGTAACGCACCTAGGTGATTATCTTTTTCTCTGGCGTTACTGCCCAGTAAGTGAAGTTTTTTGGGTGTAAGTTTTGATATGTCTAGGAGTTTCTTCATTTAAGATTGAAAGTAAAGTGGATGCGCCTGGGCTCGAACCAGGAACCCCCAACTTATAAGGTTGGTGCTCTAACCATTGAGCTACGCATCCAAAGTGGATTTATTATATCAGAACATGAAGCTAAAATACTAAGATTGAAAGCTGAACTAATTCTTTTTTGAAGCTCCACGGCCAAAGGCATTGTCCATTTTTTCCCAATCCCGCTGCTTTCTTATCTTTAAATTCTTTTTCCAAATAGCATCAAGAGCTGACACATCAACTCCTTTTTTCTTAGCAAATGCTAAAAGTCCGAGCATGTCTTTTGGAAAACAAGCTCCTCCGAACCCAAAATCCCCATCTGGACCTGGTGTTTTCAGATGTGTACCAATCCGGTGGTCAGCTTCAACCATTTGTCTAACTTGGTCGTATCTGGCTCCGATTTTTTTGGCTAAAAAATAAAATTCGTTAGCTAGAAGGACTTTGGAAGCTAAAACCAAATTGCTCATATATTTTGCAAGCTCTGCGGATGTGAAATCAGTAATAAAATATTTCCGACCACCCGGTAAAATACTCTTATAAAGCTTTTTTATTCGTTCACCTACCCTCTTATCATTTACTCCAATTATCGTCCTTGAGGGATTTAAAAAGTCTTCGTTGGCATGCTCCTGGGTTAGAAATTCAGGATTCATTGCAAAGTGTACTCTTGGAAATTTTTTTGAAAAACTCAGAGTAGTTCCCGGCAAAACGGTAGATTTAATAATTACTACCTTATTTGAATGTTCCAGTCCTTTGGCAATTTTGTGGACAACCTCTTTTACAACACTCATATCCATGCCCGAATAGTCACGCAGCATCGGAGTCGGAAGACAAACAAAAATGAACTCGGAACTATTTAATACTTCCTCGAAGGTATAAGGGCTTTTTTTGTATTTATCGTACCAATAAACCTTGTTTTTTTTATTCTTCAAAAATCCTTTACCGGTAGCTGCCCCGACATAACCCCAGCCAATGACTCCGATTTTTGCCATAATCCTTATGGAGTTTATTACAACTAGTTTCAAAAAACCAGGTGCTACAAAAATTGCAAGATTTTTCTACAATTGGCTTTTGCCAAGTGCCAAGAAATCGCAAGATTTCTTATGACATCCTCCCCGCTTTGAAGGGCGGGGTTTTATCGAATGCTGCTATAACTTGGCACGTCTTGCAATTTCCGAATCAACCAATCTCACATCGCGCCCGTACTTTAGCCTGCTCATTTCTTTAATTATCTCTGCAACTTTGGGATTCATTGTCTCCCTTTGCTTATTCATGTCTTTGAGTAAACTCATGGAAAAAGGAGGAACAGGCTCATTATTCACTATCGTTTTTACGTAAGCGTGGTATCTTTCGATATTTAGCAAATCCTCTTCGTTAAAAACGGGGGTGTACTCGCGGGCTAAATAATTAGCATCCGTTACACCAACCCTGAATGCAATTTTCGTTCCGACGTTTCCGAATACCGCATTTTTTACTTCTTCGTCAACCTGTCCAATGAATTGATTGGCAACACAAAGGGCTAAATGAAATTTTCTTGCTTCGGAAAGTATTTGTGCAAAATCCGGTGTAGCAAAATTTTGAAACTCGTCAACATATAGGTAAAAATCCCGACGCTGGGGCTCGGAAGTATCGGCTCTACTCATTGCCGCCATTAGGATTCTGGGAACCAAGATCAATCCGAGGAAACTAGAGTTCTCCTCACCCAGCTCCCCTTTTGAAAGATTGACAAAAAGAATTTTGCCGTTATCCATTACTTCTCGGAACGAGAATGAAGATTTAGATTGACCAATTATGTTTCTGATCATTTTGTTGGTGACGAATCTTCCGAATTTTGAGGTTATATAATCCAGTACTTCTGATTTGTGGAAGTCGGAAGTTTGAGCGATTTGGTCCGTCCAAAATCGTCTGACAATAGGATCCGTAACTTTGGGAAGTAATTCCTGAACAAATTTCGAGTCTGTCAATATTCTCATCACCTCAACAAAAGTGCTGCCCTCATCGCTCATAGCGGTCAGCATGGCGTTTCTTACTGAATGCTCAAACCTAGGACCTACAATTCCGGTTTTATAGGGATCAAAAAGCTTGTACATCATGTTAATAACAGCCGTGGCTGCGAAATGTTTTTGGTCCTCTGTATTTGCTTCGAGTAAGTTAAGTCCCATAGGACGTTCTGTATCCGAAGGCCTGAAATAAATAACATCCTCGGCACGCTCCGGAGGGATCATCTGAAGTAAATCCTCGACCGCATCGCCGTGAGGATCCATAAAGCAAACACCCTGACCGGCTTTAATATCCTGAAGGATCATATCTTTCAAAAGTTCTGACTTTCCTGTTCCTGTCGCCCCGATAATATAGACGTGGCGCATTCTATCGGGTTCTGAAATATGAACCAGTTTTTCCATACCTCTGTATTGACTTTTTCCAAGATAAAGGCCTTCGGTCGGAACCTCAGCCGGCGCCGGAGCACGTTTTGAATAAAGCCAATATATGTGTGGGGTAGTGATTAACTTATTGGGGAAATGAAATATCGTTGCCAATTCTTCAGAATTAAGAATTGTTGCACGGTTTCCCAGAAAATGAAACATGGGGTGGTATCTGTATAGGAAATCCTCCACAAAAGTTCCCTTCCTTCTTATTTTTCTGGCTCCAAGCGAGTTCATATCCCCCGCAAACGATTCGAAAGCACTCACAATATTGGTTAGGTGCGCATTAGCGGAAGACTCATTTTCGGATACACAGACAATTCGAATGCTTGTCTCAAAACCGGGTTTGGAAACTTTATTTTCAATCGCCTCTAAAGTTTTGGCGGGAATCGAGAATTTTGCTTTTTCCGGATCGGATTCCTGCTTTTTAATTTGCGAAATATAATTACTCCCGGTCTTTTGCCACTCGCTATCGGAAGGTGAAATAAGTATCTGAATTGCTGCCCCTTCGTCTTTCCCCATCTTTGCCAGAGCTGAAGTTATAGTTGCAAGCGGGTCGGTTGGTAAATCCTTAAACGTCTTTAGCGGATAATAATTTTCTTTCTTCAATTGGAGCGATTTATAGGCCACTTTATAGCCTTCTGTAAAAATATTGTATTCGGGCACTTCGATAATTTCTGCATCCGAGTATGAGCCGTGTATTTGCTTTTCTATCAGATCTTGAAAAGCTTTCGGTACCCAAACATAAAAACGGATATCTTCTTGACGGGCCACCAATTCGAAAGAAATTGCCGGTTGGGTGGATGTGTATTTTTGCTGCCAACCTCCTTTTTTAATTGAGTAAAGACTAGCAAAAAGTTGTTCCATGGCATCAATTTTTATTTCATTACCTTTTGTAACGGCAACCTGCAATAAAACGGAGTCAATTGATCTTTCCTCACGACCCCTAAATCTATAGATTGTGAAACCTATGACCGCACCGGCAATAATAAGGAGAAAAAATAAACCGAAAAAAAGAAGGGTTAGAAATACATAAGTAAAATCTATTGATCCTACACTAAACATATTAGGTAGCTCCTCCCCCCTGTGCGAGTACCCTCCAGCCAAAATGAAATGCCTTTTTAATTATCCTTAACCAAAATGTTGCAAGCCAGGTAAGTGAGTCCGAAGGAGAACCTTTTGACCAGTCGGTCAGCTGAGTTGGACTAGCGGGAATGGTAATTGTTATTGTCTGGGTGGACGGAGACTGCATTAAGGGTTTCCCAGTCTTATCGTCCGTGACCTGAGCGGTAATTTGCGTGGGAACTGGCGTTACACCAGCTTCCTGTAAAGAGGGTGTTGTCTCGGGGGTTTCGGGAATCTCCTTAACCACACTCTCCGTAACGGGTGGTCTTTGGCCTTCCGATGGTCTTTCTGGATTTGTAGCCATATATCAAAATAATTGTAACACCAATCCCGATTAATCTTAAAGTGAATTAAGGCGTAAATAGTACGCGAGGCTATTTTTTGTTATCCCTTGTTACTTTAATCTTTTTTCCGATCCAAATTTCTTCTTTAACCCCTTCCTTAAAACTTTGTTGCCTTGCTAGCATAAACAAAAAATCCGAGAGTCGGTTTACATAAACAAGTATTTGCGGTTTAATACGATTTTTCTCGTCCAACCTGACGATAACCCGTTCCATTCTTCTTGCTACCGAGCGAGCATAATGAAGATGGGCCGTTACTTGGCTTCCTCCGGGTAAAATAAAATTTTTTAAAGGCGGAAGGCTTCCCTCCAACTCGTCGATTATTTTCTCAAACTTTCTGGCTTTACCCGTAATAAATCTTAACTTGGAGCCACCCAAGATTGATCCAATCGTCAATAAATTTCTTTGTATGTCCAAAAGTATCTTGTTTAGTTTCCTATCTTCGGAATACGAAATAACAACTCCCAAGTAGGAATTAAGCTCGTCCACCGCTCCCACGGCATGAATCCGGTAAGAGTTTTTTGAAACCCTTATTTTTTGCGGCGATGTGCTATATAACCCCGTCTCCCCCTTATCCCCCTTTTTTGTGTAGATAACCATATGGCAATTTTATCACTAGCAGAGAAAGAGCAAAGAAGTAAGTTTATATTCTTAAAAGTTACAATTCACAGGTTGAAAATCCGCATCGGGAACATTTGTAGCATTTCTTGTCTTTCTTTAAGGGTAAATCGCAAGTCGGACACATTTTTATTTTTTCCTCCGTCGAGTTCCCTCCGAACTCAAAGACCTGGTCTTTTTTGGTCCTGTCCCTGTAAACTGTTAAACCTTTGCATCCCAGCTTCCAGGCCAGCACATACGCTTCCTCGATATCGTTAGGTGTGGCTGTCGATGGCATGTTAATGGTTTTTGTTATCGCATTATCAGTCCATTTTTGGAAAGCTGCCTGCATCTTAATATGATCCCTCCAGTCGATGTCGTGGGCTACCTTAAATACACACTTTAAATCAGCCGGAATTTCTTTTATTTCCTGGATACTACCGTGGTTATCAATTATTTTTTGGATAAGCTCATCCGAATAAATTCCCCTCTCTTTAAGTTTTTCGACGAATAAAGGAATAACAGTTCTGAGACGCATCCCGTCAAGAACGTTTTGTTCATAGGCGAGGGCGAAATAAGGTTCAATCCCGAATGAAGTTTCGCAAATTACCGCATTTCCTGATGAAGGCGGAAAGGTCATCAAAGCGACGTTTCTCGGCTTTTTCTTTTTATTGGCCCAGATAGAATCGGATACGAGCGGAAAAGCTCCTTTCTCTTTAGCTACCGTACAGGATGCGTCAAATGCCGATTCATACATTGTCTTGGCAACTTTTTCAGCAAGAAGCAGTGCTTCATCGCTATCGTAGGCTATACCCAAGATTGCAAGAACTTCCGCCCAACCAACTCCTCCAATTCCTATTCTTCTGTGGTTTCTGACCGCATCCGTTACTTCTTTAACAGGAAATCTTGAGGCGTCGATAACATCATCCATTAGCCTTACTGCAATCTTCATAACACTAGCCAGTTTTTTAAAATTAAACTTACCGTTTTCAATAAACTTCACAAAATTTACATAACCCAAATTGCAGGATTCGAACGGGAATAACGGTTCCTCGCCGCAGGGATTGGTTGCCGTAATTGGACCGCGTTTTTTCAGAAGCGGATTAGCTAATTGTGTGCCTTTATTAATTGCGGAGAGATTAATTATCCCGGGATCTCCGGTCTGCCAAGCCATTGTCGCCATAAGCTCGAGTATCGACTTTGCTTTGACGGTGTTAACCACTTCTCCCGTTCTGGGATTTACCAAATCCCAATCCTTCCCTTTGAGAGCAGTTTGCATAAACTCATCCGTTATGCCTACAGATATGTTGGTCTTAGACAGATATCCGTCATTTTGTTTGGCAGTGACGAAATTAAAAATATCGGCATGATCGGCATTTAGTATTGCCATATTGCCTGACTCGTACTTGCCTTCTTGCCGGAAAAGAGAAGTCATCAAATTAAACATCTCAATCATTTTAACAGGTCCTGCCGCAAGTTCGGGAATGCCTCCGACAACGTCTCCCTCCGGACGAATATTTGAAAAGTTATAACCGCAACCGCCCCCATTTTTCTTGATAAGCGTTGATTTGTGAAGAATTTCAAAAATTCTGTCTATATCATCATCCATTGGCCAGACAAAACAGTTAGCCAGCTGGGGAGAATCTTTACCAGCATTAGCCAAGGTTCGGGTGCCCGGAAGAAACTCAAAACTGATCATAATTTTGTAAAACTCCTGATACCACTTTTTCTGAAGTTTTTTTGTTTTTTCGGATTTTGCCAAAAAGCGGGCTACTCTTTCGATCATTTCTTTGGGTGTTTCTGTAATTTTCCCCTTTTGGTCTCGACGAAGATAACGCTCCTTTAATATATAAAGAGTGTTATAAGAAAGACCGATATCATCATTAATTCCCAGGCTTTCTTTATCCTGAAGAGCGTGTTTTTTGTTTTCTCTGTAGCGGATAAATTCCTTGGCGGTTTTTGCATGACCGTGTTCTATTAAAACTTTTTCAACTAACTCACCTATTTCACTTGTTTTAATAATTTCACCATTGGGATATTTTTTAGTCAGCGTGGTTACTACTTCGGTACCCAACTGATAGGAAAGATTTTTATCATTTCCTCCGACTTTTTGTGCAGCTTGCCAAATACTTTGGGATATTTTTAACGAGGAGAAATCTTCTTTTGTACCACTTAATTTAAGAACTTTCTTAACTAACATACGATTAGCATTCAGAATAGCCACAAACGTGGCACTTGGAGCAGCCTTCCTCATTTACAAGCGCTGAAGCGCCGCAGGAGGGACAAATATCGCCAGATACTTTTGGACTAGTCAATGAAAGCTGGGTGGTAAAGGATTCTTCTAATCCGTTACCGTTTGTCGGAGTCGATTCAAACAAGGCCGTTGAAGAATCCAACTCGGTTGAGGTCGAGTCTGACTGGGTTGAGGCCAAGTGAGACTCAGCCGAAGCCATTGTGTGGTCATCACTCCCCAGGGGGGAGGTATCCGGCATCACGCCGGAAATTTGTGCCGACATAACAGCTCCAGCCGAATCTGACTGGGCCTCAACAGTTAAAATTTTCCCACTACCGTCGATTGCCTTTTTAAGATTTAGAAAACTTGAATCACCCGCAAACCCGGCTTGATAGCCGTTTATCTTAAAACCGAAATGTGTCGAGATTGCTGCGGCAACGGCATCTGGCAAAGATAGAATTTTTCTCGAACCAAACCCAACCGACCGCCTTCCACCGATTCCCGAAAGCTGTAAGGCAATCTCTTTAGCTTTTTCTCTGGGAGCGAGGTGTCCTCTGAACCTTAAAGAGGTGGAAATGGTTCGACCCAATGCCTCAGCCATAGCCGTAACATCACTTCCCGCCTTTCCGACGTTGATAAAGACTTCCAAAGGCTCTCCGCTTTCGTCCTGATTAATGGTAACAAATGCTCTGCCTACGGGAGTCTCCAGGCGGTACGTCGATCCCCGAACTACAAAAGGCCGAATAAGTGTCGGGTCTTTTGCTTCCTGAAAAACATCTTTTTCCTTATCCTTTACCCCCAAATTAAGAACCTGGGTCTCTTTACAACCGTCTCTGAAAACCGTTATGCCCTTGCAGTCCGTTTCCCAGGCAAGTAAGTAGGCTTTCTTAATGTCATTCACCTTAATGCTATTTGCCATATTTATAGTTTTACTCACGGCATTCTCTGTATATTTCTGAAAGACAGCCTGGTGTTTTATATGCCAGTCGTGATGAATCTCATGGGCTGTTCCAAATACTTGCCTAACATCTTCAGGAACTTCATTAATGCCTCTTATGACTCCGTGTTCTACGACCTTATCCTTTATTCCCTCTGACCAAAAACCTCTTTGCTTTGCAACTTCCTCAAATTTCGGATTAATAAAAGAAAGTGTCCGATCAAGATGCTTATCCTTGACAATATGCTGATAGGCTAAAGCAAAAATAGGCTCAATTCCGCTTGATGCGCCGGCGATAATCGAAATTGTACCCGTTGGAGCAATAGTTGTTACTGTAGAATTTCTACGGGGTTCTTGGTTTTTATATGTACTTACCGGCCACATTGGGAAAGGACCTCTTTCTTTCGCCAGATTTTTCGAGGCATCAACGGCCTCTTCCTGGATTACTTTCATTATTTTTTCTCCGAGCTTTAACGCTTCCCGACTGTCGTAAGGAATACCAAGTTCAATTAGCATATCTGCCCAGCCGCCAACCCCGAGTCCGATCCTTCGTATTGCCAGTGAAATCTTTCTTATCGACTCCAACGGATATGGATTCATTTCGATGACATTATCCAAAAATCTGGTACTTAATCGGGTTGCTTTCCTCAATTTTTCCCAATCAACTTCTTTCTTACCGTCCGTAGCTTTTACAAAATATGTTAGAAATATACTTCCCAAATTGCAGGAATCATAAGGGTAAAGCGGTTGTTCGCCGCAGGGGTTTGTGGATTCCACCGGACCTAGGGATGGGACCGGATTTGCACTACCCGCATTAACTCTATCGATAAATACCAATCCTGGGTCTCCTGTTTTCCAAGCTCCGTCGGCTATTTCATCAAAAACGCTTCGGGCATTCAGTTTTCCCACCACTTTCCCGTTATGGGGATCAATTAGGTCGTAGTCCGAACCTCTCTTATACGCTTCCATAAACACATCTGTTACTGCAACGGAAATGTTAAAGTTGGTTATCCCACCTTCTTCTTTACAATGGATAAATTCCATAATATCGGGGTGGTCAACTCTCAATATTCCCATATTGGCACCGCGACGTTTACCTCCCTGCTTAATTTCATTGGTCGCCGCATCAAATATGCGCATAAAAGAAACAGGACCCGACGCGGTTCCGCGACTCGAGCGGACCACCGACCCTTGAGGTCTTAAACGACTGAAGGCAAACCCTGTTCCCCCTCCAGTTTGGTGGATAAGCGCCTGGTATTTTATAGCGTCAAAAATTCCGACAAGAGAGTCTTCCACCGGTAACACAAAACAAGCAGAGTATTGAAGCCCATTATCAGTACCGGCATTCATTAAGGTGGGCGAATTAGGCAAAAAATCGTGAGAGACTAAAAGTTGATAAAACTCTCTTGCAATCTTTGTAATTTCGGTCTTACCTTTTCCCCAACGAACTTCGGCTGATGCGATATCCCATGCTACACGCCAACACATCTCCTCCGGGGTCTCAATAATATTCCCAAGATCGTCTTTTTTTAAATATCTCTCCGTTAAAACCTTGAGAGATTGTTCTGTCCATACTCCGGCGGGAAGATCATCGGGTAAGCTAGGTTTTTCGCCGATCTTCGTGAAAATATCTTTCTTTATTTCTTCGTATGAAGGAAATTGCAAACTCTCAAGACTAAGATTTTTGCTTCCGTTTTTTTTCTTGTTTTTGCTTTTTGCTTTTATCATGTTTTTACATTCCTAATGAAAGACCTCAAGTCTTTATTGCCCTAGCAAAATCTTCCAGATCTTCAAACTGCAGATAGACGCTGGCGAATCTGAGCCAGGCCACTTTATCTATCTTTTTAAGTCTTTTCAAAACCGCATGGCCTATCGCTTTTGACGAAACCTCTTCTTTTTCTTTTTTGAGCATCTCGCGTTCAATCTGGTTGACTACGTCGTCTACTAGGTCTAGTGATATTGGACGTTTCTCTACTGCCCTTAGTATTCCTCTTTTAACCTTCTCGCGTTCAAAAGGTTCACGACGGCCATCTTTTTTAATAACCCAGAGTACTGTACTTTTCACCCTCTCGTAAGTCGTATATCTTTTCCCGCACTTCCCGCATTCACGCCTTCTTCTTACAGCCCTACCTTCCTCAACCGCCCTCGACTCCAAAACCTGAGTATCGCTGCTTGCACAAAAAGGACATTTCATAACTTAATCTAACTTTCTTTTCCGAAAAGAAAGTTAGGTAAAGAAAACGAACTAAAACTAATTTCACGAGTGTAAAAGAAAATCGCTACTGGTAGTGACAGTAACAATAATTAAACACTACATCTGCCTATGTCAACTATCAATTACTACATCAGAAAAGATCATCGCAGCTTCACGACAAGGCTGGTAATTTTGGGGTAGTTAAAAGTTTTAATAAGTTAAGTTTCGGAGAAATAAAAAAGAAGATAAAAAAATTACTCTAAATTAACTCTTTAACCCTTTCGCCGCCAAAAGAAAGTATTCACAAACCAATAAATTTACCAAGCGAAGGGATTTTCCGGTGGAGTTATACCTTTTTCATTTAATGCGTCACGACTGGATTCGAATACTTTTTTAGCATATGATTGTGCTTCTACAATCTTGGGTTTCGCATCTTCGGGAGCAATTGTCATTATCCCCTCCATTACCTCAAAATGCTTAAGTGAAGCCCGTGCCAGTCTTTCCAGAAACTGGGATGTATCCATTCCCTTTTTCCGATTCTCGTTTTCCTGAAGCATGGCTTCCTCTAAATATTTTTCAGCCTTACTTAAGGTAGTAAAAGCTAACTCCGGTTTATCCTTCTCAAAAAGAATTTTGGCCGAAGCCAGTCTTTTATCAGCAAAAAGAAGATCAAGCTCAGCCCGTCTTGACGAATTAGTCGTAATAAAAAGCCAAATTTTATCCCTGAGCGCCTTTAGCGGCCAAAGAGGGCTATCGGGCATGATTCTACCCTGGTAAGGTAAATCGTAGTTAACTTTTGTAATGTTTGTGTCTCCCAAAACCTGAACTTTTTCCACCGTTTCACTGGTAAAATCGTATTTAACCGAAGCCGTCCGTAAGATAGATACCAATAAGATTCCGAAGGCAATAATTAAAAGGCCAGAATATACACTAATTTTGCGAAACATGTAAAGTATAAGTATGGTAGTTCAATTTGTTGAAGAAATCAACAAATTATTTTGCATTTTCTGATTATATATCTGCCATTTAATTCAAATATTTCTCCATTTGAGAATAGGAAATTAAAAAAAATAAAATGGAAAATGATAAAATGACCAATCACTTTTTCGATTTACCTAAAAAGTATAATCGGCCACTCCCAAAGTACATGAAGAAGGATAGATGAAGCGACATTTTTTGTTCTGGCAAAGACCCAGGCGGATCCGATCCCGAATAGGGTTGTCAAAAATAAATAAAGAACCGTATTAGTAGGATTTAGTTCCCACCAAAAGATAGCGATTGGAACGTGGATTAAGGCCCAAATAGTGCTTGTTATAAGATTAGCTCGCCACTCATCCCCCAGAACACGCCACACCCTGTTAAAAAGATAACCTCTAAATGCTATTTCCTCAGAAACGGCCGTTGCGAAAGAAAGCCCTAGTGCAATTAAAAATGGATCCTGCCCAAGATTAGCCGAAAAGTCTATGCTTTCGTATTTTACGAAGTTAATGATAACCGCCTCCAATGCAAACAAAACTCCTAAGGCGAGTGCAAGATATAAAGAAGGGAAAAGATTTTTTGTAGTTACTCCGAGTGATCCAAGATTTCCTTTTTCCTTTTTGACTAAAAAATAAACAGGGACAAGCCAAATGAGGGGCTTCACGAAAAGTTCCTCGATTTCCACCGGAAGTTTAAAAAGCATTCTGTAAAAACCCCAAACAATTAGGAGGAAGGTAGCAAGTAAGGTTGTGTGCTTAATGGCCGTTTCTTTATTAGGCATGGGTGCTTTGTACAAGGCAAAGAACAAAGTACGTAGCGTAGAGTTTGTACTCTTTTATTATATTCTTTAGCTATGCCCTTTGCACTCTGTACTATGTCCTACTAATCTTACACTCCTTGAAAGCAAAATCCATAGTTTCTAAAATTTCAAAAATTATTTGTTTAGCATCCCCGTAACTTATTACATTACTTTCGTTGGGAAACCAATGAAAAAGCATGTTTCTGCCTCTTTTCCAAGTTTCCCAAAGAGCATCTGGCAATTCTTTTCCTTGGCAATAATTCTCCAGCATATCATATATACTTTCCTCTCTATAATGATTTTCAAGAGCGGGATTCAATGCCTTCCCTACTCTAAAACGCTTTCCAAAATATGTTTCGTCAGATATAAAACCAAGGTCACGAAACAACGTCTTCAGAAAACCCTCATAGGCTTTAGCCGCAGGGAAAACAATAAAGGCGTAGTCGTGAAACCTTTTGCTCCACTTTCCAAAAGTACTAATAAGCAAAACTGACTCGCGTAACAACTCCTGTAAATCCTGGTGAATGTAGCTCCACCAGATTCTTTTTTCTAATATTTCGGCTTTCATATAATTATGTTATAACTATAAGAACTTGCATGCTCCTCCTTCAGGAGTTTATGAAAGCGTAGTCTGCAAGGTTAATACCTCATAGTAACAGATAGTATAGTTTTTTTTAAAGACTTAGTTATACCAAGAAAACCACTTGCTGAATCCTTTTTAAAAGATAGGCTATAAAAATTCCCAACTCGCTCATCCTTCACTATCTCCCATCCATTTTTGTCAAGTTCATCTCTGTAAAAAGAATGAATCTTTTCGGAATCGTCACTACTTTCCCATATAATCGAAACACCACTTCCTTCAATGCCCGAGCTTTTTGAAGACCCACTTACCGAGGCGTTATTATATACCGGAAAATCCTGAGGAATAGAGCTTAGGGGATCACCTTCATTTATATCCTCAGCAACCTCATTTTGATTAAGCAAATCGGGTTTTGGCTTTGAATCTTGATTTTCTTTATACCGCTTGGGCAGAGAAAAAACAAAAATCGCGGTTATAATAAAAAAAGTGGCTATAAAGAAAAGAGTCTTTTTACTTTTCAGATTCCTAAAGAAAGTCATGTAACCAATTTAGCAAATTTCCGGCTAGCTTAGTATAATTATTCGTTAAAAAAATTAAGGAGAATGATAAAGAAAAACATAAAGAAAACCAGGGGAGTTAAAAAATCTGCTATTAAACCCCAAAGAAAAAGGCAAACGAGGGTGGTAAAAATCGGAGCTTTTTCGAAGATCAGAAACTTTTTTGCGAGTGAAAGGAGAAAGAAAAAAATATTTTTCTTCGGAATACTGGTTAGCTTCGGACTGTGGCTTTTTTGGGCAATTCCGCTACCAACCAAGCTTGCAACGTCCCAGGTTCCCGTCTCGACAAAACTTTTTGACAGAAACGGCAAAATTATATATGAAATTTATGCGGACAAAAAAAGTACCCCCATCAAGTTAGACGGAATACCGGATTATGTAAAAAAAGCAACAATCTCGATTGAAGATAAAGATTTTTACAAGCATTACGGCGTCTCATATACGGGAATCGTACGTGCTGCCTATAACACTATTTTCAAGGGTAAACTCCAAGGAGGTTCAACCCTGACCCAACAACTGGTTAAAAATGTACTTTTAACGCCCGAGCGGACTGTCCGAAGAAAGTTAAGGGAATTTGTTTTAACTCTTTTGGTCGAATCTATATATTCCAAAGATAAAATACTTGAACTTTATTTAAATCAAATCCCCTATGGCGGGACCGCCTACGGAATCGGTGCAGCGGCAGAAACCTATTTTGGCAAGGAGGCTAGTGATTTAACATTGGCAGAAGCGGCTCTTTTGGCAGGTTTACCGGCAGCACCCTCACGTTTTTCTCCCTTCGGATCTCGCCCGGAACTTGCAAAAGGAAGGCAAGAGACGGTGCTTAGACTTATGGTTACTGACGGATATATCTCACAGGAAGAAGCCGATAAGGCCAGCGAGGAAGAATTAAAATATGCCGAACCCGAAAAATTAAAGGCTCCCCACTTTGCACTTTGGGTCAAGGAACAACTTGCGGAAAAATATTCGGATGCAGTCGTTGAAAAAGGAGGACTAAGGGTAACTACAACACTCGATTTGGACCTGCAGGATTACGCCGAAGAGAAGGTTGCAACGGAGGTTGCAAAGTTAAGTAAACAAAAGGTGGGAAACGGGGCTGCGCTCGTAACCCGGCCGGGATCGGGAGAGATTTTGGCAATGGTCGGATCCAAGGATTATTTTGCCCAAGATGAGGATGGGAAAGTAAACATTATTTTTGCTCAAAGACAACCAGGCTCATCGATTAAGCCCTTAAATTATGCTCTCGCTTTGCGAGACAAGAAAATAACCGCATCAACTCCCCTGGCTGATGTACCTACCTGTTTTAAAGTAGCAGGACAAGCTGATTATTGTCCCAGAAACTACGACGGGAACTTCCACGGATCGGTACAGGTAAGATTTGCCCTTGGAAATTCATACAATATTCCGGCTGTTCGAGTATTGGCGCTAAATGGTATAGAAAACTTTATCGACTTTGCCAAAGAAATGGGGATTACTACTTTTAGGGATCCATCTGATTACGGTTTATCCTTAACTCTTGGCGGCGGTGAAGTAAGACCCTTTGACATGGCGGTTGGCTTTGGTGTTCTAGCAAATTCCGGTATTAAACAGCCGCTTATTTCTATTCTCAAGGTCGAGGACTGGAGGGGAAAGGTTATTGAAGAAGTTAAACCCGAGGAAATTAATTTAAAAGGAGATAAGGTTCTTTCCCCGGCTGTCACCTTTATAATCTCGCATATCCTCCACGACAACAATGCCAGGTCTGCTGCTTTCGGAACGAGTTCATTTCTAAACGTTAAAGGCCATCCCGAGGTATCAGTAAAAACCGGTACGACCAACGATCTTCGGGACAACTGGACCATTGGCTATACCAGTCAGGCATTGGTTGTCACCTGGGTAGGAAATAATGATAATTCTCCGATGACGCGCGCCGTATCCGGAGTTTCCGGAGCATCACCAATCTGGAATTCAATTATGAAGGAAGTTTTAGATAAGGCGGAGATAGGAAGTTATAGCGAGTTAGATAAAGAACATGCTTGGCCTAAACAACCAGAAGACGTTATCGGAGCAAATGTTTGTATAGATACCGGCATAATACCATCCGGTCCGGAAGATAACCCGGCCCCTGGTCCAGTAGGTTGTCAAACCCGTTTTGACTATTTCCTGGAAAATACAACTCCCCTAATTATTAAGGGAGGGGTTCAGGATGTTCATTTTGACAGAACTACCGGCGGATTTATAAATGAGAGCACTCCGCCCGAAAATATTGAGGTCAGGCAACAGCATGTTTTATACGATCCTTTGGATACTTTCGTATGCCTAGACTGCACAATTGCCGCCTCGTCGCACTCGGCGACAATAAAGCATCCTCTTTCTATTGAACCGACGAATAATCAGGTAGTAGAATAAATTGTGCATAAAAATTCAAAAGGGGTTGTTGACTTTCTTCTCATTCTAGTTGCTTTAATTACTATTACCGGAATCGGATATTATGCCTACAAAAACAGACAAATAAAATTTATTCCTCAACAAAGCTCATCTGAATCACGAACACCATCCACCATACCAAGCTTAATCCCACCATCCGACGATCTTCAAACTTTCGAACTTCCCAGTGGCGACATTAAAATAACGAATTTGTTAGGTAAATTTGAGTTTGTGGTTCCAGTTACCTACAATTTAGCAGGCAATGCAAAAAATTTATCGGTTAACTTCAAAGGAGCGGACGGCGGTTATCCTGGCCCGCGTGATTTTGCAGAAGTGCAGTTTAGAATCCTGGAATTAGAAAAACCGACTCTTCAAGACCAAGTAAGAGATACTTACACCACGGATAAAAAGGGTGCAGGAGAAACTCCAAACTATGACGATATAAAAAAAATTACGCTGGGAAAAGCTAACGGATATTCTTACTCTTGTTTTTTCCTTGTAGAGCAAAACTGCATATACCTACCTATGGACAATCAAAAATATTTATTTATATTAACCAGATATGAGGATCGTAACAATCGAGGATACCAAAACGAAATTGACCAAATCCTCTCCACTTTTAAGTTTATGGACTAAACTACCAAAACCCTAGTCTTTTTGAGTACAATGATTGTATGAAAGACGAACATATCTATGCCCCTTCTTTTAAAAAAGCGCTTCTTGAAAAAATCGATTTAATAAGACAGCAAGTTAAACGTTCTCCTAAAGCTAAAATTGTCCAATCTGTCGAACCGGTCCAGCCACCGGTTCCGATCAAAGTTATGCAGGCTCCCAGTCGCAAAACCCCAAGCTTGAGCTTTAACCAGACAGTCAAGCAACCATTAAAAGTAAATACAATTGTTTCCGGAAATTTACAGGTTAAACGCCGCCAAACAAGATTAGATAAAACCGCCCAACGACCCCTTAAATACAAAATGACCAGGGAATCCGAAGAAAAAATTCTTGTCTTTACACTCCTTTTCAGCGTTATTGCGATAATTCTTCTCGGGATACTTCTTAGTTACAAGGATTTGCTTAATCCTTGAGCTAGAAAATTATCTAAATCAGTCTTAACTGCCGATACTCAACTGTTGCTTCCTCTGCTAAAATATAGATAATTTGCAGTATAAATATAGGGTATAAGTGCAATTTATGTAGCATTTGTCAGCGAAGCTGACATCTGTAGGCTAAGGAGTGGTTAAACTACCAAATCAAAAACCAGATGTTAACCTTGCCCCAACGAAAGTAAAAAACAGCCTAAAATTCGCTCTCAGGCTGCTTGCTCTTATTGGAAAGCCTTTTTTTACCGTCTTAACTTATATATTTCTTGCCGTAATTCTCGGCTTACATGCTACAGGATACTTCATCAAGAGACTGTTCGGCACCGTAACCTTTATATTTAATTCTTTTTTTAATTCAGCATCTAAGAAAATATCTTCATATAAAAAATATTTGGCGCGAATATATTCGAGCTTAAAAAAAACCAGATTCTTTTTTGAAAAAAAATTATCACTCAAAAAACAAGGCGATATCTTTAAAGCTTCCCCGCAATTAATTACTCTACTTAAAGGTTTTCTTTTAAAAGTATCAATAAGCTCAAAGAATTTCGGCCAAAGGCTTTTATTAAAAACTACCAAAGTTTTTGTCTTAATTAAACAGACGGCAAATCTTTCTAAACGCTCTTACCTATATACAGAAAAGTCTATAAACCTTTTAAAAGTCCGCCTGCGATTAATTCCTATCTTTTTAACCAAACCAAAGACTAAAGTTAAGGTAAGAATAACAAAATTAGCTCTTCTTAAAATAATCCTTTTTAGTTTTCTAATAACAGTTCTTTTAACTATTTTGTCGGGATTTTTATTCTGGAGGTTTATACTCAGAGATTTACCCACTGCGCAAGAGCTTACTAAAAGAAATGTTGACGTCTCTACCAAAATATATGACAGAAACGGCATACTTCTTTACACTATATACGATGATAAGAATAGAACGCCGGTAGAACTTAATTCCATACCGCTTCATGTAAGACTGGCCACTTTAGCTATTGAAGACGCAGAGTTTTACTCGCACCCCGGTTTTTCCATACGGGGAATTACCCGGGCCGCTCTTAAAAATTGGCGCCAAGGAGAACTCACCGGAGGCTCAACAATTACCCAACAACTGGTAAAAAACGCGCTCCTCTCTTCTGAAAAAACTCTGATCAGAAAATTAAGAGAGATTACGTTGGCCGTAATTGTTGAAATGACTTATTCAAAAAATGAAATATTAGAAATGTACCTAAACGAGGTTTCTTACGGCGGTACGGCGTACGGAATCGAGGAGGCGGCAAGAACGTATTTCAATAAAGATGTAGGTTCTCTGACTCTTAACGAAGCGGCGATACTTGCAGGACTTCCAAAAAGTCCGACCCAGTATTCACCCTTCGGGCCAAATCCTCAAGCCGCAATCGACAGAAAAAATGAGGTCTTAAACCTCATGCATACAAACGGTTTCATTACACAAAGTCAGAAAGAAGAAACCCAAAAGGAAGTTCCTATTTTTGCCGAAAATAAAACCGACATTAAAGCTTCCCATTTTGTAATGTTTGTCCGAGAACTTCTGGAAGAAACATACGGCAAGGAGTTGGTTGAAAAAGGAGGATTAAATGTAGTTACAACACTCGATTATAACATTCAAATTCTCGCTGAAACCGTTGTCAAAGAAGAAGTTGATAAACTCGCAAAATTAAATGTTAGAAACGGCGCAGCAGTGGTAATCTCTCCAGCAACAGGTGAAGTTCTGGCAATGGTAGGTTCCAAAGATTATTTTGATACTCAAAATGACGGTAACGTAAACGTAACAACTTCCTTAAGGCAACCGGGGTCCTCGATTAAGATAGTTAACTATGCATACGCACTCTCAAATGGTTACACCGCCGCAACAATTATCCCGGATACTCCCGTTACCTTCCTTATACCCGGTCTTCCTCCCTATACTCCCAAAAATTATGAAGGAGGTTTTCGGGGAAATTTGACACTGCGAAGCGCATTTGCAGAGTCCAGAAACGTCCCTGCAGTAAAAGTATTAAATTCATACGGTGTAAAAAATATGATTGAAATGGGGCAAAAAATGGGTATTACAACCTGGAATAATCCGGATAATTACGGTTTGTCATTAACTCTGGGTGGCGGTGAAGTGAAACTGCTGGATTTGGCTTATGCTTACGCAACCATCGCTAACTACGGAAAAAAGCCGGAAGAAAAATACATCCTTAAAATAACAAATAATAAAGGCAAAGTTTTAGAAGAAAATTTCTGCGGGAGAGGTGAAGCTTCTATTATCGCCATAACGTATGCGTCATCGTCTGGAAGTACAAATTCTGAGGAAACGAGTAAGTGTGACGGGAATAAGGTTATCGATCCCAGGGTCGCGTACATTATTACGGACATCCTTAAGGATAATAATGCTCGAACGCCAGCCTTCGGAACAAACTCGCTCCTGGTAATACCGAATCATAAAGAAGTTGCAGTCAAAACCGGTACAAGCAATAATCTTAGAGACAATTTAACACTGGGATATAACCAAACATACCTGGTTGCTACCTGGGTCGGAAATAACGATAACTCAGAAATGGCCCGGATAGCATCTGGAGTGACAGGGGCTTCCCCGATATTTAATAAAATCATGAGTTCTTTATTACAAACTGAAGAAAATCACGACTGGACCGTTCCTGAAGATTTGGTTCAAGTTCCCATTTGCACAATTACGGGAACTCTTTCTTGTAATGGATGCCCAACCAGACTCGAATGGTTTCTCAAAGAAAACGCTCCTCAAAAAGCTTGTTCACCTGAATGGTTTAAAAAAGATGAAGAAAACAAACCTACTGAAGAAGTTAAAAATAATCAACCGGAAATCCAGTATCATTTTTTTGACCAGCCAAAACCCAAAAAGAGGAAGTTTTTGTTTGACAATTAAAATCCGCCGGTCTCAATTTCGTAAACAGCTCGTGTAATTACTGGGAAAATTTCATCTGCTTCTTTTTCAACAATCCCCTTACTCATAATTACTAATACAAATGGCTTATCGCTTAAAATAATTCCGGCGTCATTAACAATATGAAGTTCACGACCGTATTTGTGTGCAACTCTGATCACCCCTGGGATTCCCGCCACAAGCCAATCCTCATATATTGTATCCGTTAAATCTTCTAAGATTTCATTTGTAGAAGCGTCTGAAATCAGATTTCCGTTATAGAGTCTGTCAAAAAAGATACCAACATCTTCCGGAGTTGTCTCGTTTTTATCTAAGGATGTCTGGATCATTCCCAGTTCTTTGATTACACTTTCAATTTTGTCCTTACCTAAAAGCTTTACCAGAATATTAAAGGCTGTGTTATCGGACTGTTTACCCATTAGCCTCACCATTTCTCTATAGGTGATAAGATACCCTTCGGATTTTTGATATAAGCTCCCCGAACCCGCTACCTTATCGGTTCTTTTCAATCGGTATTTGTTATCCAGGTCTATATTTCCTCCTTCCGCCTCCTTATACATGGCAAATATTACCGGTAGTTTGATAAGCGAGGCTGCTTGGAAAATCTCATTTTCGTTAACACCATAATTTGATCCATCGTCTAACCTCAATACGTAAAGGCCATATACTCCCGAAAGTTCCTTTGTCATACTTTTAAAGGCAACGGTTGCTTTTTCTTTCATCCCCTGATTTTTTTTGTCACCCTCGATAATAATTGTTTTTTCTCCTAAAAAGGGAATAGATATGGATGGAATCTTAAGCCTGGGAAGTCCCGGCAGCTTCCAGCCCCTACTTTGCAAGGCTAAAAAGGAAGACGTTCCGGCTGTTAATATTAAAACTAGTAGCACCAATAATCTTTCGGTTTTTCCCCACGGTTTCGGAGGTTCTTTTCTCTTCTTGCGGTTTTCGGGTTTTAAATCTTTAAAATCCCTGTTTCTCAAAGATTTTCTCCTTGGGACCAACTCCTCTTCATCCTCATATTCATCTTCTTTATTTTTCTTACTAAAAAGTGCCATGGTTGAATTTTATACCAATCACGATTTAATTTATATTCTCTAAATGATCTCTATAAAGATAGCGCCTCAAAGAAGACTTTCAAAGCTGCGGATAGATTTTTTAGACGCAAATTGGTGCTCCGGACTGTGTTAATAAATGGGGTCTACAATTAAAATATCTCTAAATTATAATGAGGTGTAATTTTGTTCTATAATTACTATTTAATCCGTTTATCCCAAACTTCGCCGTTAACGATATTTTCGGGTTTTTCGCCTGCAAAAGTTTTTAAAATAGCGTCAACCGCCTGCTGTCCCATTTTTTCTCTTGCCTCCCAGGTAGCACTGGCAATGTGGGGGGTGGTAACAACATTCTCCATTGCAACTAGCTCGGGATTAATGTTCGGTTCATTGTCGTAGACATCCAAACCCGCTCCTCGTAATTTTCCGTCCCGAAGCGCTTCGACTAGCTCCGCTTCGTTAACAATAGGGCCTCTGGCGGTATTAACCAGAATTACCCCCTTTTTCATCTTGGCAAAAGCGTCCTTGTTGATCATGTGGTGCGTCTCGTCCGTTAAGGGAACATGCAAAGAAATGAAGTCGCTCTCGGCGTAAAGGCGGTCTAAATTGGCAAACTCAACTCCTAACTCTTTTTCCGCTTTTTCATCGCGTGAGCGCTTGTTATATAAAACTCTCATATTCCACCCTTTAGCACGCCTGGCGGTCATTAAACCGATATTCCCAAGGCCTATTATTCCCAGGGTTTTCCCCACCATATTTATTCCTAAAAATATTCCCGGCTCCCAACCTTTGTAAGCTCCTCTTCGTGTTGCCTCGTCTGCCTCGACAATTCGCCTGGCTAGTGCTAACATCAGCGCCCACGAATGTTCAGCCACGGCTTCATTAACTTCATCACTTGGGGTATTAGCAACCACGACTCCTCTTTCTGTGGCATCTTCAACCTTAATATTGTCAAAACCGACAGCATAATTTGAAATAACTTTCAGTTGGGAACCGATAGCATCGATAACTTTTCCGTCAATTTTATCCGTAAGAAGAGTCAAAATTGCATCCATTCCCGAAGCTTTTTCCAAAAGTTCCTCGGGAGTCATTGGCCTGTCGTTATCAAATACATTAACTTCGTTTCCCGAAGACCTCAGTTTATCCAGTGCCGTACCCGGAATTTCCCTGGTTACAAATATTTTCATTGTTCCTTAATTTAAGCTACATTATTGGCAGTAAAATTTCTAGATCAGTATATTTTATCCACCTTCACACCGCTTGATTTTGCACGTTCTATCCATTCAGGCATCTCGGATTCCTGCAAAAGTCCTCTCTGGGACCCGGTATAGCCGATAACCGAAGCAGAATTTACAGTACCCCACAAAAGTGCTTCTTCGTAACTTTTACCTTTGATTAGTGCGGAAATACACCCTACTCCGAAAGCATCTCCTGCCCCCGTTCTTTCATAGGCGTCAACCGGTAAAACTCCGGCGTGCAAAAACTCTTTACCGTCATATAAAAATGCCCCGCTTGATCCGTCGGTAACAACACAGATTTTAGGGCCTAGTGCTAGAAGTCGGCTAACCAGTTCTTTCTCCTTATTGTGAGAGTCTTCCATTCCGGTAAGCTTTTCCGTTTCCTCTCGATTAACATAAATCATATGCGTCATTTCTAATATCGGTTTTAAAGAATCAATACCAGCCCGCATCTGCCAACTCCCCGGATTAAAAGCCAGTTTTATACCGGTATTCTTCCGCAAAAAATCAACAAAATGATTATAAAAAGGCTGAAAACTCTCCCCCATTGAGGTTAGATACACCCAATCCGTAACCGGTAATTGAACCGGAAATTCGTAGGAACGGGGGGCGTGATAGGTGAAAATAGTTCGTTCTCCTTGATAGTTGATGACTGTCGAGTAGTTTGTGCCTGCTGTCGGTTGCTGAATAACAAAGCTCATATCTACCCCCTCCTTTTCAAACTTCTCCACAATTTGATTCCCGGTACTATCCCCTCCCAAGGTGGTTACAAGCCCTACTTTTATACCGAGTCTTTTTGACCCGACTGAATTATTTGCGGCATTGCCTCCGAGAGAATATTCAAGATTCTTGACAGGAATTTTTTCCCCATACGAAAAACAAATGAGGCACTCTTTATTGTCCAGTGTACAAAGTGACTCGGATTCTGTCGGGGTTAAAAATACATCCCAGGAAACGTCACCTATTGAGAGTAACTCTAAATTATCATCCATTTTCAGCCTCCATCTCCTTTGTATAAGCTCCCGTCCGAGCTAAAGAATTTAACCTTGCTCTTTTGTAAAATTCTTTCTGCGCAGCTTCCCAATTGGCATCATTCCCTTTCCAAATCTCAAGCGATGGTCCCTCCAGTGCGCGTTCAAATGAAAATGCGAGTTCCCAAGGATGGGATCCTTTTTCGTTCATAAGATCAAGGTGTTGGGTCATTTCCGGCGCGGAATCTCCTCCGGAAAGAAACAGAATTCCTGGAACTTCTTCGGGTACGGTTTCGTGCAAGACTTTCAATGTTTTTTCGGCCACAACTTCGTTATCCGCCTTTTCCTGACTATCTTTTCCGGGATGAACAACGTTAGGTTTAAGAAGCATACCAGCCAGGACTATTCTGTGGTCCGTAAGCTTCTTAAAAACACTTTTAAGCACTTTCTTTGTTACTTCTTCGCATCGGCCGATCCCATGATTCCCTTCCATTAAAACTTCGGGCTCAACAATCGGTACGATATCTGCCTCTTGTGCTAAAGCTGCATAACGCGCCAAACTTTCAGCGTTTGATTCAATACAGACATCTGTCGGTATCCCTTCACCGATGGTTATTACTGCTCGCCATTTAGCAAATCTCGCTCCCATATTTTTATACTCGATAAATCTATCGCGCAGCCCATCGAGTCCCTCTGCAATCTTTTCTCCAGGAAAATTGGCCATATCATTCGCCTTTTTGTCAACCTTAATTCCCGGAATCATCCCTTGATTTTCAACCAACTTTGCAAAATCAATGCCGCCAGAGGTCTTTTGTCTGATAATTTCGTCATTTAAAATCACCCCGCTAATAAATTCGGAAGCGTCTTTTGTTGTTAAAAGAAGTTCTCTAAATTTCCTTCGAAGCTCTGGAGATGGGGCAACTTCTACAGCCTGCATCCTTTTATCCATCGTCCCTTCGGTTGCATCTGTTGCTAAAATCCCCTTTCCAGGACTAACGAGCAATTCCGCGGTGGATTCTAAAACCCCTTTGTTCATAATTAACTAAATTCCAATTTAACACGCTTAGTCTTAAAGGACAACACCCCTTAAGTTGTTAAATACAAACTTATATGCTTATATTGGGAAAAAGAATTCTTAGAAAAATCTTTTTAAAAAATGGAAAAAGCTATTAAGCAAATTGCCACAATAAAATTTTTTACATATATATTTATTTTTTCGATAGTAATCTTTATTGGTCATACCATCTTTACCAAAAACGCAGTTTTTGGCGACGGTAAATTTTATTATGCCTACGTAAGATCCTGGGTTTTTGATCGCGATATAAATTTAGTAAACGATTTCGAACTTTTGGGTATAAAACCATCAGTTAACTCGCGAGGTCTGGCGATAAACACCTTTGCTCCAGGGTCTGCCATTTTATGGTATTTTCCGTATTTGCTAACCGATAACCTCGTTAGATTGATAACTTTGCAAAGAACAGGACTGGAGCTCACTTATCAATTTGCCGTCGGGTTAATAAACATCATTCTCGGTGTGCTAGGTCTATTTTTTGTCTACCATACTTTGAAAAAATATTTTAAAAACCAAAGCAGCTTATTTGCAGCATTTATTCTCTTTGCAACCACAAATCTCCTATTCTATATCGCCGTCGAACCAATAAATTCCCACGCTGTGTCTTTTTTTATCTCTTCACTTGTGGTCTATTATTTGTCAACTAAACTAGAAAACCTCACGCTCGGCGACGTTTTTATACTTGGGATTCTTTCGGGACTTGCTGGAACTATAAGAACGCAGGATATTATTATTTTTACAATTCCCGCTATCGCGATATTTTTTAAGTTCAGAAAGCATCTAAAAATTCTTGTTACTTGTTACTTGTTACTTGTTACTGGTATCCTCCTCGGCTTTCTTCCTCAAATCTATCTTTGGAAAATATTTTTTGACTTTTATTTTCCGCCTTACGGTTGGGGTTATGGGTTCACATTTCTTTCACCCCATATAAGTTATGTACTTTTTAACATCCAGAACGGGCTTTTTATACTAACTCCTACGATTGCTCTGGGTCTATTTGGATTATTTTTATTTTGGAAAAAGCAAAAATTGATAAGTTTTATGGGGATTTTCTATTTTTTAATACAACTTTATCTAATCGCTTCGTGGCGAGACTATTATCAGGGAGGATCATATAGTATTCGGATGCTGATAACGACTTACCCAATAATTACCTTTGGTCTCGCCTACTTTATCGAGAAACTAATGAAACAAGTGAACCTAGCATTTATACTTACGAGCATATTTTTCCTTTTTATGATTAATTCTTTCCTTATTATCAGATATTTACTTATGTATTAAGATAAGATAAATGACTAATAACACCAACAAAAGTTTCAATAAAGCATCATTATATTCATCCAAGTTTTTTCCGATATTTCTAACCCTGGTTTTAATGTTCTTTTTATTTGGCACTTCGGCATTTATTGCATATCAAACTGGCAATATGAAACAGACCAATAGAGACGGGAAATGTACTATTGGAGGTTGTAACAGTGAATTATGCTCTGATTCATCCCAAGAAGAACGCGTGTCTATATGTATTTTCGATCCCAAGTCGGCTTGTTATAAAAATGCAGTTTGTGAAAGACAAGTCAACGGAAAATGTGGCTGGAGCCAAACAGAAGAACTTACCAGTTGTCTTTCAAATTCAGGTGCCCAAAATCCGGATGAAGGAGCATTCTGCGGTGGAATTGCAGGAATTGCCTGCCCCGAAGGATATACTTGTAAATCAGACGGAAACTTTCCTGACGCAGGTGGGAAGTGTGTTAAGAAGTTTTCCTTTTGATGACCTTTTTAACCGCTTCGACGATGTTTTTTGCTTTCATTCCCCATTTTTCTAATAGCTCATCAGGACTACCCGACTCGCCGAAGTGGTTTGGCATACCTATAAATTCCATCGGAACCGGATAATTTTTCGCTAAAACTTCAGCAACGGCCCCCCCCAATCCGCCTGTAATTTGATGCTCCTCAACTGTTACGACCGCGCCACATTTTCTAGCAGCAGAAATAATTGTATCTTCATCGATGGGTTTAATCGTATGACAATTAATAACCATGCTTTCAAGGTCCGTCCTTGCAAGCTCTCTGGCTGCAATTAATACCTCGTAAACCAGTGGACCGTAGCCGATAATTGCAACCTCGGGATTCTTAGACTCCCAAAAAATTTCAGCTCGGCCGATTTTGAATGGAGTATCCTCGGTCGTAAAAACCGGTGTTTTTTCTCTGGCGAATCGCATGTAGGTAGGCTTAGCGTTAAAAGCAGCTTCATAGGTAGCCTTTTTCGCCTCAATTGCATCACAAGGCGCAATCACAATCATATTCGGCATAACCCGCATCAGTGCAATATCCTCAAGTGCTTGGTGTGTTGCCCCGTCAGGTCCGACCGAAATCCCTGCATGGTGACCAGCAATTTTGACAGGTACATTATTCAGAGCAATTGTCGTTCTTATCTGTTCCCAATTACGTCCGGGAGAAAAAGTAGCGTAGGATGCAATGAAAGGAATCTTCCCGTAGTTTGCCATTCCTGCCGCAATTGTCGCCATTCCCTGCTCGGCAACTCCGACCTCGATAAACCTTTCAGGAAACGCATCCTCAAACATCTGCGATCTTGTCGATTCTTTCAAATCAGCTGACAAAACAACTACCCTTTCGTCTTTCTCCCCCGCATCGATTAGTCCCTCGCCATACCCATTTCTGGTCGGAACTTGTTCAATATCTTCTTTAAAAACTTTGCTTGATAATTTAGCTTGTAAATTTAACATTAGTCCAGCAAATTAAACTTAGGTTCGTTATAACTTCCTAATACATAGAAAGGCCATGCGACCGTTACAAAAAAAGTCAAGAACAGCAAAAGTTTCGACAATTGCGAAATTTTCTTTTTTTTAAGAATCCGATAAACAGCGACTCCCAACAAGGCTAAAAAAATACCTAGAGGAATAATCCAAGTACCTCTTTTGGAGAAATATTTAAACGCGTACTCGACAAATGTTGGTTCTTTACCGTAACCGTAAGTTAGAATCGTATACATACTTTATATACAACTTTAATTAGTAATTCGTGTCAGTAAATCTGAACAGTTACTAGTAATTTTAAACTTTACCACAGTACCAGAACAAAGTTCGGTACGTGGCTAATCAGAAATGAACTTTGTTCTACTTTAGGTTGCATTTTTAGTCAAAATTTGCTATTATAATTTTGCGAAAAGCAGTTGGCGTAAGTCCAAGTGTGATCGGTCCTTCGGAATGAAGGACCAACCGGAGTCCCGATTTAATCGGGACCGTCGGATCCCTTGGGTGCCACTGCTTTTTGCTTTATTAAAGCCCAGGATAACCTTTCTTCGCTTACTATACTCCTTAACGGCTTAGGTAAAGGTGCTTTCTTATTGTAAAACTGTCCATAAAAACCCGCTACAAAATCTGCCAATTTTATACCATCTTCCGAAACACTATCTGCAAACTTTACCTTAGTAATACGAATGTTTTCTTTCGCTAGAATTTCAACTAGTTCTTTTTGATCCCGTTCTTTATCAAATTTTCTATCTATTACAACTTTATCCCAATTATGCACTGAAAATCCTTCCTTGAGGACCCAATTCAGAACTGCTCCATAATTTTCGGGTGTATCTGAAATTTTTCTCTCAATTTTATCTACCACAAAAACATAACAATACAGATTCTCCGATTCTAAGCGTTTTACTAAGTATTCTCTTAATCTAGAAGAGCTACTAGTAAATTTTAATTCCTTACCAACTTTACCTTTTCTCCTCCCCAAAATTCTACGGACTCTCTTAATAATTCGATTTGGAAGTCTTTCATCTTCAATCGGAACTATAGCAACGATAAAAAATGGGTTTTTGTCAGCTAAGTTCCCAGACTCATCGATATAAGCAACGGTCATAATTTATCAAATTTGCGGAGAGTACAACAACTCGCTCATCTTTCTTCCCAGCCTCCACCAACCCCTCTCTATAACCAATTCTGGTGGGAATTTGCTCAATATCTTTCGAAAATATCTTTTCTGATAATTTTGCTTTCGGATTTAACATTACTAAAAATGATTATTTCATATCAACCTGCTGGGAGCATAACTCCTAGAAATCCAACAAACATAAAATAAAGTACAAGCACGCCAAAAATAATAAAGACTGTCTTAAGTAACTTTACAATTAGAGTGTCTTTTTTTAGCTGGACGTAGTTTGAAATCTTATTTAAAAAAACATACACCGCTAAAAAAGTAATTACTCCAAATAGAAAAAGTGTAATAATCTGGAAAAAGGGTAAAATCGGCTTAGTCGATACTAATTGATAGAAAATTTCTAAAGGTATTAATGTTAGAACTAAAGCTAGTAACAGTAAAATCAGCTTATTCATAAATTTTCATCAGATCCACCTTACAATTTTTGGTTGTAATTTTGAACTTTGCATTTCGCCTATCAGTTTTGGGTAGAAAATTCTAATTCCCCAAGTTATAAATCGGACTGATTAAGTAAACTGCGACAAAACCTGAAATTAATCCATATAAGAAAAACAAACCTACCCCAAGAATAATTACCAGTTTGTAATTTCCTCCCTTTCTTTTTTTGTAAATCGCCAAGAGAATTGTGCCCAAGATTATTAAAACATATCCCCAGAGACCAAAATGTCCGAACAGCTGTATTAACTTAAGTTGTTCCTGAATATCAAAATTTTCCATCAACAGAACTTAATAATTTAATCTATTAATCACTTAATTAACTTTTCTTCTTTCCAGATTCCAACCACTTTTGAAATTCGGGATCTTGATCTAAATCGTAATACTGCTGAGTTTCGACGATATCGAAAGGTAAAAATTCACGGTTACCGGAAAGGTAATCCAGAATAAGTTTCTTTGCATAAAAGGCAGTAAACTCCGAAGTGTACATATTCTCGACATCCTCTATCCCTACCCATTTATAAGCATTAATTTTACCCTTTACCTCCTGTCCAAAAATCATACGGGCTATTGCTATATACATCATTACCGTCTTATCATCGTGCAGTACTTCTTCAATTTTATAAAATCCCAGGGGTTCTATTTCTATCCCTACCTCTTCCTGAACTTTTCTTTTCAAGGTATTGTAAAGAGATTCCTTAACCTGCGGACGTCCGCCGGGAAGCCCCCAATGCAAAGGCATCCAAGCATCATCGGCGGATTCCTGAATAAGCAAAATCTTTCCCTCCTTGTTCTCAATAATTACTTTTACTGAATTTATTTTTTCGAATTGATTTTCTACTTCTGTCATTATAATTTTTACTCGTGCTCTCCTCTTATTTTACCCCCAAGGGTTCTTAACTCATGTAAGGCTTTTTTGGCCTCTTCAGAATTCGGGGAAGTTCCGTGCCACTCCGGCAAGTTTTCCATGAATTCGACTCCTTTCCCCGGAATAGTTCGACAGATAATCACAGTTGGGTTTTCGTGAATCGCCTTTGACATATTGATTGCGTCAATTATCGCTTCAATATTATGCCCGTCTACCTCCAAAACCGCCCAATTGAAAGCTTCATATTTTGCTTTTAAAGGTTCCACAGGCATTACATCTTCGATAAAACCTGATATCTGAATATTATTCCTGTCGACCAATGCTGTAAGATTTGAAAGATTGTATTTTCCGGCAAATGCTACCGCTTCCCAATGATTTCCTTCCTGATGTTCGGCATCAGAAGTTACACAAAATACCCGAAATTTCTTTGAATCCATATGTGCTGCGTAGGCATATCCCGAAGCTTGTGCCAAACCTGATCCCAAGGGACCCGACGTTGTTTCAATTCCTGGAAGTCTTTCGCGCTCGGGGTGACCCTGAAGCCGGCTTCCTAACTTTCTTAAAGTCATAAGCTCATCGTGGGGGAAAAACCCTGCGTGAGCTAAAGTTGCGTAAAGAACCGGACAAATGTGGCCGTTTGAAAGAATTAACCGGTCCCGTTCTTCCCACTTAGGATTTTTAGGGTCGTAACTCATTACTTCACCAAAATAAAGCGAAGTAAAAACATCCGCCATTCCCAAAGGTCCCGCAGAATGCCCGCTCCCCGCTTCAAGAAGCATTTTAATAATATCTTGTCTTATCTCGTTAGCCTTGTTTTGGAGATCTTGCATACGAACCTATCTTTTTCCTTCTTTCAATTTAATCTGTTGCATCTTTTTCTCAAACCTCTTTATCGTTGGCAAGACGTCCTCACGCTTGGTAATAATTTTAAATACGCTCATTTCCTTCTCGTCAATATTTAAATTTCTTCTTAAAACCTCGGTTATTTCTTTCCAAAATTCGCCATATAAAATAAACGGTTTGTGATGTCCTAGATAAAGTTTTGCCAAAACCCAGGCAGTTCCCAGCTCGCTAATTGTTCCCGTTCCTCCTTTAAAGATGATATAGAAATCTCCATGCTCGAGAAGTTTAAACATCCGTTCAATATAATTCGAAGTCTTTATCTCCTTATCAGCGATGTTGCCTAAATATCTTCCTTCAAATCCCGGGGCGTCTTTGGGATAAAAAGTAACCGCAAGCGTCTCACCCTTTACCGCTTCCGCGCCCTTGGTTGAAGCATCCATTACGCCAGGACCTCCACCATTGACAATTGTATAGCCATTACTGGCTAAAACTTTTGCTATTTCAAATGCGTCTTGATAAACAGAATCTGTTTCTGGAAGCGCCGCGTCTCCAAAAAAGGCAATATTTTTGATAAACGGTCTTGGTAAATGATCACCCATGGTACAAAATTAAAATGCAAAATTTAAAATCACAACTCAAAAATAATAATTTTAAATTAATAAATGTAACTTTTAATTTTTAACTTTAAACTTTTAATTTTATTTTGTGTGCTGCGAGTTGAAATTTCTTTAAATTCTCTCCCAAATCACCCTCAAAAAGTTTTCTTCCAACCGACACTTCGTCAACTCCCATCCTATGAACATTATATATAGATTCCAAAGTTATACCACCGTCGTCGTGAATTTTAAAAGGCGAATCGTCACGAATACGAATTTCATCGAGTTCTTTTATTTTATTAATTGCTCTCTTGTCAAACTCCTGGCCTCCAAAGCCTGCTTTTACACTCATAACTAAAACTATATCCAAGTTTGTCAAAATGGTGGGATCAATTTTTGCAACCGTTGTCTCGATATCAAGTCCGAGACCAACAGATAACCCCACCTCCTGCACCTTGCCTACAAACTCAACCTGATCGCTCATTTGTTCAATATGCCCAATAATTCTGTCTGCCTGACCCCTGACGCATCTTTCAACCCAATTAACAGGCTCATAAACCATGAGCTGGAAATCAAGAAGCAAGCTTGTATCAATTTTTTCGAAAACACTTGGATCAATAGTCTTATTGCTAGCATATTTCCCGTCAATAATATCAATTGAAATCCTATCAACTAACCCCTCACAGCGTGCAATTAACTCTCGGGCTTCTTCTGGATCACTCGTCAAAATAGATGGAATCATTTCTATCATAATCGTAGATTGTGTCAAACTTTGTTTATCATAATCGTAGATTGTGTCAAACTTTGTTTATCATAATCGTAGATTGTGTCAAACTTTGTTTATCATAATCTTAGATTGTGTCAAACTTTGTTTATCACTTTGAGATAAATTCTTTGAGCGCAACCCCTTGAGACTGTTCTATGTGAGATTCCGGTCGTTTCTCTTTAATAAGTTTAAATGCATCGTCTAAATTCATACCCTTGTATTTTACAAGATAAGCCGCAACCAGGGTGGGGCTTCTGGCATGACCATTTTTGCAATGAACAAATACGGTTTTACCCATATTTACAGCCGTATCTATAAGGCACGTTCCCATTTCAAGCTGCTCCTGACTCGGAGCATAACCATCAACAACAGGAAGCCAAACATAACCGATTTCTATATCTTTCGGAGGAAGTTCGTTGTTTTCCGCACTTAAATTAATTTCAACACTCACTCCTAACTTTTTAAATTCTTCACTGTGAATTAAACACACGCCACCCTTACATAAATCCGAACCGATTATGATTTTATCGGTAATATGCGAGTAATCAAAAATGTGTCCGTCGTTTCGTCCCTTAGGTTCTTTCATATATTCATGATTAGAAGTATTGGCCAAAATATCATAAGTATCCAAAAGAGGGGATATTTAAAAATTTCTGATAACGACGGTGAAAATTCTGGTGAACAAAAAGAAGTTACCCCACAGTTCAGTGGCTCGCTACTTTTCCAAAAACTTGCAGCAAAAATTAATATTCCGATTAAGTAATAAATTATAAAAAAGAGAACGTACTTTACAACTCTATTTCTTCCCATCCAATTAACAAATTAACTAATCAACTAATCCTTACTTAGCAAAGCTAAGTGTTATCGGATCCGACGGAGCTTTGTCGCTATCTAATCTTTGTCCAACCCTGATTACCTGTTCCACCAAGCGGTTTGCATAACCCCATTCGTTGTCGTACCAGGCAAAAACTTTGACTAAATTGCCGGCGACAACTTGAGTTAGTGATAAATCGACTATTGCCGACTCGCTCCTGCCGATAATGTCAGATGAAACCAAAGGTTCCTCGGAAACCGATAATATTCCCTTATAAATGGCGTTTTCCGTAGCTTTTTTAAATGCATTGTTTACCTCATCCACAGTCACATTCTTCTTCAACAAGAACGTAAAGTCGGAAATTGAACCCGTCGCTGTCGGGACTCTTAAAGCCATTCCGTCAAATAATCCCTTAAGTTCCGGAATCGTCTCTGTTGTGGCAACAGAAGCACCCGTCGTTGTTGGGATAATGTTTTCAGCTGCAGCACGGGCACGACGCAAATCTTTATGGGAATTATCCTGTAAATTCTGATCGTCGGTATAGGAATGCACCGTTGTCATCAAAGCTTTCTCAATTCCAAAAGCGGAGTGAATTACGGCTGCAACCGGCGCTACACAGTTTGTAGTACAGCTTGCGTTATTAATTACTTCACCATCCTTATATTCATTTACCCCAATAACATAAGTTCCGACATTTCCACCTTTTGCCGGAGCTGAGATTACTACCCTTTTTGCGCCTCCCAATGCGTGCTTTTTGGCATCTTCTTCTGTCGTAAACTTCCCTGTTGACTCGATTACAACATCAACTCCGTATTTTCCCCAGGGAATTTTTTCAGGATCACGCTGGGCTAAAAGAGGTATTTTTTTATTTTTCTCCCCCACCAGCAAATATCCTATCAGCGGATCATCATCGGTTACTTCCTTTTCTTCTTTTAACTTTTCACTTTTAATTTTAAACTCGAATGTCCTATACATCGTATCGTAATTTACAAGATGAGCCCAACCTCCCGCGTCCATACTGCCGGAAGTGTTGATGGCGGCAATTTCCACTTCAGAGGTATGTTTAAGAAGCCAAATCCTGAAAGCAATCCTCCCGATACGTCCAAACCCATTTATACCGACCTTAATCATGCTGAAACTAGTTTAGCAAACCAGGCAAAATTGGGAAAGCCTTACTTTACTTTATGAAGATGGTGACTCGGATGATGTAAGAAATATGTGATAATTGATTTTAACGTGTATCTAAATATGAATAAGGGGTCTTGGAAAAGTCTTCGGGAAGAAGTTTTAACCACCAAGTTCGGATCAAATTTAACTTCACCGTAAACCCTTAGGTGGCATGATAAATCCATATCTTCATGGATAATAGAATCGTTAGTATGAGGAGAAATCTTTTCGACTACTTTTTTTCTGACTGCAAAGTTCGGACCGTTTAATGGATAGTGACCCATAAACACACGGGTTATATAGATAATCCAAAGAAAAAAGAGACGAGATATAAACTTTAGTACTAATCCTCCATCATAAAACTCAGAAGATCCGCTTATTGCGACAGCCTCCGGATATTTTTGAAACTCCTCATAATAACTTCTTATCCAACCTTTTTCGGGTAATGTGTCTGCGTCGGTTCTTACTATTATTTCTCCGCGGGCCTTTTCAAATCCCTTTGCGCGGGCATAACTTGTTCCCTGCTTTTTCTCAGAAATAACTTTTACTCCAAAAGAGCTTGCAACCTGGGCGGTGTTATCTTTTGAATTATTATCGATAACAATTATTTCGTAATTTGAATAATCCTGCGCGATCAGGCGGGGAAGAAGCGTTTTTAAATATTTTTCTTCATTCCACGCCGGAACTATTACCGAAATTAGAGGAAGATCTTTGTCCGCCATAAGCTCTTAAGTATACCTACAGACATCACATTTTGAAATCGAACTAAAAATGGTGATGTATGCTACAGAAATCGCAACTTTAATTCAGTCTTATAATGCGATTTCTATATCTTACTTTAATTTGTATTTAGTAATAGTAAAATAGGAACTAATAGCAACAATAAAGACCGACTGATCCTCGTTTTGAGGATGTCCTTAATCATAAACTCGGGAAAAATGTAGAAAAATCCAAGAGAGTCACAAATCCTGTCCAGTGAAGTATATACTTTCTTAAATTATGGAAAAAAAGAAAATACTATTCATGCCCTTAGGGATTGGGATTGCTCATGTCGGCAGAACTTTAATGCTGGCTCGCGAATTGAGGCGTCGAGGACATGAAATTTTCTTTGCAGCAGGAAAAGCTGTTAGTCCATTAATAGAGAAAGAGGGTATCATCAATTTTACACTTCCAGAAATTCCACCAAAAGAAAACATTAAAAGAATAAGAAGATTAAAACCCAACTTCTACACGAAAGCGGTCATAAAAAAATTCCTAAATGCCGAACTAAAACTATATAAAAAAATAAAGCCGGATCTGGTAATTGCCGATACCAGAGTTACGGCAAAAATATCCACAAAAATAGCAAAAATTCCACTTATAACCATTAATAACACCAACGCTACAAAATATTACGACTTTACTCGGGCCCGTTTTCCCATACCAATATTTTTTTTAAATGAATTCATTCATTCAACCTTACTCTACCCACTCGAAAAAGAATGGATGCAAAAAAAGGTTTTAAGCCGCGTCGGCCCTCCGATTGTCGAAGCCTTTCTCGTTCGTCAATTAATGACATTCAATCTTGTTATGCAGCAATATGATCTAGGCCCAATAAAGTCTTTGTACAGTCTTTTGAAGGGAGACCTGACTCTCCTGGCAGACGTACCCTTCTTCCGGCCAACCAAAAAGTTACCCAGTGATGTCAAACTGGTTGGTCCTTTGTCTTGGCAACCGCCCATGGAATTACCGGAGTGGAAGGCTGATTTAGAAAACTTAAGCGAATCTAAAAAGCCCATTGTCTACATAACGGCTGCGGGCACCGGAGACGGAAAAATTGTCAGAAAAACTATAGAAAGTCTCTCTGAATTTCCTGCAACTATCGTTGTCACTACCGGAAACGCAATGAGCCTGAAAAGCTTACGAAATATTTCTAAAGAGGATATCTATATAACCGACTACCTTCCGGGAGATTGGATCATGCAAAAAGCTAGAGCTGTAGTCTTTTTTGGCGGAAACTCAACCGTATATCAGGCGCTTATAAACGGTGTCCCCCAGATTATTCTTCCGCTACACCTAGATCAACAGGATAACGCCAATCAGCTCGAGCGGCTCGGAACGGGAATAGCCATTAACCCAAACAGGTTTGATGAAAAAGCTCTTATTGAAAAATTATCACTGGTTATTTACCACAAGGGTTTCAAGAAAAAATCAGAGAAGTATAAAAATCTACTCAAAAAATGGAACGGGCCTGTAACGGCCGCAAATGAAGTCGAAAAATTCCTGCGAACGAAAAAGATTAAAAGCAAAGAAAGTTTTATCGAAAAAGTGTTTAGGCTCAAATCAATTTTAAAAACTTTTTAGATACAGGGTGTTTATAGCCGCTTTTTGTTACGGAATCAAAAAAGGTAAAATCGGTAAGCACCTTATTAATTTGAAACAGTTACATCTCGTGAATGATTCCCTGAAGTTGCATCTACGTCGAATCCCTCACCCGTGTAATGATATTCAACGTCTACCCTTACCTGGCCGGGGTGAAACCCTACGCTTGTATAGGTATATGTTCCTTGATGTATTACATTAGTTAGAGGCTGGTTGCCGTAAGGCAATATTGCGGGGCAGCTTCCTGTGGGTTTAATTTTCACTATCCAATCACCAATTAGTGTTTTACCATCTTTTTCTTTTAGGTTAATTGTTATTGTCGCCAATCCATCCTCTGGTTTAAATCTGCTGCAATCACTTATATTTACAGCGGGTGTGGGAGTAGTGGCTTTAGTCAAAGTAGGTTGTGGTTTTTTAGTTGGTGGGGGTGTGGGTACAGATGTGGGTATTGAACTCGGTGTCTCTGTAATAGTAATAGTCGAGGTTTGCAATTCGGTTTGCGGTACAGAGGTTTTAACTTTCTTGGAATTTATATAAATACCCGCACCTAAAGCAACAATTGCTATTAAAATTAAAATAGGTAACAAAACAAATCCCTTATTTCTCATAATTTAATCTATAATCTCCCAATCTGGGGGTAAATCTCCATTACCCAAAATACGGAGTGTGCCAAAAACCAAGAGCAATGGTGTATGTATGACAACAAAGGTGATAAGTGCAGTAGTAAAACTCAATTCAAATCCGTAAATGTATGGATTTTTTGAAAGGCTCGGTTTAAAATACTTTTTTGTAAATATGCTCGAAGCAAAGTCAATAAAATAATACATAATCCATAATAATCCAGGTGTAACATCAAACGCTTTAAAGGTAGCACTTAATATTTCAACGCTCTTAACAGACAGTTTAGCAGCTTGAGAAAATAAATAAGTATAGAAAAGTAGAATAAACAAATACTTTACTGTCTTTTCTTTTTTGAATTGTTTGGCAAATAAAATTAAAGATTTAACTGCAAAATAACAAATAGAAATAAAGTTCATAATTCTACTTCAAAGCTTCTGTTCCTGGTAACGTTCCTTTGGCCAAATACTCCAACATCGCTCCGCCGCCAACCGAAATCCAATCAAAGCGCTCATTTAAACCAAATTCAGTTATTGCAGCTTCGGCATCTCCCCCTCCTGCAACTTTAAATGCAGAAGATGCGGCAATTGCATTAAAAACCTCCAGACTCCCCTGACGATGTCCTTTATCCTCGTATTTACCTTGAACTCCGGCAACCACAATCGTGCCAGCTTTTGTAATCTCCCTTTTAAACTTATCAATCGTATTAAGCGTTATGTCCTCTTTATCAGGAATAAGCTGGCCCATCATAATTTTGTCCGGATCGGGATTTTCCTCGCCAAATAATAGTGGGAGTCTTCCGCCGACCAAAATTTTGTCGGCAATTGTAGTGAAGCTTCTTATATACTCGACTTTGTCCTCTTTAATTCCACCGATAACCAAAACGACAGGTTTTTTCGGGGAAACTAAAACTCTATTTAAAGCTTCCACTTCCTTCAAGAACCTGAAACCGGCAAAATGGGGTAAAAATTTCGGAATTCCCACAATTGAAGCGTGGGGTCTATGCGAGACAGCAAATGCTTCGTTTACATAAATTTCAGCAAGCGACGCTAGATCTTTAGAAAAAACTTCATTATTTTCCTCTTCGTCCTTTTCGAACCTCAAATTTTCCAAAAGCAAGATTTCACCCTCTCCCAGCATTTTCGCTCTTTTCTGAACTTCATAACCGACAATGTCGTGGAAAAAATTGACTTTCTCTCCAACAATTCCCCCAAGGACATCGGCTATAGGAGCAAGGGACAATTCAGGTATTTTCTCCCCCTCCGGCCTGCCCTTGTGTCCAATAAGAATTAGTCTAGTGTTTTTAGAAACCAGGTAGTCCAAAGTTTCTTCTGCGAATTCTAACCTCGTGTAGTCTTCATCAACGTCCAAATCCATCCGTACTATCACTCTTTTTCCAACGACGTCTACGTTTGACAACTTAGGCAGGTCCATACTAATTGTTAGCTTCAATTCTTTTAATATCCTCTAATCTTCTTTTATATCGTACTTTTGCCTCAAATCCTGTTTCTAAAAAGCTCTTTACCATTTTTTTTGCTTCATCATCGCTGGTAAAATCCGCCGCAATAACCAAGATATTCATATCATCATCTTTTCTTCCGGCTTTTACTTGCTGTTCTGTCTTTCCGATAGAAGCCCGAATCCCGTCAAATTTATTCGCCACAACATCAACCCCAACTCCGGAACCGCAAAGAAGTATCCCTCGGGATTCTTCGTTTTTGCTAACCAGTGAGGCAACTTCCTGAGCATATAAGGTGTAGTCGTCTTTGGGATCAAGAATGTTCGCTCCCAGATCATAAAATTCATAATTCCACTCAAATAACCATTTGGAAATTTTCTCTTTTAAGGCAAAACCCCTGTGGTCAGCTCCAAGAAAGATTTTTAATTTTGAGTTGTGTTTTTGATCTTTGACAATTTGCATAGTCAAATTGTTTACTCTTTTTGATCTTTGATTTTTCATTCAAATCCCTCTATTAAATGCATTAACTGCCTTTTGGGATCTTTTGCTGCTACTATATCGGATGCTACAGCTACCCCAACGGCTCCCAATTCTATGCTTTTTCTTACGTCTTCACTTGACTTAATTCCGGCTCCCACAATAAGAGGCAGACCTATTGTTCTGGTAATTTCAACAGCTTGGGAAATTACCTCCGGTTTTGCTTTGGCAACGGAAGTGGTTTTACTTCCGACCAGCTCCGGAGGTTCGTACGAGGCAAAAGTAGGAAGCAGTTTGACAATTTCCTGAAGCTCTATTGTGTCGGCTGCGAATACTAATGTCTTTAATCCGACCTCTTTTGCCCTACTATGAGCTTTCTCAAGAAGTGCAAAACTTTCAAATTTATGCTCGGAGTGGTTTAAAAAAGTTCCCACCGCTCCGTCCTCAATAACTGCCTCGGGTAGAATGTAGCCAGTGTGTGCGCCGTATTCCATCGGATCGACGTGTTGAACCCAAATTTCCAGACGTGATATCTGAATCATTTCTTTAACGTCCGTTGCTTGGACTACCGGTATTATTTTTATTTGGGTTTCGTGCGCAACGGCCTCGAGTATTTGCACAAGCTCTATTGCAGCTACGCCAGTCCCTTTTTCGTAAGTTTTAAAGTTGACAAAAATCATTTTCAAGCTTTCAATAAGTCGGTAAACCAATAAATCAGTAAATGTTTCTGATTTACTGAATACCTGAATTACTGACTTATTCCTAAAACCTCATTTACCCTGTTTTTGTCGAAACCAATTATGGTTGCCTTACTTCCATCGTCTTTTGAGATGGTTGTAAAGGGAACGCCCAAAAATCCTCCGGAGTCTCTCATCATCTCTTCGCGGGCCAGATCGTCTTGATCAACAAGTTTTTCCGTATATTGGATATTTTTCTCGTTAAAATAATCTTTAAGCATCTTGCAATAAGGACATGTTGTAGTTGAATATACAGTTACTTTCACGAAATCACCTCCCTCCAGGCTTGAGGCCCTCTGGGCCGGAAGCCTCCTTGTTAAGTTAATAAAAACCCTACCACTTTATACCAAATCGGCGCTTTTACGGACAAAACTTCCCCTGTAGAAGTTGAAAGTCTTACTTCGACGGGTACAGAATATTCATAAATATTCAATAAATTAAATACTCTCTCTCCGAACACTTGATACTGTAATTCTCTATTTTCCTCTATAATTTTAACTTGGCTACCGATTATTTTATTGAGCCATTTAGTTCTTAATGTCATTTCAGCAGCCTCATAAGGCAAAATCGACAAATATTTTTCTCCGGTTGGAGTCTCTAACACAATCTTCGCCGTCTTGGGATTAACACTCAATGGAAACTCAGTAAGAGCCTTAATGCCTTTTTGCACCAGAGAAAAGGAGTTTTCGTAAACTCCAATTGTCATTTTTTGAACTGAAGGACGCTCTTCAAGCTCTATCAATTCTTCCTTAACATCACTTACATCCAATTTTCTTTCTCCATTATCCGATGCTACTGTAAGACTTATTTTCCCTCCTGAGTCCTTTTCTAAAGAAACAACAGAGTTTGCATCCGTTTTACCTTTCGCTAAACCTTTGACCTCAATAGATGAAGATTGTGGTATGGATAAATTCGAGCTATCGAAAGATAAGACGTTCCAGGTGATTTCTCCTTCGCTATCAATTACCAAAATACTCGCGCTCACGGAGTTGGTATAGGTAAGTATAAACGAAGCTACTAATAATCCGGAAATTAGTGTTTTACTCATCTAGTCTAAGATACCACAAGAGCCAATCCTAAACCATATCTTCTAAGTTCGAACAATGACGTCCTCCCGCCTTAAAAGGTGGGTTTTCCCTAAGGAGGAGGACATATCAGCGTTCAATTCACCCCCCCTGAAGGGCGGGGTTTTCTTGAATGCCGTTATAAACTCGTGGAATTCTGAAACTGGTCTTAAAATGAACCCTCCAGTATATGAGTTTCCGGAGTACTATCTTGGGTTTTTTCCGAAGTAACCAAAACTTTCGGATGGTCCTTTAAATCTTCTGATCCCTGATAATTTAACATCCATCCGCCCTTAGCAAGTTCAAGTTTTCCTAATGAAATAAAGGAGTCGTCTTTACCTTCTTCGCTTTTAACTAACCAAGCCTGGTAAAAAGAGCCGGCGGCTGGGTCTGGAAGATCTGCCAAGATACTTGCATTAAACTTCCCGTTATCAAACTTTCTGGTGGCAATCGCCGATGACCCTGCCCCTGAAACGTCTTTAAGCTCTGCTTTATCCATATCCTCCGGAATTCGGAGATTAAATTTTTTCTCGATATTTTCCTGAACTGAAGAAAGCGTTTCTGGAACCCTCATTTCTTCTTCGGAAGATCGTTGTTTTTGGCGGTAAAAGATCACTCCGCCAAGAAGTACCAAAATTATAAGACCAATTACTATATCGCGCCTTGTCATTGCGCAAAGACTAGCAAATTACTAACTATATGTCAATCGCGGCAGGGATCTTTACAATTGCGAAGCAAGTGCAAGGAACACTTTTTTACGACTCACAGCAGGGATCCTTATCCTTGATTTGTTCAAATCGCGTCTTTGCTCAGCAACCCTTCCTATTTGGAAACCACAACAGGGGCGTTGTTGGGCTTCCTTCTTCCCTTTTTCTTTTTCTAATGATTTCTCATCGTACATATGATATTCAAAAGGTTACTCTTCGAAATATTCTCCGCATAAATACCGCAATATTTCCGCTCCGATTGGACAGCTTCAAAAAAACCGTTCAACGGAATCCCGTTAGATGCTTGCTATCTAAACGGGACAAGAGTTTAACTGCCCATCTTTAAGTACACCCCAAAAAGTGCCAGTACAGCAGAAACCAACAACCACTGGGTGGAAGCTAACCAAATGTCAACTCCCCAGTAACCCACAGCAGAAAGAGCTACCGCAACCACTGCCCCAATCATCAAAAGTTGTGAAGCAAGCTTCATATCTTTCATACTCATATTACTCACCCCCTCGTTAAAAGCTCTTAAATCACAAATCTATCTACCAAAAACCCCACAACGAAAGCTACTAAAGCCGCAAAGCCTCCAATAAAAAGCATTTCGATCCCGCTCTTGGCCCAATTCTTTTTTGTAAAATTACCTCTAACTACACCCATCAAGAACATTGAAACAAAAACTATAAGAATCGACAGCAAAAACCGGTTACTAATTGGGAATAAGTAAGGTATTAATGGCAATAATCCGGCTAAATCAAAGGATAAAAATGTCACAAAAGCCTGCTTAAGGGGCGAGGCTTCCTGGATATGTAGGTCTCCCTGTGATTTTTCAAACTCCATCTCGCTCTTAACTCCAAGATAAGTTCCCGACGCCATCGAAAAACCATCAGCAAAAAGATTGGCAAATCCTAAAACAATAACAATCGAAGCCCCCAATGATGCTCCCGTTGAACCAGCAACAACCGCAAAGGTAGTAATAATACCATCGCTTGCTGCAAAGACCGAGTCTCGTAAATAAGAAGCTCTCTCATGTAGCACTTTTTCTCGCATAATAACTTCATATTAGCACAAATCACCCATTGAAAAGTTACTATCTATCCTCAATAATCATGTAAGAAGTTGTGTTGGCTAGTTAGATAACTCAAAGAGTATCTAACGGCCTAGCCCGTGAGATGCAAAGCTATCTCACTGGGGTAAAGGAACACCGGTGCGCTCCTCCGTCGAGACCTCGGCGGTGCGAGTAATTCCGGGGCTGTGCCGCAACTGTATCTTCCCTCGCCTTTACAGGCTCGGGATAAACTAAAAGTTTACCTCGAACGAAGTGAGGGAAGGAGCCAGAAAACTAACAACTTCAGTAATCCCGACCCCAATGAAGTAATACATCACTTCATGGGGCTCCGTGAGATGCTTAGCTACAACGCGATAGCGATGTCAAGCTTTGCTTATCTCACCTGGAGGCAGGAAATATGGACAGAGAAAGAGAATTATCAAGATTTATACCCCACTGGATAGATAAACCAAAACCTCAAGTAGTAGAAGAATTGGCCTCATACTCGCTTGAGACCAAACGTATTCCAGATCCTTATTATTTTTTAATCCGCGATGACGGAAAACTAATATCACCTCAAACAGGAAAACTTGTAGAAGACTCTGTTGAAAAAAATTCTTATTTAGGACAAATGGAATTCCGCGCACTTCAAAGTATCCAAGAATGGAGTGTTGGAAAAAGTAAAGGTATAGCTTTCTGGTTCTCTCCTCCCAACACCGAAAGATCGAAATTCACCAAATTAATAGTAAGCGAGATTGAAAATTATGAAACAGAAAGAAGATTATTTAACAGAAATCTACTTTTAGAAATTGATGCCCAAGAAACTATGTTATTGGTCCAAGAATTAACTTCCAAAGGTGCAAACCCTGTTGTTTTCAAAACACCAGAGGAGTTAAGATCTCAACCTGTTTTTAGCGATAATTCTGACCTTAACTGGCTAGATTTTTTTGATATGCGGGTAAATGATAAAACAATCTGGGAACAAATAAGGTCTGGCGAGGATATCCTAGCTAAAGAGTTAGCAATAAAAAATTCGGGGTCGATTTACGAGACAATATTTGGCCAAGACTATCCGAAAGGATACGATGATGAAAAAGTGAAAAGGGCAGTAGAAAAAGCTCGGGAAATGAATGTTTTTGGCAGCTTACCGGGATCCTGCCCACCCCCATTACTACTTACCCAGGAAGAAAACACTGCCCTCGGTGTGTTTTTTAAAAATTCGGAAAGGTCTTTCCCTTGTCCGGAGTGTCATAAACCAATCCCATCGGGAGAAGGAATAACAAAGTGTCCCCATTGCGGAATCACCAAAGAAGAATACGGAAGTCGCTGCGATTGAAGTAAAATAAGGCTGTGAAGAAATATCTCTTAATCTACCTTGCCGCAGCTATCATTTTTCTGGCTCACTATGCCTTTTCTGGTCAAGCGATATACGGGGACGGAATAGACTATTGGGTTTATCTGCCAAGCATCTACTTTGACCACGATATAGACTTTGAAAACCAATATAAACATATATTTAGCCCGGCCAATAACAATAAGTACTCATCCGAGTCTGCACCCGATATATTAAAAACCAGATACACATCAATCGGTAAAACAGACAATCCCCATCCGCCGGGCACCGCTATCTTTTGGTTTCCTGCATTTTTACTCGCTGATATAGCCTCAATAATTCTTGGTTTAGCGCGTAATGGATATGCGCATGTTTACCAAATATTAGCTGGACTATGGTCAATTCTTTTGATCGTTTTCGCACTTCGATTAAATGAATTATTAGTATTTAAATTTACCAAGGATGGAAAAATAAGTTTCTTGACAACTATCGCATTGTTTTTTACAACACCGCTTTTATATTACGGAAGTTATGATGTTTTGAATTCTCACTTTGCCTCGTTTTTCCTATCGTCTCTCTTCTGGTATCTTCTCCTAATTAGACCGATCGAGCTGAAATCCCTGCTCCTACTCGGCTCGGTAGTCGGACTTGCAACCTTGGTTCGTCTACAGGATGCACTTCTAATTGTATCCGCTTCCGTTTATCTATATTTGAAATACAAAAATCCTGTATTAAAGATATTAACTCTATCCTTAACCGGGTTATTACTCATTCTACCTTTAGCATGCCTCTGGATGTATCTTTATGGAATTCCCCTTCCCGAAACATATACGGCATTCGGAAGGGGTGAATGGCTGAAATTTGGAAGCCTATTCCACCCAACTTACGGATTTTTCTTTCGCACACCTTTCCTTTTAGTAAGTCTAATCGGAATAAAAATATTCATACCTAAGGAAAGGAAAGTTTTTTGGGTATTCTTTACTTTGTTTATCCTGCAATTTTTACTAATTACCTTCCAAGGAGGCTGGGATGCACCCTCCTACGGAGGTAGAATGTATATATCAACCCTTACCTTTTTCGCCGTACTTATTGCTTATACACTTAACTGGATAAAACAAAAGTGGAATTTTAAAATTGCAGTAGTAGTTGTTATTTTTTTTGTAATTCTTAATATTATCAGCATTACAAGTTTTGTACTCTTCGAAAAAGAAGTAAATTCAGGCAGAAAAAGAGGGTTAGAAGAACAAACTCAACAAAAGTTAGAACAGCTTTTAAAACGCCAATAAGTTCTAGATTGAATTCAACTTCCCTGATATAATATCGTTTGCAAATTAGTATTTTCCTCGGTAACTCAGTGGTAGAGTGCTCGCCTGTTAAGCGAAGAGTCGTAGGTTCGAATCCTACCCGAGGAGCAAAGTAGTATTTTGAGAGTAATAAGAGTCTAATTGTGTCGTGTTTTTGAGATAATTCTTAGGTTCGAACATTACTGAAATTTCAGAAACTTCCTTTTTAGCATCTTCAATAAAATTAAGAGGTTTTTCGACATCTACAAGCACAATTTTGTCTTTTAGAATTAGGTTCGAACCAATCCCTCGCAATATCTCTTTTTTCGTATCAAAGTCTCCCTCTGAAAACCAGTGTTTTGCATAACAGGCAAACTCAAATGTTTTTTCTGACAACTCAAGCCAACTTTCTACTCTGCCGTCAATATCACGTCTTTTTTCTTCAAGCAACGCTTTTTCTTTCATCAACGCTTCTTTTTGTTTCTTAAACTCATCATCAGAAAGAAGGCTTCCGTCTGAATTTTGAGGTGAAATTTTGAGGCTGAGCAGGTTATCAATTCTTTTGACAACGTCACTGTAGGCTTCGTTTAGTGACGTCAGGGTTGCATTTCTATCTTCAGCCTCACTGTCATAAGCTTCGTTTAGATGTTTGATCGCCCAATTTTTAAATCCTTCGCTAATCTCAATTCTCGAAAGAATATTCTCAAACTGTGATTCAAGATTTTCTTTTGTTACATATTTTTGAGAGCAGTCTGGGTTTTTACGCTTCGTACAATGATAGTATTCGTAGTGAAGTATCTTAGGTTTCTTCATGGATTCGATTTTGAAATCACATTTTGGACAAGAGTCTCTATTTTTTGTAACAGCAAATTTGTTTTTGCAGTTCGTACAAATTATTTGCCATTTTTCTTCAGCGGTTATACTTGCCCCACACCCGCCACATTTCAATAAACCAACATAAGGAAAGTTGTGTGTTTTAGGTCTCGGACTACCCTTTCTTCCGAGTAATACTTGTACGCGTTCAAATTCTTGAAGACTAATCATGGGTTGATGTTTCCCTTTGTGTCTAACTAAAACTCCATCTTTGTCAGGATACTTATAAAAGCCACAGTAAAATTCATCTCTAAAAATTCTATAAAGTTGACTTCTAGCCATAGGATTACCACCAACTCTCTTTCTTTTTACAGTTCGGTATCCCCAAGAGTTATTTAGTAAATTAACTAATTTAGCGACGGTATAGTTTCCACCTAGATACGTCACAAAAGCTTTTCGAATAAGAGGAAATCTTATCGGATCTCTTTTTAGAGATTTATTCCCTTTTTCAGCTTTGTTCCACTTGTAGCCAGGTTTCGGCCAAGATGTTGGCAACCAGCCCTTTTCAGCTTTTTCTCGCAAACCTCGTTTGACGTTAATTCCTTTATCATCAGATTCTTTCTTTGACATCATAAAGCACATGGCAAGCCAACTTTTGTCGTCAGGTGTGTTTCTGTAAATTCTTCCGGGTTTGTGTATTTCGACTAATTGTTGCGTATCTAACATATATATAACTTTTCCACCGTCCATAGAATTTCTTGCAATTCGCGACTCGTCCCAAACAATAATTCCCTGCGCTTCTCCCTTTTCAATTCTTTGCAGTATATCGTTAAAAACAGGTCTACCGATCGTGTGGGCACTTTTGGACTCATTATATATATCAACGACTTGAAGTTTGTTCTTCTTCGCATAAAGAGAAAGCTCTCTTTCTTGAGCAGGAAGAGAAAGAATCTGTTTATCTTCACCCTCACTACTTTTTCTACAGTAAATAAAATATCTATTCATATCTCATAAATCAGATGACCGCCTCTCGTCGAACTCAGCGTCTTTCGGCATCTGCAAGAGACGGTCATCAAAAAACCGAAAGTTATAACTGAGTTCAATAATAATTGTCGACTATCCACCTAAGGTGTCAATAGTCGCCTTCTCCTCAAAATGGAATATCAGAATCCTCGTCAGGTGAGGATACTAAATCACCCTTAAAAGATAATAAAGAGTCTTCTCCCTTTTGGGTTCGATCTTGTTGCACCGACGCAACATCTTGATCTACTGGTGAATTTTCTTGTTGCGTATCTGCAATTATTTGTTTCATATTCGCAAGTTTTGATTTGTATTCAAAAACTGGATTAACCGCATGTATACCCCTCGCAACTTCTGTTACCAAACCCTTCTCAATAAGTTTGGCTCTTATCCTACAGACTTTTGAAGGAGACCAACCTAAAAATTTAGCTACTACTCTATCGGGAAAAGAAACAGTACCGTACTCTTCCCTATACCTTTCGTCCCAAAGATAGGCATCAGTATAAAGCTCGAATAAACGGAATTCTGCATCACCCAAACCAAACATCCGACTCATTAGGTGTCTTCCTTTACTAAGCGCGCAGAAACCGTTCAGTCTTCTTGTTAATCTATCTATACCTCTTTGCATGGGATTTGTTTGTAAATAAGTTTGAATAATCGAAGAAGGCGAACGGCTTTTTGTTGGGCTTCAAATGAAGACAGCTTAACTCGGTACTCTTTGAAGTAAAGTTCTTGGAATTCTTTTATTGCGGATTGGCTTAAATTCATGATTGGAATGGTTAAAAACGACAAAACGGCTCACCAACTGCGTGAATTACTCACACAGAGAAAACCGTTCCAATCCGAACCATTCCAATCACAGATACCCGAGTGTTCGGTTACTCGAATATGGCTGTATTATAACATAAATTAGCTTCAAAATCTAGACCAAATTTGAGGTATACTACAAGCAGATTGATATAGAAACTATGAGTTCTCTTAACAAGTCGATACTAACAAAAGCAATTTCTTGGACAGAGCAAGAAAAAGATAAAATCCACTCTTTGCCAGGTTCGATTATTAAATATATTGAAAAAACTGATAATCTTCGAGAACCGCAGGTAGAAGCTGTAAAAGTTTATCTTTGGCTTAAGTTCGTCGGTAATAATCAGAAATTATCAGAAATAATAAAACAGGGGCTAATTTATGACGACCAAGTTGCAAGAGAGTATGACAACTACCACACTTTTGGAGAAAACTTTGTAACCCAATTTATAAATCAATTCGCGCAAGAGAATAACTTAAAAAAACTTCACAAAAAACTCGTTAACGATCCCCACGGTGATAAGTACGATTGGAATAAATTCTTAGACGAACTTCTTCACAATTACCCCTACCCGAGTTATCTTTTCAGTTTACCTATGGGTACAGGTAAAACTTTTCTGATGGCTATGTATGTTTATCTCGATTTGTATTTCTCAAAGCTTCTAAAAGACGATAAGAGGTTTGCCAAAAACTTTGTTGTTTTCGCACCACAAGCCACAAAAACAGCCATCCTTCCCTCTTTACAGACAATTAAAAATTTTGATCCCAATTGGATATTTCCAAGAGACGAAGCAGAAAGACTACGACAAGAAATAAATATTGAAGTCCTCGACGCACTCTCCTCTAAAAGAAAAGACAAATTACAAGGTAACAACCCAAACTTAGAGAAAGTAAATCGACTCGTTCAGTCAAAGGGTAAGGGAGACGTTTCAAAAACATCAGGTCTAGTTTTTATCACAAACGCAGAAAAAGTGGTTCTTGAACGTTATGACGACAAAGACTTTGTAATAGCAAATATGGGAGATGAAAAACAAAAAGCAGAGTTGCAAAAAACAAACGACTTAAGAGAAAAGCTTTCTCAAATACCACAGCTTCTAGTCATTTTAGACGAAGTTCATCACGTTTATGGTTCAAACAAAAACGGAGAAAAAAAACTAAGACAAGCAGTAGGAGTTTTAAATCAGCATAAAAATGTCGTATCTGTTATAGGAATGTCCGGTACACCCTTCGTTAAAAACAATGTGAAGATAGGAGAAGATGAAATCAAACTTAACCAAATCCAAGACATAGTCTACGACTACCCGCTCAATAAAGGTGTTGGTAGATTTTTGAAAATACCAGATATAAGAAGAAGAGATGTTAGACAAAGCATTTTTATAAAAGAAGCTCTTGATGAATTTTTCAAAGATTACGACTTAAATTATTACAACGGTACAAAAAGCAAAATTGTTTTTTACTGCCCGTCAGTCGAAAAATTGAATAGAGAAATATTACCAGCAGTTCAAGAATGGTATCAAGAAAAAAGAAAAAACAAAGATCACGAAATATTCAGATACTACTCAAAAGTCAGTAAAGAAAACAAAGAATACGAATTACCGAAAGAAAATCTAGCTATTTTTAACAACTTAGACAAACCATATTCAGACAAAAGAGTTGTTTTACTTGTCGCAGTTGGTACTGAGGGTTGGGACTGCAAAAGTCTAACAGCAGTAGCCTTGCCGAGAAAAGAAACTAGCAAAAATTTTGTTCTTCAAACAACCTGTAGATGTTTAAGAGAAGTCGAAAACGCACAAAACGAACACGCCCTCATATTTTTGGGTGACGGTAATTACGAAATACTCAATAGCCAATTAGAAGAAACTTACAGACTCAAAATTAGCGATCTTAAAGATGTCGTAAGTGAAGAGTTACCAGTACTAATCAGAAAACCAAAGCTTGGGAAACTTAAATACAAACAAATTGAAACAAAATACGAACTTGTCCAAAGAATTGAAGCAAAACCCGAAGAGATTTTAGATAGATTTGATCTTAAACGGATAAAAGAAAAGTACAAATTCGATCCCAGAAGTGCGAAGGCGAAGATCGGCGAAGCAGGGTTAACTCAAGAAATTATCTACAATAAAAAATTAACGTACAAACCAAAAGAATACACTTATGAAGATTTTATCTACGATATAGCAAGAAATACTTGGGGCAAGTTTACAGAATCCGATTTAGTATCAAAACACAATAAGCACCTAGTAAAGATTTATGAAACTCTTCAAAAAGATAAAGATTGGATAGTCGCGAATCCACTATTACCTCAAGATTTTAGCGATATCACAAAAGAACTATCGTCAAACCTTATGCAAGAAGCTACCTACAAAATCGAGACCATCGAATCTGATGTAGAAATTAAACTCTTAGAGTGGACAGTAACCAATCCAACCATGAGTTTGTTTAACTCGTCAGGTGTTCTTTTCAAGTTCTCACCTCAAATTTCAACCAAGAGCGAAGCTGAATTGTACAGAAGGCATCCTGAAGATTTGGAAAAAGATTTCTTCAGTAAAGAAGATAACAAAACAAATATCGATCCTCAAGATGTAAGCTACAACTATATTCCCTACAAAATGGATTCTGAATTTGAAAGAAAAGCACTTGAGTCAATTGTAAAAATAAGCGACATGGAAGGTCTTGAAGTATATTTTAGTGGTTACAAAGATAGTCGTCTCGAAACTTTTTGGGTACAAACCCCTGACGGCGTTTACACTCCAGATTTCTTAGTCTTAAGTAGAGAAAAAGGCGAGATAAAGAAAGTTTTGATAGTCGAAACAAAAGGTAAACCACACTACGACGCAGAATTTCAACGCAAAGAAAAGTTTATGAAAGAAGTGTTTGTAAAACACAATCCAAACTTTGCCTACGAATGTTTTGTAGACGAAGGTGGTAATAATTTCGAACTGCATATGGAAAAATTCACAGAACTGATAAAATCACTTAAGAACTAGATAGAGATATGAAAAAGCCTATTAAATACAACCTCACTCCTGCCAGAGGTCAAGCACTTCTTAATTTTCAAGGAAGAATTTTTCCAGACGCAGAGATGGAGCTTTTCGAAGTAGAAAAAGTCGAGGAAATAAATCAAAAAGAAGACAAACCGTTAAAAACCAGTAAAAAGCAGTCAGAAAAACACCCCGACTTCAAAAATCTACTTATTCATGGCGACGCACTTTCCGCTTGTGCATATTTAAAATCAAAAGACATAAAAATAGATTTGGTATATATTGATCCACCCTTTGCTTCCGGAGCTAATTACGCTAAAGATATTCACTTAAGAAACCAAAAAAAGGACAAAATAACGGGTGAAGACACAAGTATAGGCGAAGAAATTTTGTATGGTGATATTTGGCAAAAAGAAGATTATCTGAACTGGTTATATGAAAGACTTTTAGCAATAAGGGAAGTTATGAGCGATAAAGCAAGTATTTATGTTCATCTTGATTGGCACATAGGACATTATGCAAAGACACTTCTTGATGAAGTCTTTGGTGAAGAAAATTTCATAAACGAAATTATTTGGCATTACAGGACAGGAAATTTAGCGGAAAAAATATTTCAAAGAAAGCACGATACAATATTTCTATATTCTGTAAGTGATGAATATATTTTCAATCCTCAAGAAGTTAAGGAATATTATTTCTGTTTATACGGTCCAGATTTTAAACCAAGTTTTGAAGGAAGACATTCTGGAAAAGATGATCATGGTGAATATCGAATAAGCTTAGTTGATGATGTGTGGGATATGTCAGGAGTTTTCACTCTAAGTAATGAGCACGAAGATTATGATACTCAAAAACCGGAAACTTTGCTAAAAAGAATCATCAAAACTTCTTCAGAAGAAGGAATGTTGGTAGCTGATTTCTTTAGCGGAAGTGGTACTACGTCAAAGGTTGCAAACGATTTAGGAATGAAATTTGTGACATGCGACATAGGAATAAACGGGATTCAAACGACAAGAGATCGCTTAGTTAAAGCAAAAGCAAGTTTTGATATTTTAAAAATTCAAGACGGGGTTCGATTATTTAGAAATCCTGACCAAACTCAAGCTAAAATATTCAGTCTAATTGACGGATTCAAAACGAAAAAAGACTTAGGACTGGGTGAGTTCTGGGACGGAGGAGTTGTTGAGAAAAATGGAGAGTATGTACCTGTTAAATTTATTCCGATCCACGATAAACTAACTAAACAGCTTTTAGACGTTCTTCTTGAAGAGATATATCAGTTGCAAGACGTAGGAACAGCCGTAAGTACTGTAAAGCTAATTTACGCCCACAAAGACCCTGACATCGACCAGTCGTATGTTAATAAACAGATACGTGATTCAGCTAAAACTAGCGTAGGAGTTGATTTAGTGAGTTTGGACGAGCTTCTAGGCTCAAAGCGAGATGTATTATATATGCCTGACAATTCAGAAGTTGAATTGAGCAGAAAAGACAGCAAGTATCAAGTAAAAATCAAGAAATACTTCAGTCCTTACCTCAAAACTAAAATTGACGAGTTTAACGCCAAGAAAGTCAATAAAGACCAAGAAGTCAAAATTAGCTCGACAGGTTTAGAGCTGATCGAATCGGTACAATTCGACACAACTCTAAAAAAGAATGGAGTCTGGACAAGCAATTTAGAATTAGAAGACAAAGCAGGAGTCAAAGAACAAATAAAAGCAGAATACTTACTCCCTACTAATAAGTTTAGGATGAAAATTAGAAATATCGCGGGAGATGAAATAGTAATCGGTAGCGACGAAATCAATAAATAGTTTATCTAGGAAATAAATCTCCAACTTCTACTCTCAAAGCTTTTGCGATCTTGTGAATAACATAAGCACTGGGACTGTACCTCCCCCGCTCGATATGGTTAGGATATGTACGATAAAGCTTAGCTTGATGCGCCAATTCCTCTTGAGACATCTTCTTTTCTTCCCTAATTCTCTTAATATTTAATCCCAGTTTTTTAGTGAACTCCTCTTTTGACACCATAAACCGATTGTCATAGAATATGCGAAATACGACAACGCAGTATTCATAGAGTTAGAAACATGAGTTTTCCTAAAATTCTTTTGGTTATCGTTATCAGTCTTGCATTTTTTACTGGACTTGCTTGGCAGAAGACAAACACTTTGTCGAATAGATCAAACTTCAACACTTCTCCAACTAACATTCGTGTAATAGATAATTCGAATTCTGAAAAAGTTAGACCAACTGCGAATCCTACATCTATCCCAACTCAAAAAGTCGTCTTGCAACAAGCAGGATGGAGAAAGGTAAAATCTCGGAGTGGAAATGGAATTATGACTACTGGGCAATTTGCAATATCTAGCAAACAATGGCGAATAAATTACACTCTTTCACCCAGCAAAACAGGTTATGCCCAACTTCAAGTATTTGTTTACACTCCACAGCAAGATTATGCAGTTGAAAGCCCCATATTTACAAGCACACCGGGAAATGGAACAAGTAATATCTACAGAAGCGGTACTTTTTATTTGAAAATACTAGGGATGGAAAATTGGACTATCGAAGTTGAAGAGTTGATATAGTTTGTTCTAGTTGGTTCTAAAAGCGCTCGCATGCGAGAATGTAGCTACCTTTTTCGATAATTTTCTCCAGGATTGAAGCGACTACGATAGTAAAAATTAATACTTCAGGATAGGTTTTAAGAACAGGGGCGTACTTTTTTTCACTCCCTCGTGCACGAAAGACTCGACCTAGTCTTTCTTAGTTCATTTTTAGTTATTCGTTAGCTTTTCTCTTCCTAAAAAAACTAATAAAAAAGTACAAATACTGTATTCAAAACGTATTCTTTAATAATTTCAACTACTCTCGTAAATAATATAGATCAAAATGATATACTTTCTGTAAATTTTCTACTTTTCGAAAGCAGAGCCATAATTTAAGTATTCATGAAATTACCAACTAACAAAAAGGCGGAGCAGATTTTAATAGAACCCTCAACTTACAGTGACATAGATTTCTCTAAATACAAAGATAATGAAAAGCTCTTTTGGTTTCAGGAAAAAAGAATTGACTCTTGGTTAATAAAAGATACGAAAAATATTAAATACAAAGCAGAATCTTTACTCGGTTTGGCGGCAATGATATCAATCGGAGTTGAAACTTTAAGCCAGTTCAGATATGGAACAACCAGCAATTCAGACAAATTTTTCCCCAGATTTCTAGAAAATTATATCGACCCTAAATTTAAAACAGAAGTTAAAAGTCCGTTCCCAGAAGATAAAGGCGGTACAACAACATATTCAAAGGTTTTTTATTTCGGTATCAGAAATAAACTTATGCATAGCTTTTTATTTCGTTATGCGGTTTTGATTGAACCACTAAACGATTCTCTTGTTTGGGAAACTAACAAAAATAGGTTATTAGTAGACGCAAGACGTTTATTGATAAATTTTGAAGATGGGGTCAATAAATATATGGCAGAGGTATGGCAAGCAAAAAGAAATTCCGTGATTTACAAAAATTTTTTTAAAGTTTTCAATCTTAGCTACAAAAAACTATACTAATTTGTGGCATTTTGTATATTATCTAAAAAATTGATAGTATAAATTATAATAAGTTGTGGGGGACTAGGGCTTTCCTGGGCCCCCACTCTTTTTTAAGGAAAAATCTTCAAGCCATAATTTAAGAAAGATTTAGTACCTGGTTTAGTATGAAATTTGTCTTTTATAACCTCAAAAGTTTTGTTTTGTTTTGTTGGATTTAGTATTTTGGAACCCACCGGATAAGCGATCAGGTCTGCAATTTGATGTCCTGCCACATTTTGAGACTTCTGATTGAACGATAAGTCAGCAAGTTTCATTCTTACTTCTTCAGCTTTTATTATATTGTTTCCGTTACTTCTGAAGTGTTCATAATCTTCGGCAAGTATTTTGTCATTGTGAGTTTCTCTAGACTCCATTCTCATGATTGCAACCTCGTTCTTTCTTCCAATGAACATGCACAATCTTTCTAATATGAACTGAAAACACAAATCATAAGGGTCACTGGGGGTGGAATAGTTGTTTTTTAATTTCTCTTTTAAAATAACGGCGGCAATGATTTTAAAGTCCAAACTTGATATTAGTTTAGATAAATCATTATAAAATAGTTCTCTTTTTTGAGAATCTACTAAAGAGTTAAATTGTCCTTTTTGTTTTCTTATGTAGTACGACCTTAAAATTACTTCTCTGGAATTAAAATGTTTTATCTTTAATTTCTCAATCTTGTCCTCGACATTTTTAATATAATAATCAAAATCGAAAATACAACCCGCAAGACAGAAAACAGGATAAGATTTGTCTATTATCTTCAAATTGTGGTCGCCAGACTCATCCAAAAACATTACAAGCATAAACCCGATTATAGCGCATAAAGAAAATTGAGGCCGGTAGTAATCAGGTCAAATAATAAGTTCGAACTTCGTCTATTTTTGGAGATACTTAGCAGTAATCCAGTCTAGTTTCGGTTATTTTGAAGTCTTCATTATATTTCAAATAAGAAAATATGATCCTTGAGTCATTTCCGACAATGTGAGGTAAATATATTTTTAAATCAGCCCATATTTTTTCCTCACTTAACAATTTTTCTATCTCTTGCCATTCCAAATTACCTTCATTACTATCTATCAATTCCCCCTTGTCATATTCAGCCGTAAAAATAAAAACCAAATAAACTTTGTCTTTATAATAATGATTGTGTGTTCCTACTACTCTCAACTTTAAATCTTTTACCTGCAAACCAGTTTCTTCGAGCATTTCCCGAGCCGCGGTCTCATGAACACCCTCATCATCATCCTGTTTACCACCTGGACCCATGATGTAGTCTTTGAATACAGATACATCTTTTCCTCTTCTCAAAACTAAATATTTATTATCTCTTTTAATAAATACGTTTGTAGTAGATATAAATTCAGCCATTATTTGATTATACAAGTAATTTTATGTCTTCACATTCGACAAAAACATAAAAAACTACCTCATGTATTCTGAAGTATAATAAGTTCGAACTTTGTCTACTGTAGAGAGCTGATTGACATATTTTAGAACCTACCTGCCTTCAAGGCTAATTGAATTGAATTCTTCGATTAGAAACTGCCCCAACTGAAGGAAGAAATGAGATTTTACGACCTTTCCAAGGCTAAAATCACCAGGTTCGAATCCAATACAGGGTAAAAATTCCCCGGCCATAGGCCAATAATACCCCATAGCTCCTATAATTTTCTCAGGATTTTTGATAAAATTAACTCGTCAATTTTCTACCTATACTATATATGAGTTCATTTTCCCAATTTGTACCTGATGTTATTAAGTTTCTTATTTCTTTAATAAAGTCAGTCATCCGTTGGTATCAATTTACAAGACCGTCAAAAAAGTTATTGGGGAAATTGGTGGACAATAAAAACCTCGTTCGAATATTTGTAAAGGACTTTATAGTTGAAAATAATACAATAAATTCGCCAAAACTATTTTCTCAAGAAGGTCCAACTACTCAAGCTCATCCTAACATAGAGAAAGTTTGGGCTGAGGCTGAAAGTAGAGGCATAGCTTTTTTGCTAAATCTTTTTGGTGAATTAGGAAAAAGAGACAAGCTTGAAATAGTCGAGATGAGTAGAGGCTACGACATTTGGGATACAGATATGATTATTTTGGGGGCACAGGCGATGAAGTGTATGGATTTTTACGAAGTGATGGAAGATGTTGCTTATTCTATGGACGAACAGCATATTTACAACAAGGAGTCTGGAGAAATCATTCCCAGAGAAGAACCTGAAAAATATGGTTACGGACTTATATTAAAAGCTAAGAATCCTCAAATGAGCAAGAGGGGTATTGGTATATTACTGGGTGGATTTGGTGTTTTAGGCACACAAGCAGCGATTTATTATTTCATCAAAAACATTGCCAATTTAGGAAAAGAGTTTAGTAATAAATCTTTTGGTTTGATTGTGAGGGCAAAAGTTTCAGCAGGTGAACAATCGGTTAAAAGATTGAAGAATTACGACAGGGTGTTCGATAACTAACCTTCTAAATTTCGACCCTACAAGCCGTTTTCCCAATCTTAATTTTCGAGTTAAAATGTTTAGTCAACCTGAGGTAAAATAATATCAATATGCAGAAAATATATCCAGACAAGCTAAATAAAGGTGATGAAGTGCGAGTTATCGCTCCTGTTAGGTCTTTGGCAATAATCTCCAAAGAAAGCAGGAAAATTGCCAACAAAAGATTTGAGGATTTGGGACTTAAATTAACTTTTGGAAAACACATAGAAGAAATTGATAATTTTGCTTCTACGACCATTGAATCAAGAGTTGAAGATTTACACGAATCTTTTCAAGACAAGAATGTTAAGGCTATTTTTACAGTAATAGGAGGTTTTAATAGTAATCAATTACTCAGATATATCGACTGGGGCTTAATAAAAAATAATCCAAAGATATTCTGTGGATTTTCTGACGTTACTGCTCTAAATAATTCGTTATACGCCAAGACAGGTTTAGTTAATTACTCTGGACCACATTATTCAACCTTTGGTCAAGAATTGTATTTTGAATACACGTTACATTATCTTAAAAAATGTTTATTATCAGACGAACCTTTTGAGATTAAACCTAGTAGCGACTGGAGTGATGATTCTTGGTATAAAGACCAAAAAAATAGGAACCTGATTAAAAATCCAGGCTGGTTAGTAATTAACAAGGGAAATGCTGAAGGAACGCTATTAGGAGCGAATCTATGTACTTTTAATTTGCTCCAAGGAACTGAGTATATGCCTGAATTAAATAACTCAATTTTATTTCTAGAAGATGATGGGGAGTCTCATCCACATGATTTCGACAGAGATTTGCAATCTCTAATTCACTTACCCGCTTTCAATGGTGTTGGAGGCATTGTTATGGGCAGATTTCAAAAAGCTAGTGAAATGACTAATGCAAAGTTAAAAAAGATTATAGAAACCAAATCTGAACTTAAGGGGCTACCAGTAATCGCTAATGTGGACTTCGGACACACTGACCCAAAAATTACTTTTCCTATCGGTGGTGAGGTAAAAATAATAGCAAACAGCAATAAGCCAGAAATAACAATAACTAAACACTAGTTACTTTTAACGTAGGAGTAGTTTGCAACCTTTTAATCTCCTCCCACCTCACCCTCACTAATTCCATTTGAACCCCACCCTCAAAGGCTTTAATTACCTTTGAAATCGTGAGTCTAAGAATCTCAGAATCAGGGAGCAAATATTTTAGCCTCAGAAAACTACATCAAACTGTTCAAACCCAGCTAGAATTCGAACTTTGATATACTTCAGTCATGAATTTAAAAAACAAACAACTTAATTGGCAGAAATATTTAACAAGGGAATACAACTTTCTTTATGCAAGTTACGCTATCGACAGCTATAAGGTTATGAAGAAAAAAGTGGGCACAACTATTACTTATGATATTTCATGGGGTGAAGGGAAATTACTCAGCCTATATGGAATTCAAGCAGATATTCAAAATTCTTATAACATGATAGAAAAAATTGCAGCAAGAAATCCATACGAGATCATTAAGAAGATGAACAAATACGATGAACTGATAGATAGAAATTATGAATTGTTTAAGCTAATTAAAAATACTAAAGAAAAAAATACTATTAAGAAACTATTAAAAGAATTGGATAAGACTTTTTTGAATACACTTTGTTATTACTTATTTTTTGTGTATTTAGGTTACGCAGGAGAATCACCTCACATAAAGTCATTTTTAAGAAAACACGGTAATAGATTCCATAAGATACGACTCTACACAATAGACGTTGAAATGAATAAACAATTTCCGAAATTGTTTGGTTTGTATAACAAAAAATTAACCGCACTTGCCCCCTTTATGTGGAGGGGTGAGCTTATTAAGTCTATTGAAGGGAAAAGGGTAGATTTGGAGAAAATAAAAAATAGAAAGAAAAAATATCTTGTAATAACTAAGGCGGGAAAAACAAAGGAGTATTTGCTTTCAGAAATTGATAAAGTTTTGGATAAAGAGTTAACACTCTTAAAGGTAAGTCAAACAAACCAAGTAAAAGGAAGTGTAGCTTGTCAAGGTAAAGCGAAGGGCTCGGCAGTTTTAGTTTTCTCGTCAAAGGACTACAAGAAGATAAAACAGGGTGATATTTTAATAACACCTATGACAAAACCTGAAATAACCCCCTATCTTAAAAGGGTTTTGGGAATTGTTACAAACGATGGCGGTGCTCTATCCCATGCTTCCATTATTTCTAGAGAAATGGATCTTCCTTGTATCGTGGGGACAAAAATCGCAACAGATATTTTCAAAGATGGAGATTTGATCGAATTAAACGCATATGAAGGTGTCGCCCGGAAACTAACTGAGAAATTAGTATAAATTTCTAAATCCCCCCCACTTAGCGAGCATTTTTCTCCTAACCCCCCTTGCGTGGGTGAGGAAAAAATCTACACCGACCAAGATCTTTTGTATTCAAAAGTAGACTTACCAGGGGAGCTAGGTTCTAAAACCATCCCATTTAACCACCCCACCTAGATAAAAGCTTCAATTTTAGAACTTTGATATACTTCAACCATGAATAGTGCCAAATTCTATACTGAAACTAAAAAGGCGTACGACATAAATGCCAATGATTATTTAATCAAAACGTCATTTGGATTCGTTCCTCCCCCACTTAAAAAGTTTATCGATTCTCTTAATAAAGGATCAAGAGTTGTTGACTTGGGTTGCGGACTAGGCTTAGTATCACAGCTCTTCAAAAAACCAGGTATAGAATATTTAGGACTAGACTATTCGGAAGCCACTATAGAAATCGCTAAGAAGATGAACCCCAACACAAAGTTCCTTATTAAGGATTTTCTAAAATTAGATTTTAAGACAAACTCCGTTGATGCCTATATTGCTATTGCTTCTTTATACCACTTGAATAAACCTGATTTTATTAAAGTAATAAAAGACATTTATAGAACTTTAGTCAGGGAGGGAAAACTTTATCTGGTAATGAAAAAAGGTAATGGAGAATATTTCAAAAGAGATCCAAGATATAAAAGTGGAAGCAAATTCGTAACTTATTTTTCAAAAAAAGAATTATTACATATTTTAAAAGAAGCTGGATTTGCAATATTGGAATCCATAATTGTGAAAAAGTCACAAGTACAAAAAGATACAAAATCAAATTATGAGAACAGATCAGTAATCGTGATTACAGCTGAAAAGTTCTAAATCCCTCCCACTTAGTGAGCATTTTTGCCCTACCCCACTCGGGGTAAGGGGAAAAATCTACACCGACCAAGATCTTTTGTAATCAAAAGTAGCCTTACGGGGGAGCACTATTAAGTTTAGCCTTGAAGTTGAATAAGCCAGTTAGTATCTAATATAACCTTACGTGTTTTTGTCGCTTTTGTATTCCAGAATATCCCCAGGTTGGCAATCTAAGGCGTTGCAGATCGCCTCTAATGTTGAAAAACGAATAGCCTTTGCCTTCCCATTTTTTAATATAGAAAGATTAGACATAGTAATACCAACCTTCTCTGAAAGTTCAGTAACGCTCATTTTACGCTTGGCCAGCATCACATCGATATTGATTATTATTGCCATAGCTAGACCTCATACTGTCAAATCATTTTCGGATTTTATGTTTACTGCATTTTGTAATAGTTTTTGAAAGATAGCAGTTGCAGTGGCAATTACCAAGGAAGCAAAGATAGCCACAAACCCCACCATGGTTGGGCCAGCAGGATCGTCACCGTGAGCCATCAAGCGAATATAAAAGATAGCCATTACCAAAAATCCAATTATAGCCAGTGCACAGTATTTTATATTCCTAACAGTTTTAATAGCATCTTGAGAGAAAATTTTATTTTTATCAACATAACCTAATAGTTTTAAGGCTTGGTAGAGTGCCACAAAAAAGGGAATAGATCCTATATAACCGTAGATAATAAAGGGATCTGTATAAACACTGACTAGATCCAGGTTGGCGGCTCTTCCTTCAGTTTGAGGAAACCAAATCATACCCGCAAATGCAATAATTGCGATAAAACAAATAGCAAACCTTAAAAATAGTGTTGAACCCTTTTTCATAAATGATGCTCGACTTATTAACGTATTCTACTGTCCTATTTATCGTTTGTCAATATATTAATGTTGTTATTCAATACATTCTACGACCAGCCGTACTTTGTACGTTTCTTCCCGTAACTGGCGAATAAACCTAAAATCCTCAAATGCTTTGAAAATACGCACGAATTGACTGGTTATATTTATGTTACGATCCTCGAGCTGAGTGGTACTTAATAGGTGACTCTACACCAAACGTTAATTTGACAGTCTTTCTTAAAGTATCAGCGAATTAGTTTACATCAGAGTATTTCTTCAGTACAGGTAAAAACGAAGCCATTGCAAAGAAAACGACCTCCTGTTAGGGTTACCCCTAATGGTTTAGAAAGGAGGTCGTCATG
>Ga0209431_10000040_pt1 | contig 86997 bp, 84 predicted proteins | sample RifCSP13_3_FD_184021 | JGI IMG/M metagenome (GOLD analysis project Ga0209431, IMG submission 184021) | Soil microbial communities from Rifle, Colorado - Rifle CSP2_sed 13_3 (SPAdes) (version 2) | ecosystem: Environmental > Terrestrial > Deep subsurface > Rock core/Sediment | place: Rifle... | reverse complement strand
GGGCACGCAGGAACAGAAGCTGCCCTGGCCTCTGCACGTCTGGGTGTCAGGACTTTACTGCTTACCCATAGCATCGATACCCTCGGGCAGATGTCATGTAATCCGGCCATAGGCGGGATTGGTAAAGGTCATTTGGTGAAAGAGATCGATGCCCTCGGAGGTTTAATGGCTCTGGCAGCCGACCGCAGTGGTATCCAGTTCCGTGTCCTCAATGCCAGCAAGGGGCCAGCGGTGCGTGCTACCCGGGCGCAGATCGATCGTGTCTTGTATAAATCTGCTGTCAAACCGGCACTGGAACAGCAGCCCAATCTTTCCATCTTTCAACAGGCCGTGGATGATCTGATCGTGGAAGGCGACAAGGTCACCGGTGTCGTTACCCAGATGGGTCTGCAATTCAGGGCACAAACTGTAGTTCTTACTGTAGGTACATTTCTGGGCGGGTTAATTCACATCGGTGACAGTAACCACACTGGAGGCCGGGCCGGGGATCCACCTTCGAATGCCCTGGCAAAAAGATTGCGGGAACTGCCATTCCGTGTCGGCCGCTTGAAGACCGGCACACCGCCGCGCATTGATGGCAAGACCATAGACTACACCGGATTGCAGAAACAGCCGGGAGATGTACCGGTGCCGGTGTTTTCATTTATCGGCAGTGCCGCCGAACACCCGCAGCAGGTCTCCTGCCATATCACGCATACCAATGAACGCACACATGAGATCATCCGTGGCGCGATTCACCGTTCACCGATGTACAGCGGCAGGATCGAAGGCACCGGACCACGTTATTGCCCATCGGTGGAAGACAAAGTGGTACGTTTTGCAGAAAAGGCCTCACATCAAATCTTCATTGAACCGGAAGGACTGCATACCCGCGAGGTTTATCCGAACGGTATTTCCACCAGTTTGCCGTTTGATGTGCAATATGATCTGGTGCGTTCCATCAAGGGGTTTGAAAACGCACACATCACCCGTCCCGGTTATGCCATCGAATACGATTATTTTGATCCGCGTGATCTGCAGCCCTGGCTGGAGACCAAATATATTGAAGGATTATTTTTTGCAGGCCAGATCAACGGTACTACCGGTTATGAAGAAGCCGCTGCACAGGGCCTGATTGCGGGACTCAATGCAGCACTGAAGGTGAAGGGAGAAACCTGCTGGAGTCCGCGCCGCAATGAGGCCTATATCGGGGTGCTGATTGATGATCTGATTACACGCGGTACCAATGAACCTTACCGGATGTTCACCAGCCGGGCGGAATACCGCCTGTCATTGCGTGAGGACAATGCCGATCTCAGATTGACGGAGATTGGCCGTAAACTGGGACTGGTGGGTGATGAGCGTTGGCAGCGTTTTGAAGAGAAACGCGCAGTCATTGACCGGGAACAGACACGTCTGGAACAGATCTGGGTACAACCCGGCGCAATTACTGAGACGGGTGCCACGGAAAGTCTGGGGCAGGCCATGACGCATGAATACAGTCTGATGCAATTGTTACGCAGGCCGGAAGTAAATTATCTGCAACTGATGCATCTGTTTGGCATTGATTGCAGCCATATTCCTGCTGATGTTGCCGGGCAAGTGGAGATACAGGCCAAGTACAGTGGTTATATTGAACGCCAGGCTGCCGAGATCGAACGTAACCGCCATCATGAAGATACGGTACTGCCCGAAACAATTGATTACAGCCGGGTGCGCGGCCTTTCATCGGAAATGGTGCAGAAATTTTCCGAGCACCGGCCGCACAGTCTCGGTCATGCCTCAAGGATTCCGGGCGTCACTCCTGCTGCTATTTCATTATTGCGTATTTACCTCAAGAAAAACTCAGCCCAATACAAGAAAAGCGCTTGAGCGATCCGCAATCCTCAAACCAGCTCGTCAACAATATTCGTCATGGACTGACAGCACTTGGCATGCAGCCGGATGCTCATCCCCTTGATGACTACATCCGCTATATCCAACTGCTGCAAGAATGGAACAGTGCCTATAACCTCACGGCGATCCGGGAACCCGGACAAATGGTGACACACCATATTCTGGACAGCCTGTCGGTTTTGCCATATCTGAATGGTGATCGTTGCCTGGATGCCGGTACCGGCGCCGGTCTGCCCGGACTGATCCTCGCGCTTGCCGCTCCGGACAAACAATGGGTATTGCTGGACAGTAGTCACAAGAAAATACGTTTTGTGAACCAGGCCATCATCGAACTGAAAATCCCGAATGTAAAAACCGAATGTGTCAGGGCGGAACAGTTCAGTACAGAACAATTATTTACTACCATCATCACCCGCGCCTTTGGCAGTTTGAATACTATCTATACCCAGACCAGGCATTTGCTTGCACCTGGGGGCAGCCTGCTGGCGATGAAGGGCAGTGATATTGAAGAGGAACTGGCAACTCTGGAGGAAGGCACTGTAACAGTGCAGGTGCATACTTTTAATGTGCCCGGGATCAGGGAACCACGGTCGCTGGTGGAAATTAAGGCTTTACCCTGATTGAATTGACTATGCAATAATGTCTGGATGTTCTTAATAACAATGAATACACCCCTGCCATCACATTCATGACCAAGATTATCGCCATCGCCAACCAGAAGGGCGGTGTTGGCAAAACTACTACCAGTGTCAATCTGGCGGCATCATTGGCTGCAGCCAGGCGCCGTGTGTTGCTGGTGGATATCGATCCGCAGGGTAATGCGACGATGGGTAGCGGTGTTAACAAGATGGGTCTTGAGAGTACCAGTTATGAAGTGCTGATGGGCGACAAGCACATCCGGGAAGTGCTCATTAAATGTGTTGAGAGTGGATATGATTTGTTGCCGAGCAATAGTGATCTGACTGGAGCTGAAGTGGCATTGCTGGATGAACTGGCCAGGGAAGTGCGTTTACGCAAGGCACTGGATGAAGTTAAACAGCATTATGATTTTGTCTTTATTGACTGTCCACCTGCACTCAATATGCTTACTGTTAACGCACTGGTGGCCGCAACGTCGGTGATTATACCGATGCAATGTGAATATTATGCACTGGAAGGATTAACGGCATTGTTGTCCAGCATTGAAAAGATCAAAAAATACCTTAATCCGGACCTGAAGATTGAAGGATTGTTACGCACCATGTATGACCCGCGTAACAATCTGGCCACGCAGGTCTCTGCACAATTACTGGAACATTTCGGGGAACAGGTTTATCGCACGATTATCCCGCGAAATGTGCGTCTGGCAGAGGCCCCCAGCCATGGTCTGCCGGTAATCAAATATGACAAGGCATCCAGTGGTGCATTGGCCTACCTGGCGCTGGCCGGTGAGATGCTGCGCCGGGAAAATAAAGCCGCTGTTGCGCAGGAGCATTGATCGATGACTGCCAGGAAACGTGGGCGAGACGGAATAGAAAAAAGTCCAGTGGACTTTTATCCTGTCAAGCGCCCGGACAGCGGATGTCCGGGCCGGAACACAGCACCATAGGACGGTTAGGAGTAATCATCCATGACTACAAAGAAACGTGGATTGGGCAAGGGACTCGACGCGCTGCTCGGTACAGGCACGGGATTGCCTGAACTTGATGGCATCGAAAAACTGCGCAACCTCCCGGTGGATCTGATCAAAAAAAGCCAGTACCAGCCACGCAAGACCATGAATCCGGAAGCATTGCAGGAACTCGCGGATTCAATCCGGGCGCAGGGTGTGGTGCAACCGATCCTGGTACGCCCGCTCAGCGGTAATGATAAATACGAAATCATTGCCGGTGAACGGCGGTGGCGCGCGGCGCAGATGGCGGGACTTCATGAAGTGCCGGCCTTGATCCGCAATGTACCTGATCAGACCGCTGCCTGTATCGCCCTGATTGAAAATATCCAGCGTGAGGACCTGAATCCGTTGGATGAGGCACAGACCCTGTCGCGTCTGTTACATGAATTCAAAATGACGCATGAGACCATCGCTGATGCTGTGGGCCGTTCACGTTCTATGGTGACCAACCTGCTGCGGTTACTGGAGTTACATCGCGATGTACAGGCCTTGATGCGATCCGGTGAACTGGAGATGGGGCATGCACGTGCGATTGTTGCGTTGCCACTGCAACTGCAAGTGGAAATTGCGAAGCGTGTGGTGAAGGGTGGTCTGTCAGTGAGGGAAGCCGAACGGATAGTAAGTAATGCCCAGAGAGTAAAGGGTAAACCCAAAACCAGCCGGTTTAATAAACAGGACCCGAATATTCGTAAATTACAGGATGATCTTTCAGAACGTCTGGGGACGAGGGTCAATATAAAACAGAAGGCCAAGGGCAAGGGCACACTGGAGATCGGGTACCATTCACTGGATGAACTGGATGGCATTCTGAAAAGGATAAAATAATCTTTTTACACTCAGGGTGTTGGTGTTGTTATTTATCAAATCTGTGATAAATATGGTTTTTGTGCATTGCAGCGATTGATTTCATTGTATCAGGTTATTATACTTGCTTTCTTGTGCTGGAGGCTTACAAACCGCCCGTCAGAAGCCGGTCGTCAGGGAATAATTAAATTGCTGTTGCCACCGGTACCGTGGTAGCTAAGTGTGCGAACAGATATATCAGCCAACAAGACAGCCGCATATAAATTGGTAGGAATACAGTTTGTTGTAACAATACTGGTTGCATTACTTATATTCATCTTGTTTACAACTGTTTCAGCATACTCAGTATTGCTTGGCGGGTTGGCCTATATGTTGCCAAATGCATATTTTGTCAGGTTTGCTTTCAGAGGGTCAGAACCCCAGACCCCGCATATGATTTTGCGCTGGTTATATATAGGTGAAGCAGGAAAACTTGTTTTAACAGGGGTAATCTTTGCGATTTGTTTTGCGCTGATCAAGCCAATTAACGTGATTGCATTATTTATGATGTATATATTTATGATATTTGTAAATCTGGCGGGAATGGGAATAAGCAAGAAAGGATTTACAGGAACACATTGAATCTAGTTGAAATTAACCAGAATAATCTAAAGCAAAACCATGGTATCCGAACACGAAGCATTAACTGCTTCAAGTTATATAAAACACCATTTGCAAAATCTTACTTACGGTAAATTACCGGATGGTACATGGGGTATCGCCCAAAGCATAGAAGAAGCCAAGCAAATGGGTTTCTGGGCAATTCATCTCGACACCATGTTTTTTTCAATAGGACTGGGGTTATTATTCATAATAACTTTTCGCTTGGCAGCCAGGCAGGCGACCTCCGGTGTGCCTGGAGGGCTGCAAAATTTTATCGAATGGATAGTAGAATTTATTAATTCGATGGTACATGACGGTTTTTCGGGAAAGAATAATCTGGTTGCCCCGATTGCACTAACACTTTTTGTCTGGATACTGCTCCTGAATCTGATGGATCTGATCCCCGTGGACTGGATACCTCATATTGCAGCTGTTATAGGAGTACCCTACATGAAGATTGTGCCGAGTAACGATCCGAATGCCACTTTCGGCATGTCACTTTCGGTGTTTGCACTCGTCCTGTATTACAGTATCAAGGTCAAGGGTATTGGTGGTTTCGCTGCTGAACTGGGTCTTCAGCCATTTTCACCAAAAAATATATTTCTCAAGATTTTATTTATCCCGGTAAATTTCCTGCTTGAGTTTGTAAACCTGGTTGCCAAACCTTTATCTCATTCATTGCGATTGTTCGGAAACATGTATGCAGGTGAAATGATTTTTATCCTGATTGCCATTATGTACAGTGCAAATTTTGCATTGGGTGCTTTTGGGGGCCTGCTGCAACTGGGCTGGGCGATCTTTCATGTCTTGATAGTGTTGTTGCAGGCGTTTATCTTCATGGTCTTGACTATCGTTTATCTGGATATGGCTCATCAAGAGCACCATTAAGTTATTAACTTATTTAATACTAAGACGCGTTAAAGTAAGAGGAGAAAAAAAATGGAACAAGCATTATTGTATATTGCAGGCGCTTTAATGATGGGACTGGGTGCACTGGGGGCCGCTGTCGGTATCGGTATTCTGGGTGGCCGTTTCCTGGAAGGTGCCGCTCGTCAACCAGAACTGATTCCAATGTTGCGGACACAGTTTTTCATCGTGATGGGTCTTGTTGACGCTGTGCCAATGATTGCTGTTGGTATTGCGTTCTATGTCCTGTTTGCGGTGGTTTAAGTTTTTCTCTCCCGGACCAATATTGATAAGAATTGTTGAGATAAGGATATGAATATCAATCTGACATTAATCGGACAGAGTATATCCTTCATATTTTTCGTATGGTTCTGTCTGAAGTTTATCTGGCCTCCCATCATCAATGCATTGGAACGACGCAAGAAAACGATTGCTGATGGACTGGCAGCGGGTGAGAAAGGTCATCATGAACTGGAGCTTGCCAAGCAGCGCTTTGTGGAGATGGTTAAGGAAGCCAAGGCTAAGGCTGTTGATATCATCAATCAGGCACAGAAAAGACATGATGAGATAGTCGATGAGGCCAAGGATGATGCTCGCACCGAAGGAAATCGAATCCTTGCAGCGGCGCGTGCAGAAATTGATCAGGAGCGCCAGCAGGTGAGAGAAGAACTACGCCAGCAGGTCACATTACTGGCAGTTGCCGGTGCCGAGCAGATTCTGATGCGCGAGGTTGATCAGAATGTGCATAAGGAAGTGCTGGATAAAATCAGTGCCGATCTGTAGGACATAGCCATGCAGGAAAATACTACACTGGCACGGCCTTATGCAGTGGCCGCTTTCGAACAGGCACGGGATGAAGGCAAGCTGAAGGACTGGTCCGCTATGCTTCGTGTATTAAGTCAGGTAGTTTCCGATCCACAAATGCAGATCATCCTGGATAATCCAAGACTGAACAGCAAAACGTTAATGGATATCGTGTTTGATGTATGTGGTAATTATCTTTCTGATTATGGCAAGAATTTTGTCAAGGTACTTGTCAATACCAGACGCTTAACACTTGCATCACATATCTATGTGTTGTTCGAAGAGAAACGTATGAACGCAGAGGGGATTGCTGAAGTTGAAGTTGTTTCCGCTTATCTTCTGGAGCCAGCCCAACAACAAAAAATAGCAGATGCCATGGGCAAGCGCTTGGGCAAGAAAATTGAAATCAGTACCCGGATAGATAAATCCCTGATTGGTGGTGCGGTAATCCGCGCCGGAGACTCTGTCATTGATGCCTCTATTAGAGGCAGGCTGAAGCACCTGGGCAGTACATTGGCTGAATAACATTTTATATTTGAGATAATCGGTAACAACCGTAACAGGATATAACGAGGAATAATCATGTCTATCAGTGCAGCAGAAATCAGTGAACTGATTAAAAAGAAAATTCAGGGTCTGGATCTTGAGACCGAAGCCCGTACCGAAGGTACTGTCGTCAGCTTGTCTGATGGTATTGCCAGAATTCACGGGTTAAGCGATGTCATGCAGGGAGAAATGATCGAATTCCCGGGGAATACCTATGGACTGGCATTGAACCTTGAACGTGATTCTGTGGGTGCCGTGGTTTTAGGTAACTACGAACATATTACTGAAGGTGATATTGTTAAATGTACCAAGCGTATTCTGGAGGTGCCCGTCGGAGAAGAATTGCTGGGTCGCGTGGTTGATTCTCTGGGTAATCCGATTGATGGCAAGGGCGATCTGGGTTGTAAGGAATCTTCTCCGATCGAAAAGATTGCCCCGGGTGTCATTGCGCGCAAGTCCGTGGCTCAACCGGTACAGACGGGTCTTAAATCCATTGATTCCATGGTACCGATCGGTCGTGGTCAGCGTGAATTGATTATCGGCGATCGCCAGACAGGAAAAACAGCAGTGGCAATAGATACCATCATTAACCAGAAGGGAACAGGTATCAAATGTATTTATGTAGCCATTGGTCAAAAAGCATCATCAATCAATGTTGTCATCCGTAAATTGGAAGAACATGGCGCGATGGAACACACAATAGTTGTTGCTGCCACCGCTTCTGCTTCGGCTGCCATGCAATATATTGCCCCTTATTCTGGATGCGCCATGGGCGAGTTTTTCCGCGACAGGGGTGAGGATGCACTTATCATATATGACGATCTGACAAAGCAGGCCTGGGCCTATCGTCAGGTTTCACTCCTGTTAAGACGTCCACCCGGACGCGAGGCCTATCCAGGTGATGTTTTTTATCTGCACTCCCGTCTGCTTGAGCGTGCCTCACGTATCAATGCTGACTATGTGGAAAAGATTACGGGCGGAAAGGTCAAGGGCAAGACAGGGTCACTGACTGCTTTACCAATCATTGAAACACAGGCCGGAGACGTATCGGCCTTCGTGCCGACCAATGTGATCTCGATTACAGATGGTCAGATCTTTCTTGAAACGGATCTTTTCAACTCCGGTTTTCGTCCGGCGATCAATGCCGGTTTATCGGTATCACGCGTAGGTGGTGCAGCCCAGACCAAGATTATCAAGAAACTGGGTGGTGGTGTACGTTTGGCCCTGGCCCAATATCGTGAATTGGCTGCTTTCTCCCAGTTTGCTTCTGATCTTGATGAAGCAACACGCGCACAACTCGAACGCGGCCAGCGTGTTATGGAACTCATGAAACAGAAACAGTATTCACCCATGACAATCGCCAATATGGCTGTCAGTCTTTATGCTGCAGAGCGTGGTTATCTTGACGATATTGCACTGGAAAAGATCGGAGATTTTGAGCACGAATTACATAATTTTATGAACAGTAACAAGGGTGACCTTATAAAACAGATCAACAATACTGGTGAATTTAATGATGACATAGATACAGCTTTGAAGAATAGTATCGAGGAATTCAAGAAGAATCATACAACATGGTAACTAAAAACCGGTGATTGGTAATTGGTAATTGGTGATTGGTGAATAGGGAATAGGGAATAGTGAAAATTAATGAATACAGAAGTCAGAAGTCAGGAGTCAGTATTCTGTATTCTGACTTCTGATTTCTTAAAAAATACCAGATACCAGATACCAGATACCAGATACCAAATACCAGATACGAGGATAATAAATGGCAGCAGCTAAGGAAATAAGGACCAAGATCGCCAGTGTCAAGAATACACAAAAGATCACCAAGGCCATGGAAATGGTCGCAGCAAGTAAAATGCGTAAGGCGCAGGAACGCATGCTGGCTGCACGTCCTTATGCAAATAAGATACATAATGTCATTAGACATGTTGGCCAGGCACATCCTGAATATCATCATACATATCTGACAGGACGAGAGGAGATAAAACGTATCGGCCTTATTATTGTATCGACTGATCGTGGTTTATGTGGTGGTTTGAATTCGAACCTGTTTCGTGAGGTTCTGCGCCGGATGAAGGAATGGAATGACCAGGATATTGAACTTGATTTGGTAATTATCGGGGCAAAGGCCGTTGGGTTCTTTAATCGTATTGGGGGTAATATCGTCGGACAAGCGACCCATTTGGGCGATGAACCAAGTATAGAGAGCTTGATTGGCACTGTTAAAATTATGCTCGATGCCTTTACAGAAGCAAAAATAGATCAACTCTACCTGGTATCTAATAACTTTATAAATTCAATGACACAAACACCTGTAATTGAACAATTGTTGCCAGTAAAACCCAGCGAAGAAGAAGAGCTTAAACATCATTGGGACTATATCTATGAACCGGAGGCCAAGGAAGTGCTGGATCAATTAATGCAACGCTATATCGAATCACTGGTTTATAAGGGAGTGATTGAAAATATCGCAAGTGAACAATCTGCACGCATGGTCGCCATGAAAAGCGCCTCGGATAATGCTGGTAAGTTAATCGACGAATTACAATTGATTTATAACAAGGCACGTCAGGCTGCTATTACCCAGGAACTGTCCGAAATTGTTGGCGGTGCAGCGGCAGTATAAAAAAGAATACAGAAATCAGAATTCAGTAGTCAGAATATAAAAAAAGATTATTTTGGATTCTGTCTCCTGACTTCTATATTCATGTGTGACACAAGAAAAGAATTTAATAAATTAAATATGCTAAATATGTAAATTGAAAGAGGAACTAAAAAAATGAGTTCTGGAAACATCGTACAAATTATCGGCGCTGTAGTTGATGTTGAATTTCCGAGAGGATCCGTACCAAAAATTTTTCATGCCCTGATTGTTGATGAAAAAGGTGTTGATACAACCCTCGAAGTACAGCAACAACTGGGTGATGGTGTAGTACGGACTATTGCACTGGGTTCGACAGATGGTCTGAAACGTGGCCTGAAAGTAAATAATACAGAAGCGCCAATCTCGGTACCTGTTGGTGAAAAAACCCTGGGCCGTATTATGAATGTATTGGGTCGTGCAATTGATGAAAAAGGAGAAATCAACAGTGATGAAAAATGGAGTATTCACCGTGACGCTCCGAAATTTATCGAACTGAGTCCGTCTACAGAATTACTGGAGACAGGTATCAAGGTAATTGATTTGATTTGTCCCTTTGCCAAGGGTGGCAAAATTGGACTGTTTGGAGGTGCCGGTGTAGGCAAAACTGTAAACATGATGGAACTGATTAATAATATTGCCAAGGCACATTCGGGCCTTTCTGTATTTGCCGGCGTAGGAGAACGTACCCGTGAAGGAAATGACTTCTATCACGAAATGACAGATGCCGGTGTGCTCGATAAAGTCTCCATGGTCTATGGCCAGATGAACGAACCGCCTGGTAACAGATTACGGGTCGGACTGACCGGATTAACCCTGGCAGAAAAATTCCGGGATGAAGGGCGAGATGTATTGTTTTTCGTTGATAATATATACCGATTTACTCTGGCGGGAGTAGAGTGTTCAGCATTGCTTGGACGCATGCCATCTGCTGTGGGTTATCAGCCCACCCTGGCAGAAGAAATGGGCAGGTTGCAGGAACGCATTACCTCAACCAAGTCAGGTTCCATTACATCCATTCAGGCAATCTATGTACCAGCGGATGACTTGACAGATCCGTCACCGGCAACAACCTTTGCCCACCTGGATGCAACAGTTGTATTGTCCAGGCAGATTGCAGAACTGGGTATCTATCCTGCTGTGGATCCACTCGATTCGACCAGCCGCCAACTGGACCCGCTGGTTGTAGGCCAGGAACATTATGATACAACGCGGGCGGTTCAGAATACTCTGCAACGTTACAAGGAACTGCGTGACATCATCGCCATTTTGGGTATGGATGAATTGTCCGAGGAAGACAAACTGGCCGTGGCACGCGCCCGCAAGATCCAGCGCTTTTTATCACAACCGTATTTTGTGGCAGAAGTCTTCACAGGTGCTCCCGGTAAATATGTTGCATTAAAAGATACAATCAAGGGTTTTCAGGGTATCGTCAATGGAGATTATGATAATCTCCCGGAACAGGCATTCTATATGGTTGGTTCAATCGATGAGGCTGTTGAAAAAGCCAATAAGATGTAATTAACAGCAGGTTAATATGAAACTATGGCCATGACTATTCACGTTGACATCGTTAGTGCAGAGAAAGCAATCTTTTCAGGTCTGGCAGAAATGGTCTTTGCCCCCGCTGTTATGGGTGAAGTCGGTATCGCACCCCGCCATGCACCACTGGTAACACGCTTGAAGCCAGGTGAAGTCAGGGTACAGTTACCGGGTGGGGGGGAAGAATCGTTTTATGTTTCTGGTGGTATGCTGGAGATTCAACCCCATGTGGTAACAGTATTATCAGATACAGCGGTCAGGGCCGCAGATCTTGATGAGGTTGCAGTGTTAAAGGCCAAGGAAGAAGCTGAGAAGGCGATTCATGATCGCGAAGCTAAAATTGATTACGCCGCTGCACAGGCCCAGTTGGCAGAAACAGTGGCCCAGTTAAAGGCAATCCAGCGGTTACGTAAACGTTCCGGGCGATAAGACCAGTCACAAGCCACAAGTAACAAGGATAGGGCAATGTAGCCGTTCTTTTTGCTTCTATGGTCTGTACTCACTATGATGTCCCCCAGTTATTTCCTTGTGACATGTAACTTATAACTTGTAACTTTTTTTAATATGAGTCTATCTATCGTCATCCTCGCTGCCGGTCAGGGCATACGTATGCACTCCGAACTCCCAAAGGTATTGCACCGGTTGGCCGGCAAGACCATGCTGGAGCATGTTTATAATTCGGCCAGTCTGGTAAATCACCGGCAAATATATGTGGTTTATGGTTATGGCGGTGACCGGGTGAAAAACGCCCATGCAGCACTGGATGCCGAATGGATACTGCAGAAAAAACAGCTTGGAACAGGCCATGCCGTAAAACAGGCATTGCCACATATCATTGAGCAGGATCACGTCATGATCCTGTATGGTGATATACCCATGATCACTTCTGAAACCCTGCATAAACTCGAACGGGCAGCGAGTGGAAGCGGTTTCAGTTTGCTGACCTCCTATTTTGATAATCCCACCGGTTATGGCCGCATTATTCGTAATGATATTGGCGATGTGGTCCGCATTGTGGAGGAGAAGGATGCTGCAGGCGAAGAACGTTCCATTTGCGAAATCAACACCGGTATCATGGTGGTTGCCGCAGGGCCACTGAAACGCTGGATCGGCGCATTGAAAAACAAAAACACCCAGAAAGAATATTACTTGACCGACATCATTGAGATGGCTGTCAAGGAAGGTATCACTGTTAATACCATCAATCCGAGTTCCGCTGTGGAGGTCCGCGGTATCAATGACCGGGCACAACTCGCCGAAATTGAACGCTATTATCAGTTGATACTGGCGCATCAACTGATGCGCAAGGGTGTCAGTATTATGGATCCATCACGTTTTGATCTGAGAGGTGATGTTGAGATTGGACAGGATATTATGATTGATATCAATGTCCTGCTTGAAGGCCGTTTGAAGATAGGCAATAACGTTACGATCGGCGCCAACTGCTGCATCAAGGAAACGATTATCGGGGATAATGTGGAAATCAGGCCTAACAGCGTGATTGAAAATGCCATCATCGGCAAAGGTTGCCGCATTGGCCCATTTGCACGTATCCGCCCGGACACACTGCTTGATGATAATGTACATATCGGTAATTTTGTCGAGGTGAAGAAATCGCAGATCGGCAAGGGTTCCAAGATCAACCATCTGAGTTATGTTGGTGACAGCGAGGTAGGAAAAGATGTAAATATTGGCGCAGGAACCATCACCTGTAATTACGACGGTGCCAACAAACACAGGACCATCATCGAAGATGACGTGTTTATCGGTTCTAATACGCAACTCATTGCACCAGTCAAGATCGGTGCAGGTTCCACGATTGCTGCCGGCACAACAGTTGTCAAGGATGTGGAGAGCGGGGTACTGGCCATCGGCCGGCCGGAACAGAAAATCGTTACAAATTGGAAGCGGCCCAAAAAACATAAACATTAGTACCAGCCACGAGACACTAATAAATGCAAATCGGTTTTTATCAATACAGGCCTGTGTTTGGTAATGTCAGTCATAATCTGAACAAGGTGGTGAAAAAACTTAGCGCTGTGCAGGCTGATCTGATTGTTTTACCGGAACTTGCTTTTACCGGTTATTACTTCAGGGATCGCGCTGAGGTAAAAACGATGGCCGAGGATCCGGGAAAATCGACCACGGTTGATGCATTAACATCGATCTGCAAAAAAAAGAAACTACATCTGGTTACTGGTTTCACCGAAAAGGCCAAGGATAAATATTTCAATAGTGCCCTGTTGATTGGTCCAAAAGGCGTTGAACATATATACCGCAAGATCCATCTTTTTAATGAGGAAACAAAATGGTTTGATGACGGCGATATCCCATTGCAGGTTAACAGGATAGGAAATGTCCGGATAGGTATCATGATCTGTTTTGACTGGGTGTTCCCGGAGGTTACGCGTGTGCTTGCCCTGCAGGGCGCGGACATTATCTGTCACCCGTCCAACCTGGTATTGGGTTATTGTCAGCAGACCATGCTCACCCGCTGTCTTGAAAACAAGGTTTATGCCATTACCACCAATCGTTATGGCTATGACAAACGGCCACATGGTAATCTCAGATTCACCGGGCGCAGCCAGGTTGTGGCGCCGGGCGGCACGCTGATTTATCGGGCAAAATCACAATGTGACGACCTCCTGGTCATGGATATCGATCCCATGCTGGCGCGTGACAAGAGTATTACACCGCTGAATGAAGTTCTGCGTGACCGGCGGCCGCAATATTATTCAGAACTCAATTTAAAACAAGGTAGAAAACCATGAGCTTCACAACAGCAGATTTGTATGATGAATATGGTGAGAAACTGCAGGTTGCACAACCCCTGTTCAATGATTTTGGCGGCAGGATGAAATTTCATGGACAGATTGCCACTGTTAAAGTGCATGAAGACAACTTGCTGGTCCGGGCTGCCCTCGAAGACAAAGGCGAAGGCAGAGTATTGGTCATTGATGGCGGTGATTCTCTGCGTTGCGCACTGGTCGGCGACCTGCTGGCACAACTCGGCAAGGATAATGACTGGGCCGGGATAGTCGTATCCGGTTGTATCCGGGACTCTGCCGTGATTATTACTATTGATATCGGCATCAAGGCACTGGGAACCAATCCGCGCAAGAGTGTCAAAAAGGGGGCAGGAGATCGGGACATCCCGGTGACCTTTGCCGGAGTGACTTTCACCCCCGGCCATTATCTTTATGCCGATGAAGATGGCATTTTGGTTTCCCCGGAAAAATTAATTTAATCTGTGACACAGAATGTATTCATCTTGGCGATTAAGGCGCTATACTAATTACCATAAAAATATCAATTTTATGTGTGAGGACATGAGTATGAATAAGCAGATGATTTTGTTCACAATGTTTTGTCTTTTTTTTATTTCATCTGCTGCCCGTGCGGAATGCCAGCAGGGGGAAACCAGTGGCGGTGAAATCCTGGGAACATTGGCAGGTGCTGCGCTGGGTGGTCTGGTGGGCTCACAACTTGGTAGTGGCACGGGTAATAAGGTTGCGATAGGGGCAGGCGTGGTAGCAGGCGGGTTCCTGGGCAACAGGATAGGCAAATCCATGTCCTGCCAGGATCAGCAGCAACATTTCGACACCACCCAGAGTTCTCTGGAAACACAAAAGACTGGCCAGACATCCACCTGGACCAATCCGGATACCGGTCATTCTGGCAAAATTACCCCGACCAGAACCTATACCTCCACCGATGGCACGCCATGCCGTGATTTCACCCAAACAATCTTTGTAGACGGGGAATATGAGGAAATCAATGGCACCGCATGCAGACAGCAGGATGGAAGCTGGAAACCGGTCAACAGTTAAGTTTCTTTGTTTTTGAAAAATCCGCTCGCCGCTCCTCGGCTTTGGCTCCCTGCGTCGCTACCTCCTCGACAATTGCCCAGGCATTGTTCTACCTCCCACATCCATGTGGTCGTGCATCCATGCGCCCGCGGCATTTGTGCTTCCATGCACATCACACGGGTTTTTCGCTTATAGGTGGGCATCTCACAATCCAGGGAAATCCGTAATGAATCATAAATTACCCTGTTGCCTGTTAACCTGCCTGATACTTGCTATGGCATTCCCGGCCAGTGCCCATGAGGATGAAACGTTGTTTAATGTTTTCAACCTGCAGGATTATGTATCCAGTTCCGGATAGTATCTGAAAACGTCGTTATTATTGAAAGGCATGCGGCGATCAGAAGTCAGATAGATAGCGATGTTCGGGCGGCTGGCAATCCTGTCGTGCACTGTAACTAATCGTGGATATTCGGGTTCCAGTTGCTTCATTCTTTTCGGAAAGGCGTAGCGCAGGCCGGCGATGAGCTGGAAGATGGATAGATCCACATAGGATAATCTGCGTCCAAGCATGTAGTTGCTGCCTTCTGGATTGCCTTTGAGCACGCGCTCGAAATAATACAGAAATTTCGCAATCCGCTCTTGGGTGAAAAATCCTGCCCGTCGTTTCGCTTCGCTTTTCTGCTGGTGATAATAGAGACTGCCAGAGACCGGATGATGCACATCGTGGATTTCCCCAACAAAATCGGCAATAGTCAATTGCAGTTGATGCGCCCACAACCGGGTTGCTCCAGCCTTTGGTACCAGTCCCAGCTGCGGGCCCAGGTATTGCAGGATGTTGGAGGTCTGGGCAATGATTATTTTCCCGGCCTTGAGAAATGGCGGGGCAAACGGTGGACAGTTGATTTTAGAGTTCTCGAGAAAATACATCATTGCGGTCAAGCCCTTGTCGCGACCTGACAGACGGGCTACATCCGCATAATCAGCACTTGCTTCTTCAAGTGCGAGCCGGACAAATTCACCGCGGCCCTGTATGCCGGGCCAGTAATAGAGTTCATAATGCATAGTGCAGTCCTCATGTTTCAGGTGGTCTGGTTAAATGTATATTATCTTCATGCGTAATTTTTAATCTACTGTGATTGTTTTCTCAGGGCCGAACCTTGGTAAATAATAAAAATCTGGTCTTTCAGTAATACCTTGTCTAACCTGTTTAAAAGTATTCTGAAAACAGGAGGGGAAAATATGCTGTCAGCACGTAATCAATTCAAAGGTATAGTCAAATCCGTTACTCTGGGTGGCGTAATGGCCGAAGTGGTCATAACTGTAGGCCCCTTAGAATTCGTCTCAGCTATTACGCGTACCTCTGCAGAATCATTAGAATTGAAGGCGGGTGATGAGGTCAGGGCTGTAGTCAAATCAACAGAAGTACTGATCGATAAGTAATATCTTCCTGAAATTCAGCTAGAATAAGCCTCCGCAACGGGAATATTGGGGATAAACCTGTTAGGTTGGCTTGTCATCAAGGCAGCGATCTGTAGAACAATAATCAAATATATGGGGAATAGCGTATGCCATTAGTCAACATTTCAATTTTGAAAGGCAAGTCACCTGAATATATCAAGGCGATTGCTGATGGAGTGAATTCAGCAGTGATCGAGACGATGGGATTTCCAGATGATGACCGCTATCAGATCATCACCGAGCACGAACCTCATTGTCTTGAATATCAATCCCGAACCGGTGATAGGGTAATGATGTTTCTGATCATGCGCAGCGGCCGCGCACCCGAGGCGAAACGGGCGTTTTACCAGAAAGTTGTTGAGAACCTTGCCCGTAATCCGGGGATAGAGCCAGCCAATGTACTAATCAGTATTGTTGAAAACCGGGATATCGACTGGTCTTTCCACAACGGTATAGCACAGTTTGTTCCTTGATATTAATAGTCATAAAAATATATTTTAATGACTATCTTTATTTGATTGTAATAGTACCGACCATACCGGCTTCACTGTGGCCTTCCACAGTGCACTTAAGATCCTTGAATGTCCCGGTCTGGATCGGTACGAACCACCAGTCTGCAGTATGACCGGGGAATACTTCAACTTCACGCACTTGTCCCTTGATTTCGGCGACTATTTCACCGTCCGGCATATAGGCCATGACCTTGCGTGTATATATCGACTGTACAAAGCTGTCTGAGGAAAAATAATGTTTCACATTGCTTGGGTTACGCAGGATCATACGGTACAACTTGCCAGTTTCAAATATCAGATCCTGCGGATAAAAACGCAGGGGATTGGTTTCACTTCCCAACTCAACAACAACTTCAATCGGCTCCTGACGGCTTAAATTTCCGGCTGCATGCACAGGGAATATTATAGTATTCAGTAACAACAACCCGGCAAATGGAAATGATTTCCTCATGCTGGCTCCTTTCCGCATAATATTTCTTGATTTTGACATGAGGAAGTCAAGATATTTCAGGGAAATTCTCCTTGCTGAAACGTGACCAACATTCACCCACAATAGGTAAATTTTCCTGGTTATAGTGTATTCAGTACTTCGCTGGCAATGTTGGTCGTTTTCTTGGTATCTTGCTGTGTATGCACGCTTGACATAAAACCTGCTCCGAAGGCGGATGGTGTATAATAAATGCCCAACCTGAATTGTGAACATCATCTCAATCGTGATATTTAAATTAATATTTTTACAGGATATTTAGTAAAGAAGCTCACATATCGTGTAATTGGTTATTGATTCCAAAATAATCAGGATTTATATGTAACTATTTAATATGGTTGTAATCGAAATCAAGTGATATCTCTAACTATCATATTCTTTTATGAATTCAAAAGAGAAATAATTAACTCGTAAATTTAATATCAGCCACAAATTCATCATGCCTGTATTCTGCCCTGATATCTGATTATGTCGTTGCTAAGACCAAGATCAATATTGCAGCTGACAATTTTCAGCTTTCTTACAGTGACCGCACTGCTGATAGCTGCTTTGGTTGTTACTGCCCGGCAACTTGATAATCTAAGCGATCATAGCCAGAAAACGATTTCTGAAGCTACAAACGCCATGCGCACCAGTCGGGGGTTAATCGAACAAACGATTGCCATGGAGCGTAATGCGCGTCAATATTCTGTGCTTGGTGCCGAAGAACTCCTGGAAGTCTATGTAGATAGACGTAAAGAATTTCTGGAGGCGGCGAGTATATTAAGCAGCCTTAATATAAATAATGAAGTCAGAGGTTATGCGCAGCAGATAATTGATGATGAACAGCGTGCTTTTGAAAAAATAAAAAACACTTCTGCGGATGAATACAAAATATCGTTATATCCTCCATTACTGGTTACTGCTTATCAGACATCGCGTGCTATAGATAAGTGGATCGATGACCAGTTGCTGGAATTGCGTCAGCAGACTGAACATACTCAGCACTTGTTGAGAATACAGACATTATTGTTGGTGAGTATAGCTCTCTTGCTGGCGGCACTATTTACTGCATTAATTACGCGGCCGTTACGCCAGATTGACCACGCGATAAACCAGCTTGGTAGCGGGAGTTACAACACTGAAATCAAGGTACAAGGACCATTGGATCTTCAGAAGCTTGGGATTCGTTTGGACTGGTTACGAAATCGGCTGGCTGAACTAGAACACCAGCGTACTTCATTTCTGCGTCATGTCTCACATGAACTAAAGACTCCGCTAACTGCCATACAGGAGGGAGTAGCCCTTCTTAATGAGGGTCTTGTAGGCGCACTGACAGGCCAGCAAAATGATATCATCAATATACTGCGTAACAATTGCCGGCGTCTGCAACATTTGATCGAGAATCTCTTGCGATATAATGTTGATAGCCTCGCCGTCTTGAGTCCGATGCCACAGCCGGTAAGATTCGACAATATCATCAATCGTGTGATTTCTGACCATGAACTTGCTATTAAAGCAGGCCGGATTAATATTCAACGACAATTGGCAAAGCTGACCGTTCAAGGCGATGCTGAGCAATTGCGGATAGTGACGGATAACCTGATTGCCAATGCAGTTAAATACTCGCCAATGGAAGGAAAAATCGATATCCATCTTGTGAGAGACCAGGATCATGCTGTATTGGAAGTATGCGACGATGGACCTGGTATCCGTCCTGAGGAACGTACAATGATCTTTGAGCCATTTTATCAGGGCCGGCCACCGGAGAAAAAACACATTCAGGGTACGGGGTTGGGTCTGGCAATCGCCAGTGAATATGTGAAGCTGAACGGTGGCAGTCTTGAGGCCATTGATGCCCTTCATGGCGCTCATTTCAAGGTGCAATTTCCGCTCGCCATTAAGGAGAGTTCATGAATTCAGATATAGATAAAATCCTTGAAAGATGGGTGCGGGTATCAGTTTTCTGTTTTGTTCTGCTCGTTACGGGCTGTATTCATCAGCCCAACGTAACACAAAAGCCTGCTCATCCAGATTACACACAAAAGGCCATTGATTACTATCGCTGGCTGAAATCATCACCTGAAATCGTTGTCAAACGCGAACGCCACTATCTGGAACAGCAACCAGAAGGGTTAGACCCGATTGTTTGTATGGCTCGGCTGGCCATGATATCAAGCATATCAATTGACACAACCAGTCAGGATGAACAGCGTGCACTGAAATTGCTGGAACAAGTAATTAACACGAATGATTCTATTTCAGACCCGTTGCGCCATGATTATCATAAATTCAGTTTGTTATGGCGTGATGTCCTTGAGCAGCGTCAGCAACTGAGGCAAAGCATGAACAAGGCAACCAAGGGGATCGTAGCTGAGCGCCAGCAGATCCAGACCTTGCAAGAGGAAAATACCATCCTGTTGAAACAGATCGAGGCATTGAAATCTATTGAGCAACAACTTAATCGCCGTGAGCAGACTCGCGAAATCAAACCATGACCGGGATATCTGTAAATAAACCCAGGATACTGTTGGTGGATGATGATGCTGACCTGTTGCATCTGATGAGTTTGCGCCTCAAGGCCACTGGTTATGATGTTAATGCGGTCAACAGTGCTGAAAATGCACTGGCGCGTATTGCGGTATATCGTCCGCAAGTGGTGGTAACTGATCTCAAGATGCCAGGTATGGATGGGATGTCTTTGTTCGAAGTTATCCAGCAACGGTATCTGCGGTTACCTGTAATCGTTCTTACTGCACATGGGACAATTCCAGATGCGGTAGCTGCTACACAACAAGGGGTCTTTGGATATTTAACCAAGCCTTTTGATGGCAGTATATTGTTGCAAAAACTGCAGCAAGCACTGGAACAAAGTGGGGAGCCCAGACTGAATGATAATCTTGCTGGTGATCAACTCTGGCGTGAGGAGATAGTAAGTCGCAGTGCAAGCATGGAAGCGTTATTACAAAAAACGAAAGCCACAGCGATAACTGATGTCAGTATTCTGATCCAAAGCCAGACCGGTACCGGGAAGGAATTATTGGCACGCGCTATCCACAAGGCCAGTGCCCGCCATGATAAACCGTTCATGGCGCTTAATTGTGCGGCAATTCCGGAACCATTACTGGAATCAGAGTTATTTGGACATAGTCGAGGCGCGTTTACTGGTGCTACCCAGGCACACTCCGGCTTGTTTCAGGCTGCTGATGGTGGCACTGTATTTCTGGATGAGATAGGTGACATGCCGTTGACAGCGCAAGCCAAGTTGTTGCGTGTTCTGGAACAACATGAAGTCAGGCCAGTAGGTACTACCCGTACTGTACCTGTAGATGTACGTATCATAGCTGCTACCCACCATGATCTGACAGACAAAGTAACACAGGGATTATTTCGAGAAGATCTTTTTTATCGTTTGAATGTTATCACACTTGAGTTACCACCAATTGCCCAACGACGAGAAGATATATCTCTGCTGGCAGATCACTTCTGTCTAATGCTTGCAAATAAACATGGTAAACCACCCCAGAGATTTGCACCGGATGCTATGGAGTTACTGGTGAGTGCACCATGGCCAGGCAATGTGCGTCAGTTATTGAATGTAGTGGAGCAATGTGTTGTTTTATCTACAACGCCACTGATTTCCCGTAATCTGGTGGAACGGGCTTTGCAATACAAGCCGGAAAGATTGCTATCATTAAGTGAGGCACGCAATCAATTTGAACATGATTATCTTGTCCGTCTTCTGCATCTCACTGAAGGTAATGTTGCCCTTGCGGCAAGGCTGTCCGATCGTAATCGAAGTGAATTCTATAAACTCTTGCGACGGCACTTACTGGAACCGGCACTGTTCCGTGCCTGGGTAGAGTAACTCGGCGATAGTTTACTTGTATTAAATGCTTCAATCTGGTGTCGGGCTCGCCCAACAGTAGCATCCCTTCTATTCAATGAGTTGGTAATCCAAAGGTTAAAACCGGCCACGCTTCCCAACAGTTGCAGTCTAGCCAATGATTGCTAAAATAGCTTAACTTATTGAATTATTTTGGTTTTTCATATGTGGCATAACGGTTGCGATATAAAAAAACCAGATGCGAATACATGTTGTTCGTATAACTACAAATCAACTGAATCTTCTTTAAAAGTGAGGATATTTATGAAGAAGCTATTTATCACAGCAATTTTGTTGTTCTTCCCTGCTTTGGCGCTTGCCATTGTTGTACCGGAATTCAAAGATGTTGATGCCAATGGTGATGGTGTTCTGAGTGAACAGGAATTCAATGCTGCTCTGACCGGTATTATCGATTTCAAATCGGCTGATCAGAATGGTGACGGCAGGGTGGACGAAGCAGAATATGCCGTGGTCAAGAAGGCCATAGAAGCAGGTTAGGGCTACTAAATAGCGGACATTCTGATTTCGCTCCGTTGGGGCAATCTAGGGACGGACTGCCCCGACATTTTCGGGGTTTCATAATTCTAAATTTAAGTACTTAGAGAAGCGCTCTTCTTTAGAGGAGGAGGATTAATCATGAAAATAGAGTATTTGATTATCCCTATAACTTTATTAATTGCAATTACTATGGTCGTTGCAGCAGATCAAAACACTACCACTACCTGGGATATGGCAGATAATGGTATCCCGCGAATACAAGAGCAGGAATCATATCCTGAACCAAATGATCCCACTGCGCTTCCGACGGGGATGCCATTGGAGAAAGCACCACGATCACAAAATTCATTCAGTGATTCTTTGACCTTCATCCTCGCACAAGGATCAAATGATATGCGTGCCAGTGAATTGATAGGCATGCCGGTGTTTGGAGTAGATGGTATACAGATTGCCGATATCGCTGATCTTATTCTAGGCCCTAATCATCAAGTTACCGCAGTGGTTATGGATTCAGGAAGTATTATGGGCATTGGAGGAAAGCGAATTGCATTGTCGATAAATGATTTGGTTATCGCACAAGTATCTCCCGGCAATGAACGGAGAGCTACAGTGGATCTCACCAAACAGGACATCATCAATGTCCCGGATTTGCGCTCCAAAGGTGCAGGTTTTTTAACGGTGATATATACAACACCATTTGTTAACAGAACAGAAAACGGTGATCTGACGACCTATATATTCAGATTTATTACAGATGGTTGCCCAAAGATACAACCAGCAAATGTAACTGATGTAGTTTATTTCTAGTCAGACCACAAAAAACCATCACTTATAAATAATCATTTTCTGATTATATTTGAATTTGAACCTGGAGGTAGCTTATGAAAAGTGTAGTCTTTACTGTTAATTCAGAAACGAATCAAAATTTGTCTGCAAATCACATGACTTCCGAACAAACATCTAATACTGTTCAGTACAGTGAGTTACCCGGGGCTTTAATGCTTGGTGTTGATGGAAAACTGAAGCCTTTGTACCACGGGCCTGATGCTGAAATAAAAATGCCACGTTAATAGATTTAATCTTTCCTAAAGAGGTGTCTACCCCCCCCCTCAATTTATGGCCCCTTCGGGGCCATCTTTTTAGGACACAAGTTTTGACTTTATAAATTTTTCATAATCTCGGAAGCGAGGTTAATTGTTTGCTCAATGTCCTGCTGTGTATGTGCACTGGATACAAAACCTGCCTCGAAGGCAGATGGCGCAAGATAAATAGCCTTGTCCAGCATGCCATGAAAAAATTTATTGAAACGTCCCTTATCACAGGACATGACCTGTTCAAAGGTTGTAATAGATTTTTCGGCACTGAAGAACAAACCAAACATCCCGCCCACGGCATTGGTAGTTAAAGGGATATCTGCTGCGTCAGCTGCTTTCTGTAAACCAGCCACCAGGTTTTTTGTTTTATCCGAGAGCTCCTCAAAAAAACCAGGTTGTGAAACAAGATTGAGTGTAGTGAAACCTGCGGCCATGGCAACCGGATTTCCGGACAATGTGCCTGCCTGGTAGACCGGGCCATCCGGTGCTATGTGATCCATGATCGGTGCGCGGCCACCAAAAGCACCCACCGGCATACCACCGCCGATCACCTTACCCAGTACTGTAAGATCCGGTTTGATGCTGTAAATGGATTGTGCACCACCTAATGCCACACGGAATCCGGACATGACTTCATCAAAGATCAGAACGCTCTGATATTTATCACAAACAGTACGCAGCGTGTCCAGAAAATCCTGCGTGCCCGGAACGCAGTTCATGTTACCGGCCACCGGCTCCACGATGATAGCGGCAATCTGCTCGCCAATTTCAGTAAAAACATTTTTGACTTGATCAGGATTATTAAAGCTGAGTGTGATTGTGTGTTGTGCGAGATCCGCAGGTACACCGGGCGAAGTGGGTATCCCCAATGTCAACGCACCGGAACCTGCCTTCACCAGTAATGAATCAGCATGGCCATGATAACAACCTTCGAATTTTACAATCTTGTCACGGCCGGTATAGCCACGGGCCAGCCGGATGGCACTCATAGCCGCTTCTGTTCCTGAACTGACCATGCGTACTTTTTCGATATTCGGCATTAGCTCACAGATTTTGTCAGCCATCTGTGTTTCGATTTCGGTAGGTGCACCAAAACTCAGGCCGTTTGCAGCAGCCTGTTGTACCTGCTTGATTACTTCAGGATGAGCATGACCGAGCACCATGGGTCCCCATGATCCTACATAATCAATATATTTTTTGCCTTCCGTATCATAAAGATAAGCACCACTGGCTTTTTTAAAAAAAACCGGTGTGCCAGTTACTGACTTGAAAGCCCGCACCGGCGAATTAACTCCGCCCGGAATGTGTTTTTTTGCGGCAATAAAGAGTTTTTCTGTCATATGTTTCAGATTCAGTTGTTGAACAACGTTATATATGACTGCATTACCTGCGCCGGATCAGCAGGCCCATAAATACCGCCGACAACTGCCAGGAAATCTGCGCCGGCATCAATAAGTAATTTCCCATTTTCCGGGGTAATCCCACCGATCGCAACCACAGGTAATTTTAGTCTTTGCTTTGCTTTCTGGATCAATTCGGGTCCTGCCTTCACTGTATTATGCTTTGTGTTTGTAGGGAAAAACGCACCGAAAGCGATATAGCTTGCCCCTGTATTTTCTGCTGCCATTGCCCGGCCAATATCATTATAACAGGAGATGCCGATGATCATTTGTTGACCAAATGAATCCCTCGCCTGTTCACAACTGTGATCTTCCTTGCCGAGATGAACACCATCTGCATTAATGGCTGATGCCAGTTCAAAATCATCATTTATTATGAATGGTACATAGTATTTATCACAAAGAATTTTCAGTTCTCTGGCCTGTGATTCCCTGATGGCGAAATCATCATATTTGTTCCGGTACTGCAGCATTACGGCGCCGGATCGCAGAATTTGTTCTGTTTTGTTGATCAATAGTTCCGTAGTCAGGTTTTCACAATCAGTTATGGCGTAAAGTCCTTTTGCGGGTAATAATTTCATAGTGATAAAGATGAGTTATTTACTGTAAAACCTGTCTGGATGGAGTTGTTCTCTCCCCAACAACATTCCGTGTCTCAAGGCATACCAGGTATATTTCTGTGCTATGGTCACGGCTTCCCTGATGGTTTTACCCAGTGCCAGTTGGGCAGCGACACAAGAAGACAATGTGCAGCCGGAACCATGATAACTGCCGGGCAGTCTTTCCCCACTCATTTTTTTCGGTGTTTCATTTTGCATGTACAAGGTATTGATGATCTTGGCGGATTGCTCATGAGTGCCGGTTATCAATACGGCACGGCAACCCCTGTTCAGGAGATCAGCCGCAGCATCATCAAGATTGTCAATTCCGGTGAGTGCGCGTGCTTCAATACTGTTTGGTGTTATCACCGTAATGAATGGCAACACTTTATCATATAATATTGCACATATATCATCGGACATGATCCTTGCCCCTGTCCCCGCGTTGATTACCGGATCAAGCACGACAGGAATATCCATGAGAGCTATCAGGTTTTTTTCTATTGCTGATAAAATGCCGGAATCAGCAATCAAACCGATTTTGCAGGCGCTTATTGGAATGTCCGCAAGGATCATTTCCACCTGCTGATTAAAATTGTCAGGATTGACCTGTATAACCTGCCTGAATTCAGCGGTATTTTGTATGGTCAGGCAGGTAATAACGGTGGCGGCGTGACAACCATTGCAGGCAATGGTTTCAATATCAGCCTGGATGCCGGCACCACCACTGGGATCATGACCCGCAAGTACAAGGACTACCGGTTTTTTATTTTTTAATGGACTCATGACGGTTATTCTACATGGCTACATATCATGCGAAAATAAAGAAAAACGGAGCTGAAAGAATGAAGCAATACATGTGTGTAATTTGCGGGTTTGTTTATGATGAAAAACAGGGCTGGCCGGAAGACGGAATTCCACCCGGCACGAAGTGGGAAGATTTGCCGCCTAATTGGGTTTGTCCGGAGTGTGGGGCAAGAAAAGAAGATTTCGAAATGATTGAAATCTGAAAAGCCCTTGTATTGTTATCGCCCTGGAACTTTTCACCCGTATTATTAAACAGGCCGTACTACAGCAAGTATGACAATAATGATTAGAAAAACAACCGGAATTTCATTGAACCAGCGATACCAGATGTGTGAGTGTTTATTACGGTCATGCCTGAAATCCGACAGCAGTTTCCCGCAGTAGATGTGATAGATGATCAACGCAAGTACACAGGCCAGTTTTATGTGTAACCAGAATGTGCCCGCATAGGCAGACCAGCCAAAGGCAACGAGGATCCAGAAACCGAATATGAGCGTGAGGATCATGCCTGGTGTCATGATGCCGAAATAGAGTTTGCGCTCCATGATTTTGAAACGGTTACTACCCGTTTCGTCTGCCGCCATGGCGTGATAGACAAATAGTCTCGGCAGGTAAAAGAGTCCTGCGAACCAGGTGACCATAAAGATGATATGCAGCGCCTTGGCCCAGAGCATACGAAATCAGTCACAAGTCAAAAGTGATAAGTAACAAGGAAATAAAGAAATCTGGCAAATTATGTTTCTGTATCATAATCAGTTTCTTTTAACTTATGACTTGTAACTTGTGACTGCTGTAATAGCAAGTCTTCGATTTGTTGTTGCAGCTTGTCCATGTCCATTTCACCGAGCTGTTGTTTGATGATCCTTCCTTCCGGAGATATTAAAAAGGATGTGGGTGTCAGCATCACATTATCAAATGCCTTTGCTATAGAACCATCTACATCCAGCGCAATGGGATAGGACACCTGAACTTGATTAATGACTTCAATGACCTGTTTAGGCGGGTCATAGGACATGGCAACACCGATAATCTCGAGGCCTTTGTCTGACAGTTCATCGTAAAGCGAGATTAAATGCGGCATTTCCTTGATGCAACTTCGGCAGGTGGTCGCCCAGAAAGTTATGAGCACTGGTTTGCCATGCAAATCCTGCAGGTGTATCACACGGCCATCAGTGATTTTCAAACTAACAACCGGTGCTGCGCCGGAACCGCCGGGAATCAGCCATAACCAGCCGGCACCTGTTATCAGTACCAGAATAAAAACTCCGATCAGGATTTCCGTTTTAATCATTTTGTTTCAGATCATTTCCCAGAACAGCAGATTTGTTTGTCGCAGGCGGTTCTGATTTATATTTTCCACGGAAAACATCACGGACATATCCAAAGACACATTTAATTCCCAGCCATAGTCTGGGCAACAGCCAGATCATCAGAATAATGAATATGAGCAGCGCCAGCAGGAATATCCACGGATGATAAAGAGCAGCCCACAGGCCAGTAATAACACCAATATCCTCGATTATCGAGGCAGCCCAGTTGCTGACCGGTTCTGGCGAGGTATTGATCAATATCCGGCTGCCGGTTTTAGTAGCATGGGTACTGGCAGCCAGAGTTCCACCTACGATAAAGGCCACGAGTTCGATTGCAGGGCTGGTATCACCTACCGCACCCATAGCCAGGATTGCACCGGCCGGGATGCGTATAAACGTATGTACTGAATCCCATAAACTATCCACGCCAGGTGTTTTATCAGCAAAGAATTCCACGCAATACATCACTCCTGCAGCCAACATAACCAGTGGATCAGTCAATACCTCCAGGTCTGGCGGCAGTACGATATGGCCGGTCGATCCCAGATATCCCAGCATGAATATTGCGGCATAGAGATTGATACCACTGGCCCAGGCAACACCCATGGTCAGGGCAATAATTTGTACGGTATCCATAACGGTGTCCTTGATTAATAGTTGTGTATTTTATCAGGGCTGGTGAAGGGATGATGATATTTCTGAGTATAGATATGCATCATTTTAGTTGCCGCATGGATAAAAAGTTTCAATAAATATTAATAGAAATCATTGTTAAGCCTTTGATTTCATTAAATATTTATGTGCAGCGCACAAATATTTAATCAGGATAATTTCCTTGACATGCCAGAATGCTGTCAGTAATCTCAGCCCTGAAATGTCAGCCGCTGGCCGATATTTCATCCCAAAATAATAACTATAAAAAGTTTTAACTATAAAGCGGCTTCGGCCGCTTTTTTATTATCTACAGGATGTAGTGTACGTCGCGGTCGCAGGGATGCGAAAGAGCGACGTGTATACCTGCAGGAGCACACGAACGATGTATTATTTACAGGGGCGTAATGGCAGATATTTGCTCCTGCAATATCTGCACTTCCACCCTCCCTGGTGGTCGTACACCTCATGTGCACGACCACATGGATGTAGGAGGTAGAGGAACGCCGGGAGCAGTTGCCGAGGAGCCCGGAGGGACGTGTATTAGAAGTTGCGATTGTTTAAGAAATAAACAGGAGCGACTCTCTCAGGTTGTCTTTTATCTTGTATCATACGCAGTTCACGCTAACTTATTTGAATCCTGATTACCTATGATTAAGGTTGGTATTATCGGCGCGACTGGTTATACCGGTTCGGAATTGTTACGCTTGCTGGTCAGGCATCCGCAGGTACAGGTTCATGTTGTCACCTCCCGCAGTGAGCAGGGGAAACATGTCACGTCCCTGTTCCCAAACCTGCGTGGATATATCGATCATAATTTCAGTGCCCCGGACGCTGCTGTGATCGGGGAATGTAACATTGTGTTCTTTGCTACACCCAATGGTGCGGCCATGCATCAGGTTGCTTCCTTATTACAAAAGGGTATTAAGGTCATAGATTTGTCGGCAGATTTCAGGTTAAAGGATGCAGCACTCTGGGCCAAATGGTATGGACAGCCACATGCAGCCGGTGAATTACTGGAACAGGCAGTTTATGGTTTGCCAGAGTTAAACAGGAAGGCCATTGCTGCTGCCAGTCTGGTTGCAAACCCGGGCTGTTATCCAACCGCCGTGATCCTGTCGCTTATTCCTTTGCTGGAGACAGGAAGTATTGACACACAATCTATCATTGCAGATGCAAAATCCGGGATTAGTGGTGCGGGACGTAAAGCCAGTATCGAGCATCTTTACAGTGAAGCCAGTGAGTCCTTCAAGGCTTATGGCGTGCCCGGCCACCGCCATTTGCCAGAGATATGTCAGGCTTTGAACACACTGGCTGCCGGACCTGTAGGATTAACTTTTGTACCTCATCTTGTGCCGATGGTGCGCGGGATTCATGCAACTGTATATGCAAAATTGCAGGCATCTATTGATCCACAGGAACTTTATAAAGACCGTTACCGGGACGAGCCATTTGTGGATGTCATGCCTGCCGGTTCTCATCCGGAAACACGTTCTGTCAGGGGTTCTAATGTTTGCCGGCTGGCGCTACATATGCCACAACAGGGTAATACATTGGTATTACTATCAGTTATTGATAATCTGGTCAAAGGTGCTGCAGGACAGGCCATACAGAACATGAATCTGATGTGTGGTCTGGATGAAGTAACAGGCCTTGATCTCCCGGCGTTATCTCCTTAAGGCATATATTTTAGCAAGCTGGCAGTTATGCATCCTGGTTTTTATGAATAGCACCTCATGACACATCTTATAATCAAACATCACAGACCTTATCAGATCGTGGTATTAGCGATTGCTATCAGCATGGTAATCTTCACTACGTTCTGGTTTCTGCTGGATGAGAGTCATTGGTCATATATTAAATCACGTGTTGCCATTGGCCAGGAAAGCAAACGCCTGTGGACAGAGAATCGTACACTTGAAGCAGAAAACAAACGCTTGCGTGAACGGGTTATCATGCTGGAACGGACCACGCAAATCGACAGTCAGGCTGCTGCAGAATTTCATGAAGAAATGAAAAATCTTCAGGATGAAATATACACACTGAAAGGCGAATTGGAGTTTTATCAGGCGATTATGACATCAACCGGCTCTACCCAGGGCCTGAGTATCCAGGGAATGCAGATTGACAGTCTTCCGGTTGAAAATAATTATTACTTCAAACTGATATTAACCCATGTGGCAAAAAGTGATAAGGTGGCCGAAGGCACGGTAGAAATTAGCCTGGAAGGGTTACAGGAAGGGGTTGCCAAGGTACTGAAAATCACCGATGTGGTGTTAAACCCGGCGATAGATTTATCTTTTAACTTCAAGAATTTTAAGCGAATTGAGGGTAATATGATGATACCGTCAGGCTTTACCCCACACCGGGTAATTGTCAGATTACAACCAAAGGATACAAAATTGTCTAAAATCAAGCGAGTTTTTGACTGGTCAGAGTTGCTCGGTAAGTAACGGAGGCATAAAAAAATGTGGGGCAAGAAACGTAAGCAAATGACCAACAGGATTGATACCCTGATAGGCCAGCACACTGAAGTGACTGGTGATGTAAAGTTTGCAGGAGGTTTGCACGTGGACGGCACCATCAAGGGAAATGTATATGCAGAAAATGACGGACATTCCGTTTTGTCATTAAGTGAACAGGGTACGATTGAAGGGGAGGTTAATGTTCCTTACGTAAAAGTAAATGGTGTTGTCATAGGCGATGTACATGGCAGCGAGCATGTGGAACTGCAGTCCAAGGCGAGAGTCACTGGAAATGTTTATTATAATCTGATAGAAATGGCCATAGGTGCCGAAGTCAATGGCAAACTGGTGCATTTCCCGGCCGGCGATGATATCCCATTGGCACTAAGTCACGGTGAACCGGTCGAAGTTGATTAAAAGCCGATTTTAACTGTTAAACTAACGTTTATAAGTGAGTAATGAGATGAATACAGCAGAGAATCTGACAGAAGCACCCCTGGTTTTTACCAGTTCTGCCGCAGCCAAGGTCAGAGAATTGATCACCGAGGAAGGCAATGACGCCCTCATGCTGCGGGTGTTTATTACCGGTGGCGGTTGTTCCGGCTTCCAGTATGGTTTCACCTTTGATGAAAATATTACCGATGGTGACACCGTGGTTGAGAATAATGGTGTGAAATTACTGATTGACCCGATGAGTTATCAATATTTGCTCGGTGCAGAGATCAGTTACACGGAAGGACTTGAAGGTGCGCAATTTGTCATACGCAATCCGAATGCTTCAACTACCTGTGGTTGTGGTTCTTCTTTCTCAGTCTGAATAAATCTCCTGGCCGTACTACAGCAGGGCCAACCTGATGGCAGAGGATTACACTATCATCGAAAGCCCTGGCCGTGGTCATGGTGTGATTACCAATCGTCATTATTCCCGGGGCGAGTTCGTGATGAACTTTACCGGGGAGAAATCACATATCAATGATATAGATGATTTCACCCATTATTTGCAGATAACACCGGAGTTGTTCATCAGTCCGAGTGGCAATGCGGATGATTTTGTGAATCACAGTTGTGACCCTAATTGTGCGCTCTATTTTGAAAATGACAGTTTGGTTTTGCGTGCCATTAAAGACATTGTTGCCGGAGAAGAGTTGTCGTTTGATTACGGTACAATCATGTTCAGCGAACCCACTGAATTCAGGTGTGAATGTGGCAGTTCTAAATGCCGTGGCTTGATCGGCAATTATTACACGTTACCTGAAGAACTGCAGAAGCAGTATCAGTCCGCCAATATGATTCCGTTGTTAAGTCGCTATAGCATCGAAGAATTTCATTCTGCAAGGAAACATATCCAGCACTGACTTGAAACTTATTTACTGGGACAGTAAATCGCGCCCAGGATTTGTGGTGATGTTGCCCCGGTGACCGATGGGAAGCTGGCGGCAGTTCCGTCCATGCGGCATTTTGCCAGCCAGGCGAAAGCAACTGCTTCGATACAATCCGCATTGAGCCCATATTTATTCGTCGAGTTTATTTCAATACCGGTTAATTCATTTTGTAGTGATTTAATTAATAACGGATTATGAATCCCGCCGCCACAAACAAGAAGTTCGTTGGTTTTATCGGCATGCTTTTTTATCGCCCTGCTAATTGTTGTCACAGTCAATTTAAGCAAGGTTGCCTGAGTATCTACTGGTGAAATACTTGCCTGTTGACCAGAGAGAATATTGTTTAACCATGCCGTGTTGAAATAATCACGTCCGGTACTTTTAGGTGGTGGGGTATCGAAATATGGATCGTTCAAACAGGCTATTAATAATGCTTCGTTAACTCGCCCGCTTTCGGCCCACAGACCGTTTTTGTCGAAAGGCTGACCGAGATGTTGTTGTGCCCAGTCGTCAAGTAAGGCATTGCCAGGCCCTGTGTCGAAGCCGATAATTTTGTCCCTGTTATTTTTAGGCAAGACGGTGATATTAGCCATTCCGCCAAGGTTAAGAATAACGCGATGTTTAGTATCACTGCTGAATTGATCAACGTGAAATGCAGGGGCCAGAGGTGCGCCCCGTCCACCCGCCGCAATATCCATACGCCTGAAATCAGCAACTGTAGTAATCCCGGTCTTAAACGCGATGATGTTGGCATCACCTATCTGTAATGTACGAGGCGGCTCTGCATAAGGCAGATGCAGGATCGTCTGACCATGACTGCCTATGGCAGTAATATCCTGCGACTTCAGGTTTGCTTTTTTCAGGATCTTTAATACGGAATCAGCAAACAGATGACCAAGGATATTATCCAGCCTGGAAATTTCTTCGATGTTTGAAGTGATTGAGAGTTGCCTTACAGCCTTACGGATATCATCGTCAATCGGGAATTGTTCGTATTCAACGAGGGAAAGTGATTTGTCATCTATTTGAACCAACGCCACATCAATGGCGTCCATGCTGGTTCCAGACATCAGGCCTATATATAGCACCGGGATTGCGAGAGATAATTTCTATTCTGTGAAACTGCCATTATCTGTGTAACCGGTCAACGTAATAAGCGGTTACCTTGAGATGCAGTCTGTATGGCATTACCTGTAATCACATTGTCCAGTTGAGACAATAATAGATTTGTCTTTGCTTTGAAATCAGCCATGACTTCGACCGGGATTCCCAGGGCCTTGGGAAACTTAACCGTGAGAGGATTATGGTGTATATCATTAATACGGAATTCATAATGCAAGTGTGGTCCGGTAGCCAGACCGGTCATGCCGATATAGCCGATGGACTGACCCTGTTTGATTCTTTTCCCGTTTCTGATCCCTTTGGCATATCTGGACATATGCCCGTACAGCGTGCTGTATTTTTCACCGTGTCTGAGAATAACAACCTTACCATACCCGCCCTTATATCCGGCAAAGACGACGATGCCATCACCAGTGGCCTTGATAGGGGTCCCGGTGGGCGCCGCATAATCAACCCCTCTGTGGGCCCTGATGGTATTAAGTACAGGGTGTTTACGTCCTAAAGAAAATCCTGAACTGATGCGGGTAAAATTGACTGGTGTGCGCAAAAAAGCCTTGCGCATACTGTAGCCCTCTTCATTGTAATAATCGGTATAACCATCGTCGTGGGTATAGCGTACTGTGCGGAATGATTTGCCCTGGTTGACGAATTCTGCCGCAAGGATAGCGCCGTCCTGCACCTTGACACCGTCCTTGAATTTTTCTTCATAGATCACATAAAAACGATCGCCTTCACGTATATCCAGAGCGAAATCTATGTCCCAGCCATATAATTCCACAAGTTGCATAGTGAGGTTATCCGAGAGGCCAGCACGTTGTGCGGTAAGGAACAATGAATCTGTAATTACTCCTGTGGTGCTGGTGATATGAGTATCCAGTTCGGATTTGATAGTTTCAGCCGCATATCCCGTATCCAGTTTTGTTATATGCAATGTATCGGTGAGGCTGACATCATACTGCATTGCTTCAAGTTTACCGTCCTCAACCTGGAAGCGTAGCTCGTGATTTGGCATCAACCTCTTCAGTATTGTGACATCCTGGCCCAAGGTCATGATTTCGTGCAACACTGTCGGGCTGATGTGCATACGATTAAAAATTAATGCGAGATTATCACCTGATCGTACTTTCAATGATTCCCAGTTATCAGGGATTACTGCGTTGACCGCGTCCTGATTTGTCAGGATATTTTCTTCATCGATCAGAATCTCATCATCAAAAGATGTGTAATCATCATCGATGGATCCATGAATTTCCATAAATGGTTCGATAGTATCGATCTGATGGTCTAATGTGGTAGTTGGGGTATGTACCAGAGCGGAGTTACTGATGATTGTTGATTCCGAGTTGTCATGAGATCGCATGCCCAGGATCAGGCCGGTGGTAATACAGAGCGCAACCACCATTACCCGATTGATATTCCGATTCCCGAACAAGGAATCGTCATTTATTTCTCGGATTACTGGCCTATAGTCTTTCTTGATGTAGACTTTGTAAGTCACGGTATGTGCTCGGAAATTTACAATACAATAGCCTCTGGATTTGATATCGTCAAATATTCTCTTGACTGCGTTTACAGGGGATCCTGTGATAAGCTGAATCGAATAAGAATTGACTGGGACATGGCATAAAGTCTGCGTGATTAATACAACTGAAGCACTGGCCATCATAAGCCGTGGAAGTGAAGAAATCCTGCTCGAAGCGGAGTTAAAACAACGCTTGCAGAATAACAGGCCCCTACGGGTGAAAGCAGGTTTTGATCCTACTGCACCGGATCTGCATCTTGGGCATACAGTCCTGATTAATAAATTACGCCAGTTTCAGGATTTTGGGCATGAAGTGATATTTCTAATCGGGGATTACACCGGCATGATTGGCGATCCATCGGGTAAAAGTGCTACCCGGCCTGCCCTGACACAGGATGAAGTCAAGGCCAATGCCGAGACGTACAAGGAGCAGATATTCAAAATACTGGACCCCGCCAGGACCCGAATTGAATTTAATTCCTCATGGATGAACAAGATGGATGCGGCCGGGCTGATTAAACTTGCCGCCAAACATACAGTTGCAAGGATGCTGGAACGGGATGATTTCCACAAGCGCTATACCAATAACCAGTCAATAGCGATTCATGAGTTTCTCTATCCACTTATACAAGGCTATGATTCTGTGGCATTAAAAGCAGATGTGGAGCTGGGTGGTACGGATCAGAAATTTAACCTTCTGGTAGGACGGCAACTGCAGGAAACGTACGGACAACCCCCACAGATAGTACTCACTATGCCCCTTCTAGAGGGCCTGGACGGGGTACAGAAAATGTCCAAATCACTCAACAACTATGTAGGCATCAATGAAGCGCCTGAAGAGATGTTCGGTAAATTGATGTCCATATCAGATGACTTGATGTGGCGGTATTTTGAGTTATTAAGTTTCCGCCCGATGAAAGATATCAAGGAATTACAAAAGCAGGCTCGCGCAGGCACCAACCCCAGGGATATTAAAATGCAACTGGCTGATGAGATAGTGGCGCGTTTTCATGGTCACGCCACAGCCCAGCAGGCGCATGAAGAATTTATTAACCGTTTCCGGCACGGGGCCTTACCTGAAAGCATGCCGGAAATTGAATTTACCCTGGTTGATACCGGGATACCTGTAGGGCAAATGCTTAAGCAATCCGGGCTGACAGCCAGTACCTCAGAGGCATTTCGTATGATTGACCAGGGGGCAGTAAAGATCGATGGTGAACGCGTTACTGAAAGAGACACCATGATCAACCGGACTGGCACTTATGTTTTTCAGGTAGGCAAGAGAAAATTTGCCCGGATCAGGGTGATCATCAAATAACGAAGTTGGTTTTAAACATATCCTGGTTGTTGCCGAAAGTGACATATTCACCACCTGTTTTAATTCAGATTACGCAGGCAAAAATATAAATAAAATTCAATAAGTTATATTTAATTCAAATTATTTGAAAGTAATGTTGACCGCAGGTTTTCGAAGTGTATAATTCCGCCCTCTCGGTTGGGAGCCTCCCAGCCTGTTCTTTAAAAATTCCTGATTAAGAAATTTGTGTGGGCGCTTACGTCGATGAAGAGTTTCACCAGAAACTATCGATGGAAGCAAACATAGATTAACGTCAATTTGCGACTATCGAGCCAAGATTTGCTGCCTATAGCAGCTAACATGATTAAACTGAAGAGTTTGATCCTGGCTCAGATTGAACGCTGGCGGCATGCCTAACACATGCAAGTCGAACGGTAACAGGTCTAGCTTGCTAGACGCTGACGAGTGGCGGACGGGTGAGTAATGCATAGGAATCTGCCCAGTAGCGGGGGACAACTCGGGGAAACTCGAGCTAATACCGCATACGCCCTACGGGGGAAAGCGGGGGACCTTCGGGCCTCGCACTATTGGATGAGCCTATGTCTGATTAGCTAGTTGGTAGAGTAACGGCCTACCAAGGCGACGATCAGTAGCTGGTCTGAGAGGACGATCAGCCACACTGGAACTGAGACACGGTCCAGACTCCTACGGGAGGCAGCAGTGGGGAATATTGGACAATGGGGGCAACCCTGATCCAGCAATGCCGCGTGTGTGAAGAAGGCCTGCGGGTTGTAAAGCACTTTCAGTAGGAAAGAAATCCTGAAGGTTAATAATCTTCAGGCTTGACATTACTTACAGAAGAAGCACCGGCTAACTCCGTGCCAGCAGCCGCGGTAATACGGAGGGTGCGAGCGTTAATCGGAATTACTGGGCGTAAAGCGCACGTAGGCGGTTTAGTAAGTCGGATGTGAAATCCCCGGGCTTAACCTGGGAATTGCATTCGATACTGCTAGGCTAGAGTATGGTAGAGGGTAGTGGAATTCCGGGTGTAGCGGTGAAATGCGTAGATATCCGGAGGAACACCAGTGGCGAAGGCGGCTACCTGGACCAATACTGACGCTGAGGTGCGAAAGCGTGGGGAGCAAACAGGATTAGATACCCTGGTAGTCCACGCCCTAAACGATGTCAACTAGCCGTTGGGTTCATAAAAGAACTTAGTGGCGCAGCTAACGCGATAAGTTGACCGCCTGGGGAGTACGGCCGCAAGGTTAAAACTCAAAGGAATTGACGGGGGCCCGCACAAGCGGTGGAGCATGTGGTTTAATTCGATGCAACGCGAAGAACCTTACCTACCCTTGACATCCTCAGAACTTGTTAGAGATAACTTGGTGCCTTCGGGAACTGAGTGACAGGTGCTGCATGGCTGTCGTCAGCTCGTGTCGTGAGATGTTGGGTTAAGTCCCGTAACGAGCGCAACCCTTGTCCCTAGTTGCCAGCGAGTAAAGTCGGGAACTCTAGGGAGACTGCCGGTGACAAACCGGAGGAAGGTGGGGATGACGTCAAGTCATCATGGCCCTTACGGGTAGGGCTACACACGTGCTACAATGGCCGGTACAAAGGGTTGCCAAGCAGTAATGCGGAGCTAATCCTAGAAAGCCGGTCGTAGTCCGGATTGAGGTCTGCAACTCGACCTCATGAAGTCGGAATCGCTAGTAATCGCGAATCAGAACGTCGCGGTGAATACGTTCCCGGGCCTTGTACACACCGCCCGTCACACCATGGGAGTTGGTTGCACCAGAAGCAGGTTGCTTAACCGTAAGGAGGGCGCCTACCACGGTGTGGTCAATGACTGGGGTGAAGTCGTAACAAGGTAGCCGTAGGGGAACCTGCGGCTGGATCACCTCCTTTCTTTAGCGTGATTCCTTCTGAGATGTTTAAGCGCTCACAACAAATTTCTTAATCAGATTTACGAACGCGTGAAAGGTCCAACTGAGGTTTTTGGACCGGAAACAGAGATAACGCCACAACTGGCAGTTAGATTTGGGTCTGTAGCTCAGTTGGTTAGAGCGCACCCCTGATAAGGGTGAGGTCGGAAGTTCGAATCTTCCCAGACCCACCAAACGAGTCACAAGTGATAAGCCATTTGTCACAAGCAACAGAAGCATGAATCACTTGGATTTTGTGGCTAAGCACAGCATCAGGGGCCATAGCTCAGCTGGGAGAGCACCTGCTTTGCAAGCAGGGGGTCGTCGGTTCGATCCCGACTGGCTCCACCAATACACGCAGTGACTGGTGAATGGTGATTGGTATTAAAAACCAATCACTAATCACGAATCACCAATCACCGGCACTTCGAAGAAGTGCCATGTTCTTTAACAATCAGGAAAGCTGTAAAGATAATGCCGCAAGACAAAGCTCTCATTTTGTCTTGCAAGTGATCGTGTTCTTGGTTTTTTGAACATGATCCGGGTATATCGCATTGCATTGTCAGTAACCAATGATCTCGATTAAAGCTGAACGCACAAAAGGAGTTCAGCGAGTACTTCGTGACGAAGGTATTTTTTTTGAGAACGAACCGCATGACGAGCGAGGCGCAGAGTGTACACATCAGTACATGAGCACCGAACGAGGAAAGGCGGAGAAGTAATCGGACAAAAGACCGAGTCAAGCAGACTGTTTGAGGTTATATGGTCAAGTGATTAAGCGCATACGGTGAATGCCTAGGCGACAAGAGGCGATGAAGGACGTGGTAGCCTGCGAAAAGCTCCGGAGAGTCGGCAAACTGACTTTGACCCGGAGATGTCCGAATGGGGAAACCCACCGCGCAAGCGGTATCCTCAGCTGAATACATAGGCTGTGGAAGCTAACCCAGGGAACTGAAACATCTAAGTACCTGGAGGAAAAGAAATCAACCGAGATTCCCTTAGTAGCGGCGAGCGAACGGGGACCAGCCCTAAAGTGCTGGTGTGGCTAGTGGAACGCTCTGGAAAGTGCGGCCATAGCGGGTGACAGCCCCGTACACGAAAGCCTATCCAGTATTATTCGAGTAAGCCGGGACACGAGACATCCTGACTGAACATGGGGGGACCATCCTCCAAGGCTAAATACTCCTTGTCGACCGATAGTGAACCAGTACCGTGAGGGAAAGGCGAAAAGAACCCCGGAGAGGGGAGTGAAATAGAACCTGAAACCGTATGCGTACAAGCTGTAGGAGCATGCTTCGGCATGTGACTGCGTACCTTTTGTATAATGGGTCAGCGACTTACTTCTCAGTGGCAAGCTTAACCAATAGGGTAGGCGTAGGGAAACCGAGTCTGAATAGGGCGTCATAGTCGCTGGGAGTAGACCCGAAACCGGTGCGATCTATCCATGGCCAGGGTGAAGGTGGGGTAATACCTACTGGAGGCCCGAACCGGGGAACGTTGAAAAGTTCTCGGATGAGCTGTGGATAGGAGTGAAAGGCTAATCAAGCCCGGAGATAGCTGGTTCTCCTCGAAAGCTATTTAGGTAGCGCCTCGTGTATCACTTCTGGGGGTAGAGCACTGTTATGGCTAGGGGGTCATCCCGACTTACCAAACCATTGCAAACTCCGAATACCAGAAAGTGCAAGCACGGGAGACACACGGCGGGTGATAAAATCCGTCGTGAAAAGGGAAACAACCCAGACCGTCAGCTAAGGTCCCAAAATCACAGCTCAGTGGAAAACGATGTGGGAAGGCCCAGACAGCCAGGAGGTTGGCTTAGAAGCAGCCATCCTTTAAAGAAAGCGTAACAGCTCACTGGTCGAGTCGGCCTGCGCGGAAGATATAACGGGGCTCAAGCTGTGTACCGAAGCTACGGGATTATGTGTCCTCGGACATATGATCGGTAGAGGAGCGTTCTGTAAGCCGTTGAAGGTGGATCGTAAGGTCTGCTGGAGGTATCAGAAGTGCGAATGCTGACATGAGTAGCGATAATGCGGGTGAAAAACCCGCACGCCGAAAACCCAAGGTTTCCTGCGCGACGCTAATCGGCGCAGGGTGAGTCGGTACCTAAGGCGAGGCCGAAAGGCGTAGTCGATGGATAACAGGTTAATATTCCTGTACCTCGTATGATTGCGATGGGGCGACGGAGAAGGCTAGTTCAGCCGGGTGTTGGTTGTCCCGGTTTAAGCGTGTAGGGAGTATCCTTTGGAAAATCCGGGGATATAATCCTGAGACGTGATGACGAGTCCCTCTTTGAGGGACGAAGTGATTGATGCCATGCTTCCTGGAAAAACCTCTAAGCTTCAGATTGTACGAGACCGTACCCCAAACCAACACAGGTGGGTGAGGAGAGAATCCTAAGGCGCTTGAGAGAACTCGGGTGAAGGAACTCGGCAAAATAACACCGTAACTTCGGGAGAAGGTGTGCCCCCATTACGTAAAAGCCCTGCGGCTGGAGCGGAAGGGGGTTGCAGTGACCAGGTGGCTGCGACTGTTTACTAAAAACACAGCACTCTGCAAACACGTAAGTGGACGTATAGGGTGTGACGCCTGCCCGGTGCCGGAAGGTTAATTGATGGGGTTAGTCCTCGGACGAAGCTCTTGATCGAAGCCCCGGTAAACGGCGGCCGTAACTATAACGGTCCTAAGGTAGCGAAATTCCTTGTCGGGTAAGTTCCGACCTGCACGAATGGCGTAACGATGGCCACACTGTCTCCACCCGAGACTCAGCGAAATTGAACTCGCTGTGACGATGCAGTGTACCCGCGGCTAGACGGAAAGACCCCATGAACCTTTACTATAGCTTTACACTGGACTTTGAATATATCTGTGTAGGATAGCTGGGAGGCTTTGAAGCGGCGACGCCAGTCGTCGTGGAGCCACACTTGAAATACCAGCCTGGTCTGTTTGAGGTTCTAACCCAGGTCCGTAATCCGGATCGGGGACAGTGTATGGTGGGTAGTTTGACTGGGGCGGTCTCCTCCCAAAGAGTAACGGAGGAGCGCGAAGGTACCCTCAGCACGGTCGGAAATCGTGCATTGAGCGCAAAGGTATAAGGGTGCTTGACTGCGAGACTGACACGTCGAGCAGGAACGAAAGTTGGTCTTAGTGATCCGGTGGTTCTGTATGGAAGGGCCATCGCTCAACGGATAAAAGGTACTCTGGGGATAACAGGCTGATACCACCCAAGAGTTCATATCGACGGTGGTGTTTGGCACCTCGATGTCGGCTCATCTCATCCTGGGGCTGAAGCAGGTCCCAAGGGTATGGCTGTTCGCCATTTAAAGAGGTACGCGAGCTGGGTTTAGAACGTCGTGAGACAGTTCGGTCCCTATCTGCCGTGGGCGTTGGAGATTTGAGAGGAGCTGCTCCTAGTACGAGAGGACCGGAGTGGACGTACCTCTGGTGTTCCGGTTGTCATGCCAATGGCACTGCCGGGTAGCTATGTACGGACGGGATAACCGCTGAAAGCATCTAAGCGGGAAGCTCACCTCAAGATGAGATCTCCCTGGGAATTCGATTCCCCTGAAGGGCCGTCGAAGACTACGACGTTGATAGGCTGGGTGTGGAAGCGCAGTAATGTGTGAAGCTAACCAGTACTAATTGCCCGTGAGGCTTGACCATATAACACTCAAAGAGTTTGATGATGGTCACTGACAGTGTGTGATATACCATTATTTTTTACAGTTTTCCGAATTCGGAATCAAAGGGGTCAGACTCGAGTTGATTTGCTGACCCCGGGGTCGAACCAGAAGAATTGATCATGAATCAATCGAATCTGACCCCTGTTGATTCCAGCCAGTTTGCCTGGCAGCCATAGCGAGTGTGAACCACCCGATCCCATCTCGAACTCGGAAGTGAAACCGCTTAGCGCCGATGATAGTATAGGGCTGTCCCTATGCAAAAGTAGGACACTGCCAGGCTTTTATTTCAAACCCCTGATGAATGATCGTCGGGGGTTTTTCTTTTAGTTGAAATAATTTTTTATAATAGAAACCATTGATATTTTATTGATAAACCCATTCTTTTAGTTTTTCGTTACTCATTGGTCGTGCAATGTAATATCCTTGGGCATATTCACAATCCAAATCAGAAAGCATTTTTAGTGTTTCCAGATTTTCTACTCCCTCAGCAGTTACAAACAAATCAAAACTATGAGCAAGTCCTATCATAGCTTGAGTGATAATTGCATCCTCTTTGTCTGTAACCAGGTTAAATATAAATGATTTATCAATTTTAAGTTCTTTTACAGGCAGCTTTTTTAAGTATGAAAATGATGAATAACCAGTGCCAAAATCATCAATTGAAATAGATATGCCGATATTTGTTAATTGTTTAAGAATAGTGAGGCTTAATTCTGGATTCAGCATTATGGCACTTTCGGTGACTTCGAATATTAGTTTATCAGGTCTGGTATCCCATACATTTATTGCGCGCCTTATCATTTCGACAATATCGCTATTTAGCAGATTTACGGCAGATAAATTTATTGATAATGAGAAATTATTATTGTCACCACATTCTCTGGATTCGCATAAGGCCATGTTGATTATTTTCAGCGTTAGAGCATCAATCAAGTCGGCATTTTCTGCAATTGATATAAAATAATCTGGAGGTATCAATCCATACGTGGGGCTTTCCCAGCGGGCGAGGCATTCAACACCGGTAATTTTATTGGTTTTTATATGCAACTTTGGTTGATAATTTAAATAAATTGTATTTTCATCGATAGCAGATTTAAGCTCAGTCTCAAGTATAATATTTGATTTTGTTTCACTTTGTTGATCAGTAGGCCAAATTGAATACGGACATTTATCTTTTATTGCCTTATCCAGAGCAAAAAAAGCTTTTTTGAGAAGTTCTTCGGCTGAATTTGCGTGATCAGGATACATAGCAATGCCCATACGTAATTTTGCAGTTATATAATCCTGATCTACTGAAAGAGGTTGTTTGAATAATTTGTAAAGTTTATTTGCCGCAAGAATGATATGGCCTTCATTTATTATTTTTGAATAATAAATCAAAAACTCATTTTCACTTATTTTATAAATAATATCTCCCGGGAGAAGGCCCTGGCGAATACGAGACAAACAATTGATCAAGAAAGAGTCACCTTTGGTAAATCCAAAAGTGGAGTTTATTTCCTTCAGTGCGAGTATTTTAAGAATAATAATGCCTGTTGGAACATTTTTTTCATTATTATTTTCAATAATTTTTCCCAGGGTATAAATAGCAACATTTCTTACCATTGAACTGTGCTCTACCTCTTCCTCAGGGTTGGCGAGAAATCCTTTAATTAAATCATCAGCCATATTTTTGTCCTGAAAATAAACATCCTCACACTGTGTCATAGATAGAATTCAGCAGGGTTTATACCATAAGCTCCTGGTTCAAGTGTCTTTATAATTTCAAGTTGCTTCTCATTTTTCCCATGACCTGCTGTAAGTAAATTAATAATTGGAAAATAATTGTTAAATTCCTTTTTCCTGTTTAATATAAGCATTATTCTTGGTTTTAAACGGCTTATCATATTTTGTTGTAATACTACAGCAACTTCCCCGGTGTTTAATTCTACCAGCGCCCCTGTTGGATAAATGCCGAGACATTGAATAAACATCTCAACCAGATCAGCCTGAAAATCAATATCACGCAGGCTATATAGTTCTTTTATAGCATGCTCGTGGGAACATTGCTTATGATATATCCGTAGGCTGGTTAAAGCATCATAAGTGTCGACTATACCTGCTATTCTTGCGAAGAGAGGTATTTCACTTCCTTTTTTCCCTGCCGGATAACCAGTTCCATTAAAACGTTCATGATGATTTAGAGCAACATCTATGACAGACTGTTGTATACCATGGGTATTTTTCAGTATTTCAATGCTGTCATTAACGTGGTTTTTAATAAGTGATATTTCTTCATCAGTGAGTGGGCCTGTCTTTACCAAAAGCTCATTGGGATATTTAATTTTACCAATATCAAAAAACATGCATCCAAGTGCAAGTTCCTGCAATTGTTCTTTTCGAAGGCCCATTTGTTTGCCCATAATAATTCCGAAAATGGAAGAACTCAGACAATGTGTATAGGTATAATTATCTTTTGTTTTAAGTTTGGTCAAAAGTAAATAAGCATCGTTATTTCTTAATCCACCATCTACCAACAGATGCAAATCTTTTTGAATGGTTTCTATATTGAGTTTTCCACCGGATTTTAATTTATCTATTATGTTATTAAATTCTTCAGTCAGACGGTTATAGGTTGCCTTGGCTTTTGGTAGCTCTTCTTCAACTTTAATACTGATACCACTTTCAATATTTTCTGTTAAATAAGCTTCTGCAGGAGCCCCCCGTTCTACGTCAATAAACACATAGGTACAATATTCTTTTAATTTGTCTATATCACCTTGGGTTTTAATCAAAAAGCCCTGAAAAAGAAAGTCAGTATCGACCCATGGTCGATCGAGATTTGATATGTACATCCCTGGCTTGAGATAATCTACACTGACTTTTTTTTCTATCATTATTGATGTATATATTAATTAGAATGCATGTGTAACCTGTGAATATGGGTAAAAACATTGATATTCATGAAATTATAGGGAATTAATTGTAAATTAATCAGATTATTAATACGTTAACGCAAATATATTATTAATATCATATATTTATATGTTATTTGTCAACATAATTTATGGATATTTTTATATATAGAGAATAGGTTTTACAGTTGGTAGTATGGCAATAATCATTGGGTATGATAGAAATGCGTGTTTATTAAAACGCGTTTTTAAGATTGCGGATTTTGGTAAATACATCAAGATCACTGGATTTTTCCATATTAATGGTTCTGCGAATATCACGGCTATGAAGACGTAGAAAAGGATTGGTTTTTTTCTCCAGTACAAGTGTAGTAGGAATCGTTGGTTCCCCGGCAGCACGTATTTTTTCAACTTCCCTTGCCCGTATATACAGATCACGGTTATGAGGTTCTACAGTCAACGCGAAGCGCGCATTGGCTTGGGTGTATTCATGCGCACAATACAGTCTGGTTTCATCCGGCCATTTTATAATTTTATTTAAAGAATGCCACATCTGTTCCGATGTACCTTCAAACAAACGCCCACAGCCCATTGCAAATAAAGTGTCGCCCACAAAGGCAATATGTTCACTTTCAAAATGATAAACAATATGGCCTGAAGTATGACCCGGAGTGTCATATACTCTGGCATTAAAGCGACCGAACTGGAAAATATCCCCCTCGTGCAGCTCAATATCAATCCCTGGTATCATTGACGCTTCCGCAAGTGGTCCGGCAATCAGGCAACCGGTGTTTCGCTTCAACTCCAGATTGCCACCCGCATGATCCCAGTGATGGTGTGTATTCAGGATATGGGTCAATTTCCAGTTTTTTATGGCCAGTGCTTTTTCTATAGCATTAACATCCGGGGTATCTACTGTGGCTGTCAGGTCCTTTTCAGTGTCGTGCAACAGAAAGCCATAATTATCCGTAAGACACGGAAACATATAGGTTTCAAGAGAATTCGCATGAATGGTCATGTTATATTTATCGATATTTATGAGGCCACACGGGCATATATGTACAATATAATTTTAACTATAGAACAAGGTTTCATGATGATCCCGAGTATTAATTTGTATGCGTATTATATTCGTCATTAATGATTTAATCCCACCGGGAAATATAGCAAATTATCTGTTAATCTTGACGGGTAATGGCCCGCAATAAATCAAAAAAATATTCATGGTCAACGCTTGGAGATGAAGCCTTGCTGAACCTCAGGTTCTGTGATTTGAGGTTGAAGATCATAAAGGGTACACCACTTGAGGAACGAATATCCCAGCTTTATGAGGAATTACATAGGCGCCATCTGAAGTTTCGTCCCCATTGCTGGCTATCGGAAGAGTGGTTCTCTCCTGACGGGGTCCCGGGTATTGCGATTCCGTTCTATCTGGCACATCCACGTCTCGCTAAACTGGAATTCAAGCAGATGTTTGATGTAGAAGGAGGCAATGCCCGCTGGTGTATGCAATTGTTACGGCATGAAGCAGGCCATGCTATTGATACTGCCTACAGATTGCATCGGAGAAAACGCTGGCGAAAGGTATTTGGTTCGTACACCAAACCCTATCCTTCCTATTACACACCCAATCCAAAAAGCAAAAATTATGTTTTTCATCTGGATTGGTGGTATGCACAGAGTCATCCGGCTGAAGATTTTGCTGAGACCTTTGCAGTATGGCTGCAGCCAGGGTCCAACTGGCACAAGGCATACCCGGGTTGGTCAGTAATAAAAAAACTTGAGTATATGGATGAGCTTATGAGCTCAATCAGAAATCTGTCTCCAGCGGTCAGGCTGCGCGAGAAAGTAGAACCACTATCGGCAAATAAAAAAACATTGCGCGAATATTATGAAGAAAAACGTGCCTTTTACGGGATCAATATCCCCGAGGTATATGACGGTGAGTTAATGAGACTGTTCCCTGGTAAGCCGTTAAACTCTGCTAAAAGGCAATCTGCCGCAGCCTTTCTCCGTCAAATAAGGCCGGAAATTTCACAGCTATGTGCTCGAAGTGTTGGTGAATCGCCCTACGTTATTGCGCAGATCCTGCAGGATATGACAATTCGCTGTCGGGAAATGAAACTCTATGTGACCCGGGCTGAAGAAGAAGTAAAGATAGAAGTTGCTATATTCGTCTCTCTGCAGACACTGGATTATATACATAAATATCGCCACACATTGCCAGTATGAAGAAGCTTCGCGTAGTTGTTCTTATGCATGAAGATCTGGTTCCTCCTGAATCGATGGATGGTTATTCAGATAAAGAAATTACAGAATGGAAAACAGAATTTGATGTAGTAACCGCGCTGCAAGATATTGGCCATGATGTAAAATCATTAGGCGTTCACGATGATCTGGGTGTGATCAGGGAAAATATTACCGAATGGAAACCCCACATTACCTTTAATCTACTGGAAGAGTTTCATGGTTTATCGTTATATGATTACCATGTTGCAAGCTATCTGGAACTGATGAAACAGAGCTATACTGGCTGTAATCCGAGAGGACTGATGTTGGCTCATGACAAGGCGTTGAGCAAAAAACTACTCTATTTCCATCGTATCAATGTACCCAGGTTTCTGGTCATTCCAATCGGTAAAGTACCGGCGGTGCCAGTACGGCTTAAATTCCCGTTGTTTGTAAAATCATTGTGTGAAGATGGTTCTTACGGGATTGCCCAGGCCTCTGTTGTTTATAATGAAGAAAAATTCAGGGAACGTGTGTCCTATCTACATGAGCAGCTTGCGACCCCGGTAATTGTTGAGGAATACATTGAAGGACGTGAACTGTATATTTCAGTCACCGGTAATAAGCGTTTGCAAACTTTTCCTGTCATAGAATTAAAATTCGGCAAGAAGCGGGATGATACCCTTATGATTGCAACATCCAAGGTGAAATGGGATCCGGATTACCAAAAGAGGCATAAGATTGATACGAAAGTTGCCGAAGATTTGACAGCAGATCTCCGGCAAAAAATTGCTAAATTATCCAAGCGTATTTATCGAATACTCGGCCTCACGGGTTATGCGCGAATCGATTTACGCCTGAAGGATAATGATGAAATCTATGTGCTGGAGGCGAACCCCAATCCCGATATTGGTTATGGCAGTGAGATATCCTGTGCAACTGAGGCAGTCGGGATTGAATATGAAGAGTTATTACAACGTATAATCAACTATGGATTGCGTTATGATCCTGAATCGAGGCTGGCCTGAGATGCGGTTATCCTGGTTTGCTTGTGGTATAATTATTGAATGGTACTTAAAAGTAATTTTTGATAGTGTATAGACTTTATTTTTATTTATTAATCAAACAATGTCTGAACAAATATAAACTTTATGCCTGCATACGATTATTTTTGTGAGGCCAATGGACAAACAGTCGAAGTTGTCCATACGGTCAATGCTTCATTAAAAACCTGGGGTGAAGTTTGTTATGTTGCCCGGATTCCACTGGGGGACACTGACCCGTTAGCGCCCGTGAGAAAGGTAATTTCCGTTCCGGCCATCGCAATCACTACCTCTGATTCAAAACTCAAGGAGGTCGGATTTACCAAGCTGGTCAAGCGGGATAAAGGTGTTTATGAAAACGTGACCGCGCTCGATCATGAAAAGCGATATATGAAAGCAGGTGATCCCTCTTCCGTGCCTGACCTCAAAAGCAAGATTGGAGATTAGTGCCAGAGTATGGCGGGTACTAATCCCATTCCAGTTCTACGAATGCCCTTGACACATTAGTCCTGTGTTGTTGTTCGAATAACAGCCATTTATCCTTCTCACTCTGGCCAACAGTCTCAATGGCTTCTTCCATGAACTGGCCATTGGCAATCGCCTGCTTTGTTTCATCGAATAGATCAGTCAGATATTCCTGCTGGGCTGCCATAGCGTCTTGCCAGTTACTTGCCGGGGCGCCATGGCCGGGAATAATAGTGGAGACTTCGAGTGTTTTAAATATTTCCATAACAGCCAGCCAGCCTTTCAGGCTGCCGTCAATTACCGGAATACGTTCACGAAACAGCAGGTCTCCGGTCCACAGGGTGCCAGTCGATTCATCCAGTATGGTCAGATCGGTATAGGTATGTGATTTTTGATAAGCAGTTAATAACAGTGTCCTGTTACCTAGATCAATTGATAATGTATCGGAAACGGTTTTAGTGGGTCCGATGATTGAATCCTCTGACGGTGATGCACCCAGATCATCTCTGAATTCTTCAAGAAAGAATCCCATGTTTAGCTCTATGGCATCTGTTAGTTTTACGTGACCAACAAATTCAGGCTGATCCTCAACAAATACCAGGTTGCCAAGTACATGATCAAAATGGATGTGGGTATTGATCACGTAACATACCGGTTTGCCGGTGAACATCCGGATGGCGTCAAGCAGTTGTTGTCCGGTCGATATTGATCCGCCAGTATCAATCACGGCAACACAGCGATTACCAGCAATGAAACCTATATTAGCAATATCATCATGACCTGGCTCGCCAAAACCGGCATGTATGCCTCGATGCAGGTAATTACCCGGTGCAATTTCAACCAGGTTAAATGCTGATTCACTTCCTGCATCCGCAGACAACAGAAAACCGTAAATGCAGATTGAATAAAATATGCTGGGGAAAATCTTGCCGGTTTTCTTCATTAATTGTAACGGTGAAATTATATTGTTATTCAATCAGGCATCTTCTGAATAATATATTAATCAAGACACATGGATTTTGCATACGTTCAAGTTTCCTTGACCACAGAAATTACCCTGTTCATTATGGATTTGAATCGTTCCGTATCTGCAAATGTTCTGGCAGACAACATGGCGCCCTCCAAACTGGCGAATATAAACCGGGCAATGTTTTCCGGTTGATTACTGATAACTATTTCACCAGACTGTTGGCCAGCGCGGAGAGTCACCGTCAACCATGCTTCGCATTCAGTGAAGAACGATCGCACTTCTTCCTGTATTTCTTCGGGCATGGTTGTGATGTCACTGGCGAACATTCCGCATAAGCACATCCTGTTGTCTGATTCCAGGGTATTGAGGAAGAGCTGTGTAAAGCTTTTAAGCTTATCCATTGTGGAATTAGACATTGTATCTATCTGATTTAATTCATTGATGAAATTTTGACGGTAGTGCTGTATTAATGACTTGCCCAGATCCGATTTGGCAGGAAAGTAATAATGAATGCTGGCGCTCTTGATACCGAGTTTCCGGGCAATGTCATGAAAACTGAAGGCGTTATACCCTCGGGATTGTACCAACTCCTGGGCAACGGCCATGATCCTTTGCATAGAATCGGTGCTCATCCTCATATTTTTAGTTTGGCCCAATAATAATCTATCTATTAGTAGATAGATTATAGGAAATATCCCTGTGCTTTACAAAAAAACGTATATCACTTTGAAATTAAAGTAATAAATATCATGATTGGACCATGCTTTAAGTACCTTGATTGATGGAGATTGATGGGCTAGTTTATTTATTGAAGGGCCCAATGAATAAACACTCAAGATTAAAATCACATCAAGGCACAACCTCTGCGAGGACTCGCTACGTCCCGATAAGAGGGTATCTCTTATATCTTTCTACAACAGCACATTTATGTATTCCTTAACACAAGGGGGATCTATGTTTGAACATGATCAGCATATTGTTAACTCTTTATTGTCGGAAAATAATGACTTCAAGCGTCTCTATGATAAACATGACATGTTGAAGCAACGTGTTAATGAAGTGAATGCGGGGGTGGTCCCCATGGATGATTTTTCGCTTGAAAAAATCAAGAAAGAAAAACTGATGCTCAAAGACCGAATGGCTCATATGATAGAGGATTACCGGCAAACACATACGTGAACTGTGGTATCTGAAACAACAACCCCGCACAGTCGAGAATTGTGCGGGGTTTTTATTGACAGGTTGTAACAGGAAAATTTCTAGAACACCAACCGGATTCCAATCAGGAACAACATGGAGGCCAGTGCCGGACGAATCACTTGTTCGGGCAGGCGAGTGGCGCAATGACTGCCCAGATAAATGCCGGGTAATGAGCCTGCCAGTAACATGGCGAGTATGGTGAAATCAATTGTACCGATATGCATGTGGCCCAGGCCAGCGACAGCAGTGAGTGGTACTGCGTGTGCGATATCGGTGCCGATAATCTTGATCGATGGCAAACGTGGATAGAGAAAAAACAGGATAGCCGCCCCCAAAGCGCCGGCGCCTACCGAGGACAGTGTGACCAATACGCCCAGTACAACTCCGGCAATGATTGTCATTGGCGTCTGTAATTGTCTGTGTAATGCACGGATGGCATCGAAACGTTCATTTTGCCCCAGTCTCTGTAACTGATCCTTGAACAGCAGTACGACAGAAGTCAGGATTAATGCAACGCTGAGTGAAGAGGTAATCAGTTTGTCGTAATTGATTCCGGCCTGTTCCAGATATTTGAGCACAAATACTGCGAGTAAGGCGGATGGTATACTACCTAGTGACAGCAGCCTGACTATATGCCACTCAATTGTGCCCTTTTTATTATGTACGAGTATTCCGCCGCTCTTGGTTATTGCGGCGTAGAGCAGGTCTGTGCCCACAGCAACAGCCGGTTTGATGGCAAAGAACAATACCAGAATAGGTGTCATCAGCGAGCCGCCCCCTACACCGGTCATGCCGACGATGAAGCCGACAATAAAACCTGCGATGGTATAGCCAAATTCCATATCTTGATTCCAGTTAATTTTGAAGCATGAAGGGACAAAAAACGGCTTGTAATATAGCGGGCCTTTTCTATACTGAAAAGTAATTATTTTGACTATTTTTATATGATTTTAGAATAAATGGTAGCCAGAACATGAAACTACAGCAATTACGCTATATCTGGGAGGTCGCCAGTCATAATCTGAATGTGTCAACAACGGCCGAAAGCCTGTATACCTCGCAACCTGGTATCAGCAAGCAGATCCGTATGTTGGAAGATGAACTGGGTGTGCAAATATTCCACCGCAGTGGCAAACATTTGACTGAGATTACCCCGGCCGGCAAGCACATTATCAACATCACTGGCGATATCCTGGATAAGGTCGCGAATATCAGACAAATTGCCCAGGAACATAAAAATAAGGACAAGGGCGAACTTTCTATCGCAACGACGCATACACAGGCGCGTTATGTTCTTCCCGCTATCATTAAACAGTTTATCGGGCGTTATCCTGACGTTTCTCTGCACATGCATCAGGGTACACCGGTACAGATATCGGAACTGGCTTCCAAGGGGCAAGTAGATTTTGCAATAGCCACCGAAGCACTGGAATTGTTTGATAACCTGATCATGATGCCATGTTACCGCTGGAACCGCAGTGTTATTGTGCGTCATGATCATCCACTGGCCACACAAAAAAAACTGACCCTGAAGGCGCTTTCTGAATATCCAATCGTTACTTATGTGTTCGGTTTTACCGGCCGTTCACAACTGGATCAGGCATTCGATTCTGCGGGCTTGAAACCCAAGGTTGTGTTTACAGCCACAGATGCTGATGTGATCAAGACCTATGTCAAATTAGGACTTGGGGTAGGGATCGTCGCGAGCATGGCCCATGACCCGAACATCGATAGCAGTCTGGTGGCGCTGGATGCAAGCCATTTATTTGAACCCAGTACTACCAAGATAGGGTTCAGGCGTGGGACCTACCTGCGCAGCTATATGTATGATTTTATTAGTTTATTTGCGCCACATCTAACCCGGGGAATAGTCGATGAAGCCGTTAAGGCTGTCAACAGCGAAGTACTGGATCAACTGTTCAAGGACGTGGAATTACCGGAACATTAAGAAAGTAATAAGTTAAAAGTTACAAGTCATAAGATTAGTTGAGTTAAATTTGTATGACAATCCTTTGACTATAAGTTCTTGTAACTTATAACTTGTGACTTGTAGCTGACTTAGATGTAATCCAGGTCCGGATTGTCATCCATGATGTCTTTGGCAGCGTCTTGTTCAGAGGGCTCAACCTCAAGGACTTCTTTTAGGAACTTCATATAGATGGTGAAAATGCGCGGCGTCTTACCGTTTTCCTCAACTATAAAAAATGGGGCGCGATCAACATTATGTTGTGCAGCAAGACGCATACCCTCGGTCTCCGGATCACGTTCATCTGCAATAATGATCCGGTTTATTTTGCCAATGAGACCGGCAACTTCCAGCCTTTTTTCAATCTCGGCGCATTTACGGCAAGGTGAACCATCTGCCTTGATCTTTTTGATCATGGAGATGTACATACTGAAAGATCAACCTGTTTTCTTGTTCAGATTACCAGCATGCAGACCACACTCTTTCATGGTGGCTTCTTCCCACCACCAGCGGCCCTCGCGTTCGTGCTGACCGGGCAGCACGGGTTTGGTGCATGGCTCGCAACCAATACTGATATAACCCCGGGTGTGCAGTTCGTTATAGGGGACATCATTCGCCCGTATGTACTGCCAGACTTGTGCCGAGGTCCAGAAGGACAGGGGATTGAATTTAATCAATGTATGAGTATTGGTGGAAAAAGCGCCGTCTTTTTCTACTACAGGCACGTCAGCCCGGGTTCCAGGGCTTTGATCTTTGCGCTGGCCGGTGATCCAGGCATCCAGTGTATTCAGCTTGTTACGCAGCGGCATCACTTTTCTGATCCCGCAACACTCCTTATGGCCATCGGTATAAAAACTGAACAGGCCCTTTTCCATTACAAATTTTTCCAGCGCCATATTGTCAGGAGAGAGTAACTCAATATTGATCTTATAATGATTTCTGACCTGTTCAATAAAACGATAGGTTTCCGAGTGGAGCCTGCCTGTATCCAGTGAAAATACATTAACCTTCGGATTGATCTTCGCAGCCATATCGACCAGGATGACATCCTCTGCGCCGCTGAAGGATATAGCAATGTTATCAAAGCTATCGAGTGCCAGTTTTATGATCTCTGCTGGTTCTTTGTGCATATATTCCGGGGCCAGCCGCGCCGTATTAAAATCTTTAACAGTCATTTTTATATTCGCCATTAAATTAGGTATGAGAAAAGGAGGGGATTCTAACAGAATCACATATTCCAATAAACACTAACTGGTTATACTGATATCACGAATTGAAATATATACACCTTTTACGGCGGAGTTAATCGCAACTTGCTGTTATTAGGCTTGTTTTCTGTTTGCGACGATCTTTTTTTAACCTGTTCAGGTGGTATGTTGAGCCAGCAAGGATGGATGCAAAAAAGTCCCGTGCGAAGACATATCTGTCAATTGAATTTTGTTGTCTCCAATATTTTCGATAAGTAGATGCAGCCTTGAGATATCACGCAGTGACGAGTCGATTTTCACTGTGCTGGCAGCGTCCCGTCCAATGACATTTCTGCCCTTGATTAATGGGTGATGGTTACCCGACTGATCAATAAACTCAATACCATTTTTATTGGAAAGTATGCACCTGTGTTTTGACAGCCTGATTTCTATATTCTTGCCTGCCGGGAGTTGTAGAGAAATCACCTCGCCCTTGGGCATACGTTCAAACTCACCATTCTTGTCATCCTTGACGGGTTCAAACAACGTATTTTCGAGTATATAGGTACCACTCAATTTATCTGCATGTTCCTCGCCGTCTTCGGCGGCCCGGGTAGCGCCGTTGGCATGGGACTGTTTTTCAGAATACAGATATTTGATGATCTCCTGCCGGGAAGCCAGGTATTGCATATATTTGACCAGGGCTATGCGCCGGAACGGATTAAGATCATCTCCCCCCTCATTCAGGGCTGCGATAATACCTCTCCAGCCATGGTCTTGTGAAAATATGCTTGGATCCATCTCCCGCAAGGCCTGATTGATGCTGTTCGGGTTTTCAATGGAACGTGAGAGTATGTTGACGAAACGTTTTTCAATGTCCTTTATGGTGACAGCTTCATTCTTGAGTTTTTTGGTTGACAGCTTTACCATCTCAGATATTTTCTTGGACGGCACGGAGGTCCTGCCATTCAGACAAAATTCAAAATCAGGGATGGAGCAAAACCGGAGCGTCTTATCTCCAACGTTAAGTTCAACAGGTTTTGAGAAAAATTTATTCAACATGGTGTTTTCTGCTTGATCCTTAAGTAAGTATCAGACTATATGTGATTGATATATCAATACAAAGTCCAGTAATAAAAGGTTGATAGAGTTCTCAATTAAGTAAATATCCGGTTGTCACTTTTTTACATATTAATTTCAGATTAAAGCATATTTTCATGGCTAATAATAGCTTGTCCATAGTACAGCGCCCCTCAATTTTACCCACTTTGCCGAGACTATCTGGATGAGTTCATGCCATATATTCTCGGGGACAGGATTGAAAACTGTTTCTGTGCTGGCATGCCAGAGATACCAGTCACCGCGAATCAATTCTGATTCGAGTTGGCCTGGCGCCCAACCGGCAAAACCAGAAAACAATCTAAAATTCTCCGGTTTAATATCATCCAGTACCAGTTGATTGAACTGCGCAAGCGTGTTAATCAGATAAATACCATTTGTGACTTGTTTTGCGGTTGCCAGTGACGTTTCTGACTTAATCAGCAAATTGATGTTGTTTACAGCAACCGGACCGCCAATATAGAGATGATCAAGGATCGGGATCATTTTCTGAAGCTCTGGCAAGGCTTCAGCCACAGGGATTTTTGTACGCCTGTTGATGACCAGTCCGGCGGTCCCTTTGCTATCAAATTCAGTAATCAATATTACTGTCTTTTCGAAATTTGGATCATTCAGTTTCTTGCCTGCAATCAGTAATACACCCTCTGCCAAACCGGGATTATGCATGGGATGACCGCTCGGGACAGTGTCCTGATCAGCCGCATTGATGGAGTGAGTGAGAGCGCACAACAGCGTAAAACCCAGCAGGCCTGTACCGGACATGGATCTGGCGATAATCAGGAGCTTGCCTTTCAGCCAGGTCAACATGTGAAGTGGATATTGCCTGACAGTAAAATATTCCTGCGTTGCTCTTGTGTGCAGTAATGAAGTTGCTTTACCAGATGATAGAAAGTTTCCAGATTATCATCAACAGCCAGCAGTATTTTTTTGAAATCTGCAAGGTATTTACGATAGGTTACGACGGCCATCAGTTTGGCATTATTGAGATCCGTGGCAAACCATGCATCATAGCGGGCATGTCTATTCCAGCCGGAGTTGATTTGTTTATATTCGTTGATCATCTTTTCCAGAATGACTGATTTATTCAAACGTTTTTCCGGATCAGGTATATCGGATTTGTAAAGACTATCAAGTTGATTTCTGTAACGTAATACCAGATCCACAAATACATCTTCCAGTGCCTGATTTTTCTCAAACTGCTCATAAGATAATGGACTGTTATTTTTGGCCAGCCACCGGCGCATGCCTGCATCGGCAACGGTATCGGCAAATGCTTCATTAATCTCGGTATCATTCTTAATATATATCTTCTGATGGGCAAGTTCATGAAATATTACCTTGGCAAGATAAGCGTCACCACGGTGCAGCATCGTACTCAGGACCGGATCAGCAAACCAGCCCAGGGTTGAGTAAGCACTGACACCACCGACAAAAACATCGTATCCCTGGTTTTCAAGTTCACGTGCCAGTGTATATGCAGCATCTTCAGAAAAATAACCCCGGTAATTCAGACAGCCAACAATCAGGTAGCACCATTGCTGGCTTTGCAGCGAGAGCTCTGGTGTAGAAAAGACATTCCAGACGACGAAGTCACGTTCTAAATCAACATAATCAAGGTAACTGTTATTGTCGGGCAGGCCGAGTTCGTTAATTGCAAAACCCCTGATCTGTCCGACCAATGCCAATTGAGCGAGAGTGTCAGGAGGCAGATCATTGTTTTTTATCAGCGTATCTATCGGCTGGCGATTCTGCAGGACATCAAGCTGCCCATAGACCGATTGCGCATAATAGCTGAGCGAACCACAGCCACTGACAGTGCATACTAAAAATATCATGATGTTTAAAGCAGGGTATCTGGCCATAATATTATCTGGGCATGTCGCATATCCGTACCGGGATTATGCTATAAATCACAATGCGGCAGTATTAACATTACCAGGTAAATACAACACTTATAAGCGATAATGTATACGTCTGTCATTGATGTCACTGAAGTTAACGAAAATATTAATCACCCGGACTGGGTGATAGTTGATTGCCGTTATGATTTGGCAGATAAATCGTTTGGCAAGAATGCTTATCTTGCTTCACATATCCCGGGTGCAGTATATGCTGATTTGCATGACGACCTGAGTGGACCACCCGTCACTGATCATGGACGTCATCCTTTACCGACTGTTGGACAACTCAACAATCTGTTCAAACGTCTGGGTATCAGTAATGACACACAGGTCGTTGTCTATGATCATGTCTATGGTTCTTTCGCAGCCAGGCTATGGTGGTTATTACGTTATATGGGACATGAAGCAGCCGTCGTCATTGATGGGGGCTGGCAGGCCTGGCTGGATGCGGGTTTATCTGTTCAGTCAGGTGCACAAACGAACAAGCCAGGGGATTTTCAGGGTAGGGTCAGAACTGAATGGCTGGTAACTGCGGATCAGGTACCTGCAGCCGTATTATTGATCGATTCGCGGGATCCGGTTCGCTATCGGGGTGAGTCAGAACCGCTGGATCCTGCAGCCGGGCATATCCCGGGCGCAATAAATCGTTTCTGGAAAGATAACCTTGGTCCCAAGGGGTTTTTCAAGGACGGCAAGCAGTTGCACAAAGAATTCAAGGGGTTTCTGGCCGGTGTCACAGCCTCTGATGCGGTATTTTATTGTGGTTCCGGGGTGACAGCCTGCCATAATCTCCTGGGTGCCGTCCATGCCGGATTGCCCGCGCCGAAATTGTATGCGGGGTCATGGAGTGACTGGACCTCAGTGCCCGATCGGCCGGTTGCCATCGGAAATGAACCCGGCAGTTTCACTGGCTTGTCCGGATAAGTTCATTAATAAATTCAGATAATAAATATAACGTGTTATCTTTATACCTCGATTAGGGGATACGTCTATACCAGTAAAAATGAACATGATTTACCGGCTACTCTATTTCTGCTTTCTGATATCAGCGCTGGTCATATTGCCTGCATGGGCCGAGGATGAAGATCTGCTGAATGATCCTGCACTCCAGGCTGTTGAAGCTTTAGGTGCAAAAATACCAGCCCCGGCAGAGGAGGCTGAATCAGAGATAATCACAGACGATCCCGGACTTGCCCCCGGGCTATCTCCAGCAGGGGACGTGTCTATTGAAACCCCCGAGCCGGCCCCGGCGGCAGCCCCGGTAGAAAAAGATGTGGTATTGGTGCTGGATAATTCCGGCAGCATGAAAAAGAATGACCCGCAGTTCCTGGCCAGTAATGCAGTTCATGAATTCCTCAGCAGTCTGGATGATGCCAGCCGTGTCGCCGTATTAATATTTGATCAAAGCGTGCGTGTTGCCGTGCCGCTTACCCAGATGAGTGATGAAACACGTCCCACCATACTGAAAAGTATTGAAAAGCTTGATTATAAAGGCCTGTATACAGACAGCCCTGCGGCCATCGAAAGGGCAATCTATGATCTCAAGAACAATGGCAGAGTAGATGCTAAAAAACTGATTGTCTTCATGACAGACGGTATAGTGGATACAGGGAACGTAAACCGGGATGTGGAAAAATCCAGATGGTTACAACAGGATCTGGCGGCAGGGGCTGCCGAAGCAGGAATACAGATTTTCAGTATTGCCTTTACCGATGAGGCTGATTTTCAGTTAATTCAGGCCCTCGCGCAGAGAACCGATGGTGAATATTACCGGGCACTGAAACCTGAAGATCTGCAAAATGTCTTTGCGCAGGTCCACACAATCATCAATAAAATACCTGAACCGGAGCCTGAGATTATTACTCCGGCCCCGGCCCCGGCCCCGGTTGAGATGCCGGTACTGGTTGCACCCCCACCGCCGGTGATCATAGAAGTCCCTGTCCCGGCGCAAGGCATGGACGAAGAAGAACAATTAAGGTCGATGATGATCATGGTTGCGCTCGGTGTTTTGATCATTGCCGTGATCATCATGGTGGTGATGTTGCTAAGAGGCAGCCGCAGGAAAGGAGGAGCAGATGATGAATATGCACAGGAGGCCTATTTGAATGACATTAACGGCTACACCTCACAGACTTCATACAAGCTGGGCAGTAAACCGACCATGCTTGGACGTGTTGCCGGCACGGATACTGAACACCTTAACTACATTGTCATTCCGCAGACCACCATAGGCCGGCGTCATGCGCTGATTGAATATAAGGATTTTGCCTACTGGATCATTGACCAGGGCAGCATAAACGGAACATTTGTAAATGATAAGATGATTACCAGCGAAACTCGCCTAAAACATGGCGACAGGGTAAGACTGCACAAGCTTGAATTTGAATTTTTAATGCCGGAAATGGTGGATGCGGGCATGACCATGGTTTCGAAGACAGTAATGGCGACTAGTCCGGCAGCGGGGTCAGAAGCGCCAACAATAGCGCGTGGTGATATCGCTGCTGCAAGTGAAGATATGGACATGGACTACCCAGAGCCGGAATTTGATTTAACAGGCGGGCTGGATTCTGCAGTAAGTCCTGACGAAGAGGATACGGTAATCAAGGGTTCTCCCTCCGGCGGACACAATGATCATGGACCTGAAGATGCGACGTTAATGCTGGATTCCGACGGTGATGAAATGGATGGCGATGATGCTACCATACGTCCGGATTTGGATGACGACGACAGTGATTTGACTGTTGATAATATCGAGGAAAAAGATAAAAAGAAGTGATTACAACAGGTAATTAATCAGGGCCTGTTTCATCCCCCGCAGTTATTTCCTTTCTTCTCAAGAATCCGGCTGATCAAATTGAAATTGACGACGGTAATAGAAAATGCTGTTTTAATATTCATGTGAAAGATCATTGTGGTAACTGATTGCACTTATATATGAATTTCAAAAGTAAATTGTTGTACCTGCTTGCAGATGGGAGGTTTCATTCCGGTGAAGAACTTGGTGCATATCTTTCTATATCACGTACTGCTGTCTGGAAAAGAATAAAATCACTGCGGCAATCCGGCCTGGTTATATACTCGGTAAAAGGTAAGGGTTATCGCATAACGCAGACACTGGAGTTTCTTGAACGGGAAAAAATATTTTCATATATTGATGCTGATATAAATCCATTGATTAGACAGTTCACTCTCCATACAAAAGTTGATTCCACTAATCAGTATTTGTTGAACATGATCGAACATCATGATTTTCATGGGCACGTTACTCTGGCAGAGTATCAGACTGAGGGCAGGGGGCGGCGGGGCAATGCATGGAAATCACCCTTTGCAGCTGGTATCAACCTGTCTCTGGGGTGGCATTTTGACCCGGCTCCGGAACCCCTCGCATTGGTATCATTAGGTGCCGGTGTGGCAGTTATGCGTACCCTCGGGAGATTCGGCATAACAGGTGCAGGACTGAAGTGGCCAAATGATGTAATTTGGCAAAATCGCAAACTGGGTGGCACACTGGTCGAGATGCGTGCAGAATCAGCAGGACCTTGCAAGATGGTTATCGGAATAGGCATAAATTATTCATTTCCTGCAGAGTCAAATTACAGTACAGGTATAGATCAACCCTGGGTGGATATTGCAACAATACAGCAACCGGCAGTGTTACGTAATAAATTCACAGCAATTTTGATCTCGGAAATATTACGCCTGATGAATAATTATGCCGGAAGGGATGATTGCGGAATTATTGATGAATGGCGCCGTTATGATTGCATGAAAGGAAAATTTACTAAAATTGTCCTGCCTGATCGAACTGTGAATGGATTGATACTGGGTATTGATGATAATGGCGACCTCTTGATGTCAGTCAATGACAGAGTGGAAAAATTCAACTCTGGTGAAATCAGCCTGAGGCTTTAGTCATGAATTTGCTGGTTGATATAGGTAATAGCCGGATTAAATACATACAACAGGACAGTCATGGCTTGTCAAATTACCAGGGTGATTTTTACGAAAAATCTGATTTTGCCGGTAGTCTTGATCGCTTGTGGGATAAATTGCCGATGCCTGATCAGATCTGGATCGCAAATGTGGCGGGTAGTGAAGTCGCAGACCAACTTGTGAGATGGATTGATAAAAAGTGGCATATAAGACCAGAGTTTGCTGTGGTGACAAAGGCAGCGTTAGGCGTAATCAATGCCTATACAGAAGTTACCAGGCTGGGCATTGATCGATGGCTGGCTATTATTGCTACATGGAATAAATACGGTTCAGCAGCCTGTATTGTCGATTGTGGTACAGCAGTGACGATCGACGGGCTGAATCATCACGGCCAGCACCTGGGTGGACTGATCACCCCGGGTGTTGCGATGATGCAGCAGTCCCTGTATAAAACCGTTTCCGCGATACCTTATATAAAGGATATGAAGGCAACAACAGGTTTGGCCTGCAACACAGAGCAGGCGGCGGTAACAGGTTGCACTATTGCTATTGTTTCGTTGATTGAACATGTCTTGCAGGATATGCAACGTGTATGTGAAGGAGAATTGAAATGTGTAATAACAGGCGGTGACTCGGAAACAATCATGCGTCTGCTTGCAGGACAATTTGTATATGAACCTTACCTGGTACTGGAAGGACTGGCCCTGCATGCCGGTAGCAACCCATGAAATGGATATTCATCTTATTATTTTCAATCAACTTGATCTATTTTGGCTGGGAACTCGATCACCAGACCCGGATTAATCTGGGGAACAGCAAGGAAGCGCTGATGGTGCCATCAGGCGTAAAGCAACTGGTATTGATACGTGAATTACCATCTCCTCCGCCAGCGCGGCCTAAGCAGGAAGAGGTGGGGGAAAAGATTCCGGATGATGAGAATATCCTCAGTGAAGACGAAGTATCGTCTCTTGCAGGCGTGAAGACGGAAGATATCAAGATTGAGGAGGATATTGATGATGCACTGGTCAAACAGCTTCCCGATATCAGTGCTCCGGGGATCCCGGACGATGTGCAGCAAGAGCGAATCATGTGTTTTTCCTATGGCCCATTCACAGACAATCGCCAGGCAGAGGACCTCACGGCCTGGTTTCTGGATCACCGGGTAGCAATACAGCAGCGTTCCGAAACCGGACAGGAAAACCAGTTATTCTGGATTTATCTCAAGCCCCAGGCTTCCCGTGACAACGCCATACAGGCCATTGAAGATCTGAAAAACAAAGGCATAACAGATTACCGGCTGATCGAAACCGGAGATCTGCGTAATGCTGTATCACTGGGTCTGTTTTCAACCCAGGCATCGGTCAACCGGCGTCTGAACGAACTGAAAAACAAGGGCTATAAACCGGTGGTCATACCTTATCGTGATGCAAAGGCCATTTACTGGCTGGACATCAAACTGACTGATCAGCAGGTTGTGTTAACCAAGATGTTCACGGAGTATCCGGCCAGATACAACTCGGTACCCGTAAAATGCGGTGAAATTGCCTTACCGCAGGTTAACCCCTAGAATACGGCGCCAATCATAGTCTGAGGGATCCGGATCCAACCCTTGCCCTGATAGGTTAAATGGTATAACGGTTGATTTGTAATCATCAGTTGGGGGTTCGATTCCCTCTCGGGGCACCATTTGCATTAAGGATTATGGTTTATGTATAGTTCGTGATGTATATTTTCCATGGATAAATAATGGGCGATCAACAGATAATGAGAAAAACCCGCAATCTTGCTGCATTACTGGTTGTTATATTCCTGCCATTCTTTCAGCCGGTTTTGGCACAGATGGATGTGAAACAGATCCAGAACCTTGTCGCAGAAGGTAAACTTGATCAGGCATTGTCAGAAACTGAAGCTATTATCGCGAATGACCCGGACAATATTCAGGCACTCTTCATGAAGGGCTTGATCCATACCAAGGCGAACCAGCTGAAGAAGGCTGAAGAAACTTTCCTGTTGCTGAGTAAAAAAAATCCGGAATTACCAGAGCCCTACAATAATCTGGCTGTTATATATGCATCGCAGGGTGAATTTGAAAAGGCCAAAGAAGCTTTGCAAAAGGCCATCAATACCCATCCCAGTTATGCGACTGCGCATGAAAATATTGGTGATATCTATGCGAAGATGGCAAGTCAGGCCTATAATCAGGCCCTGGAACTTGATAACAGCAATATCGCTGCACGTGAAAAGCTGTCTCTGATTAATGAACTGTTTTCGGTGTCTGTCGGCACGAGTCCTGCAACTGCAGCCGTTACCCAGGTTAAAACCCCGGAGATAATTGAAACAAAACCACCGGCGCCCACTCCGGCACCTCCATCAGCTGTGCCGGAACCCGTGGTTGTGGCGCCCAGTGTTGCAGCAGTAGAGCCTGAACCGGTACCTGAAACAAGGCCGGCACCTGAACCCGGAAAGCTTCAGCCTCATCAACTCACGCCGATTATAATGAATAATGTCAATAATTGGGCAAGGGCATGGTCCAGTAAAGATGTAGATGGTTATTTGTCCTTTTATGCTCCCGATTACTCCCCACCGGAGTTAACGAGATCTGCATGGATAACTCAACGCAAGACACGAATATCAAGCCCGAAGTCCATTAAAGTTGATGTCTATGACCTACAGGTTATCATGCATGGTGACGAACATGCCCAGGCGGCATTCTTGCAAAAATATGCCTCTGATACTTATAGTGACAGCGTGAACAAGGCATTGTTGTTTCGCAAGTTGAATGATCGCTGGTTGATAGTGCAGGAGAAGAGTGAATAACAGGTTCATATAGCAGACACAAGTTATGTATAAAATTACTGCAATCATTGCAATCATCACATTGGGTATCTGGCCTGTGCACGCGTCAGGACAGGAACTGGTGGCAAATGCTGTGCCTGTGCATGGCATAGATCAACATGAAAGTTTGCTGATAAACGCTCTGGAGAACATTAAGGTCAATAATATCCGTGATGCCTTGACCGATATAGAACACCTTGTCAAGGTGGAACCCAACTTCAAACTGGCGCAACTGATTTATGCCGATCTGTTGTTGGCCCGTAGCCGTCCAATCACCGATTTCGGGAATTTTTCTGCATTACCTTATGGTTATATTTCTTCGCTGAAGGAAGAGGCCCGTGCCCGCTGGCAACATCATCTTGCCCCGCCCAATAACGGAATGATCCCGGATTTTCTGGTGCAACTGAGTGAAGAACAGAAATATGTCATCACTGTAGACATGAGTGCATCAAGGCTTTATTTGTTCCAGAACCGCAAGGGAGTGCCGCATCTGCTTAATGATTTTTATATCTCCATTGGCAAAAATGGTTTTGGCAAGTTTGAAGAGGGCGATCAGAAAACCCCTGTCGGTGTGTATTTTGTCAGTGGTTATCTAGAGCCAGAGGAGTTACCTGATTTTTACGGGGCTGGTGCCTTTCCGTTAGATTATCCGAATATCTGGGACAGGCGGTTTAACCGCACCGGATACGGGATCTGGTTGCATGGCACGCCCTTCAATACCTATAGCCGCCCACCACGGGACAGCAATGGTTGTGTAACCATGAGTAATCAGGACCTGGAAACACTCGAATCCTATATCACTGTAGGACAAACGCCGGTCCTGTTGACCAAAGAGATCAACTGGATCACCATGGATACCTGGCAGGCCCGGCAGGCCGATTACATGAAGTTTGTTGAGCAATGGCGCAGGGATTGGGAGAGCATGGATGTTGAATTGTATCTGGCACATTATGACAGCGGCTATTCGGGTCTGGGCAAGGATTATAACAGCTGGGTTGAATACAAACGCCGTGTGACTCCCTCCAAGAGTTTTATCAAGATTAATCTCACTGACACCAGCATGTTTCTCTATCCGGGTGAACCGGGATTACTGGTAGTAACCTTTGAACAGGATTACCGGAGTGATAATTTCCAGAGAAAATTTACCAAGCGTCAATATTGGCGCAAGAGTGAAGATGGAAAATGGAAAATAGTTTATGAAGGTTCAGTTTGAAAATATCTGAAAGCGTCAGGGTTATTCCTGTGTGACCTTCTGGACCGGCAGATGCTTGCCCAACCATTTAATCAAATCCAGCCATATATCATTAATCTCGCCGGGTTTGGGCATGATACCGGCATAGGGTAATTCTACTGTCACGACCGGGATCTGTTTGTGTACTCCGGCATATCGGCCCAGCGAACCGGGATAGGTGCCCAGCAAACTGAGATATAGCCTGCCGAGTTTGTAAGGACCGTCTTCCGGCCCGTCATAATCAACTACACCATGTGGTGCATGTACGGAGACGATCACATCCGGATTAAATTTGTTGATCTCATCTATCAGCCATTGTGTCTCCGGCTCACTCAGGGCACCTTTTCCGGGATAGCGGCGTGGGTCACGGTTGGTTTTTACAATCCAGTACTCCTCCATCTCTTCTTCCCAGTTCGGGGTAGGGAAATTACGGTTGAGATCAACACCATTGGCATTGGTTCGCTGTGACTCCTCCTGGAGCAGCCCATCCGGATTGACGAGCGGAGCGATCTGCCAGTGAAACAGGCCGGAATGATGTTCATCCAGTGTTTTCATCCATTTGAATACGATACTCACCGATGAATACTCATCGCCATGTATTCCGCCAATCAAAAAAACCCGGCCAAGGGGTTTACGGCGTTCCAGCAGGGGTGGATATTCCTTGAAGAGTATGGGCGCATTTTTTACCGAGCTTCCATTACTCAGTTGAAGTTTTTTGTCGAGACATTCCTTATAACCGACACTGGCCAGTTTGGCCGAGATCCGTTTGCATTCATGCTCGATGAGTTCCTGGTCTGCAAACACAGTTGCAGACGTGAGTGATCCGCATAAAAGGATTGACAAATATCTCGTGTACATCAGTTTATCTGGTTGTAGTTTAAAAATATGCCGGCAAAAACTGCCGCACCAAACAAGTTATTATTCAAAAATGCCCTGAAGCAATGCTCAGGTATTCTATCTTTGATCAGGTATTGTTGATAGAGTGAAAAACACCCGGCCACCGCCAGCCCGGCATAATAAAACCAGTTTGCTTCCAGTCTGCCGCCCATCAGCGCCAGTGCCAACAGAACGAGAACCTGTATGACACCTATAATCGTCCGGTCAGCGTCTTCAAACAGGATGGCAGTAGATTTAATCCCCATCCTGATATCGTCTAACCGGTCCACCATGGCATACATGGTGTCATAGACAACGGCCCACAATACAGTCGCCATCAGTAATATCCAGGCTACAGCCGGGAGCGAACCGGTCTGTGCTGCAAAGGCCATTGGTACCGCCCAGCCGAAGGCAAGGCCCAGAAAAAATTGCGGTATATAGGTGTAGCGTTTGGTAAAGGGATAGAGGATAGCGAGTGCTGCACCTGCCAATGATAATTTTATGGCTAAAGGATCCAGACGTAGCACCAGCAGAAAGGCACAAGAGATTAATACAAATGCAACAAAAAGTGCCTCCCTGACGCTGACCTTGCCTGCCGGGATAGGGCGATCCCGGGTCCTGGCAACATGCAGATCAATATTCCGGTCTGCGAGGTCATTGATCACACAACCGGCCGATCGCATGATAATTACACCCAGGATAAAAATGATCAATATGGCAATGTCCGGCACACCCTCTGCTGCAATCCACAGCGCCCACAACGTTGGCCAGAGTAACAGGAAAATGCCGATGGGTTTATCAAGACGCACCAGCCGTGCATATTGCGAGAGACGTTCCCGCATAAAAGGCCAATGGGTCCGGAGGAATATCAGGGTCTTGTGCAAGTACTTTTGCGCAAGACACAAACCAGCACCACACAACCTTATAAAGTTACGCCAGCCAGTCTGTAATAATTTCAGGACGATCTGTAGCAGTTCCAGGCCATGGCCCGCCCATTTTTTTACAAGCGCGATTAATTGTTTCTGGCGTTCATGCATTTGATGACATCGGCTAGAAAGATCTCCACAACCAGGAGTGGTTTGTTTTTAATATAAAACATGGAACGTCTGCCCCATAATTCTGTTTCCTCAATATCCAGATTTTTTACAGCGAGAAGGAATAATCTGTCTTCCGGCAAAATCTTTGCAATTTCAATCCGGCCACGCCGGGCCTTGCGTTCTGAAAATAGGTAATCCCCCAGCGATCGTCGTCCCCAATGGGCCAGTCTGCGTTCTGCGCCGGTAAATGTGCTGGCGGGAATAATACTTCTCCCATACACCCACGGCAGATTGTTACATTTCAGATAGATTTCGCGTACCAGTGCGTATGCCCCGGCATGTAAACACAGGGCTTTAGCTTCATTAAATAATGGCCGCTGCCATGATTGTCCGGTCAATTCCAGACAGAGTTCTCCCGGACAATAGGATTCAAGTTGCTGTGTCAGTGATCCACTCTCGAGTAGTAGCTTGCGGAGTGATGACGGCAATGTCCTGGGATTGATATGCCCGGCCGGGCGCCAGCGTAAGCTCAAGTTACACCTTGCTGTAATCAATGTCTTTTCCGAGCCATCTGTCGACCAGTGGCTGGATGAGTTCCGGATATTGCTGCATCAGTATATCCGCTGCCTTGTGTATGTCCGGGAGTAATCCGGCATCACGGATCAGATCGGCAATGCGTAATTCAGGGAGACCAGTCTGGCGCGTCCCCATCATCTCTCCCGGCCCACGCAGTTCCAGGTCTTTTTTTGCAATTTCAAAACCATCATTGGTATTTCTCAGGGTTTCCAGTCTGATTTTAGCGGTTTCGCCCAGTGGAGGCTGATATAAAAGAACACAATCACTTTTTATACTACCACGTCCGATACGTCCACGGAGTTGATGTAATTGAAACAACCCGAGCCGCTCGGCATTTTCAATGATCATCAAGCTTGCATTTGGCACGTCCACGCCGACCTCTATCACGGTCGTGGCAACCAGTAACTGGATCTCCCCGGACCTGAAGGCGGACATAATGGAATCTTTTTCCGCCGGCTTCAATCGTCCATGGATGAGCCCGACATTGATACCGTGAAGTTTTTCAGCAAGGTACAGGCTGGTATCCGTTGCTGCTTCACATTGCAGTACTTCAGACTCTTCTATCAGTGTACAGACCCAGTATACCTGCCTGCCTTCTGCGCAGGCACGCGCTATTCTTTCGATTACCTCGTCACGTTTTACAGTGGAAATAACGACCGTGTTTACAGGCAGGCGGTTGGGAGGCAGTTCATCAATGACGGAGAGGTCAAGATCGGCATAAATGGTCATGGCCAGTGTGCGAGGGATGGGGGTTGCCGTCATAATAAGTTGATGGGGGAAAATATCATCCACCATGCCCTTATCAAGTAAGGCGAGGCGCTGATGTACACCGAAGCGATGCTGTTCATCGATTATTATTAATCGTAACCTGGAAAACACCACATCCTGCTGAAACAGTGCATGGGTGCCAATGACGATGCAGGGGTTATTCCTTGCCAGAATGTCCAGGTGTTTATTACGTTCTGATTTCCCCAGCTTTCCTGTTAACAAAATGATGCTGACATCCATCGGCTGTAACCAATGTTTCAGGGTCTTATAGTGTTGTTCTGCCAGTAGCTCGGTCGGTGCCATGATAGCAGCCTGATAACCACTCTCTATGGTTTTGATAGCTGCCAGTGCTGCAATGACCGTTTTTCCCGATCCAACATCACCTTGCAACAGTCTCAGCATCGGTCTGGTGTCCTGCATGTCTTGCTTGATTTCTTCAGCACAGCGCTGTTGCGCTGCAGTCAGCCTGAAAGGCAGTGCTTTCAGAAAGGATGCTGACTGGATGCCATCACCACCGAGAGGTGTAGCAATATGAGCCCGCACTTGCTTGCGCAGGCGTTGCAGTCCCAGGTATTGGGCCAGCAATTCCTCAAAAGCAAGACGTTGCTGCGCCGGATGTATACCGTCCATCAATTGTTGCGTTATTGCATCTGCTGGTGGCCGGTGTACATAGGCGATGGCCTTGCCCAATTCAGGTAATTCAAATTTTTCCAGAATGGCATCAGGTAATAATTCAGTCAGTTCGTCCTGGGAATGCTCCAGCACGGCCAGCGCCTGGGTTGTCAGTTTCCGCAAAGTTGGTTGTTGTAATCCTTCTGTTGCCGGATAAACCGGGGTGAGCGTTTCATCGACAGGCAATTCCTGATCAGAAGCCAGCACCTGATATTCCGGGTGTACCATCTCCAGGGTCTGTGCACCATAACGTGCCTGCCCGTAGCAACGCAGCTTCATACCACGCTGCAGGCGTTCCTGTTGTGCCCGGGAAAAATAAAAAAAGCGCAAGGTCAATACGCCGGTACCATCACTGATGCGGCACAATAAAGAGCGGCGTTTACCATATCTAACCTGGGCGAATTCGATGTTCCCTTCTACCTGCATACTGAAACCGGATCTGAGTGCGCCGATAGGACACAACCGTGTCCGGTCGACATAACGCAATGGCATGTGAAACAGGAGATCCTTGATCGCATAAATACCGAGCCGGTTGAGTTTTTGCGCGATCTGTCCTCCAACACCGTGTAACATTGATACTGGCGCAGCCAGCGTCAGGGAAGGGGTCTTTTTCAATGGAATTCGGACAGGTGTTGTGTGCCTTATCCCATCACCATGACCGCATCCATTTCTACTTGCGCACCTTTGGGCAAAGAGGCCACACCGACGGCGGCCCTGGCAGGATACGGCTCCTTGAAATAATTGGCCATGATCTCGTTTATCAGCGGGAAGTGGGTCAGATCAGTGAGATAGATGTTCAGTTTGGCGATATCAGCCAGAGAACCGCCGGCGGCAGTTGCGACAGCACCGAGGTTATCAAACACCTGTGTGATCTGGGCACGCATATCGCCTTCTATCAGTTCCATCTTTGACGGGACTAGAGGGATTTGTCCTGATAGATAAACGGTTCGCCCGATCTTTACTGCCTGCGAATAAGTACCGATGGCCTTTGGTGCATTTTGTGTGCTGATGATTTCACGACTCATAATGAATTCCTTTATTCAGTTAAGATATATTTTTGTAAAATTTATAAAAAAGTTCCTGGAAAGTACTTTTTATTTGCAACTTTTAACTGTTTATCATCGGCTGATCTGGGAAACGTGTTTTATATTCCTGATACGGCGCATGACATGTGCAAGGTGCTGCCTGTCACGTACCTCAATAATAAATTCCAGGGTTGTATAGCGATCATCCTTGTCCTTGATATCAACGTTAATGATATTGGCCTCCTGGTCTGAAATGGCAGAGGCAACTGTCGCCAGCACACCGCGTTGGTTGGTGGCATTCATGCGGATATGTGCCGGGAATTCACGGCCTATGTGCTGGTCCCATTCAACATTAAACCATTTATCAGGCTGGTTTTTAAATTCGGCGATGTTTTTACAGGATTGATTATGGATCACAATTCCGCGCTCAGCCGAGGCAAACCCGATGATAGGATCGCCCGGTATGGGATAACAGCATTTCGGGAAATTAACCACCATCCCTTCCGTACCTTTAATCACAAACGGTTTTGAATGCCCGTTGTTAATTTTTGCTGCATCATCAATCTTTTTTCCCGTAGCTGTTAGTTTGCGCGCAATCAACGGGGCAATGCGATTACCAAGGCCAATCTCCAGGAACAAGGCATTTTCATTTTCCAGTTTGTATTCCTTCAACACCGTCTGGATCTGTCCGGCCGTCAATTGATCATATTGAACATTCAATATTTCCAGCTGTCTGTTCAACAGGCGTTTACCGAGTGTTATAGCTTCACTCTGCTGCAAGTTCTTCAGGTAATGCCGGATACTGGAACGTGCCTTGGCGGTCACAACAAAATTCAGCCAGGCCGGATTGGGTTGTGCGCCAGGTGATTTGATGATCTCGACTGTCTGTCCGGAGAAGAGTTGCGTGCTGAGTGGCGCCAGCCGCCGGTTGATACGCACACCGGAACAGGAGTTGCCGACATTACTATGGATGGCATAGGCAAAATCCACGGCAGTGGCGCCGCGCGGCAATTCGATAATTTTTCCCTTGGGTGTAAATGCATAAACGGCATCCGGAAACAAGTCAACTTTTACGTTCTCCAGAAACTCCTGTGAATTGCCGGCTGTCTGCTGCAATTCCATAATACTGTGCAGCCATTCACGGGCACGTTTATGCGCGCTGCTGCGCTCACCGGTGTTACCGGTTTTATAGAGCCAGTGTGCAGCGATACCTGATTCCGCTACATCGTTCATTTCTTGAGCGCGAATCTGGACTTCTATAGGTACGCCATAAGGCCCGAACAGAATAGTGTGCAGTGACTGGTAACCATTAGCTTTGGGGATGGCGATATAGTCCTTGAATTTACCCGGCACGGGTTTGTATAAATTATGTACGGTGCCAACCACCCGATAACAGGTATTGACTGAATCGACAATAATGCGGAAGGCATAGACATCATAAACTTCGTTAAAAGACAGGCCATTGTTTTTCATTTTCTGATAGATACCGTACAGATGTTTTTCACGGCCTATGATCTGGGCCGGGATCTTTTCCTGCCGCAAGCGGCGGCGTAGTGCATTCCTGATCTTGTTAATGATTTCCTTGCGATGTCCGCGTGCTTTTCGCACCTGCTCGGTAAGGATGCGATGACGCATCGGGTAGAGTGCAGAGAAACCCAGTTCTTCAAGCTCCAGGCGGATGTTATTCAATCCCAGACGCTGGGCGATGGGGACATAGATCTCCAGGGTTTCGCGGGCTATGCGGCGACGCTTGTCCGGGCGTAAAGCGCCCAGTGTACGCATATTGTGCAGACGGTCCGCCAGCTTGACCAGGATCACACGGATATCATTGCTCATGGCCATCAGCATCTTGCGGAAATTCTGTGCCTGCGCCTCTTCAAAACTGTCAAAGTTGATCTGTGTCAGTTTACTGACGCCATCGACCAGTTCTGCCACGCTTTTGCCAAATTGACGGCTCAATTCCTGCTTTACGGTTGGAGTATCCTCGATCACATCATGCAGCAGTGCTGCAATCAGGGTCTGGTGGTCCATATGCATGTCGGCGAGGATTTGTGCAACTTTCAGCGGGTGATAAATATAAGGTTCACCGCTGACCCGGTGCTGGCCATCATGAGCACGGGCGCCAAAAGAATAGGCCTGTTCGATCTTTTCGACCTGATCAGGTGCCAGATAAGTACTGACTTTTCTGACTAATTCATTTAGCTGTTGCATGACAATAGTATATGCAAGGATGTGATATGCACTATACCATTAGAAGAGGGGTTATGTTTTGCGCCGGGTGTGACGCTGGAGTCGCTGAATTCCCCCGCGTTTTCAGGACGGGGGATACAAAACAGGTTCCGGGTTACTCCGGCATACGGAAACTGAGTTCGCTTTCCTCATCGGGATTATCAAAAGTATTGTTTTTGCCGATTTCGTCGATGTTGGATATGGTAATCAGTCCTTCTGCAATTTCCCGCAAGGCAAGTACGGTTGGCTTGTCCCTGTTTTCCTTTACCAGCGGGTCCGCACCAAAGGCAATATGCCGTGCACGCTTGGCCGCCAGTATGACCAGGTCATAGCGGTTATCTACATTTTCAAGGCAATCTTCAACGGTTAATCTGGCCATCAGTAAACCTCATCTTTCAATCATGAATTGGCGAATAGTGCGGCAGTTTACTGAATTTTTCCACCTTCCGCCATCAGGCGTGCTGCAAATTCATGCCGGTCAGGGGCCACATACGGTTCGCCACGGCGTTTGGCTTCAATTATAGCCTTAAGCTCAGCCTGGGCAGACGTGAATGTGTCATTGATGATCAGATACTCAAATTCATTGTAATGGGAGAGTTCATCAAGCGCTTCCCGCATCCGGCGCTGGATCGTTGCCTCATTATCCTGCCCGCGTCCACGCAAGCGTTCTTCCAGTGTGGCAAAGTCCGGTGGCAATATGAAAATACTTACAGTCTTGTCCGGCATCAGGGCCCGCATGTCCCGTGCACCCTGCCAGTCGATCTCCAGGATGACGTCTTTACCTGCTTGCAGTTGCTGTTCGACCCATAGCCGTGGTGTGCCATAGCGATAATCAAAAACATGCTTGTATTCAAGAAACTGATCATTGGCCACCATCTTGTCAAAAGTCTTATCATCGACAAAATAATAATCTACACTTTCCTGCTCGCCCGGCCGTTTTGCACGGGTAGTACAGGAGATCGATACCAGCAGATTGGGGATGCTTGCACACAGTGCCCGTACCAGTGTGGTTTTGCCTGTGCCAGAAGGTGCTGCGATGATAAATAAAGTGCCGGCCATGTATTGATCAACCCGGTGTCCGGATCATTCGATATTCTGGATCTGTTCGCGCATCTGCTCGATCAGTACCTTGAGGTTCACCGAGGCATTGCTGCAATCGTAATGAGCAGATTTGGAACCCAGTGTGTTGGTCTCACGGTTCAGTTCCTGCATCAGGAAATCCAGGTGGCGTCCGACCGGTTCAGGACTGTCCAGCACACGCCTGACTTCCCTGATATGCGTTTCCAGCCGGTCCATTTCCTCGGCGACATCATATTTCTGTGACAGCAGTAATATTTCCTGTTCCAGACGTTCCCTGTCCAGTTCAACCTGAAGTTCCTGCGCCCGCAACAGCATTTTTTCACGCAGACTGGTCAGTATGTCCGGGATATTGTTTTTAATATCGGAAACGATAGCGGCAGCAGCGTCACATCTTTCCAGGATGATCCCCTTCAGTTTTTCACCTTCACGCTGGCGTGTCTCCAGCACCACGTCCAGCGTTTTATCCAGTTGTTGTAACAGTGGTCCACCGATGATCTCCGGGTCTGGTGTTTCACGATTGATAACGCCGGGCCAACGCAGAATATCGAGTGTATTAATGGGAGCGGCATCAGGAATACACGCCTTGATTTCATTGGCGGAAGCAAGCAACGCTTTGACCAGATCGTTATTTACCATCAAAGCGGTATCGCCGGAAATTGCAGGTTCGTAACGTAATGTGCAATCCACCTTGCCACGGCTGATCCGGTGTCCAACATGTTCACGAATGCTGGTCTCCAGCATACGCAGTTCTTCGGGCAGGCGGATACTCACCTCCAGATAGCGGTGATTGACCGAACGTATCTCCCAGATGATATGCCCGGCCTCGCCGTCAACTTCGGTACGCCCGAAGGCGGTCATGCTGGCAATCATGGCAAAATCCTCATGTAATTTATTATTATTTTCCTCATGTTTTTTTATCTTCCATGCCCTGGCTTTTAATACTAACCCCTCACGATCACCCGGCAAATACTTATCTAGAACCTATCTCATAATTCCCCACGAACCGCGTTGCTGTGCCCCAAGACCGCGATCAAGGCGCGAGGCGCAGGGGATAAGTAACTATCCCCAAGCCGATTAACGCAGAGCGCGGCCTTGAGGCGTGCAACCCGCTGGGACAGGGCGTTTGCGGGCCATCGCTGTGTCGCTCGTCGTTCATTTGGAATCACCAAACTTCACTCCTCGCTTCTTGTGCTGCCACCGCAAACGCCACTGTCGCGGCCGTGCGGAATTATGAGATAGGTTCTCGCGATTATCTGTATAATCTGCCCTTTTCAGCGGGGAAACAACATGCGACCAAGCGGCAGAGCGCCGGATCAATTACGTGATATCAGACTCACACGGCATTATACCTGTCATGCCGAAGGTTCGGTCCTGGTGGAATTTGGCCTGACCAAAGTCATCTGCAATGCCAGTGTGGAAGAGGGTGTACCGGGATTTCTCAAGGGCAAAGGGCAGGGCTGGCTGACAGCGGAATATGGCATGTTGCCACGCTCCACCGGCCAGCGCATGCGCCGCGAGGCATCACAGAACAAACAGGGCGGCCGTACCATGGAAATACAACGTCTGATTGGCCGGGCCATCAGGGCGATAATTGATCTGAAAATGCTGGGAGAGCGGACGATCTACCTGGATTGTGATGTGATACAGGCAGACGGCGGTACCCGTACCGCATCGATTACCGGTGCTTATGTGGCATTGGTCGATGCTGTCACCGCCCTGCAGGAAAAGGGTCTGCTGAATGTGAATCCGGTCCACGCCGCTGTGGCCTCGATCTCGGTCGGGATTTATGACGGTACCCCGGTGCTGGACCTGGATTATGCCGAAGATTCCAATGCCGAAACCGATATGAATGTCGTCATGAATGATAATGGCGAGTTTATTGAAGTGCAGGGGACTGCGGAAGGCCATCCATTCAGCATGGATGAACTGAACAGCATGCTGGGCCTTGCCCGGCTCGGTATCAACCAGTTGTTCAATCACCAGCATAAAGCGTTGGGCCAATAGACCGGGTAGTGATTTGAGCGAAACAAAAAAGATTGTTCTGGCCAGTAATAACGAAGGCAAGGTGCGCGAGATCAATGTCATGCTAACAGGCCACGATCTGCAGGTTATTTCCCAATCAGAATTTTCCGTACCGGAGATCGAAGAAACCGGTTTGACCTTTATTGAAAATGCCCTGCTCAAGGCGCGTAATGCCGCACAGTATACTGGTTTGCCAGTAATAGCTGATGATTCCGGTATAGAGATCCCCGCTTTACACGGTCAACCTGGAATTTATTCTGCCCGGTATGCCGGTATGGGTGCCAGTGATGAAGCCAATCTTTACAAGCTGATCGAGGAAATCAAAAAACTTCCGGAAGAAAGAAGACAGGCGCGTTTCGTGTGCCTGATGGTGTTTCTGCGCCATGCTGAAGATCCGGCGCCGTTGATCGCTGAAGGCATCTGGAATGGTATCGCCGTCACGGATCCGAAAGGAAAGAACGGATTCGGTTACGACCCGATGTTTTATGTGCCAACACATCAATGCACATCCGCCGAACTCCCGCCGGATGTCAAAAACAGTATCAGCCACCGCGGCCAGGCATTGCAAAAACTGATCGCACAATTGAATGTAGCGTATCCGTAACCAGTGATTTTCCGGTTAACTGAATTTATCTCTGGAAGCTGGATAAACTATCACACATTCTCCCTGGCAGGGGGAACGGCTCCATAAATGGAGCCGGTACGATTACAGGAAGTAATCGGTACGACCCCAAGGACGGGGGAGGAAGTTAAATTTAAAAAGTTCTCTCTAATCCCGTCCCTGGGTAAAGAGAGCAAACACAAAATGGATTCCATTGGATACTTCTCCATTCAGGGGAAGGCTATACTCTCAAATCAAGATGACATCTTTATTAACATTTCATGAAATTCCGCCGCTGTCGCTCTATGTCCACCTGCCCTGGTGCGTGCGCAAGTGCCCGTATTGTGATTTCAATTCACATGAGATCGGACGAAAGTCCTTCAAAGAGTCTGAATATGTCGATGCCCTGATCAGAGACCTCGAAACTGCCCTGCCGCATATCTGGGGCCGGCGGATCAACACTGTCTTTATCGGCGGTGGCACCCCCAGCCTGTTTTCAGCAGAGGCATTGAACCAATTAATGGCCGACTTGAATGCACGATTGAATTTCTATCCAGATATCGAGATCACCCTGGAGGCCAACCCGGGCACTGCCGAGGCAGAAAAATTCCGTGACTTTCGGAAAATTGGAATCAATCGTCTCTCAATAGGTGTGCAGAGTTTTGCGAATGACAAACTGGAACAGCTCGGCCGTATCCATGATGCGGAAGAAGCGAAAGCTGCAATTCAAATGGCCAAGTCTGCCGGTTTCGCAGAGATCAATATCGATCTGATGTTCGGCCTGCCCGGACAAACCGTTAATCAGGCATTATCCGATCTGCAAACAGCCATCGATCACGCACCACAACACATCTCATGGTATCAACTCACCATCGAACCCAACACGGTATTTTATTCAAAACCACCGGTGCTGCCGGAAGAGGATCAGATCTGGGAAATGCAGGAACGCGGACAGGCATTACTGGAAAAGCATGGTTACCTGCAATACGAGATCTCCGCATATGCAAAACCGGAACACCAGTGTCTGCACAATCTGAATTACTGGCAATTTGGTGATTATCTCGGCATCGGCGCCGGCGCCCACAGCAAATTGACAAATGTTGCCGAAGGCAGCATCACACGCAGCGCACGGCATCGCATCCCGGAACGTTATATTGAACTCGCGGGCAATGCTGCAGCGGTGAGTGACAAGAGAGAATTAAACAAGGACGATTTGAAACTGGAATTCATGATGAATGTTCTGCGTCTCAAAAATGGTGTGCATCCATCCATGTTTCTGCAACGAACCGGATTGCCTGTCAGTGATATCCAGTCACAACTGCATAGCGCAGAGGACAATGGACTGCTGGAATGGAACATCACCACCCTGAAACCAACAGAAAAGGGCCAGCGTTATCTTAATGATCTGTTGCAATATTTCATGCATGATAATAACAGAATGGCCATGCAGAAATTCTAAAGTTTTGTATTTTGCGTTTTAATCAAGATCGCCAAAACTGGCCAGTTCAATTGAAAATTTTTCGATAGTCCGTTTAATACGGGGATGTATCAGCGCCTTATATTCGGCCTCATAATCATAATCTACAGCTGCGGGATCCACATTTTCCGGGAGGCCTATGAACGGATGGGTATAGACCTCAGAGAGCCCAGTGGGCAGATGCGATAATATGCGTATCAGCGTGTTAATATTCATATAACCGCTGTCGTGCAGCCCATAAATAAAATCATTAAAACGGATATTATGCTTCCGTAATTTCTTTTTCATCCCTGATACCAAAGGTTTCAGGAACAACCACCGGGCATGCCTTTTTAACCACTCTTTTCTGTTGTTGATCAAGGCATCAAGCGGGGGTTCTTCAGGGACCCTGACTGCCTTGAGACCATATTCACCGCCGATGCTGATTATCAGGTCAAGTACCGTCGGATGCAGATGCATGTGTTTATGCGCATTAACATGGTCCAGCCGCAGCCCGGTTTTTTTGAAGGCATCAAACTGGGCCCTGATCTCTGCTGCAAGTTGCCGGCGGACCCTGGGCAGAAAAAATATTCTGAAACCGCTGACAACGGAATTTTCAGAAAATTTATTCTGATTATCGACAAGATCCGGGATTTCCGGGTATGGCAGGCATGAATCACCACAGATCAATACCAGGTGCAGACCGACATTAAGATTCGGGAATAACCTGGCACGTGAGATTGCATCGGCTGCTGCCGGTGCAGAGACCATTAAACTGGTGGTAGTCAGAATCCCGTTTTGATGTGCCCGTGTTATCGCCTCATTTACCGGAACTGAGAGGCCAAAATCGTCCCCAGTAACAATCAGTTTTTTCAGACAGCGCTCTCCCGCGCGAACAGGAATTTGAAAAACTCAACGCCTTCACGCAAACGGCGTTTCATGACATTCCGGTCCTTGCACATTTCAAAAAACAGCACGGCCATTTTGATCGGCCGGAAATAGAAACGTTTATAAAAATCATCCACTGCCTTGAAAATTTCTTCACTGGACAGATGCGGATAATTCAAGACAGAGTGCTGTACACCATCCTGACCGACCAGTGTTTCATCCTGCAGTAACCAGCCATTTTCCATGGCCTGTTTGTAGAGAAAAGTCCCTGGGTAAGCAGCGGGCAGTGAAACCTGGATCGTTTGCGGATTCAATTCTTGTGCATATTTAATCGATTCCTCGATGGTTCCCCTGGTTTCACCCGGCAGACCGACAATGAAAGTACCGTGGATTACAATTCCCAGTTTGTGGCAGTCCCGTGTAAACTGGCGTGCAATATCCGTCCTGATGCCTTTTTTGATGTTGTTCAGAATTTGCTGATTACCTGATTCGTAACCCACCAGCAACAACCGCAAGCCATTATCTTTCATGATCTTGAGTGTTTCATAAGGGACGTTGGCCTTGGCATTACATGACCAGGTGATTCCCAGCTTGCCGATTTCCCTGGCGAGGGCCTCAACCTGCGGGATATTGTCAGTGAGGGTATCATCATCAAAGAAAAATTCCCGGACCTGGGGGAAATTGTCCCGTGCCCATTTCACTTCGGCGGCAATATTGGCAACGGAACGGGTGCGATAATTATGTCCACCTATCGTCTGCGGCCAGAGGCAGAAGGTACAGTGTGATTTGCAACCACGTCCGGTATAAAAAGACATGTAGGGATGCAGCATGTAACCATTGAAATAGTCTTCCGGCACCAGGTTGTCCTTGTAGACCCTGGTTACCCACGGTAACTGATCCATATCGTGCAGGACTGCACGCTCCCTGTTGTGTACCGGCTGGCCGTCTTTTTTGTAGGTCAGGCCATCAATTTCAGACAACGGGCGACCTTCAGCGACTTCTTTAATTGTAAAATCAAATTCATAACGCGCCACAAAATCGATGGCGTCTGAGGCAAGCACGGAATGGTCCGGATTGATGGCCACATGGGCACCACAGAAACCGATAAGCAAACCGGGATTTGCACTTTTAAAGGATTCAGCAACTTTGACATCATTTGGGAAAGAAGGTGTGCTGGTGTACAGAATTAGCAATTCATAATCATTGGCGAGCGGTAATAAATCCTGCAATGATAAATTACGTGCCGGTGCATCAATCAGACGGCTGCCGGTAACCAGTGCCGCTGGTTGGGCCAGCCAAGTCGGATACCAGAACGATCTGACTTCGCGCGTGCACTGATAACGGGAACCCGCCCCTCCGTCGAATCCGTTATAGGATGGAGGATTAAGAAATAATGTTTTTTTCATAGGATTAATTATTCCCGGTATTAGATTTTGAAATTCCTTCCGGAGGAACAGAAGGAATTATAGGCTGATTAAGTTGGAAAAGTAACACTCCGCCATTCTTGACTGAAAAAGACCTGTTTTTCCATTCAATTGTATTACTGGTAAAACTGGCCAGCCGTATGCAAAAAGTCAAAAAATCCCGTACCGGTATCAGCCAGACTGATCCGGCGCCATGGCCGTCAAGCATGTTATTAACACGCAAATGAAACAGTATACGGACCAGTAATACAGTCCCGATAATAAGTACAGGCCATATAAATTGTCGGGTATAAAAATAAAAAATCGCCCCGGTGAAGCAGCTGATAATCAACGTATCTGTAAGCAAGGTAAATGTATAACCAACAGGCTCTACAGTCCGCATGGTGCGGGCCCAGCGGGTTTCGTTTAACAGGACCGATTTTAAACTGGTGGGCTGGATAATATTCTGCACTATCAGGTGTGACAGGTGTATTTTATACCCATGGCCGGCAACCAGTTTGCCAAGCATGTAATCGTCAGCCAGATAATCTGCCAGGACTTCAAAACCACCAATTTCCGCAAGGATTTCACGTTTAATCACTAACGTTGCACCAAAACAGAAATCATTTTTTTTCAGGGTATGGGAAATAAGTGCGGAAGGCAAAAACCACTCGTTAATGAACATGGCATGCAGGGATGAAATAATCCCTCCTTTGGGTGTCCCTGAATACAGGCAGGTAACGGCGCCGGTCTCTTGATCGGCAAAAGGCGCTACGATTTCATTCAGGTAATTATTGGGAACACGTATGTCGTCATCTGCGATCACCAGCGTGCCGTGTCTGGCATACGGGTACATATTTACCAGATTTGACACCTTGTAATTTTTTCCAGATAAACGTTGATTGATGACCAGTGTAATATCGATTTCCGGATGGGCGTCTATAATTTTCCTCAAGACCGGAATGGCCGGATCATTTTCATCATTCAGTCCAAAGATGACCTGAAACTCCGGATAATCCTGAAGACAAAAAGACAGCAAATTTTCTTCCAGTTCAGGGGTAAGTCCGCAGACTGGTTTAATGACGGTTACCGGGGGCTGGAAGTGGCTGGAAGGGTGTGAATTTTTCCTGAACCGGTGAAATTTTTCCAGGCAGGCAAAAGCCAGCAGGAGATATCCAAGGGACAGCAAATAAATGAAGCCGATTAATATCATTATATTATCTGGATCGCATTGTTGTTATAACGGAACAGGCAGGACCTGATGGATGGTGTAACTCATTTGTTCGCCTTATTATCAATTTTACCTGCCTGATTATCAATAGTGAATTATTAAGATAATATTAAGTTTTATAGTCCTTCTGTTTTTTATTTATAAACTGTCTACTTTCAATAATTTGCCAGGTCACTACGCCGGGCAAGTCTATGCATATTTCACGGATACGGGTTGCCAGTGACAGTGCCAGAGAAAAATCCGGTGACATACCAAGCAGGGCGCCAAACAGGATAAATCCGCCTTCCTGGATACCGTAGGCATTAGGAATAAAAAACGCAATATTGTTCACTGTGGAAACCAGGCTCTTCAACATCAAGGCCTCGATGAAACTTATGTTATGGTTCATCAGGTAACAGGCAAGCCAGATTTCAAATGTTTCCAGCATCAGACTGGCTGTTTTCAATATGACAGAAAGCATGAATTTGCGGTGGTTGCTGTATAGATCAAGTACCAGCTGGTCAATTTCCCTGGCGTGATCTGAAATATTCGGCCATCTGTCTGAACGGTAAAATTTGTTCATGATCCTGGCAAGATTCCCGAACATGCCGGCACGCTGCACCAGGATAAAACCGCCAATACCCATGGCGAGCAGGGAAAAACCGATTAACGCAGGGGCTGCTATCTGGTTATCCTGCGTGAGGGCAAGCAATAAAATAATACCGATAATGCCCCATGGGATCAGGGCCAGGGCCTGTACGGTTTTGTCCACCAGAACAGACGCAGTGGCGTCGATTCCCCTGCATCCCCAGAGTGTAATTAACCTGGCTTTTGCAATTTCACCACCAATCGTGGCAACAGGAAGCAGGGTGTTTATGGCACGTCCCATCCAGTTTGCCGCCAGTAAATTTAAGAATGAGGGGCCCCTGTTCGCATCGAATAAAAATTGCCAGGAATATGAAGCGACAATCAGGGCGGGACTCCAAACAACCGGTAACAGCAATAATTTCCAGCCGGAAGTCAATAACAGGTCCAGTATTTCCCGGAGTCCAAACCAGGCCAGAAGCAGGGTAAGTATAATCAGGCCCAACAGCAGGCCAAGGTAGGACATTATGTACATTAATGAATAATCCGGTTCAGGAATTTTATTTTTTTATAGTTATATTTTCTAGTACTACATGTGATAATCATGCAGTAAGTAACATGAACCTATCTCAAAATTAACTACCTCCCCCTTGAGGGGGAGGGCAAAGGTCGACTGCATGGATGCAGGAGTTAGAGCAACGCCGGGAGCAGTTGCCGAGGGGGTGAAATCTCTGGAATGGCTGAAACTCAACCCCCATCCCAACCTTCCCCCTGCCAGGGGGAAGGTGTGATTGCAAATTTTCCCGTCAACAAAACCGGAAAATAATTTTGAGATAGGTTTATAAAAAATATGCGACAAAATCTGTTTTTCCAGTGTGAATTAAAATAAATCAAAGGGCATTATCATCCAGAATGGGGACATTAACATACAATACTGAACAACTCGAAAAACCAAAACACATTTTCCCCCTGGTTCGTCATATTTCCTACCGGCTTACATTAGTCCTGTTACGGTGCCCGGTTACACCTAACCAGGTCACGATCGTTTCACTTTTATCGGGACTGGGTGGCGCCGGACTTTTTATATCCGGAAACTGGTCCCTGGGTGTATTGGGCGGGTTGTTACTGGTGGCGTCCTACGTCCTCGATAATTGTGATGGGGAGATAGCAAGAATAAAGCAGCTGTCATCTGAATTCGGTGCCCGCCTTGATGATATAGTAGATTCAACTGTAGATACCTGTTTCTTCCTGGCATTGGGATATGGTACTGCCAGTGTCAGTGGCCAGCAGATCTGGTTTTGGCTGGGCCTGGCAGCCGCGTTGGGCGCCGCGATTGATTTCTGGGTTGAACAGATAAACGAGGCCCGGCTGAAAAGAAAAGAAGGGGTCAAAAGCAGGGAAGAGTATTTAATTGAGCCTAAACAACCTGAAGACTGGATCGACTGGAGTATATATATCTTCCATGAACTCAGTCGCGCTGATTTTTGCCTGATAGTTTTGTTGTTAGCTGTATTTAATATTACCTGGATATTATTGCCGCTCGCTGCTGTTGGTGCGCAGGTCTTCTGGATTACAGATTTATTTGACCGGGCACGGGGTTACCACACCTGAATTAATCATTGTATGGATCGAAAAACCAGGTGTAGGGAATAATAGAATTATTTTCTGTATTGTTTAAATATATTGAGATTGATAAATAAAACAGTGGGCCGGTCTGTTCCCGGCCCACCGTATCGTTACAATTTTACTAACAGATGGAGCAAGTACTTATGCAGCTTTTACCTGTTTATCACTTAACCACTGCTCCAGCTGTTCCGCACCACCAATGTGTTCACCATTGATGAAGACCTGCGGATAAGTCATGGCATTGGCCACTGCGCGCAGGGTACGGTCGGTGTAGTCCTGGTTCAATGAAAGTTCTTCGAACTCAATACCTGCATCATGCAACAGGCCCTTGGCCTTGGCACAATAAACACATCCCTTACGGGCAAATACCGTCACATCCAGCGGCTTCACAGCCTTCGGTGCAATGTAGGCCAGCATGGTGTCCGCATCGGAGTTTTCAAACGGATCGCCGGCCTTGTCCGGTTCGATGAACATCTTCTCGATAACACCGTCTTTTACCAGCATGGAATAACGCCAGGACCGTCTGCCGAAACCAAGATCATTTTTGTCAACGAGCAGACCCATGCCCTCTGTAAATTCACCGTTGCCATCAGGCAGGAACGTAATCCGGTCGACATTCTGCGTCAGTTTCCATTCGTTCATCACAAAGGCATCGTTGACCGAGATACAAACGATCTCATCAACGCCATGTTTTTTGAACACCTGTGCCAACTGGTTATAGCGCGGCACATGTGAAGATGAACAGGTTGGTGTAAATGCACCGGGCAGCGAGAAAACAATAACGGTCTTGCCGCCGAAGATGTCCTTGCTCGTTACATTGACCCACTCATGGTCTTTCCGGGTACGGAAAGTCACTTCAGGGACGCGTTGTCCTTCTTTATTTTGAAACATAAACACTCTCCTTTAAGTTAAAGGTTGATAAAAGTTGGTAATTTGTAACTGGTGATCAATGATTAGTAGGTTGTAATCCGGTATCTACCGAATCACCAATCACCAATCACCAATCACGAAGATTTGTTACTTGCCGTTTAACATGCTCCGCAACATCCAGGCATTCTTCTCATGCACCTGCATGCGCTGTGTCAGTAAATCTGCGGTTGGTTCATCGCTCGCTTTTTCCGCGACCTTGAAGACTTCGCGGGCAGTGCGGACGACCGTTTCCTGACCAATCACCAGTTGCCGGATCATTTCTTCAGCACCCGGCACTTTGGTTTCTTCCTTGATCCCGGTCAGCGCAGCAAAAGCCTTGTAGGAACCTGGCGCAGGTTCATCCAGTGCGCGAATACGTTCAGCAATCGCATCAACGGCCGTGGCCAGTTCGGTATATTGACCCTCAAACATCAGGTGCAATGTATTAAACATGGGCCCCGTCACATTCCAGTGATAATTATGCGTCTTCAGATACAGGGTATAACTGTCAGCCAGCACCTTGGACAGGCCCCTGGCGATGGCTTTACGGTCTTTTTCGGCAATACCAATATTGATGCTCATAGGTTTCTTCCTTTTGTTATGAATAGGTGTTGAAAAACATCTTAGAGGCTTATCAACAATAAATGAAATGCATAATATCTATATCTATGATAGATTAAATCTATTAATAAACTATTGGCCATAAATACACTGAATAATCATGAATCTGCCCACCATCAAGCAACTGCGTTATTTCATCGCCCTGGAGAAGCATACCCATTTCAGCAAGGCGGCGCGGGCCTGTTTCGTTTCACAACCGGCCTTCAGTGTGGCCATCCAGGAACTGGAATCCGTACTCAATACCCAACTGGTTGATCGAACGAATAAGAAAGTCACTATTACGCATATAGGCAAAGAGGTCGCTGCACAGGCGCGGCTGGTACTGCGTGATCTGGAAGGCCTGGTGGATCTTGCCCGTGAGAATCAACTACCCCTGTCCGGTCAACTGAACCTCGGCGTGATCCCGACCATCGCCCCGTTTTTATTACCGGGATTGTTACCGAAACTGCGCAAGAGTTATCCCGGGCTGGAACTCTATCTCACGGAAGACCAGACTGATCGGGTCTATGCCTCCCTCATGGAGGGTGAGCTGGATGTCATCCTCATCGCCTTGCCCTACGCACTGAAGAATGTAGAAAGTATGACCTTGTTCCGGGACCATTTTTATCTGGCTTGCAGAAAGGACACCAAACTCATCGACCCGGAACACTACACCGTTGAACAATTGCCGCAGGAAAGCATTCTTTTGCTCGAAGATGGCCATTGCCTGCGCGATCATGCCTTGTCGGCCTGCAAGATCCGTAATCGGGACAAGATCAGCAATGTCGCCGCCAGCAGCCTGCTCACACTCATACAGATGGTCGATGCTGATCTCGGCGTGACCTTTATTCCGGAAATGGCCATTGGGACATCCATGCTCAAAAATACCCAGGTCAAAACCTGGCCGATCAAACCCGGCAGCTATCGCGAAATCGGGCTGGTCTGGCGCAGGGGCAGCATGCGTGCGAATGAATTCAAGCTGCTCGGTGAGTTTATAAAAAATCATCATGTGGGTGATTGAGAGATTGATAAGATGCAATAAACCAAATGGCATATTATAAATTTGTTCCCCCTCCCCTGGAGGGAGGGGGTTAGGGGGAGGGGGTAAATTGGACAGGATTTTTGATTTATGTTGAATAACACTGTTTCATTTTTCACCCCCACCCTTACCCTCGGCTTGGGCGTCCTGCGTCGCTCTCGGTTTCCGTTCCAGACTCGACTCTCGACCGCTGTTCCCGACGCGGTTCTACCTCCCCCATCCCTGGGGTCGTACCGGTTACATCCTGTAACCGTACCGCCTGCATTCATGCAGGCGTCCCCCATCAAGGGGGAGGGAATTTAATTTTGAATCAGGTTCTAATAATCGTACCTTCTGTTGAAAAAAATGACTGAAGATAAAATAATAATTTATGCAATTAACGGTTAATCTGTCATTTCGAGCATAGCGAGAAATCCCTGTCTTTAACAAAGAGAATGAGCTTTATATGAGATCCCTCACTTCGTTCGGGACGCCTGCGGCGGATTTCTCACTGCGTTCGAAATGACAAATAAAAATAAATAACTCATGCTGACCGCCATACACCGCTGGATCGACCTTAATATTCTATCTCTTGGCAGAGAGATGCGCCTGTCTTACCTCCCGCCGCTCATGGTTTATATGGCTGCGGGGATCTCCGGTCTGACCGGCATCGTCGGGACTTTTTTCGTCAAAGAGTATCTTGAGCTTTCCGCAGAATTTCTTGCTGCGCTGGGATTCTGGGCCACCATCCCGTGGTCACTCAAGATGCCGCTCGGCCATTTAGTGGATCTGGTCTGGCGCTGGAAAAGCTGGTTTATCTATCTTGGCGCAGGTCTGATTGCCATCAGTCTTTTGATCATGGTGGGTTTACTCACTGATCGCACGGCCATGAGTGCAGTCATGTCGCCCGGCGCCTGGTTTGTGTTGAGTGCACTGCTGGCACCGGTTGGGTATGTGATCCAGGATGTCGTGGCCGATGCCATGACGGTTGAAGCCGTCCCGCGTATCGATGAACAGGGCCGGCCTTTCGATCAGGCCCGGCTCAAACTCATGCACACCACCATGCAGACCCTCGGCAGGGTAGCGATCATCGGAGGTACCGTACTGGTGGCACTGATCAATCTGTATATTTTCACAGGTGTCGAGGTGTTGCCGGATACCGAAAAGGCGGCCGTGTACCGCGACATCTATCTCATGGCCATGACCATACCTGTTATTTCAGTCATAGGCGTTCTGGTTGCGGCAATCCTCAGGCACCGTGATTTGCAACGTTTGCTGGCCAGGGGCTTCGGCAGGGATGAAGCGTTGAAGTTACTGGCCATCAAAATTGAAAAGACCAACGCCAACTGGTGGATACTCGGCGGCAGCCTCGTCTTTGTCATCTTTACCCTGGGCATGGGACTCAGCCAATACAGCTACAGCCAGGAAGTGATCTTCACCGGTTCCTTTGCGATCGTTGCCTTCCTGATGGTGCGGTTGACCCGTGAACTTGAACCGCAGGCACGTGCAACACTGCTGGGTACGGCCATCGTGATCTTTGTGTTCCGTGCTGTGCCTGCGACCGGACCCGGCATGACCTGGTGGATGATCGACGATCTCAAATTCGATCAACACTTTTTTTCCATACTCTCACTCATCGGCAGCGTTCTTACACTGGCGGGCATGTTCATCTTCCGCCGGTTCATGGCCGAACGTTCCATTGCCTATGTCGTCGGCGCACTGACGATCGCCGCTACTTTATTGTCGCTGCCTTATCTTGGCATGTACTACGGAATGCATGAGTGGACAGCCGCGCTGACCGGTGGCGTGGTTGATGCAAAATTCATCGCACTTGTGAATACGGCGCTGGAATCACCGCTGGGGCAAATTGCCATGATCCCGATGCTCGCATGGATAGCAAACTCGGCACCGGCTAACCTCAAGGCAACTTATTTTGCAGTCATGGCATCATTCACCAATCTCGCACTCGCCCTTTCACAACTCGGTACCAAATACCTGAACCAGATCTTCATCGTCACCCGTGAAGTGCGCGAACCCGTCAGCGGAATGTTGCAGGTTCCCGCCGACTACAGCCAGCTCGGCGATCTCATCATCGCCGCCATCCTGATCGGATTCATCCTGCCGTTCGCAGCCATTA
>Ga0209431_10000039_pt1 | contig 87332 bp, 135 predicted proteins | sample RifCSP13_3_FD_184021 | JGI IMG/M metagenome (GOLD analysis project Ga0209431, IMG submission 184021) | Soil microbial communities from Rifle, Colorado - Rifle CSP2_sed 13_3 (SPAdes) (version 2) | ecosystem: Environmental > Terrestrial > Deep subsurface > Rock core/Sediment | place: Rifle... | reverse complement strand
GTGCACCTTCAGCATAGGAGATGAAATTTATGGCAGATTCACCCCTTCCGGCCCGACCTGTTGCGCCCACACCTGTGAGTGTGGAGGATATGGAGATCACCCTGTTTGATCCCTCCCCGACCAATGCGGAGGGTACACCGCAAGCAGCCACCTACCGCGTGCAACTGAAATTATCGGATGGCAGCATCGAGATCAGGCAAGGGAATTTAATCCCGCATCTGACCAACGCCGAGATCACGGGTCTGCAAAACCTGCTGGCCCGCTTGCGGGGAAAGGCGAATACAGCATGGATACCGTAATCACCCCCGCCCAGGCCCGCCGCTTGCTGCAAGAAGAGCAGCAGGCACGGGTCAATGCGGCCAAGATCAAGTACGATGCTTTCGTTGCCGAGTGGCAGGCTGAATTCCGCGTGCGGCTGGACATCTCAGTGCTTGTGACGGCACGTGGCAATGTGCCACAGATGTTGATTATAGCAGACCCATGACGACTATAAACTACTTTTTATTGTTGGAATCTGGTAGTCATCTATTACTGGAATCCGGCGGCAAAATTATAATCTCACAAGTTATAATTTTGGTTCCAATGAAGATCGCCGGAGCAGACGTAGCCATATATGGTTTTAGTTCAAGTGATGCTTTAATTACTACCTTGATTGCTTCAGATGCCAGAGTTACTACACCAACCGCAGGAGATGCATTTATAACAACTGTGCAAGATTCTAACGTAGTAACAACTACGATAACTGCCGAGGACGTTAATTAAACATGAACCAATATTTTACAGGAAATGCTGTTCGTTGCTCATTTACTTTGAGCCCAGCCGTCGATCCAACTACCGTAATATTCCGATATAAGAAATCAAACGGGGATAAGACGGCTTATACTTATGGGGTAAATGCAGAATTGGTTAAAAGTGCGGTTGGTAGTTATTATGTTGATCTTGTCGCGAGCGGTGAAGGTCAATGGCATTACCGGCTGGAAACTACGACACCAAATGCTGCCATAGAAGCTACTTTTACGGTGCTCAAAACCCAATTCTAGGGGGAATATTTTATGGCTGTTGAACTTACATACACGAGTGACCTCGATTACCTTACAGATTACTTAAGAATACACTTAGGAGATACCGGTTCTACCTTTACGTATTCAAATGATACATTAAAATTGGTACTTCTGGCTGGGCTAAAGATGCTTATGCCGCGTTGGAACAGTCGTTATGTGCCAACTTATAATGCAAGCACCGAGAACTGGGATGTGGCCAGAAGCAGCACCGATGTATTCACACACGCCTCACCGCCAATAATTATGTACGGGGATGAACGACCTATCTTATTGGCTGCTGCAATCGCTCTTAAATCCGGTTTAATCTATACAGTTGGCAGTAATGCTGTATCATGGCGGGATGACGAAGTTTCATTCAGTAATATGACTGGTGCCAAGATGCAGGAAGCCAGCTTGATTAGAGACTGGGAAGAATTAAATAAGCTGGTACCAGAACGTAGACAGAGATTGGCTCGCTCGAAAAAGGGGGAGCTTCTAGGTTTTCGTTTTCCACCGAATCGGTATGAGAGTGAAAATTTCTAAGGAGAATTGAATGGAAGGTTGCAGGGTTTGTAAGGGAGAATTAAAGCAGGTTTTAGATTTGGGAGAAATCTACCCATCTACTTTTATATGTGGTGATGAGCAGCTTGAAAAGGCTCCATTACGGTTAGGGTTGTGTTCAAAATGTAGATTAGCCCAACTGATGGACACCGCAGATTTGGATAAAATGTATCGGTACTATTGGTACCGCAGTGCTTTGAATGGCTCAATGGTGACAGCTCTTAGTGATATTGTAGATAGTGTTCAAAAATATGTTACGCTTGAACCGGGGCATATAGTTGTGGACATCGGTACCAATGATGGATCATTATTAAATTTCTACCCCGATTATATCTATAAAGTTGGAATTGACCCAGCTTACAATTTGCGGATAGAGGCAGAGAAACATTGTAATGCTTTCATAAATGATTATTTTTCGTATGAAGTATTGCCAAGAGATTGCAAACCAGCCAAAGTTATTACTGCTATCGCCATGTTCTACGATTTACCAGACCCATTGAAATTTCTACAAGATGTTAAAAATTCATTGGCTGCTGGCGGTATATTTGTGGTGCAAATCATGGACCTCTTATCTATGCTAAAAACTAATGGCTTCGATAATATTTGCGCCGAACATTTAGAATATTATTCTTTAGATAATCTACTCGATCTCTTCGATCAAGTTGGGTTGGAAATTTTCGATGCTGAGTACAACAAAGTCAACGGTGGTAGCCTGCGGGTTTATGCCTGTCACACCGGTGAGAGGGGCATACAACCACACCTCGTGTGCATGCTAATAAAAGAATTTTTGGAATTGCGTGATGACTCATTGCAAGAATTTGCCAAGCGAGTTCAAGAATTAAAGCAAAAAGTTAATCAATTCTTCGAATCAAATAAAAATAAGTCAATCTGCGGTTTGGGGGCCAGTACCAAAGCCAACACGGTCCTACAATATTTCGGGTTGGATAATTCCAAGATAAAAGCTATTGGCGAGATACATCCTGATAAGTTTGGGCTAAAGATGGTCGGAACTAATATTCCCATCGTACCAGAAAAAGAAATTTTAGATGCTAATCCAGATTATATCGTGTTGTTGATCTGGCAATTTGCTGACAACATACTGCCAAAATTGCAGAGTTACATTGATAATGGCGGAAAAGTCTTGGTGATGTTACCCAAGCCGAGATTAATTACTCAAGAAGGTGAGATATGGGTATAATGATGAAGAGTTTTGGAATGCTTTTGGATGAACTCATCACGAACAATGTAAAACTTTTCATGGTTCAGGAAGATTATGCCAACGAGGATGACCACGTTGTAGCTGAGGCAGCTCGCAAAGCTTTAAAGTTAAATGCTAGGCGCAATCAGTTGATCCGGGTCATCGACGAATTGCTTGGTAATGAAGATATAACTGTTACCGAAAAAACGTATGGATAATCAATTGGTATTTATTCACTTGCCGAGAACGGCAGGTACTTCACTTGGTGTGGCTTTGGCTAATGCTTATCGAGAAGTAGGTAAGACAGTTTGCCCTTACAGAAATTGGGAATATTTTGTAGAGGCCATAGATTTGGATACTTACGATCTAATCGGAGGACATTCTTATTACCCCTTGATTAGATTATTGAAAGGCAATCCTACATTCATTACCATACTGGGTGAGCCAATAAATAGATGTGTATCTAATTATTATATGACCAAAGGGTTGTGGGCCGGCCCAAACAAAGAAGATTTGGACAATCATACTTTATCTGAATTGTTGGACAATCCATTTTGGTTTACAGTTATGGCTAACCAACAAACCAGAATGTTGGCTTCAGACTTCGATATTGCAGAAATTAAATGCGCAGTAGATTTCTCAACCAAAATACGACCCACCAAAGAAGATTTAACGAAAGCCAAAGCCAGATTAACTACGTTTCCTTTCGTGGGAATTAAAGAACAGTTTGATAAATCATTACAATGTTTGAGTGACTTTGTTGGATTGCCCTTAATTCAAGTGAACAATGAAAAACCTAGGCACCCAGCAAATAATTTAGATGCTTCCACTTTGCAAAAATTAGAATTGGCTAATGAATACGATTTAGAATTGTACGAGTTTGGGTTGAAATTATTCAATGGATTATAATACCGAAGGTGTGGCTGAATTCGTTCTAGACTTGTTTGATAAAAATTATAAAGGTATCTGTATAGATGTAGGAGCTTACCACGCAACTTGGCTCAATAATAGTTATTTATTAGAAGAAAAAGGTTGGGAAGTATTCTGCATAGAACCAAACCCACATTGCCAAGAGATGCTTGTTAGCCGCAAAAATGTGTATAATTATGCTATGGGTACGGAAAACAAAGATAATGTAGATTTCTATATATATAATCTTGGACACGGACCAAATGGAGAGGCTGGGGGGACGGGTCTAATTTATTACGACCACCCACAACATCTGACCACTATCAAAGTAAAAGTACGCACCTTGGATTGGTTCATAGAGAACGTTGCCAAAGTAGATCATGTGGATTTCTTGGCCATAGACACGGAGGGTTCAGAATTAGATGTTCTACGTGGAATCAATTTGGATAGATGGGGATTGAAAGTAATTGCGGTAGAGAACCTTTATTACGATGCTGCAAATCTCGAACCCCACAATATAGAACAAGATGAATACCTCACCGCCAGAGGTTACAATAAAATAGAACGCATTATGTTTAATGATATTTATAGGAGAGGTTAATGGGACTTATTGAAAAGGGCAGGTTGGCCTTCACTCACCCAGGTAAAATCGGTGATTCTCTGTACGTGATGCCAGCCATGCGTTGGATTTGTAATCATAGAAAAACCACCTGTGATTTTTACACCAGCAAATATTGTGAACCACTAAAGAGGTTGTTCGAGCACCAGTCCTTCATCGACAATTTCTTCATGCCAGACAATTATGCGGTGGAACGTATGGACTTAGGGGTTCAGCCTTGGTATATTCCAGTAGATATTAACTTGTATGACACAGTTTGGCAACTCGGCTATAGACAGGTTCCTGACAGGCCACTACCAAACTATATCGCCATGCTCGCTGGAATTCAAGCACACAATGGTATAGAAGTTAAATATGAATATCCAGATTTTGAAACTCTAGACGAGCCATACATTTGTGTAGCCCCCAGAGGCAAGACAACTTATGCTGGATTGTTCCAAGAAATTATAGAAAAATCACCCATCAAGGTAATTCAAGTTGGCGGTTGGGGTGATGCAGTCGAGGGTAATGCAATCGACAAGACCGGTTTAGATATGCTAGAGACTACAACTTGGTTGGCTAAGTCAGTTGGCTTCGTTGGCATTATGTCAGCCATGTTAGTGTTAGCTAATGGGTTCGATTTCCCCAAAGTATCTCCACATGACTCAATTCATTGGGACATGCGCCACGTAGTTAGAAGTGAAAATAATTTCTATCCAATCAATCCGACAGTAGAAGAGGTGCTGGAATGTCTGAAACTATCTTAGTCATCAACACCAACGACGTGATGTCAGAAAATACCAGACAGAGCATGAAGGATGCTGCACGAAGGTGGGAATGTGATTTTATAGAAATCAAGCAGCATCCAACCAAACACCATCATTCAGCCGTGAAGTTGTTGGCTTTCGACTTGTGTGATCACGATAGAATTTTGGTTCTGGATTCAGATATAGTCGTGAGGAGTGATACCCCCAACCCATTTAAGCTGTGTGATCCCAGATTTCTATACGCAGTCAAGAATCAACAATCACACTTTCCACCCGCATACAACGTAAATGTGCAAATAGCATATAGAGATATCCAACAGGTATTATCGCTCAAAGAGGTGGAAGGCAGATTAGATGTCGATTTAATCAGTCGAGACTTCTGCAATGCGGGTGTGGTGCTGATAAATAGGGAATTCCACACCGAGTTATATAAGATAGCCTACAATTTGTTTCTGGGTACGAATACCCAGTGGTGGGATCAGATACCTTTGAATATGGCTATCTATAGCCAATTGGGTGGCTATCACGATTTGGGACAAGAATGGAACTACCAATTTCCTTCCAATTTTGCTGCAATGACAGCTTATATCTATCACTTCGCTGGCAATCCAGGTCGCTACGATATTCTGAAGCGAGTTAATTGGGTTATTGCACCAAGCGAGATTATCACACGTAATGATTTACACAGATTAATAAGTCAACGTGGTTATAAAGTTGGGGCAGAAATTGGCACGCAAAAAGGCGAATACGCCGAATATTTATTGCATAATACTTGGTTGGAGAAACTACACATAATTGATGCTTGGAAGTATGTTCCTAATTACAAGGATATTTCTAACGTTTCAGATGAGGCACACAATGCTAATTATACAGAAACTTTGGAACGATTAGCCCCCTTCGTTGGTCGTTACAATGTTATAAAAGCTTTTTCTAAGGATGCAGCCAATATAATTGGTGATTTAGACTTTGTGTATATAGATGCCAACCATTCATATACCAGCACTACAGAAGACTTACAAACTTGGTATCCAAAGGTACGTAGTGGTGGTTTGGTGGCAGGACACGATTTTTTGGATGGGGAAAATATTTGTGGCAGTGAATTCGGTGTGCGGAGCGCAGTGTTCGATTTTCTGAAAGACAAGAAACATACACTCTACGCAACGAATGAACAGTGGCCCACATGGATATTTTTTAAGGAGTAAAGGAATGACAGTCTATATTGGTGTACCAACCATCAACTTGAAAAAGTACTTAGTTGGTACGGTGGAAAGTATTGAAATGAACCACCCTTGGAAGTTGTTGGTAATAGACAATGGCTCAGGGGATGAAACTAAGGAGTGGATCGAAAAGTCAGGTTACGATTATATTTTCAATCAAGAAAATCTCGGCGTGGCTAAATCTTGGAATCAAATTATTTATTGGGGATTATCCCACGATGATTGTGAAGCTATCTTCATTTTGAATAATGATTTGGTTATGCACGAAGAAGCTTTCGACAGAATGTTAGAAACTTTATTCGTAGAGGGTAAGGATGCTGTCAGTGGAACCAACGTGGGTAACAACCCCAGTACCTTGATGTATTGCACCAAGCCAATACCTAGATATAGTCGAGCTATGAATTTCAGTTGTTTTGGGTTGACTGTTCCCACCATAACACGAGTAGGTTTATTCGATGAAGGTTTCAAGATAGCTTACTTCGAGGATAACGATTACCACCATCGCATGCGTGGGGAAGGTATAGATGCCTCGTGTGATCTGTGGGCTTGGTTTGCACATTACGGTTCGCGTACAGTAAAAGAGGCTGGAATTCCACCACTTCATAATCAATTCAATGCCAATAGAAAGTATTTCTACGAGAAGTGGGGATTTTACCCCGGCAGCGACGAAGAAAGGGAAAAGGCAAAATCATACAATGAAAAGTAACGTTCGTCTGCTATGGTGTGGCGACGCAGTAACACAAACCGGGTTCAGCCGCGTTTCACACAACGTATTGAATGGATTGTTCAACACAGGTATGTATGACATCCACGTATTGGGTGTTAATTATCACGGTGATCCACACAACTACCCATACAAGATTTACCCGGCTGTGTTGGGTGGAGATCAACTAGGTTACAAACGGTTGGAAACTATCGTTAAGGCTATAAAGCCTGAAGTTGTAGTTCTATTCAACGATATATGGGTAATACTGGATTACTTATATATCTTGAAAGAAGCTAAATTGGAAAACTTCAAAACGGCTATTTACTTTCCAGTAGACGCTTATGGTTATGATCCAGAATGGATGGACCCACTTTATCGAGTGGATAAAGTATTAGTTTATACAGAATTTGCCAAGCAAGTTTTGCGGGAAGCTGGGTTTCGGCGCAAAGTTTCAATCGTACCACACGGTGTCGATACCAATATATATTTTCCAGTCAATAAAAGTGAAGCTCGCCAAAGCCTGAATGGTTTAAAGGATGAAGATTTCATCGTCTTCAATGCTAATCGAAACCAACCTAGGAAGCGTATAGATACTACCATCAAAGCATTTTGCAAATTTGCGAAAAACAAGCCAGACGCCAGATTGTATCTACATATGGGCTTGGTAGATGCAGGTTGGAGTATCATACCTTTAATGATGCGAGAATGTAAACTCAATGGCATCGAAAGTGCAAATAAATTGATATTGACTGATCCCAATCTTACCCCTGGAAGTACGGTATCAGAAGAATTATTGAATATCATTTATAACACGGCAGATATTGGATTGAATACAAGTTCTGGTGAAGGTTGGGGTTTGGTCAATTTTGAGCAAGCAGCTTGTGGAGTGCCCCAAATAGTGCCCGGCTTTGCTGCTACAGCGGAAATATTCAAAGACCGTGGACTGCTTTTGCCAGCCAGACAATACCTATCCAACCTGAAGATTAATACTGAGGGCGGTATTATACATGAAGATGATGTTGTCGAGGCTTTGAATACATATTATTACGACAAAGAATTACGTTATTTACACGCTGCCAAGATGTTTGAATATACTCAGCAACCCCAATTTAATTGGATTAGTGTTGCCAAACTTTGGCATCAACATTTGCAGGAATTGGTGTGATGGTAACTATTACTTTCCCCTCAGATACCAAAGATACGATTGATGCTATCCGCGAAGCTATCGGCAGAGATGCAACTTTCTACACCATAGCCACAACTTCAGGTTGTTCGACTTGTTCTCTCGATCCAATCAACAATACATCGACTGATCCATTTTGTGTAACCTGCGGTGGAGTTTATTGGTTTATAATTTACTCTGGTCACGTTCTGAATTCCCATGTACGGTGGGCACCCTTCGAGGAACCCAAATTCACCACGGCTGGTATAGTGCACGAAGGCGATTGTACAGTTACAGTTGAATATACTGGCAGCATCTTGAACATCGTGGATACTACCAAATACGTATTGGTAGATGGTGTACGCATGTTGATACATCGTTATTCTTTACGGGGAAAGCCGGAAATAAACAGGATTAGAATCTTGTTAAAGGAAGAAGGTTAATGGAAGTATTTGAACTGTGGAATACAGTCACTCGAATTAGACGTAAGAAAAATAGATATTTAGCGGCTATGCTTTCCGAATTGGAAATAGCTTTACCGCCGGAAAGATACAATAGAGAATACCAATTGATACGTAAAACCGTATTAGATTATATGAATGATTTTTACCGTGATGTGATTCGCTTAATGCTTGGAATCGACGTTGAGGGCCAGGATTATCTTTAGGACTGCCTACAATGGCTGAAGGGTTTGGAGAAACTGCTAAAGCTTTCGATGCACTACATAGAACCGCCCAAGGCTTCGAGCAGGCTGCCAACGTATTTCCGCAAGAAGCTATCGGTTTGGCTATAATCGAAGCCAGAGCTACTCTCAGAGATAATTTGATCGAGGCCATAGACAAGACACCTGAATTTCAAAACGAGCTTCTAAAAGCATCTTTGATTGTCTACTTCACCGATCCAGCCAGAATACAATTCTCGAATGGCGAAATCGTCGTGGCAACAGAACAACCCGAAGCAGCCAGAGAACAATGGTTGGCAGCCCAACAAATTGCCAACGAGATGCGTAGAGAAGCCACAGGTGCCAAACAAGCATCTGAAAGACAAGCTTATAATTATTGGCGCTTTGCGGTTTATAGGCAGGAAGATTACGAGGAAACTATTAAAGATCGTTTCGCAGTTTTGGGTGGCAAAGAGATTGCACCCTATTGGTATTTTTTGGAATACGGAACTGGTATATCAGCCTACCCCCAATCTAAAGGCCAATATTTCTTGGCCAAAACACAATCAGCAGTGGGCGGTACACAATTATTAAAATACTACGAAGAATTGCTCGCCAGAGATTTCGAGCGAGCTATGGTGCAAGAATTGGAAAATAGCATAACCACAATCAGTGTTCAATACATTAGATGGTCGAGATGGTATGCAGGTAAAGGTGGGAAATTATATAGCCACGTTTATGATAGCCGCACCGGTTATAAGGTTGCAGGCTACAAAGCACGAATTAAAGAAGCTCTATAATGCAAATTAATCGAAAAGTCGATCTCTCTATTTACTATCATCTGCGTGATTTATTGCCATCTCTGGTAAATGTTTACGATGGCTATCCTGTAGGTGCAGACGGCAGGCCGAGCGGTGACATTGCGCTTCCGGCTGTAGCGGTGGAACGCCAACCTATCGTACTGCGTCCTTTTGAATTGGCGGGTGCTAATCTGGCCCACTATTTCTACATCGTGGATGTTTACGGCAAAAATAAAGCACAGCGAGATGATATAGCTTACCAAATACAAACCGACCTCGACAGTAACAACGTCAAGGTCTATAACTACGATGTGGGTTTCCCCCCAGTCGTAGCCCCACACATTGGCACTCTGGTACTCACCGGTGAAGTTAGAAATACAGTAGTCTACGTATTTCCAGATTTATCCCCCAACGAGTATTGGAGAGCCATAGTAGATTTTACGGGATATTACACTGCGGTTTAGCCAAAGTGTAAAATCGAAATTGGGAGTATAGAACTAAATGGCTAAACGAGTGGCAATCAACTATATAGGAGATAACAAATGGCGAAAAGAGTAGCCATCTCCTCAACTTAGGGGGACTATACGATGACGTTTGTTAAGACGAAAATTATCAACGAACAATTCTTTGATGATCTTACAAACCAAAGTACACAATACGTCCTTGGATTTCTCTATGCCGATGGAAATTTGCATACCAACCCCAAAAAGAAATTCTCATTTGTGTCCAAAGATTGTGAAATTTTGGAAAAAATGCAAAAAGTTTTACAAACTGATTATAAAATTGGAACAAATGCAGATAAGAATTTCCAGTTGCAAATTTATTCTGATTATGCCTACGATAGATTGACCCAATTGGGTTTACACCCTAGAAAATCTTTAGATATATTATATCCAGATTGGGCAAACAGACATTTCATAAGAGGCTATTTTGATGGTGATGGGACAATTTATAAACAACATGATAGACCATCATACAGATGTGATTTTATATCAGGTAGTAGAGATTTCATCATTGGTCTAGAGAAACATTTGTCCATATTGGGGTTAGAATACCATTATAGACATGACGAAAAGCATGCAAATTGTTTTAAAGTGTACATTCATAGAAAGTCAGATGTTCTAAAACTCAAGAGTATTTTATATGACAGTGCAGAAATTTACCTTGGGCGTAAATGGAGCATCTTCCAGAAATGGGTATAGCAAACCTCGAATATCGGTGAACCCCCTGAAGAGGGCAATACCGAGGGACAGCCCAAAAATGGGAAGCCCGTAGAGACTACCAAGAGGCACCCTTTGGGGTGATGGTATAGTCCGATCTACACATATAACAAATGAAAGTGTAGAGGTGGTTACAACCACCCCCGCATTTGCGGAGTAACAACATGTCAAAGAAGTTAAACCGGTAATTGTCGGCCCATTAGGTTCCTATGACGCTGGTCGTATACAACGATTGGATGCACCTATGAACCTGCCAACCACGGATGTGGATGAGTTGGGAAACCGCCAACACGCCGGTACTACCACCGATTTGCCAGAAGTGACGATCACCTTCCAAGCTATGGATGTGTCGATTAAGTTATTCGCTGCCTTGACTGGCACGACAACCACACCTTATCCAACTGCTGGTGTTGATATCAACCAACTAGGAGATATTGACGTGGTGGCTGAAATTAAAGACGCCAACCTCGAAGATATCGCCAAAAGTATGCACCTGCGCAAATGTCGTATCAATGGTTTCACGTTTACGTACTCTGTAGATGGTGAAGCCACTGAAGAATATACGGCTGAGGGCAGTGACAAACGTTGGTTGAAATACGACGTTATCATTGATACTCCGGCTGTTTCCGGCACAGGACCGTACACACTCAGCCAAACACCTATTCAGCTCAAAAATCTGGATTACCTTCTATCTGTAATCATAGATGGGGTATACTTTGACGAAGTTACCTCCGGGCTGGGTGCTGGTGAGTACACTTACAATGGTGGCACCAATCAGGTCACGCTTGGTGAAGCTGCTACCAGCAATGTAGTGCTAGTATATCATGCTAATCCTGCCGGTACTAACTGGACCGACATCAGCGATAGCACCATTCCGGCTGCTGTACGTGGCAAGAACATTCCGGTTTACCTGAAAGCTAATAGTATTCCGCGAGTTCAATCGCTTACTATTCGCGGCACTCTACCTGTGACGCGGGTAGAGGAAATGGGTAATACTGAAATAGTTGGCTACGTTACTGGTGTGCCCATGGTCGAAGGTGACATTTCGGTTTTGGATACCGATACTGAATTGGTGGCTTTATTTGCTACCGGTAGTCTAGCTCCGGCTGATACGGAATTCCGAGGTTGTGAATTCACCGCTTCTGGAATTTCCCTATTGGTCGAAATACTTAACCCATCTCTGGCGTGTAATACACCAAGCGCCAGTGGTGTGGTTTTGAAAACTGTCTACATTCCACAGGTCACCATCACGTCAGATGGTCATAGTACCAACGTCGGCGGTAATGCTACACAGACGTTTGCATTCCGCAGCACCACCGGTGCATGTATCGTCTATTCTGGCAACAGAAACTAGATTTAACATAAAACTGGGGGCTGTGCTTAAAACATGGCCCCCTCTTTTTGTTAGGAGGATAAATTGGGTAAACGAAACGTAAAACGAGTAAATATTTCAGCGCTATTCCGCTGGAAGCAATCATTACCTATCTTCGATCATAGAAATCAAGAGGTAGCCAGAGTTTATCAACGAGTAATTAACGATAAGGAATACGAGGAAGCTCGACTGCGGGCTATCCGCAAAAGTCGAGAAACAAGGTTGGCTATGCGTAATCCAGAGGGTGTAGAATATTTTGCACTCGAAGAAAGTCTGGAAACAATTAGTAAAGAACAATTGTTAAATATTATTCTGCTGGAAGAATTCCCCAAGCTGTACGAGAAAGCTAATAACGAAGTCAAATTACAGATGCCTAAATCACCGGGTTCAGATGCCAGCTTGGAACAGCTTGAGGAATACGAACACCAAGTAGATGAATACGACGAGAAACGTTCTCAGGAAATTCTCAAAGTTGTCGAGCAATACCGCAAACAACACGTCGAAAAGTTAGAGAAATTAGGTGACGACGAAATCAAGAAGTTGGCTCGCAAAGCTATGGAAGATCGAATCTGCGGCAACGTAATTAACGAAGTTCTAATGCACTATTCAGCTTATCTTGGCACTTATGAAGATGAGGATTGCATCATCCATTATTTCAAAGACTACAACGAATTCGATGAATTAGCTACGCAGGTCAAAGAGCAATTGGTACGTGGTTACAATACTTTAAAATTAACACCTGAGAAACTAAAAAATTAGCAGCCAGTGATGCACTCCTTTCCCTCTGGCGTATCACTCGGCAATTAAATATACCGCTGCACAAAGAGTTACCAACTAGTTCTTACGATTATCCACATACGGTAGCTACGGTAATAAGATGGAGGGAAAACATAGATTCATTTATGGAGTTGCCCAAGGATAAGCGACCCCCCGAAGATATTTATTTCGATTCGGAAGCACTTGAGGAATGGTTTGATAGGATATTAAGTCGCAAGCAAACAAGTTTCGACTTGTTAATCGATGAAGTAGAAGGATAACCTTGGCCGTCTCAAACTTAGACAGAATTAGAAATTTAGTCCGAGATATCAATCTCGAAGCCGGAAAAACTGCTAGTTTATTCCGCGAACTTGAACGCATCGTGAGTTCAGTTAATGTCTCTGGTCGTTCTATAACCGGTGATCCAGCCCAATATCGCAGAGCTACTGACGAACTGCACCGTTACACAGCCGCCCTCAGGCAACTTGAGCAGCAACAACGAGCCGCAGGTCAACTACGTTGGCAACGTGGTCTCCCAGGTGCTCCAATTGCTGCCCAAAAAGAAGAACGCGCTTTACCAACAGACCCAGTACTTGCTGCCAAATTGGCAGAACAGCAAAAAATAGTAGAAGCTCAACAAACCAGATTTATTCAGAATTTTGGTTTAACTACCAACGCTGCTGCTAATGCCACAAAATATTTGGATAAGTACGGGCTTAGCTTGAGTAATCTTAAGCGAGTGATGATCGACCCCATCACAGGTACCCAAGAATTTGCCTTTGAGTCAAGTAAAATACCCGGCGTCATACAACGAGCTACTTTCGCTTTCGATAAATATGGTAATGCTATAGGTAGTTCTGCTACTCGTTTCCGTGGTTTCACGGACATGATCACTCGCAATATCGTCAAGGTATTAGAATGGGCCATAGCTGTGGGTGTTGTTTATGGAGCATTGAGCCAGCTAACTCAAGTATTCGATACCCTGCACGAAATTGACGACGTTATGTCTGACATCTCGTTTACTATGGGAAATGTCGGGCAAAATGCGGAACAATTAAATCGCTTCTTCGAGAGTTCTACAATCGTTGCCAGGGAAACCGGTACTGCGGTGCGCGATGTAATTTCGGTTTACGACGATGCTTTGCGAGCAACGTCTTCTTTGGGCAACGAAGAAATCAGGCTCAGAACTTCCACCCAGCTATTGAACGATGCCATGTTGTTCTCTAGGTTATCCGGCTTAAGCGCCAGAGAATCGATGGACTTATTGGTAGGTGCATTAAAGCAAGTAGGCATTGCCTCACAAGCCGCATCTGGAAGTCAAGAAAGCATAGCTCAAACGTTCGGGCGTGGCGAAGAAGTCATGGGTACTTGGTTAGTGGCCGTACAGGGTGGTGTAGTCAGTCTACAAGACTTGGGAGAAACTTTCTCTATCACCGGTGCAGAAGCACTATCCGCAGGATTGGATATAGCTCAGTTAACCGCAGTAGCCACAACTTTGGCTGAAAGCACAGGTAAGTCATCCGCCGAAGTTGGTAATTCAGTTCGTCGTATGTTAACTACCATCCAAAGTGAAACTGGTATCGAGGCTCTGCGCAAGGTTGGTATTGCAGTCGAAGACATCAATGGCCAAATGCGTGACTGGGATGAAATCATGGAGGACATCGCTGCTCGCCGAAGGGTAGGAGCTATAAGTGATGCTGCCTTCAGGCAATTAACCTATGCCCTTGGTGGTGGTCCTCGTGGTGGACCAGACATCGCGGCCATCATTCAATCTTGGGATCAAATAACTGCTAAAGCTGAAAAGTTCGGAAACGTAAATAATAGAAATGCAGCTATGGAAGCGGCTATGGCAGCCAAGTCACAAACATTGACCAATGCTCTAAATGAATTATCTACATCTTTCACCGAATTGGTTCAAACATTGGGTACTGATGGTGGCTTGCTTGATCTGGCTAAATCCATCGTGGATATTCTGGACGTTGTAGTGCAAAACATCACGAGCTTAACCGAGGTATTAGGACCGGCTACAACTAGGTTAATCGCTCTCGGCGTAGCTATGTCTATTTTATCAAAATACGGACCAGCACTTGGTAGTTGGGTTTCTGGAAAAATGGGACCACAACCAACAACAGGTGCACAAGCTGGTCAAGGTTTGTGGACCTCCGCTGGATTTATGTCTGGAAGACAATCTCAACCAACACAAGCGACTGGTGGGGTCGGTAGAACAATAGGCCAACTTGCTACTCCTCAAATGGCACTTGCAGCTACCTATGCTTTATCACAATTAGGTACACAGGGTACTATGGAAGAAAAAGGTATTCGGGTTGGTAGCACCATTGCCGGCGCTATTATCGGTGCCCTAACCCCGGCTGGACCTATTATCGGTGCAGCTATTGGTGATGCAGTAGGTAATGCTCTAATTGGATTTATGGAAAGAAATCGCATACGCACTGCCGACGTACTATCTTTGAATAAAGATGAATTGGCGGAAGCGGCCAAATTTGCAACTCAAGAATTAGAAAATAGATTATCACCAGCCGGTTTATTTGCTCGCGTATTTGAACCAGAAAAAGCTGGCCAACGGGCCGAAGAGTTCATGAAAACCTATAGGGAGGAACCACGAGCGGCTGAAAGACTTTTAAGAACCACTATGGCTCCCGCCGGCAGGGCTATAGAATTTGAAGAAAATGTCCAAGCTGCTATGGATGCTGCTAAAGCCATAACAGACTATGAAAAGCAACTCGTAGCACTGGGTGAAACCACAGCCAGACAACAAGAAGCCGTGCAGGCTTTGAACGATGAGCGTGCCATAGAAATTAAACAATTAAACGATCTGAGTGAAACTTTAGGCACCAATCGTAAAATAGAAGAGAGTGTATGGGAAGCTCAGCGCAAATGGGCCGCCGGTGACATAACTAAAAAAGTCTACACAGACTTACGGGATGCCGCCAAAGAAGTTCAAGATGTTGGCCCCGTCGCTTTTGAAGCTTTTCAAAACGCTACCCAGGTTGGCAATGAATTTATAGATGATTTTATGTTGCGCTTCATCGAGATGGCCCCTGAAACCAGAGATGATTTTATGGCTTTGGTTACCCAAGCTACAGAACTCGAAGACGTTCTCGCTAAAGCTATGGCCGGTGAAGATGTAGCTAACGTCGAGGAATATGGGCGCAGACTTAAGAGTGTCCAAAAAGAAATGCAAATTCTATATAACCAAGCCACAGCCTTGGAAAGCGCAGAGCCATTTAGATTTCTTGGCTTCACCGATTTCGAGGGTACTCAACGAGAATTTGAACAAATTTTAGCAGCAGCTAAGGCAGAACAAGAAAATTATCGTGAGCAGCTTGGCATCACGCCGGAAGAAATGACGGGATCAATTTCTGAATGGGTAGCCCATTTTGAAGGTATTTACCGCGCTATAGATGATGTACAACAGCCATTCGTCAATGAACAAATCCAGCGTTGGAAAGATGCCCAAAAAGAATTAAGTAATTTTAGTCTTCAACGATTAAAAGATTTGAAACCTGAACAAATACCAGAACTTACCAAACGAGTTAGAGGTTGGGAACAATACCTCAAGGGTGTACCCGGCTATCAAGAACAGGCCGAGGTTCAACCTTTCAACTTGGTCATTGGCGAGGAAAATGTATTTCACCGGTTGATAACTACTCAGGAAGCTCTACGTTTTGCTATCGAGGATTTGACTGAAGTTGAGAAGAAACAACTCGAAGGTATGTGGAATATTCCTGCTGGTGCTACGGTCATGGTACCGTTGCAATCGCTATATTATGCCCCCAAGGGCGGTGCTGGTGGGCCGGGCTTTCCTGGTGGTGCACCAACAGGTGGGGAAGAGGTAAATAGATATGGCTCACTCTTATCGCAAGGTTTCGAGCAACCAGCTAACAAGATGGATATGGCCGGAGACAAAATGTTGGAGGCCGCCAGTAGTATGCTACAGATCGGACCAACTATCTACGAGACTACCCGACGTGCTGAGACGGGTGGTGCCTCTATGGTAGATATCGGTCAAACCATATATGAAGCTACCCAAGCTGTCAAGGGTACCGGTAGCACTATGGCTGAAATCGGTGGAGTGGTAGCCAAAACAATTTCGCAAGCCAATATCAACGTGGACGTACCACCCATTAACGCCGATATCACCCTGACCATACCACCCATTACATTAGATGGTCAAGCAGTTACTAGAGCAATTAGTGTACGTCAAAGTAGAACTTTACGTAGTGCAGCCAGAGCTAGGGGCAGTGCAGGCGGAGGTGTGATTCAATGAGTTCCCTCAATTCACAAATCAATTGGATAAAATCAACCCACGACTTCTATAGATTTATGGCTACAGTATTAAAGATCGCTGATTATCAGCGGGGGACGGGGTCTATTGAGTTCGCTTAACTCACAAACTATCTATATATTTACCGACAGTTATTGGACGGCAGAACCGGTCTTGGGTGAATTACACGTTTTAGATGGTACTGAAACCGTTCTACACAATGCTGGCTATACCAGCCAATTTCGGGAGATAAACTTTTGGTTGCTCGATCCCACCGACCAATGGAGCAATCTGGAAGGTGTCTTCAAAAATGGGACCACGGTAGTTTTGGTTGATTGGGAAGGCAATAGCCACAATGTAAAAATTCGAGACCTAAAAATATCTAATCATTTAACTGATATAAAACGACCAACCAGCTCATATGTGGTAGCTAGGGTGCAGGCAAGGCTTCAAAAGGTATAATATGTCGAAAGTTAAGGTATTGCCAAACGGAACCAAAATCGGTGAATGGGTTGTATTGAGTCTTGGCAAGTCAAAAGATGATAACCAAACACACTTATGTCGTTGTAATTGCGGTATAGAGCGTGAAATTTTGACTTGCAATTTATTAGCCGGAAATACCAAATCTTGCAGAACTTGTCATTACAAATTGCGCACATTACCAAATTTTGGGGCGGCAAAAAGGCGTGTATTTAGAAGATACATAAAACAAGCAAAAGAACGTAATTATAAATTTGAACTACCATTTGAAGCATTTTGTTCTTTGCTGGAATTAGAATGCTTCTATTGCGGTAATCCACCAAGCCAAGTTATGGGGGAATATCCAGGATTTGTTTATAGCGGTGTAGACAGAGTAGATAATACTGGTGATTACACTTACGAAAATGCCATACCTTGCTGTTGGATGTGTAACAAAATGAAAAATAAATTGCACGGCCAAAATTTTGTAAAACAATGTTTGAAAATAGCAAATAAATGGCCGATAGAAAATGGATAATATTACCTACAGTATTACCGGCGGCATCGAAGCTATCAGCATTGATGTATTTGAATCGTATGAACAGCCAAGCTCTAGGTGTACTATTGTTACGCCAAATTATGGCAGTCTTGGTTTGGGTGATTTGATTACTGTCAATATTGGTTTCGATTCATCTAATGGCACTGTCTTTCAAGGTTACATCCAAGACATTGCTGCCGACAGATTGCCCGGCCAATACACTATCGAAGCTCAAGATGTCTTGATCAAAGCAGTCGAGCACTTAATCGTCTCTACTGACTTGGATAATCCTTGGAGCCGCACCAATATCTCTGCCGAAGATTTAATCGAAGATTTGCTTAACGAGGCTGGTATTATTTCTTTCAGTGGTGCATCGCCCGGTTTTACTTTCGCTACTGGTGAGATGCCTGTAGAGTTTCAATTAATTTTTGCCTGGGATGCTATCAAGATGGTGTCTGACGTGGTAGCTTGGCACGTCTACGCCGATACTTCTGGAACCGTTCATTTCGCCGATATCGACCCAACGCCTAGCGGTGCACCAGTTGCCAGCTACGTAACCGGAAGCAGCGGTACTATTTTAACTGCACATCGTTCGAGGAATACCGATAACTTGCGTAATAAAGTAGTGGTCTTTGGCATACCACCTGTCGCCGCGGTATCTTCGGCTTCCAGTCCATATTTACCTGCTGGATTTTACAAGACGGCAGTGATCTCATCCCACTTGATTGATACTCAATCTATGGCCAATACCACTGCTAGCTACAATTTGAGCAAGTGGAATAAATTAACCGAGACTTGCAGCCTAGAAACTATCGGACAATACCAACGCCATGCTCGCCAAACTGTAACGGTTACAGAAAGTTTCAGTGGGGCTAGTGGTGACTTTTTCATACATGACATTACCCACTCGCTAACCAACACGTACATCATGCGTCTTAATCTCACGAAATGATAAATCTACAACCTCAAGTGGTCCTTGGCGGAACTAATTACAGTGCCTACGTAACTTCAATTTCTAGACGGCATAGTTTGTGTGATACTATGTCTACAGCTACGGTCGAATTTGCTTCCAATATGCCAAATGACCCGACTGTATACGACACGGCAGTTATTCATGAGCAAGGTACCAAAGTATTCACCGGCTACGTAACTAACGTAGATATAGGTAGAATGCCTATCAGTTATATTGTGGAAATTTCTGACCCATCTATCAAGCTGGTGGATTATTGGTTGGATCAAATTTACGAAAGCACAGGAGAAACGGCTGAATATTGGATTGGCTTCTTCTGTGATCTGGCTGGTGTTTCGTATACTTTCGATACTACCTACAATCGTATCGTACCAAGTAATGCCAATGACGATGGTATTTCTTGGGAATACTCTTCAGCTATGGATGTCATCCGCGAATTGTTGGTTATCGGCGGCTTCTATATGTACTCGGATGCTGAGGGTCTCATTCATTTTGGGGATCAATTCAGCGGCACAGCACCCGAAAATATAGCTTCTGGTTCAAATATGTTGAATTTTCACAGAGACACAACCATTGAACCAACCCGTAATAAAGCTATTGTTTTCGGCAAGTACCCGATTTCTGCCGTAGCTACCATTACAATTAGTGAATTAGATGATAGAATTAAAACTGCGGTAGTAGCCACTCGTTATGTAGAAACTTTATCTTATGCTCAAGATTTAGCCGACAAAATGATTACATACTTTGCCGTTTTGGGGGATACCAAACAAGTTCAGGTATTGCCTAACCCTGAATATCACATCGGCCAAGAAGTTAGTATTTCTGAATCTTGGAGTAGCTACAGTAAAAGCAATAGTTTGATAACTACAGTCGAATCTAGGATGGATAACTCTGGTTACGTGATGACTTTGACTCTAGATGAATTTTGTCCATTTATTTGGGGTTACTCTATCACCGTTGCCATTACTTTATACGCCGGCACAGATGGACAAGGTGTTTGGAAATCTACCAATCTTGGTTTAACTTGGACAAACGTTACCGGCAATATTCCCTCCGGTGATTCTCGTTACGTCAGAGGTATCTCTGCCAATGCTGATGTGGTGTGGGCCGCCACTAGGAGTGGGGTATATTACACCAGTGTGGGTGGTAATACTTGGTCAAATAAGACGCCTACTTTGCCGGCGGGTGTGGTAGTCACCGATTGGACAGATGTAGAAATGGACCCAATATCTTCGGGTGTAGTTTATATATTAATGGACGACGTGACCGATGGCCAAGTTTTTTTGCACAAAACCACCAATAATGGCTTGACTTGGACTAACGTGGAGATCGTGTAATGTGGACTGATTGGGAATCATTCACTAGCAACTTGGTAGGTTGGGTACATTATAATGGCGAGGTATATGCTCTGACCCAAAATGGTGAGTTATATACTATAAATGAAACCACAAGTTATAATAAAGCTCTAATAGGTACAGTACCAGACAGTGCCGGCAATTATAAAGGCATGGCTCTTTGGCAAGATGCTATTTATATTTCACATTCACTAGATAGAATTTGGAAATATACCCCCAGTGCTGGCTTCACCAAGGTGTTCGACTGGACAAATAGTATAGGATCAGCCGCAATACCCGGTGACGTTACTGGTATTTCATTTGGTGGTTTTGGTTCGGCTGGCTTTTCTCCAAGTGGCCTAGTAGCCAACTCTAGAGGACTCATTCAAGTTGGCTTTGCTACAGTTCCCAACCAATATGAATATATAATTGGAAGTTACGATGGCATAAATTGGTTTGAAGCATATCGTGGCTCTGTTGCACTGAAGACATTCAGTAAGGCAGTTGCTACTAGCACTCGTATGTATGCAGCAGGTGAGGGCGGTGCTGCTGGCACACCTGTAGTTAGCTATCCTCATTCCATAAACACTTGGTTAACAATTAGCTCCGATATAACCAACGTAGAACTAGGTATGGGAGATTATTTTCTTGGTACCAAAACCGGCGATCTGGATCAATGGTTTGCCACTACTAATTTTTCTAGTGCATCTATTGAATTTTTGACGGATACATTGCTGGGCCAAAATTTATATATTCTACCTTGGCACGGTTATTGGTGGGCAGTTGGCAAGATAGGTGGCAGCAGCCAAATCGTGCGTTACTTGGGTACCAGTGGTTGGGTAACAGATAGAACAGCAGGTACCACTGTAAATGTCTCTTGGTTATTAGTGGGCTACAACAGTGCTTTATTCAATTACATACGCAGCTCGACACCAACCAGAGTAGTTTGGAAACGTACGCCTTTGGGCGGTGGAATGGGCACCGGTGATATTCGTAGCTCACAGAAATTATCCATCGACAGAAATAGAAATTATGTCTATTGCTCAACTTTGGGTAAGTATGCCAAGACAGCCGAGTATTGGCGGGTCGATTCCGGTTTAACTGAAGTTAGAGAAATCCTAACCTCTACAGTATCCGGTGTACATCCGGGCGTACATTCTGCACAAAATGAAGGTGTGCATTGTTTTGGTAATATAGATGGTGATTTGGTACGGCGTAGTTACGATCAAGGCTTGACATTCACCGGCTGGTCAGCACCTAGTGGTGTAAATGTTATAGAAGCTTCAACATTATTTAGTTTACGAAATGCTGATCTTCCAAACCCGGATAATATCATTGTAACTATAACTACTTCTGGTTTGGCTGCTGACAAGGCTTATTCTTATTCAACAGTTAGTGGTTGGCATTTGCTTTCTACCACAAATATGATTGCAGAAAGCCAAACTAGGAAAGAAGAACATACTTTTATCGGGGCTTTAAATCCGGCAACAAATATCGTGGATTATTCTTCGGATGGCGGCTTGGTTTGGGAAAACAGGGATACTAATCTTCCTACTATTACGGCAACGGACCTAGAATTCGCATGATAGACTATCTCGATTTTGAACAACGCATACTAAATTTAATACGCCAGAATAATCTAACACTTACGTTAGGTAGCTTACAAAACCAACGTATTGTATTGGGTGGAGTTAGAGGTTCTGGTGGTGGGGTGGGTGGACCGATCCAACCCTTTGTCGGCAAATTGACACAAACGGATATTACTTTCGACGTAACCGAATCTGGTAATGCCATCATTCCGGCTGGACAAGCCGCTTCTCTGCTGCATAATTTAAATCGGATTCGGGTTGGTCAAACTATCAAACCCAGTTACGTGCCTGCAAACTATACGGTCACGGCTTCCGGCAATTTAAACCAACACCTAGAAGGTATCGACACTGCCTTGTTAACCGCAGGTGGCGGTGGCAGTGGACACGTCATCCAAGATGAGGGGGTTAGTTTGCCCCAAAGAACCAAACTAAACTTCACCGGTGCCGGCGTTACTGTAACTGACGATTCTGGTAATAACCAGACCGATGTTACTATCCCTGCCGGGAATTGGCCATATACCGATATTCTCACGGTAGATACTTCCGGTAGTGGAGCTTACACCAGCATTGGTGCAGCTATCACCGGAGCTTCAGATGGTCAGTCGATTTTAATTAACTCTGAGACATACAACGAGGCCCTGACTTTCAACAAGTCGTTGCAAATCAGAGGCACAGGTCAACGACGGGCTATCATAAATAATAGCACGGCAGGCAATTTTGGTACGATATTTTTGTCGGGTGCTTCCAAAGAACACCAATTAACTCACATATTAACTAAACTTACTGCCAGCACAGCGTCCAGCAATGCTGCGGCATTATCAATTGGCACCACTGATAGTTTTACTAGCTACATAGAGGATTGTGAATTCAACGCTGTGGGGGCGGGTGGTGGCACTCCACCTGGCCCCATGCACGCTTTTAGAGCCAACTCGGCCAGCGGCACCAAAACTATAAACTTTAAAGGTTGTACCTTCATACCTGACGATGAGAGTGGATCATTGGCTATTTCCATCGTTGGTACGGATACCATTACAGTCGTGGTAGAAGGTGGACTAGTCAGTGGTGGGATCACACTCAATAACGCTAATGCTACTCTCGAATTGCGGGGCGGTGTTAAAGTCACCGGAACTGTGACTATCACGGCGGGTACAGCCAGAGGACAATACCAGGATGGTAGCGGTGAAACCAAGACCTTGACAGGTTGGAATGCCTGGACGCCAACTGTTACACAGGGCGTCTCAGTGACATTAACAGCTAACGTATGCAAATATAAAGTCGTCAATAAGATTTGCCATTTGGACGCTGTGTTAACTATCACCAGCGCCGGTACTGGTGGGAGCGACATCATCATCGGTGGACAACCAGCAGCCATACGGGGCGTAAATGCCATCATGCCACTTGGCTTTGCCCGGGTTAATGACACCGGTACGGCCAACTATGTGGGTATCTTGTTTGCCGAGGGAACCACCGATTGGCGAGTTATCATCAATCAAGCTGGTTACGTGGGATCAAACCCCAGCTTTGCTCTGGCTAACGGGGATTTAATTTATTTCAATGGAACTTACGAAGTAACTTAACCACTAAATTGTATCAATTTGGTTGACCAATTTAATTAACCTTGGGCGGAGGTATATGAAGAAAGGAAAAACAGTGTTAGACCAATTCTTAGAAAAATTTTTGGACAAAGGTATCTTGGGTTTGATCACGGCTATCAACATCCTGGTCATCATGCACCTCTACAAACGAGTAGAAGCTTTGCGTGACCAAATCCAAGCTATCTTGCAAAAACACATAGAAGAAGTCAAAGAACTCCAAGAAGAGAAATTAGAGATGCAAGAAGCCCACCTGCAAACCTTGCTGAAGGTTAAAGATGAAGTCACGGCTGTGGTACAAGAAGTAACCGCGACCATAAGAACTTTATTGGCGGCCATGACCAAGGGGTAAAGATGGATGAGTATGATGAAGTTAAAGATAAACTTCTAGACGAACTCAGGGATAGTCGTGAACTTCTGTTGGCCTACACCAGACAACTTCTAGCCCAAGCCGAAGAAGGAGCTGGTTCTAAGAGGTTCAAAGTTATGCTTCAGAAGTACGTAGAGAAACTGAAACACTAAATTGGTCACGTTAAATTGAATACAACTTAATTAAACTTTCGGGGGAAGCGATGTTTTACCTGGTATTAGGAGTAGTACCAATATTTTAATCTGGTTGTTAACCGGTATTTACATAAAATATTATGTCGAGTAATAATTACAAACACCATGTCTAATGCCTGCAATATATATTATGTAAAGTTATTAACCAAAAACTCTTTAACCATAATCAACGTCCACACCCCGTAGAACCGGTGTTCTACTCGTGAATTTTTTCACGAAGGGGGGGGGCTTGTGATAATATTCACACTATTGTGACACCGGGTACTATCTTGTGCACCTTTTCACAAATAGAATAAAATAAAAAAGAGCCAAGCAATTAAGGCTTGGCTCTGTCTCAATGTACTATTCTATTGTAGTATTGGGATTAATCACACTTATCAATCCCAGTCTCACATGCTACCCAGCCCATCACTCCCCCTCCGTTGGGAACAATGATAGGAGTAGGAACAACAACACTGACTGGGGGCCCGTCATCTATACAGGCTAACTGCGCAAGGAACATAACGACAGGAACTAACACGAGAATGAAGTTTCTCTTAGTCTTGGGTGACATAGCTTATTCCTACCTCTTTATCCTAGTTTCGTTGGATTTAAGTTGTTTACTTCTCTATCCCCATCTGTGGAGTGGGGATAATGTCAGGGGTGCAATTCGGCGGCACTGGCGTTCCGTCTAACGTCGTACAAGACCAAGAATTTTGGTCTTTACAAGCAAACAACACGAAAGACAGAAACATCAAAATGATCAAAACAATCTTGTTCATCGGACTATTCTCTCTTATTGAAGTTAGGGGACTGTCATAGTCCCCATTTTGATTTTATTCAAACAACTTGTTGATATCGATATCTGCTGATCTAGCAGATACATTATCGTGGGAAGAGTAGTTTGCTACCTTAGCTAACTCCTCTGATGCAGTGATTAAGGCACCAAGCAGTTTAGCGGAAGGGACAAATTCGGATTCTACTTCGCCTTGCTTGTCGCGCAGCACAATGCTGTACTCGTTGGCTTGAGCCCAGGCTTCCCATTTGTTCCCGTCGAATTCCCCCGCGTCGTTGTGGAAAGCAAAAATAAGGAATTGACTTGTGAGCCAATCACGCCAGCTGAGTTTAGTCGCAAACATCGCGACTAGATAAGCTGTCATCTTGCGAGTGAACGATGTCTCAGTTTTCAATTGACTGATAGTCTCAAACACTTTCGGCCAGGTGAGGGATAATCCCCTGCTCTTTGCGGATTTGTCCAGAGACGATTTTTCACTCTGCCAATTGTAGCCTTTGAAATTGACGGAGCCCAGATTGAACTCCGTTCCTTGGTTTTGCACAAGCTGGCCTATGTAATTTTTCTGTGAAGCGCGGTTGTGCAATTGCGCAATTCTCGCAAACGCCCCAAGGGACATAATCGATTTTACAACTTGTTCTACTTTTGTAGCCATTTTGTTCACTTATCCTCTCTCGACTAAAGTTTTGTTAAGACACAAAGTTAGCTCATTGGAGTGCATCTAGTATCTTTTCCATTGTTTATTCTCCTACGAGTAATTTGGGGATACGATTATCCTGAGTGTAAAGCAGGGCCCTAATCGTATCTGCGCGTGTTAGACGCCAATCTTTGGGGAGTTCAATTTCCCCGTTGAGAAGTCTCACGATTAACTCCCCTTTACTTATCATTGTCTACTCCTGAGATACAAAACCTCTGAATGATTAATTTCCCGTCTGTTTATTCCCACGCGATTCAATCTAACTTTCCTGTCTTCCTTCAGTCTAGGCGGAGTGTCTTTCGTTTTCTCCCCTAGCGTTCTTGGAAGTCCTGGGAGCCTAGTGTTCGCGTTTCCGTTTTTTGTCATATTCGATTGTCCACAGTATATCCTACTATGGACTGCTTGTCAACTAAGAATTACTGAGATTACAGATGTGAATTAATTCACATCTGAATAATTAACATAAAGTATGTGACACCTTTCACAAATAGAAGTCATTGGATATTCGATAAACTATCAACTTTACATGTCAGTTATATAATTAAATCTACATTTTACAAGTTACTTCATTATATATGTGCTTCAAGCAGGGGAGTATCCAAAAAGCTTTTGCTGGACAAGGAAACGGCGCCCAGCCCTTGTGTGAAAGATTTCACGAAGTCCCAGGATAAGAGCCCGGTATGCTACCGAAGTATAAGTGAAATTACTCACAAACTTTACTTCACCCACTCTCTAGGTAACAGGCCAACTTACTTGGAAAGATTTTATTAGCGGTAAAATAATACCAAGCCAATCTTTGCAGCAAAGTTAGGTGTGGTACCGTCTTGTCCCTATACGTAACGGGCTTAACTCTTTGGGCGGAAAATATTTGGAGTGAAATAATTTGAATAGGTAGCATACCTGACTTCCAAGCTAGGGGTAGGTATGCTACCAAGCAAGTTTGCTGTACTTGACTTTTTGTGGGAAATATCTTGACGGTGTGGTACCGTTCTACATATAGTAAAGATACCAAACAAGGGTGACTTCTACTTTTGCGGCAAAATCTTGTTTGGTATGCTACCTAGAAATAAACTTACAAGATACCGCTATGCACATGGTACTTTATTTGTCAAGTACCAGTTTCACCTAAGGTATGCTACCAGTATATAGTAGACTAGTGTAGTTTAGATGAAGTCTTACAGAGTGTAAGACTTACCGGCCGGCCGGTAATCTACCGCCGAACCAATCCTCATTTTAAATAGCCATCCTCATTTTAAATAGTAATCCTCATTTTAAATAGCCGGTAGTCTAATCCAAGACCGTGTGTTGATTTTAAACAGTCATTTTGTTACCAAGATAGTAGTACTCTATTATAGATATTATATTAACCAAGATATCTTTCCCGCGAAAAGTTGGTAGGTAGCTTAGTCTACAGTTGTAGTCTCATCTATTGCTAGGTTGGGTACCCACAAGGTTTCCGAGGTAACAGGCTTGGGTATTTGCGCGGAAATATTTCTGATGGAGAAAAACTTTGAAGTACCGACTTGGTTTTGGTCAAAAAGAAAGCCCGCAATTTCTTGCGGGCTGTACTCAACTACCTTGTGTATGGTTACTACCAGAGATCATCACCGTTATCTAGAACGAGGTAAGGCATTTCCTGCTTGGTGGCTTTAGGCCGCGGCGCTAAGAAGTAGATACCAACGGTGGTTGTCAGCGATCCCGCCCAAAAAGCCAAGGCAATTAAGACAAACACCGTATTCAAGTACAAGCTATTTGGCGGAGGTCCATAACCCAAGGTAGGTAATTCTGTAACACCCGCCATAGGCAACGGCTCCAAGCCCTGTTCTACCACGACTTCGTCGATCACCGGAACAAAGGTGTCATTATTGTTGTGTCCGGTATCTTCGTCACCACCACAAGTGTAACTATCGGCATCGGTTGGCCAGCAGTCTCGATCTGGGATACCACCTCTGGGTGTCTGTGGTGGTTGTGGTAGCTCAGTAGGTGTGTAAGGTGGCGGAAGCTCAGGCTGCTCAGTTACCTCAGGTGTGGGTGTCTCCTCCGGCAAAGGTGTAACTTCAGGCGTAGCCTCCTCAGTTGGCTGCTCCGTCACCTCAGGCACACTTGTCTCTTCTGGTGTAGGTTCCTGAGTAGCTTCTTGGGTAGGCTCGTCAGCAAGTGGTTCCTCGGTAGCTTCGGGTCCACCTTCATCTCCGTCATTTCCACACCGACCCTCGTTGTCGTCGCAATGATCGGGGTCATTGCCTGAACCATTGTTGTGATCACCATCGGTGTCATCCGGCTTACCCTCACCCCGGTCGGGGCCTCGGCCATCATCGTCGGGATCGTGTTGGCCGGAGTTACCGTGTTCCCCATCATTGTCTGGTTTTTCGGCGTAGGCCACCGATGCCAAACTGAATAAGAGAGCCAAGATCACCAGTACCACAAATATTCGGTTGTGCTTGCTAGACATTTGAGTACCTCCTTAAAGGTTGTCCTATTATTTTTCCCTTGGTGCATACACAATGTTTTCAAACACCAAGGTGAACGCACTAGCTATCAATGGTAGGGTTATAAGGAAGAACAAGGTATCTGATGCAAATAGATACAAGAGTGTAAAGGCTGCCCCCCACCACACCGGAGCACACTTACAGCACGTGATCATTTCAGCCAATGACCCATTCTCGGTGCTCCACTCCGACCAATCCCCGTTGTACCTGACACCCACCCAACACCTAAACTTACGCAGCAGGCATTTAGGTCCGGTGTCCACCGCCACGAGTCGGTAAAACCTCCAAGTGGCTACGAGTACCATTGCTACCTTGAGGTATTGCATTAGCGGTACCACCATTCTAGCCACGTGTCAGCCGCGTAAGCTAGGAATATGACGGCCTCCAATACTACCAAATATGAAAGAACAGTCACCAAGTCCACTTTATTCACCTCCCAACAGGTAGCCATCGAGCAAGGCTGCGGCGATTGGCACAACTACAATGGCTACCAAGATTACTACAATAACGATTACGGGCATTTCGTGTACCTCCTTTCTATAAAAAGAAAATGCCCACCTAAGGTTGGCAAGACCCTAGGTGGGCTCAAGAAAGGAGGTGAACAATGAGATAAAAGCTGGATAATGGCGGTGGGGGAAACCTTCCCATTTCCCCCGGTTTTTTCGCTTGAAATAGCTATTTTACCTATGTTTTTAGTCTAATCAGACATCTGGTGGACCGCATCGGTTCCGAGACGTTCCAGAAGTGCCGGTGCCGCGTGCAGACCTTCAACCGCTCGCAAGGCTTGTGTCCAATACCTGAACGACTGGTAAGGCGTCCGTTTGGGGCACTCTGCCACCAAGCCGTTGTAGACCAATGAGCCGTGGATTGGTAAGCATTCTTTCAGCAACAACCTGACTCTGCTGGCGGCAATGCCTACACCACTGATAAACCTAGAATTGTACTCGTCAATCTCCTTCATCTTTATCTACCTCCAATTTTCTCCTACAGCGAATAGCTACTACATTACCACCACAACCATAGGGGTGAAACCCAAACTGACTTACCGGGTTTGCTTCTTGACACTTGTCACATACGGTTGATACTATTTGCTGGCAGGTGTCTGGCCTGTTGGCAGCAAACCTAATTTGCGGGTGTGTTGGGCATGACCACATCTTTATTCACCTCCATTGGGTTGAAAGGTTGACCAGTTACCGCCATCATTAGTGGCCAATAACTCATCCCACTGGTCTTGGCCCACCACTATTGGTATGCCTTGTACCTCTACTGTTGGTACATATGCCCTGAATACTGATTTATACTGCTTGACTGGTAGTGGCTGGGCAAACTTTCTGCTCCTAAATTTGCGGCGTCGGACCACCTGTCTGTTGGTGACCATGGCTTGCAACTTCTCATCAAAGCTGCCTTGGTTCAGCAGGTATTTGCAGGCTTCACAAAGATTACTAGGTGATCTAAACCTCTTGCGACCACCACAAACTGCACACTCGACTACCAATTTTCGGTGGCCAAAATCTGACCTGCTCATTCTCTTACGAGCCTTAAGTACCTTGGCATTGGTTGTATTTATAGTCATTCAGTTTCACCTCCTTTAAGGTTGATTATGTCCTACCTTGAGCCTTACACTTAGGTGCTAATTAAACAACCCAAAAAACTAAGTGTAAGGCTCAGAGCAGGACACAACCATTTCTGGCTATGTCCTACCGCTATCAAAGTGATTTGTGTAGTGGCGGGGACAACCAGTCCCAAGCACCAGCAGGTTACTACAGAGAAAACTCGACTTCAACGCGCTCAGGTTCGCCAGAGATAATCTCCTCGGCCACCTTTGTCTCGGCTGGCCACCGTTCGGCGGTGGTCTTAAGCAGGCTGGCGTGGAGCACCGCGTATTCGTAAAGAGACTTGAACGGTGCATAAATCCACTTTTCCTGCTTGGCGTACCGGGCTTCCACCACCGCGCCGCGGTCAACCAGCTTTTTGATGTCCTCTTTGAAGGACTCGGTGTTCATGGCCACACTCAAAGCGTAACCAGAACCCTTCATCGTCCACCCAGCCACCGCGTGGGCTACCAGCAAGCGCAACCACTCATTGTAGTGAGGCGGTAGAAGCAACTTGCCGTCCTGCTTTACCTCTTTGCTATCCTTCCAGAATTCGATTCTGGTAGCCTCTGCCCCCTTCTCGGTCGGTGGCAGAACCAAGGTAAGCTCGCGGATTTCCTTGCCCATCAGGTCGTCGTCGGTGGGACCCTGAAATATGCCTACAAACCCAGGCACGATGGGTTTGTAGGCATATTTCAGGGGTCTCACCGAGACCTTGGTGGCTTGTCCGTCACCACTATTCTGTTGTTTGTCGGCCATTTGATTTACCCTCCTGTTGGTAAAATCAATAAATTAGGCCGGTGCTTACCGGCCTGTCTACTGCTACAGTCTTAGATTAGCATCGGGTAAGCTCAGTGTCAAGCAGTAGTTTCACCCAGACCTTGGATTATTCCCAGTTGTTGGGTGACTATAAGACTCAATCTCTCTATCTCTTTAGCTTGCCGGTCGATCACCGTTTGCTGGTTCTCTATCGTCTGCTGGTCTCTCTGAGCCCGGCTGGAACCTTCTGCTATTTCGGTCGGGTCATGAGCATATCTGGTCGTACCTTTGCGTAGGATGTCCAGTGCCCTCCTAGTGGACAATTCCGAGAAGTGGCAATTCAGAACCAATTCAACGGCGTCCAACAAAGCCCGGTCATCCAAGATGTCCTCGATTACCAACCTATCCCCTTTGGACAATTCCTGCAAATATTTTTCCTCAGCCACACGGTAAGGACCGGCAACTATAACTTTCCGTTGCTCTTCCTCGGTGACTTCTTTCTCCCCGCCCTGAATGTCTTTTAGCAGGAAATAGAACCCACCCGGTGCTATTGGCCAAGGCAGGATTTGTATTAATCCCCATTCAGGTGCTCCATCTTTATTGTGGATTTTTGCCCGCCGCCACTCGGTTGTTGGTCGGAAGAAGGAAGCATAACCGGCTTTGCCGTTGCTGGATACGATACATTGGTAGTGCTTAGGTGCCACCAGCTTGTCACCTGAAGTGTTAGTGGTAAATAGAACTAGGTTGTGTTCCTCAGTCTTTAACCCTTCCACCAACTTTTCGGCGGCACCTATGCCCGCCACATAATGGACAGTTTTGTCGGTTCTATCCATTATCTTGTAGAGAAGCTTACTGGTTAGGTAAGTATCCTCACCAAACTTTCTGACACCGGGCTGGCGCTTCTTCTTGCCGGCCTTGCGGCTAACCGCAGCCGCTTTGCTTCTCTTTTTTTCCTCAGCTTCTATTGAGTAACCAAGTTTTACCGCCATATTGATGAGATCATCAAATTTCGACATTATTCACCTCATCTTGGTTGTCATCGTTATTGATACGAACCCAACCGACCGGGGCTGACAGAAAATACAACCCTGGTTTGCGAGGGACGACTCGGTGACTCAACGTTTCTTGGTACTCTCGGTCTCTACAGGTGGGGCAGATCAAGTCGGCACTATTCTGCCCAATCGTGTGAAAGTTACCGCAGCGAGGGCATCTAATCGTTCTCATTTGCTCACCTCCAATGAGCTAGTTCCACCCAGCTAGGGGTGGGTTGCCAATACTCCAATCACTAGGTCTACTATAGCACACGGTGAGTGCATTGTCAAGAACCAGTTTCACCGAGTTTGGGTAGGCTACCTAGAGCTGGTCAGCAGTCCAAGATATGCTACCGCTCAAGGTAAAAATAACGTACCTAATACGTAAATCACGGTCGTTCACCGGCCTTCATTATATATGCTTCACGCCCTGCCTTGGTATGTCACCCAGTTAATTTAATTTAGTGCACCGAATACGCAATTTGCGGTTAATTACCGTGTTTCATTATATATGTGCTTTCTCCCTGCCTAGGTATGCTACCAGCTAGTTAAGCTATAGATTGCTATAGGTAAATCTACTGCTTGACAGCCAAAGTACCTCGTGCTACAATTCCTACAGTTAGACACTGGAATTAACCAGTTTGCACCAAATTATCGTAGAACCTGAGAGATATGAATTATGTGGGGTCAGTACCACCCAAGATTGCTACCACCAATCTCGGAACCATCAATTGTGGTTTCTAATGAAATCCTAGCCGACCTAGGTTCTTGACCGGACCGTGGTTGCGCTAGGATTTTGTGTTTCTCACCGGCCTCGGTTTCGAGGTAACAGGGCCAATTATTTAGGCAAAAATTTTTCAAGGAGAATAAAAACGGAAATGGCAAAATTTAAGCACCACTACGACGTTCTGGCGGAAAGCAAAGTCTTACTCCAACCTTTGAAGCCGCACTGAAGAAAATAACGGATGTTGGCTATGACGCACCAATTCGGGTGGGAGACAAGCTGTTGGTAGCCAATGCTGACAACCCTTGGGGTCTCACAGCAGTCGATATAACTACGAATACCTACCAACACATCGAATTCAGAATGTGCAACAATTGTGATGATATTCAACCGCTAAATGAGAATGGCATCTGTGAGGATTGTGTTAACTATAAGGAGGCAGAATAAAAATGGCACAAATAAAGCTATACGCAATAGTCAAATATAAAGGTAAAACTCCGCTATTCTACGATTTTCGGTTGGATGAGTTTGAAACTGGGTTTGGTAGGCACAGTGTTACATTCACCAAAGTATATGCGTATGCTATTGCCCAACAGGAAAAAGCAACGGTCACCTCAGCGGTGGCTATATTTCCTACCCAAGCTTGGAAATAAGTAAAAGATGTAAAATGTCACAAGAAATTACACATGAACTATTGGACCAATTCTTAGGTAAAGAAGTCTACGCAGATTTCAACACCTTCGATGTTTTTCACGCCAAATTAACCAAGCCCTCCAAGTACCTGCTGTCTTTTAGGAATGGCTATTTTCCACCCTTAGAATTTGAATTAAAAGATGTGGCTTGGGGGGTAGTTGAGAATAGCACACTGGTAATATCTATTAGGGGATAAAGAGGTATAAAAATGAATCTCTACGTTTTCATGAGCAGAAGTACTGATGTAGATAGGGACGACCCACATAATTATTACCACGATCCGATTGTCTTGGCGGACTCGGTGCAAGAGGCTGCCGAGATATTCTTGAGCCACGGCATAGGGTATGATCGTGGTAGTAGGTATGACAAGACGGGTGACCCACCGTCGGTCAAGGAAATCACAGAAGTAAGACCTCACTACTATGGGGTCGTGGCTTGGGATGGTTTTGTCTACAGGGGCCAAGCACAGCAAGCACAGGTTGCTAGATACATGGTGATCGAGCACAGCTTGGACACAAACTACTTCCCAAGTTACCCAGATTAGGAGGGTAAAATGTTAACAAAGTTGCTAAATGAGGTGGATCAACCCAAGTTTTTGTATACGCCAAACTTGGGCAACTGAGAAAGTTTTTGGAGGGGTAACATGTACAACATCAGAAACTTGAGAACCTATCCAGAAGAGACCAAGGATGTTCTCTCATTCGCAGCCGATATTTTCGAGGATGGTCAGAAGGTCACCCACGTCTACAACGAGGGTAAAGAGTTCCAGTTGGTGTACTCGTCTACCAACTGGGAACTGTTCAACAAGCTAATCGAATACGCTTTGCAAAACTCCAAGGTGGTACGGGATACACCTGACATCTTGCGGCGGGATTACTTCGTGATGGGTTTGGTGCGGGAAACTATCATCAACCCTGAGTACCAATTCGACCGACCGCTGTTGCCTGCACCCAAAGAACGTGTAACTATTATTCGACCACCTACCGAGGTGGAAGTTATGTTTGTACTATAGGAGGTTAAAATGTTGAAACATGTCTGTAAAGGTGCTGCTGCCGGGCTAGCACTAGGCTTGTTTGTTTCAATAACTGTCGCCCCGCTATTTTTAGCCGCATCCACTGGTTACCCTCTACTAGCTTGGTTGGCGGCACTCTGGTTTATGGCATGCCTTGGGGTTCTTATTAGAATTTGTGGGTTCATGACCTTATGAAAGCCTTACTAAAAATGGAGGTAGAATGATACTAATTGCAGCTATACAAGCCGACGACCGCCAAGGGTTGCGACAAGCCCTAGAGGATATAGACCAAATGCTCAAGATTCAATTTTTCTTCGGAGTAACCACTTGGTCTACTGACTGTATGGTAGTAACCGATGTGCAGATCGCCTCGAACATAGGCTTGGCCGATAGCATCTTAGAGTTTCTAAAAGAAGAAAATATTGTGGTTAAAAAGGAGAAATCTAATGTTTAAATGGCACCATGAGGTTATTCATTCCCAAAAAATTAGGCCGGTGGAGAGCACCGACCAAGCTATCCGCGCAAATATAAAGTCAGATAGATTACCTGCGTGCATTACACCGGAAGGATTGGTAATATTCCAAGACCCTGAATACTATGATAATCTTCTGGTGGTGGGTAAGGATACGGTGGAGAGTTGGGAAATACAGCTATGTGAGGAATGTGGTGAACTCGAACCACTAAACGACAACAACCTCTGTGAAACCTGCGAGGCTGGTTTCGAGGAAGAATAAACCACCAGAGGTTATGTCAAGTAAGAAATTACAAATTTTGATTAGCCCCTCAGGAGGGTTATCATGGCTGGAAAATGCAGAGAATGTGGTGAGATGAGGGCCTTGTCTAGCAAGTTTTACATGTGTGCCAAGTGCACGACCAATGTTGACTTCAAAAATGTGAGCATAGCAGACTATTGGTTCTTATTGGACTGGGCCAAGGAGGGTAAGGCAGAATATTATTACTCAGCACTGAACAGGTCTCTGACCGCGGCCTTGAAGTTGATATTTGGTTTAGAACCAGATAGGTTGTCATGCTCGGATATCAAAGACGAATTAGCCTATAAGCGTGGTGACTACGCCTACATACCACTGCCGCCTGCCGATTTCGTAGTTGCCATCAGTGCTGCCTTGCTCACAAAGCCTAGAGCTAAAAAATTCATAGATGTGGGTTCTGGTATCGGGGACAAAGCTTTCTTGGCCAGCGATTACTTCAACTTGACGGCCTACGGGATAGAATACACACCCGATAGTTATTACGCCGGTAAGTTCCTAAGCAAGAAGTTCATGGATCTCTACCCCAACAAACCGAGGCCAACCTTCATTTTGGGAGATGCTTTCGAGCATGATTTCAAGCCTTATGACATAATTTATATGTACCAACCCATAAGCCGTGAGATGAATATGCTGAACCTATATAAGCATATTTACCGAACAGCTAAAGTTGGTGCTGTAATAGTAGAAACCCTACCAATGTATGCTTGGTCTGCATTTAGGGATTGGTTGAAGCTTCCAATGGAAAATAGGAAATCTTACGCTATCTTGGTCAAGCCACGCAGAAAGTACCCCAATGATTGAGATAGCCTTGTTAATCGGGTTAATCTATTTCACGGTCCGCTTTTGGACCAGTATTTCAAGGAGATTAAAATGAGCGAGGTAACTTTGATGGTAGGCGTGCGGGCTGAAGATTACCTTAAACCTACTATCAAACAGATCAAGATTAAGAAAAGCATTGTATTGGGTGCAAATATTTATTACTTGCACGACAGCCAAGGCGAGCCAGCTTTAGAGACCAAAGAGGTTGAACTTCTCAAATTTGGCGTATTGGAATACGACCTCGACTGGTATCAAGATTGGTTCAAGGAAGAACACGGCCTCGATCTGCATGTCAGTTATTATGCCCCCAAGGGTGGTGTCCTTAATGGAATACTTGGTGTAACTTTGGCCGAATTATCCGATGACTATTCTGGCACAACAGTGCGGGTTCAACGGCCTCGATTCGGTGGGTATGACATTATGGAGTTGGCAGCCAAGCATCGTCAAGCTAAATCCAAACTGTACCATGCTGGAATAAACAGTGAAGTATGGTTGTATTTGGTACATAGTTAAGGAGCAAAACATGGCAATCTACGAAATAGGTAGTAGCTTCGGCGTAGAGTACGAATTCAACAGCTTCGACATCGACGGTCATTGGCCCCCCAAGAAATCTGATCTGAGGGGTTGGTCTCTGACGCGAGATGGCTCCTGCACCAAGCGGGGACTAGAGGTAGATGGTATCCGCCTAGAGGTAGACCGTGGAGATTCGTTGCTTGACATCCTGCCATCCCGCCAAGTCGGCGGGGAACTGGTTTCACCTGTCTACAGTAAACTAACCTCAGCCAAGTTCAGAGAGGATATTCAAGCTTTAACCAAGCTACTGAAGAGGTACGGAGAGTACCTCTCGACTTTGACCTCAGTACATGTCCACGTTTACATGGGAACATTACCACCGGTCGAGGTCATTAAGAACATCCTGGAAATTGCTACTAGGATAGAAGCGCCTATGTTCAGACTTTCTGTGGCTGAGTTGTTGTACCATCGTGGTATCAGTCATAACGATTACATGTACTGTCGGCCATTGACCGGTGCTGGTCCACAATATGTTAAAGATGGTAATGAGCATTGGCGGCAATGCTTCGATGTTGACAGAATAATCATGTATGCTAATTCTACCGAAGAGGTATTGCAGGCTTGGGGTAGAGCCGACCAGCAGAGAAGCAAGTGGATACCGCCACGCTATTACTGGCTAAACCCGGTGCCACTTCTAAGGCAAGGCACTATCGAATTCCGGTGTTTTAATCAAACACTGGATTTCAAAAACGTGGAAGCTTGGGTACACCTGTGTCTGGCGGTGGTTAGAGCCGCCTACGCCAAACCGGTGGAATTGGATATCCCTCGCTTTCCTTTGGGGAAAACCTACGAAGATTATACGTTGGAAGACCTACTGGCTGTGGTTCCTATGGAGGACTACACCTTGGATAAGCTGTACCGGTTGTGGTCTAAATCGGACTGGCAACTAGGTGTTCAAGGCCCACAGATAAATCATCTATGTAGGAACCAGAGCGCCTACGTGAATCTGGAAGCTATGGACAGTCGCTTGGTACCGCCGGTGGTTGACAGAGAATTTATTCGGTCCATTTGGGACAATGGTTACTACGATTAAAAGAATAAAAGGAGAAAATAAAATGAGATTAAACGAAGGACAACTCTACCTATGGTTTCTATATTTGGTGGTACTTGTAATAATACTCTTGGTTCTGAGGGGGTGCTAAAATGAATATTGGCATAGCAGGTCGGGTTTCTTACCAAGACAGCTTTTTCGGTGTAGGTGCCCCATACATGGAGTATTTGAGCCAATGGGGTCCAGTTTACCCCATACCACCAACTGCCACCGCCGAAGATATAGTCAGATTTTTTGGGTTGGTGGTCCTACCGGGTGGTAGTGACCTGAATACAATGCGCTATCGGCAAGCGCCTAATTTCATCTTGTATGATAGCGACCAACACTTGGAGTATTTCGATATCAACATCTTACCGAGCTTGGTCAAAGCCAAGCTTCCCATCTTCGGCATTTGTCGTGGACTGCAAACCCTAAATGTGCACTTTGGTGGCACTCTGATACAGAATTTACTAAGTCACCCACACTCAGACCCAAGAACCCAACTTGTACATGAGGTAAGTTTTGCACTAGGAGCAAGGAAAAGCATAAAGGTGAATAGCATGCACCACCAAGCTGTGGGCGAATTGGGGGTAGAGTTAAGACCAATTAGCTATTCGGGGGACGATATAGTAGAGGCCGTGCTTCATGAGGATTTGCCAATAGCTGGTGTACAATGGCACCCAGAAGAAATTTACGATGGTATATCCGAATACCTACTCGCCCATATTTTAAGCTAAGGAAAATAAAAATGGTAAACTTGGAATTGATTGATGGTCAGCTATACTTCGATGAAGATGCGGGGTGGGAAGCTCTTATTACCACCGAGTATACAGCAGAGGATAGATACAGAGGGTTGCACAATTCCGCTAGAGGTGAGACCCACACCATTCCTGCATTTTGGAACGGCTGTGGTTGGGTGGACATGGGTGCTTCTTATGTCAAAAATTTGTGCAAAGAACTAGGCATTGACTTTCCCGACCACAAAGTTCAGCCAATGGCGTGGACCAAAATACCGGACAATATGGAGTGGCATTATAAAGTGGAAATAGAAGAAAGAACACAGGAAAGACCTTGGCGGTCTGAAATCCACCGCAGGGTTTTGCAGGAGAAATTATGTGCAGATTAATTGCCATGTCAAAACGTGACCCTATAGTTGAGGTCAATGACTTATATGTGTTCGGAGTATTAACTTTGTTGTCGGCTAGGCTGGGCAACACCAACGGAATAGGCATCTCAGCCAACACGGTAGATAGATTACCATTCCTCAAGATTGGCAAGCCCGCCAAGGAGTTAGTATTTTTGGAACCGTGGCACAACTGGTTCCAAAAAGTAGATGGCTACAAGGATACCTTGATTGGTCACGTCAGGAACGCCTCGACAGAGTGGCGGGTGCAGTACGGCCAAAACCATCCAACGGAGCACGCCCACCCATTCGTAGTGGGTGGGGTGTTGGTCATGCACAACGGTATTTTCAAGGAGCATGACCGTCTGGCCAAAGAAGTTAATCTAAGGGATGCCACCGACAGCCATGTTTTCACGGCCTACTTGGCCAACCAATTGGGTGGGGCTAAGGTCGAAGATAAATTAGTAGAGGTGTTAAAACAGGTGGGTGAGGCTGAATATTCCTTACTCATCCGGCAACTTGGCCGACCGGAGGTGTTCGTGGTACGCGGTAATCGTACCTTGTATACTATGAACACCAATTATGGCTTGCTCTTAAACACAACCGAGGCCAATTTGAGTGATTTAGCCGAGGCAGTCAACTTTGGCTTGGCTGCGTTCAACCTGCCTCTGCTAGAGGTAGTAGAGAAACCCAAAGCTCTGCCAGAATATAGCCTTCACGTTTTAAATAAAGGTGAGTTGCAAACCATTGCTGAATTCAAGGAAGTGAAGAACGTAAATGACCCACCCAAAAAATATACCAACACAACCACCAAGTATAATTATGGTTGGCAAGCCAACTATGATGTTGAAGATTACCAAACCATTGCTGGTGAAATAGATGTGGAAGAGGCTATTGCCAGAGTAGAGGCGTTGGTCAAGTTGTTTGGGCTGTCCCCCAAGGTGAGTGAGGAAACCCACCGCCTGACGTTGAAAGAACTGACCGGCCACGATCTGTTAAGTGTGGCTAATTATGAGGCTATAGAAATTGGGGAGCTAACCGACCTATTGAAGTGGGCTTGGGAAACCAAACCAGAGCTGGCTCCGAATGAGGAGAAAGAACAGTTGTGGTTGGCTTTCTCTACCGCTTCCCACATGAGTGGGTTGATAACGGTAGAGAGTTTGTATGTACTGGCAAAGGAGGTATTAGGCCGAGATTTCGACGTTCCTTATTTCCACAACGAGGTCATAGATTTACAAGACCTAGCCTTGATAGCTGGTACATAATGATAATTGGACAGGAAATCATACAAACTAGAATCAGAGTGTGGGTAGCCACCAAGAATCACCAAAACGCTCTGTTTCGTGGTCCACCCGGCAGCGGTAAAACCTTACTAGCCAAGTGGTATGCCAACCAAGTTGCAAGAGAGGCATACTACTACAACCTATGCACCGGTAGATTATACCCTCCTGAAGATGGGGAGCCGGTAATTATCGACGAGATACACCGGCTCCCCAATGAGGAGGCGTGGTATGCCTATAGTACCCTTATAGGTTGTACTACTACCGGCGCACCGGTCAGCGAGCCGCTCAGGTCCAGAATGATAGAACTGTGGCTGGAACCATACACTGAAATACAGTTGGCCCAAATAGCCAAGGTTCACGTTCCGATCAGTGACTTGGCTGCTAACAGGATATCAATTAGGTGTAGAGGTTCACCTAGAGTGGCGGTCACGTTGGCCAAAGAGGTAATAAGTTTGGAGCAATACTACAGATATTCTCAGGCAACACAAACCGAGTATGACCAAATGCTGGAAACTCTAGGCTACCAAGCTGCTGGCTTCACCGGCAATGATAGGAGTTATTTAGAATTTGTTAGTAAGAGAGGACCAGTTTCAGCCAGAGTTATTTCAGCCAGCTTGGGATTGCCGAGAGAAACCGTGGAGGAAGAGATAGAACCTTTTCTCTTACAAAAACAACTGATCAGAATTACACCTAGAGGTAGGGAAGTATATGTGGACAATTGACAAGTTTTTAGCTGAGAGTTCTTACGATAGAAATTTGCTGGATACCAAAGCTTTCGTCGATCACGTTGTCACAGGTTTGGCTTTTGAGCGCGGACTTGTGGTAGACATCGACGGTATGCCAGCATTTATAGCCACCCAAGACGATAGAACCTTGCGGGGAACACAAAGCTTTCCCAAGATAAAGGACAAGTTGTTGGTACCTGCTTGGGACGACAACCAAAGTATCGTAACCTTCAACCGGCACGGGGAGATCGTGCGGGTGGTGTTCGATTCGGGTACGGTCTTCAACAAGAGTGTGCAGCACACGGTGGATTCGATAGATAAACTGGTAGTAGAGCTGCTCAAAACCGACTTCGATAAGAACGATTGCACAATCTGGTTTGAAGATGAACCAGACCAGAAGTGGAAGATCACCGGCATAATGGCTTTGGTAGCCTTGGCTTACATCGCCGTTCGTGATTTAGGTGTGACTACTTTGAGTCTAAAAAAGGCAGATGATATGTTGGGTCTAATAACCTATGGGCTGTTCTCGCTAGTGTTAAGTGGCCACCTACAAACTATCGACACCGCCGAGACTCAAAACAAGTTAAAATCGGCCTTCTATGGTGTAACAGCTAGGGCGTACAAGACCATGTTGGAAAATATGTTCAAGGCTGCGGAGGTGCAGGTTGAAGATTAAGGACCTCCACTACCAGATGTTAGAAAGCAATTTTAATGACCAAGTAGTCAAGGTGGAGATTGTAACCGAAAAAGATTTGTTAAATTTTCGGTTTGTCGATACCGCCAAGCAACTATCACAAGGTAAGGTTTACAAATTCAGAGGAAAAACCCACTCATTTTATGGTAAGTCTTGCCCATTCAACATAAACGGTGTGGTTTTCTTCCCCAACAGAATAAAGGTATTCGTGGAAGGAGAAGAAACAGAACGCATTAGCAGAAAATGGACGGTAGAAACCAGCCAGAAATTAAAGAGTAGAGTGGAGTTGGTATTCCTGCCGAGGGATAAACCCCAATGAATATAAAGCAATTGCTAAGTGAGTTTCGGCAAAGCACCAAGCTGTCACCCATGGTAGTTACAGGTGGGGCAGGTGGTATGCAGGTCAACCGCAATCTACTAGGCTATTATATAAGCCTGATTGAAGATGGCGAGGTCGAAACCATCATCTTTACCAATTACATGTGGCCCACCGCCAGAAACGTGTGGGCGGGCAGGTTCGTGGTCATGGAGCTGGACAAGGATAATAATGTATTAATCAGGAGTGATTTATTTATCGACAAATATATGGTGGCTCCGATACTAAGGCTCGACCCCAAAGAGGTTAGATATATAAACGATACATCGGTCAGGAGGTATTTAAATGCTTAGGTGTAAAACGTGTGGTGGCACTGACATCAAAGGTGCGGTTAAGGCTGACTTGTTACTGGAATGCCTCAGCCTACAACTGATGGGACAAGCCACCAAAGCTCTGTTAGAAACCCAAGGCTTGTCGGCGGAGGACAGGATTACCAACTTCAACCTTTCTTCCAAGAAGAAATTGCACAACGTAACCGTGCACGACATAGAATTTATAACGTGCACAAGCTGTGGCACCGGCGGGCAACTTGTGGATTTCGATCTAATAGATGTCTGCCGGTGTGGCAACATCACCGACAAGCTGGGTTGGTGTGCCAGATACGCGGCTATAGTTTGCCCCAACTGTGTACATAAAGTTGCTTGCAAAACGTGCGCCTTGGTCAGAGAATGTCAAGCCACGAACTTGCGCAAAATAGAGGAGAAATACAACCCCGTCATCACTATTATCAAGCCGAGGCACTCTGTCACGGAGCCAGAACCAGCGTCACTAGATTTAGAAGAGGATGATGAACCAGACGATGAACTAGAACAACCAAGTTCAGAAAATTTAGAAGGTATGGCGCAAGCAAGAGAGAGTGTCCGACAATATATTAGGTGGGCAGGTCCCACAACAACTACATACAATACGGGTAGAGGATAAAATGAACTTGATAGGCTTAGATTGTGAATATTTTTACCAGTCTCCATCAGGCTTGGCCAAGCCGGCTAAAGATGTACTAGTTGCTTCCAAGCAACACAGGCCGATCTTCAAAGAAATAGGTTCAGACATCGCCGACGGTGGCTACTGGACAGCCGAGGTGACGCTGGCAAACTCCAAGCTGACTGAGGATGGGTTGGCTTTGGAGGTCCCAGTTACACCGGAGCGAGAGGTGGATAGCCTGATGCAACACCTCTACGAAGGTTTGCGTGAGGCTTGGAAACTAGCTGATGACAACGGTTATATCTTATCAGCAGCACCGCTGGTTTACTTAGACCCAAGAGACTTGGTAGACCACCCCGAACTTAGGGTACTGGGCTGCTCGCCGGACAAGTGCTTGTATGACCTGTCCACCTGTCCCTGGCAAGACCCACGCAAGATAACTTGGCGGACAGGCGGATTTCACATTCACTTCTCTATCAGTGAAATTCACAAGGACATGAACAAGGTCCAAGGCTTGGTGATGCTACTCGACTGTACGTTAGGGTTATATGATGTACTGATCGAGAGCACCGACCTAGGCCGCCAACGTAGGCAGATGTATGGTCGGGCTGGAAAGTTCCGTATCCAGCCTTGGGGTGTAGAATACCGCACCCCCAGTAGTGTGGCCAGTACCAATCCTGAATTAACTGCCGGTCTACTGGGTCTGGCTAAAATGGTGCACGTTTTAATCGAAGATGGTTATAACCCGTTTGAATTTATCAATCAATTAGACTTTGGGCGAGTGGTACCCACCATAAACAACTGTGATCCAGAAGCGGCCAAGCAATTATTTTCTAATGTTTCTGAATTTTTCGGTGTACAAGCACCCGCACCACCGAAAAACTATATTATGGAGGCTTGGAAATGACGACCAAATTTTACATCAGTACGGCAGTGTCCTCGACCTCCTGCCGCGAAACTATGCTACGGCAAATAAGAAGCCACTCACCTGCGCTGTTAACCATCTACTCACCCAACTGGGGTGGAATAGATGACCGCATAGCATTGGTTAATAGCTTCGGCATGCAGGCCGAGAAAAAATTCGATGATTTTTTCGAGTCAAACAAAGTAACCCTCAAGCTTGCTGACATCCACCTGGCCGCGGTACACGCTGCGGCTGGTATCATCCGAGGCTGCTACGAAGATGGGTGGTGGGAATTCGACCACCTGCTCCTCAAGGTACTGGCAGATATGGGCTTATTACAGCAAGAGGAAGATTGGTGTGAAGATACTTGGGACGGGGCTATGAGCTTTTTGTTGGGTGAATTCACCTTGGCAGAATTGCACCCATTCTTCATCAGGCGCAGGTCCATGGTGGAAGATCACGATGGCCTTGATGGTTACATGGCAGCCTTGTTCTTAGACAAAGAAGAAATTCTCAGCTTACTACCACAGGTGGGTAAGTGTAACCGCTGCAACAGGTTTGGTGTCTTTGAACTCAGGTTGGAGGGCAATATCAATAACAGTTACCAAGTTTTTGCCAAAAGAATTAAGGCTTGCTGTAGCTATGGAGGCTGGTACGAGCCTTATGGTGCGTGGTCTCTCTTCGGCGAGCAAGAAGTAGCACCACCTGCGGTGCTGGAATTGGCTAGGGACTTATAATGAATTTTTATTATTCAGACTGGCCTGCTAGAAACTATACACAGGCAGAATACCAAGAATTTCTAGAAAATCCACCGCTCGACTTACCTTGGGTGTTCCCTGGGGGTATGGATATCGACCCCAGCCTGTATGGGGAAGAGAATACACATTCTAGGCCGTGGATGCCAGCCATCGACAAACGAGAATTCGACCTAGCTAAAAGGTTGTTGGAATTGAACCACCCCATGGTAGGCATCTGTAGGGGGCACCAAATCATCGCCGCCGCTGCTGGTGGTAGTCTCTACCAAGATATAGAGCTTGATGGTGTGGTGATTGGGTGGCATCATCATGGCCCAGTTCACGTAACCGGGCCTAATATTCTGCAAGAAATTTTTGGCACCAGAATCATTCGCGCCAACTCTATGCACCACCAGGCCGTCAAAGATGTGCCGCCAAGTTGGGAAGTAGCAGCGGTGGCTGAAGACGGCATCATAGAAGCTATCTGGCACCCAGACAAACCGGTGGTGTCAGTTCAATGGCACCCAGAAGTGCTGGGTCAGTTACATCAAATCATAGCCTATCTACAGAGGTATTTGAAGTGAAAATACTAACTTGTGCTAATAATGGTCACAGCGCGGGCAGAGAGGAAAAAAGTAAATGGATTGTTACGGTCACCTATAAAATGCCTATAGGTGAACTTACAACCAATCTGCCGTATAGTAATTTGACGAGAACCCAACTAAATGTTCTGTTGGAGACTGGTCATGCTGCCAACTTATTGGAGATACCTAACCACAGGATTATAAGCATAGAGGTAGAGGAGGTATTAGAATGAACCTGTTAACTTGCGCTTCTAACGGGCATAGGACGGTCCAAGGCATCTACGACAAGATGCAGACCAAAGACCAAATTCAATTGTTGCGCTTGCGGAGAGGGGATGCCCCACCTGAGAATGTAGAATTGTTGATTAGGTGGGCAAGTCGTGTTAACATTCCCGCCAAAAAGACAATCAACCAATCGTCGGGAATAGGCTTAGCCAGCGACAAAGGCCGGGCAAGGCTGGTGCTGCAAGAAGCTGGCGTGTCTGTTCCCAAAACCATTGTCTGGACTAAGCCGATACAAGACTGGACATTAAACTTTCCGGTAGTTCTTAGGCCGCAGTTTCACCAAGGTGGTCAGAATTTTTGGCTGATCGAGGATGAGGACGAATTACACCACACGCCACCACCGTTTGTGGGTTCGTATTTCTCAGAGTTCTACCCGAAACAAAACGAATACAGGGTTCATGTGGCTCATGGCAAAGTTCTATTGGTCAACGAAAAGAGACCGAGAGAGGGTGAAGAAGATAAGGTAAATCTACCGGTGTGGAATCACGCCACCAATGACTTTGAATTTGTTGTGCTAAGGCGGTCTAATTGGCCCATAGACGAGATTAGGCTGGCAATTCAGGCTGTAGAAGTTCTCGGCTTGGATTACGGTGCGGTAGACATCATGGCTAACCCGACAAGAACCGAGGATGGCCCGGATCATCCACAATGTGTAGTGTGTGAGGTAAACACCTCACCTACTTTAGAAGATTATGCTCAGGGTAAATACGCTAAATATTTCGATTGGTTACTTAGCGGGGAGAGAGAGCATTACCCGCTACTTGATTCACGATCTTATACTGATTACCTATTCATAGGAGAGGGTTAATGAGTGGCTACAACTATGTACATGTAAACGGCCAAGACGTAAGCTCGCATTGTGCCGAAACTGCAACGTGCTTCTACAAGAATGTTTCGGTAATAGACTCAATCAGGATACACACCGTCTCTAGCTACTGGAAATTGGCACCGGATTCAGCAAAGCTAATCGAATTCGCCAAGTGGGTGGGTAAAGCAAACACTATACTAGACGGAGTCTACCAACCTATAGTTTTACAGTCGGCTGAGGAAATGGCCGACGTTGATCCAACCACACCTAGGCCGGTGCTGCACGCAATTCTACGTTACCTGAGAGAAGGTCGTGGTTACAACTTCGACCTGCTCAAGCTGGCAATATACATCTTCAAGAACTATAGAGTTCCCAACGAGGTAGCCAGCAGACAGAGGGGTGTGCAGAACTTCGTAGCTTACGAGGTGTCACCGGACGTTTGGTGCCCGGTTTACAAACCTGACATTGAATGTTCACTTGAACTGCTCAGTATTTGGGAAAATTACCACAAGGACTTGGACGGCTCAATTTTTGGTTATGATTTATCCAGTTTGAAAATAAGAACTCAATACCAAAGTTTAAGCAATTGGTACAGGCATCTTAAATTTTACTTTACAGATAAACTTTACTTTACAGATAAACATATTTATAGCGGTCCATGGTCCGTAACAAGCGGAACTTGGCCGGAGCACACGGCGGTGTGGTACATGCCCAAATCTGAATTGGATAAGATTGACTTTCCGGTGAATAAAACATGCAGATTAGAATCATAGTGCATTACGACAAAGATTACAAACCAACGTCGGTTGTCATTTTCCTCGGCAAGCACAAGTTGAAATTTTTAAACGTGGAATCTATTAATTTCAAAGAAGTTCACCATCTAGGAGGTAACCATGGCATCTTACGCGGAAACTAAAGATCGGTTAATGAAATACTACCCTGAGCTTTTTCCCACCGAGAAGCACGTGCTATTTCACCTATTCTTCGTAGCTGGTACAGGCTACCACTGGCAAAACGGGGAATTGGTATCTGTTTATCAGGAAGATGTTGAGTTAGTATTTGCCCGTCGCAAGGAGGCAACGCAAGAATTGGTAAGTCTGTGTAGAGAGGCGCTGGGTGAGGTAGCTGCGGCTGAGGTGATTAAGATTCTAAATGAACCAAACGGGCCGGAAAAAGGTATGTACCCATTATGGGAAGGTAGCCACATCGTCCAGCTACCAGATGATATAAAGCCTGACTGGTTTGAAGCAGCTACGAAGGCGGTGGTTTTTGCCGACACTTTAGAAACCACCAAGAATGACCGAGATTGGTTATTTTGTGCCAAAACTAGATTGCTGGATTTAGCCCCTATAGGATGGTAAAAGATGAACCGAGATAGCTTAACTCTACACAGAGAATACCCAGACATAATCGGCTCAGATGCAGGTGATCAACCACTGAGGGTGTACTGCACTACCGAGACTTACACGGGGTCTAAGCGAGTTCGGTGGCACTTCGGGTTCCACAAAAAGTTGGTGGAGGCCCTGTGCCCGCTGCTAGAAAGTTCACCATACTGGGGTGAGAAACACTGGGCTGAAGACGGAGACTGGTGGATATGGTGGTGCCCCTACATGACCGATCCCGGTGAGGAACCACCATTCAAAGATTTAAATAGGTGGTTATCTTTTCTACTCAAACAACACAACACGTGCTACAACCTAATGAAAAGGTGGGCAAAGAAATGAACAAATGGGTATGTCAGACACCAAATCTGCACTGTAGTGGCGGTACTGGTGTGGTAATTCCTAATGTTGGCAAGAAGTAAGATGGCGGTCGAGAACCATATCCTAGAGAAGTACGGTTGGCGCGAGATAGACAGGGTGCTGAACACCCGCACAGGCAACACGGTTATCACTTGGAAAAAGGAGCTTAAGAATGTCTAAAGACAAGATCACGTGGGATGAGTACCAAGGGGAGCGGTCGAAACCCGGCGAGGAAAGTAAAGGCGGCGCTATGCCACCACCCCCACCACCTGCGGAAAAAGATGGGGGTAAAGATCAAGGTAAAGATCAAGGTAAAGATAGTGGTGGTAGTTCATCCGGTGGGGGCAACTCAGACAGTGGAGGCTGGTGGTGAAAAAGTACCTAATGATTCTATTGGCTGTGGTGGTATTGCTAGCAATGTCGCTAGCCTGTGACTTAGACCCACGAATTCCAAAATTTACCGAGGCACCGTATCCCATCACGTCCCAAGTTACTGTGGATTACAGGGCTACATTTGGCGTACCAGACGTGCCCCTAGTGTCAGTCACCCCTGAGGGTAGGAGGTAAAAATAAAATTCAGGTTTGCACAAATAGACTCCAAAGAATGCGATATCATTGAGATCGTGGCGGATAATGGTTGGGAGCGATTTCTTAATTCGCTGGAAGACTACCGTACCCTAATCTTGGCCCAAGATGAATACCTAACCAAGTTGCTGGATTTGCAAGAAAATATCAGAATCAAATATGAACCACAACTTAAAGGAGGACAACCAGCCACATGGCAAGAAAGAGATGCAATTGACAATAAGTTATCTGAACTTACCAAGTTGAACGATACAGCCAAAAAGGGATTGTATTACCATTAGGAGGTTAAAATGAAATTCGGTAAAGTATCAATCATCACTGTGGTTTTGGGTATAATCTTGGGCTTACTGTTGGGTAGGCTGACAGAAAATAAAATGGAGCAAGAATACTACCGCGGAATTTGGGACAAGTGCATGGCCGACACCGGACACCAATCACTATGTGATAACTACATTCTAGAATTGCAGAAAGCTGAATGGTGGGAGCAGCCATCTGTGGGGTTCACTTGGCCTCCACAAGCAGCCAAGCCGGTGGTTCCGGTAACACCCACCCCAACACCAAATTACGATGGGAATGCCTGAATGAGAAGCTCAAAAAGAGACCTAGAATTTCTGCAAAAATTGGTCAAGATCATGATGCCGTATCTATATGTATATGATTCGGTAGAGAATTTTCCGCGCGAATTCGACCTTGACTTTGCGGAAAGTAGTGACTTGGACCATGTCATGGATATGGTCCTGAAAACATTCTACGATTTTACGGAGGTACGTTCATAATGCCAGAGTACGAGTGCAACAAGTGTGGTGCGGAAAATTCTGAAAGGTTCGGTGGACCCCCCAGTTTCATCTTGGGTCAAGCTTTCTGTCCTAGGTGCTATCCGGCAGAGATGCAGGAATGGGTACACTTTCTTGAGAAGTTCCTACCTCGCATAACAGCAGATTATATCCACCAACAAACTGCAACTTTCCAACATAATCTCAAGAGAGCCAACCGCGAACAGCTAAATATTTGGGTGGAGGAAACCGGCGAGGGTCATGCTGAAATTCATATCTACATTCCTAGCTATGCATCAGCCAAGTTGGACGTGGGGTTTGGCTCAAAAAGTGGGTTGCCATCTATTACTATCACTCGTGATGGCATACGAATATTTGACATATAAGAAGAAATAAAATGGATTTGCAATTTGCACCAATCGACACCAAGGATAACAGTTACCTGGTTATTGACACCGTTGATGAAAAAGGTTACTCAGTCCCGGTCTCTGCTGAAGATTTCCAAACCCTAATGCTGGCTAATGAGGAATACTTGGCCAAGCTGTTAGAACTCCAACGAGAAATCGAAGCAAAATATCAACCACTCTTTGTAGGTGGTCAGCCATCTACCGCTGCTGAAAGAAGTGCTATTTATAAAGAGGTGGTCAAGTTGCACCGCTGGAACTCGGAAGCGGGCAACCTATTCTATACTTAAGGAGAAAAAAATGAATTACATGTTCCTAATCAGGTGTGTTGACGGCGGTCACGGTTGGGGAAATACAGGCCAACATGGTTGGATAGTCCAAGATGGAAAGGATAGAGAAGAAGCTTTGACAAAATCCAAACAAATGATACCAAGTGGTTGGATTATAAAATACAGAGGTCGAACCAATAGGGAGCCCTCATTACATACATATATGTAGGGATCAAACCCTCACCCTAAGTAGGGTGGGGGTTTTCTTTTGCCCATAGCCGCTTGGGGTATGCTACCGTTTTATCTCTTCCTATAGCATCTTATAGCTATACCTATTAGCTAAGCTTGGTGATAAACAGAAAGTCAGAATTCTATAAAAGGCACGATTTTCTGCCCAGAATTTTTTTCAAACTACAAATAAATTTTTCCCAAGTTTACCAATTCTTCCTTGGATATAAAAGCCAAATCTTTTCTCAAGTTTTGAACATTGCTCACCATCCAAGTCAGTGGACAGGTTGTAGTTGAATGGGTAAACTTGGCTCCGCAAAATTTGCAGACTTTAGCCATACTGTCTATATTCTTATTGCATTCTCCACATAGAGTTTCAAATCTATTTATTACCAAGACAATTGGTTGCTCGGCTTTGGGGAAAGGCATCAACTTTCTCTTAACCATTTAGCCAACCTCTCACTCTGGCGAAAAGGCTTCTTGTTTCCGGCGTACCAAGCTGACCTTCTACGTGCCAAGCTAGATTGGTACCATCGTCGAAAGCCAGACCATTAAATCCAGAGGTGGGTGGTTGCCCGCCGATTGCCGGAATGAAAGCATAAGCTTGACCATCTTTGTACAGCCACAGACCGGTGTTACCACTAGGTGGTGTAACACCACCCGTCTTCATAACGATTTGCCACTCTGGGTGTACCGCTAGGTGGTCGGTAGCTGGGTACCAACCGACATTGCGAACGGCATCACTGTATCTAGGTGGAGTATTATTTGCACCAATGAACGGCCATAACGTCAGTGGCCCTTTTCTACCTTCTAAATTTAGAAGCAATCCCCCAATAGCCAATCCCCAAACACCCTCACTATTCGTAAAGTCGCCGAAGGCACGGGCTTCGTAGCGTGGTAGTGGCTCCCAACTTGGGTCTGCCTGAAAATTGGGGTAGTAAGCATTCATCAGTACCCCAGGCAATGGGGTAGCGTCTGGCTTCATAACTTTATTAAAGAAAGATGGGCCAGTTCGTATACTAAACCCGACCAACTTAAAAACTAGTTCCCCGTTGGGAGCCAAATCCCAACCATACTGGCGATCAATAGTAGTAAAGAAGTACCGGTTGATATCCTCAAACGTAGTACAGCGTGGGACAAGAGAAAAAGTCGAATCACCATCAAGTCTTAAATCATTAACATAAATTTGTTCTGACATTATTTCACCTCAAATATAGGCACATCGCCAAACTCTCTATGAGTAGAAGCTTGGTCATCAAACATTATATCTACACCTAACTCTTTGCACATTCTTTGTTTAAATCTACCAACTATTTTCTCATTGTCCGGTTCTATACCTATTAATTTTATCTCATCCGAATTATAATAAGCTGTAGTATAAATATGGTCATAGAAGGAATCATCCAAAAAAATGTTGCCCCAATATTTATCTATGCGTTTATTCAAACCATCCTCACCCAACCCGGTAATCAAATAAACTTTGTGTCCCGCTTGTCGAAATAACCTACCCAACTCCATAAAGAATTCTGGGTATTTGGTCAGCGTACCATCAATATCAATTCCTATCTTCATTCAAACCTCTTTCTAATTTCATCTAGAGACATTGGATAAAAGCTCCAACAATCTGCACCAACGTCCAAGATTTTACCTTCACCTTTATAATTGCAATGGCTGTGGCCGTGGAGGTGGATTGATCCGAAATGTTTTCTATCCCATATTGCGAATGGGAAGTGACATAACACTATGGGCACTTCCAACAAACCCAGCAAGACTTCTACCGGCTGAAGCACGGTTAATTTTATTCCGCTTTTGGATTCGATCTGAGCACCATGTATCCAACGTTTGTCGTGGTGATAATCTGCACCTAGAACTCGGATATTGCCATTCAATTGCTTCACATAATTTCGGGCAACGCGGGCATCCCCCAAGGTTAAATCTCCTAGGTGATAAACTATATCGTTGTGGTTTACCACCTCATTCCAGCGCCGGATCAACTCTTGGTCCATTTCTTCTACGTTGGAGAACGGTCTATTACAGTACTTGATTATGTTGGCATGACCTAGGTGGTGATCAGAAGTGAACCAAATCATTTTACCATTCCAATACCAATTTCAAATGAACATCAATTGCATTGAAACAATTAAGACAAGTAACTATCCAAACATCCCCTTCTTTGTCTTCATCCCAATAAATATGATCACCACAAATTGGACATTTAAATTCTAAAGATAGTGGTTGGTCATCTTCCCCATAGATTTCAAACGAAGTTGTTTCCTTATAATCTTTCATTGTTTACCTTTCTTATCCAAAATCTTACTCAATTTGGCATAACTTTTAGATACATCATTCAAGGCTTGTTGTATCTCGGCAACTTCTTCAACACCGGACTGTAGAGCTTTGGCAATCTTTTCCACAGCAATTTCAATTTCTTTAGCTTTACTAAATAATCCCATTTTAATTACACTCACTAAAGCCACAAGTTGAACATTTTTTGCAACCTTCAACCATTTCTAATACCCCAACTTTACAACTGGGGCAGGTACCCTGCGGCATTTCTAATTCTTCTAATACTTTAGCTATCATTAGAGGTACAGATTTCAAAGATTGGGCTGGAATTTGTCTCAATTCTTTTATCAATTCTGTGATTGGAACACCATACTTCAAAGCCAAAGAAGATAACCTAGCAAAGCCATCCCTGGCTTGAACTTCATGTAGAAGTAGGTTTGCAGTATTGACGAAAACCTCTCTGGGTGCAGCGTCTTGGTATGATACCGTGATGTAAACATTCCCCTCACCACCATTAGTCACCTTGACAGTCTTTGAATCTAAAGTATAGGGTCTCTCTTTGGGTGTAATTTCCTGTGTAACCGGCTCATTCTTTGGCCAAAATTTTTTCTGACTCAGAACTTGTTCCTGTCTGGAACCATCTCGATAGACCGCAACGCCTTTACAGCCAGAGCGCCAAGCATATACAAAAGCATCCCGAATATCATCCACTGTGGCTGTGTTGGGGAAATTAATTGTCTTGGAGATTCCGCTGTCACAATGCTTTTGCCAAGCTGCTTGAATGTCGATGTGTTCTTTCCACGTAACGACTTTGTTGGGATCATCATTTATAGCTGACTTGAAATAAGATGTTGTCTCATAAGGATGTCTTAGCGTATAAGTCCCTGTCTTGTCCGTTCTAATTGTTGTAGGAGCATAAATTGGCTCTATGCCAGAACTACACCCGGCTAATAGACTGATAGTGCCCGTTGGGGCCACAGAGATTATAGTAACATTACGTCTAGGTTCAGGCAATACTTTACATGCTTGTGGTATATTTCTTTCTTGACCAAGCTCGATACTTCTTTTGTGGGCAACCTCATAAATAAATTCACCCAAATCTTCGGCCAAATTGATTGATTCCAAACTTCCATATTCTATACCCATCATTAGTAACAGATCGGCAAAACCCATAACACCTAAACCGATTGGGCGGTTGTCTTTAACCCACTCTTCTATTTCCGGCAAAGGCCAAACCGAAACATCAATTATATTATCCAGAAATTCTACAGCCAATCTTATGTGCTGCCCCAACAATTCCCAATCTATAACTTTACTCAAGTCTGATATATATGATTTATAATATTTACTGAGATCAATGCTGCCAAGATTGCAAACACCATATGGTGGCAACGGTTGTTCACCGCAAGGATTGGTTGCATAAATATATTGACCAGAATATTTATATGGTGTGTCTTCATTTATTCTGGTTTCAAACAGCAAACCAGGTTCACCATTAAGCCAAGCCTGTTTGGCTATTAAATCTAACAGTCGCTTGGCACTGAAGGTTCTGGATATACTCGTATCGTGTGGGCCATAGAACGCAGCTAACCAATTTTCCCCATCAATGGCTGCTTGCATGAATTCATCTGTAGCCATCACTGAGATGTTAGTGGTTGGTAATGTACCTTCTTCAGTTTTAGCCAAAATGAATTTCTCTATGTCAGGATGAGAACAACTCATCGTACCCATCATGGCCATATGTCTGAACCTAGTCTCCGACATAATTTCCATATCTCTACAAATAGAACTAAAAAATCCAATCGGCCCTGCTGCTATAGAGTGAGCACTACCAGCAACAGGCATTCCTTGAGGTCTTAAATTAGAAAGTGTAGTACCACAACCACCACCTTTCTGGCACACTTTAAGAAAAGCATATTTAGTATGTGCAATGTCTTCTAATGAATCCTCGAAAGGTACAACATAGCAAGCAGAAAGGCTAAGATTAGAGGAGCCAGCATTAACAAGAGTAGGGCTATTGGGTACGAAATAGCGTTCAAGTAAAATCTCACGGTATTTATCTTTTTCTTGTGGGATGACATGATTCAACACTCTTTCGACAACGTCACTCCAATCCTTTTCTCCCAAAGCAGAATGAACATATCTCTTCTGTAGGATTTGTTCTGCCATTGGCGTAAGCTTATGCTCCATTAAACCTGGTCTCCTATAATAGCCGGCGTAGGTTCAACTACACTCTCCACCTTAACTACCTCAATTAAAGCGAAGATAGGTCTACCATCTTGGGAGGACATGAATATGGCTCGTACTGTATAGAGGGTTCCAACTATCAACAACTCACCTTGATACTCACCCATCTCGACTACCTGACCGGTGTTAACTTCTACACCAACTACCAAAGCATGCTCACCATATTGTTCCACGGATTTGGCTTCAAAGGTAAGCAAGTATTCTCCCGCCGGATAGAGCGGAATGCTATACTCTAAATCAGCCCACTCTACATCACACACAATCGGTGTTGGTACCGGGCTAACTGGAGGTTGAGAAGACACACAACTGGCTAATACCAACCCTGTAAGTAGCAACTCTTTAATCATCATTTAACCTTTCTAGCAATATCACCCAAGCGGGTGTTAAGTAAAACAGTCAATTCTTTAACTTTATCACGCTCGTTGGCGTATAACCAACCGAAGATGAACGACCCTACAAAAAATCCAGCCAAAAATAAAGCCAACTCAACCATTACTTTCAACCTCCAATAATTCAGCCGCCTTTTTTACTCGTTCCAACTCTTTAATAATAGCATGCTGCATTATACCCATGCTAGTGTGGAACTGACTATACATTAACTCTAACCATTTAGCTTTATGATCTTCACAACAAAACAACCAGAACATCGAATAATTATTCTCCTTGAGAGTAAGCCGCCAAACATGGTATGGAAAATAAACCATGCTATAACATTCTGGCAACTTACACCGCGTTGGTAAAGCCAAATGTATACCAGGTACTTCATTCAAATAATTAAAAACCTCTACTGTAGCCATCCTAATTCTCCTCCGTGGTATAATACCACTCGTGTGGATTTACTATTTCTACTATTTCATCTTGTTCAATTTCCAAGTTGGGGTCTTCCCCGAAAGCAGTGTCTACCACTTTGTAACCATCTTCAGTCTTGCGGTAAAGAACTAATCCACGTTGAATGAAATGTTCACCCTTAAGAACTTCACTCAGCTTATAGTGTACTTTAAATGGTTTCATTTAATACCTCACGAATATCATGACCGTCTATTTGATCTCCAATGGCATCCCAATCCTCTACTACCTCTGTGGCAAACAACTCTACGCGCGGTAAATCACCCATCAATTTAACGATCCTATCTCTGACTTCAGGTGGCTTGGCACTGTGCTTTCCACGCGGATAGATAACCAAATTGGGTACAGAATTATTCACCCGCTTGGGATGACCTCTAGTTCCCAGTAGACATAATTCAGGATTTTGCCTTGTCCAGTACCCCAACCCGAAGTGGAAACCTACACCAGATGGATTTAATTTTACCCACGAGAAGGCAACCGTTTTGTACTCCCAACCCCAGCTTTTCATAACATATAAAGCATCTTCAAGTTTTGGATAAGTTGCCCACAGAAATAATACACTGTCTTTCGCAGATAAATTAGATACAGGCAACTTAGCGATATCTTCTGTCAGCATGACAGGATAAGGACTTCTACCATTCTTGCGTGCCCACTTTTCCCCACGCTTGACTAATTCAGACATAGACCAGTTTTTGAAGCATTCAGCGCCATGGCGGATCGGCCAACACGATGTTGTATTTCTGATCCACCAAGGCATCATTCTCCTTTTTCATGATTATCTTCCTTCAACTTATCGTCTGGGTATTCTATTAGGTCTGGGTTGACGCAACGGTGGGGTGTACCTATTTGCGTACCTAACACATTCCCACCTATATTCGCAGATGTTGCCTCTGCATACACGCACTTGTTTATAAGCTTGACAGCCTTGCGACACATTCACTCCCGAAGTTAAGAATAATACCATTAACAATCCCAAGATAAATTTTCTCATTTCTCTACCCACCCCTGCCATTCAAGCACCTGCCGAATTCTTGGCGGAGAATAGGTTTCCGGTTTTATAAATTTTCCCCGCTCATCTAAATGTCCGCCAGTCTTGGTCATATTACTGCGTTGGATTTCTTCCATGATGTTCGACATATCCACTCCCAACCTGACGGCGGCTCCATACACCACATACAGTAGATCACCTAAGGCATCAGCCATACCAATTATATCGTCTTTTTCATAAGCTTCTACGTACTCATCGAACTCTTCCTCGATTAAACGAATAGAGATATTCATTTCTCGTTCAGGTAACATAGTTGGTTTATCGGCATAATACAAACCTGTTTCTTTATGGAAAGTTAAAACTCCCTTTTGTATCTCATCCATTTTCATTCTCTCCGAAGATTTGTTCTAATTCATCTAAAGCAAACTTTGCATATCTCAATTCGTGATCATGTTGGGAACAATCATGATCTCTAAGACATGAACGTACTTCATTCAATAAATTAACAACTTTGTTTTCTCCGAAACCGGACAAATCTAACTCTTCATATTCCGGCCAATCACCATCGTGGCACAACAACCAAATAATTCCATAATCAGCTATGTCTAAAACCGTATCACGCAGACTTTCATCCTCCAATGGACTTTCTCTGTCACCAAGATGTAACGTGAGCAACCGTTTCATTTTGTCATTCAATCGAATGGTTACACCGGTTTCTCTGGTTTGAGCTATGTTGAAGGGGCCATATCCGATCTGTTTCTGACAGAAGAGATCAAACACCTCTTTGGCTTTGCGTAACCAAGCTTGCTCTAATTCTAAATTGCCACTTTCCCCAGTTGCCAAATCTTCCCACATCTTAATCCTCCAACTTCAGAATTTTCATTAATTCATCTAAAGCAAATAATGCATGAAGTGGTTTACTATTCATAATAAATGAACGAATTTCGTCTAACAAATTTGTAACTCTATCTCTTTCAAAGCTAGATAAACATTCACGAATACTCGGTTCATTTTCCACATCTACAATTGCTGGATATTCTGGTGCTAAATATTCCCACATTTTAACCTCCTATTAACTCTTGTAAATACCAGATAGCATCTTCATAAGTTGTAAATACAATATCAGCCGCCTCTAAAACGAAAGCATGTTGATGTATATTATCTTCAGACATAACTACAATGGTGTGTTTACCAAGCTGGTGCGCCCAAGCCAGTTCCATCATACATCCGATAGATACTTCAGCCGTGTTACTCAAATCCATAAAGACAACATCTGCTCTGGAAACCATCCACCTATCTCGTTCTATGATAGCGTGATTGGTTGAGACTGGATTATTATCGTATCCATGTGCTCTGAATTTGGTTTCTGTTCTCAAGGCTTCTTTGTTGCTCATAGGTGATAAGATCGTATAAAAGTATTCCAACTCTCCTCGTGTCTTTTTATACCAATCCATAACTTCCAAATAAGAGTAACCATTTATCGGTCTAGCCAAATAGATGTCCATCCATATATCTCCTCAACAATACCTGAAACAATGAAACCAGAAATAAAATCGGCAGAGTAATGGGCCAGAATAATATTATTAATAAACTCAACCAATAGATTTCACCTTTCACCAAATTGACAAAGGTCACCAACAGAGAAAAAATTACCAAATAACTCAATCCCAATAGACTATATAGAATTATTTCCATCCGAACCTACCCACCTCAAAGGCATCAAGGCTTACAAAATTTCCTTTTGTATCAAATTCAAAAATTATTTCTTCATCTCCACCATAAATTACCACACTACAACCTTGGGTGTGTGGAAATTTTTCAACGACCAAAGGTGTACCATCCAACCATTGTGATAAAGCTTCCTTTTGCGTCTCCGTCAAACTAGAAACCAGATTGTCATATTTCGATTGCCAAAAATTTCCTGTGTCCATTTCACCACTCTCCTAGAATTTCCTTAATATTACCACCACTGTTAATCCAAGTATCTACTTTATCCGGTAAATCAATTACCTTTCCACCTAACAAGTCTGCAACTCGTTTAGCATTTTTCTGCCCATTAGAATCTGGATCAAAGATAACATAGACCTCCTTGCCCAAGAAGAAGATAGCCCAATTATCTTGGAAACCATCAGCCCCATTGGTAGGTGACACTGCTACATAACCTTCCAGCCACAATCTAATGGCTTTCTTTTCCCCCTCAGTTATGATAACTCTCGGCGAGATTAATGCTTCATCTAAGTTGAGCAACATAGCTCCTCGGCCACTTGGTTCAGTTATGTATTTCTCCTTGGGCGGTGCCAACAAACGATGTTTGATTACGTAAACCTTGTCAGAATAACTAATAGGTATAGTTACACTAGGACCTAAACCTTTATAGTCTGCACAAAATCCTAATCCAAAATGATCGATGGCCCTATCTGCTTCTGGTCCCAACTCTCTGTACCAATAATTTAAAGCCAATTCATTAATCAATAAGTCATAATGGTATTGCCGCCAAGTTACAACTTCGGGAGTTATGCTGGTCAACTTATCATTGATGATCTTGGCCAAAGTTTTATCTTTGATTGCCGGCGCATCACCCACAAATCCTCGCAAGCCACATTGCCGGCAAAAATAATTACCAACACTGGGCCAAAATTGAAACCTATCCTCACCACCACACACAATACAGGCTGAACTATATTCACCATTCTTCCTACTTTTAAGGTAAGAATTTGGCAAAGCCAAAAGTTGCTCACTCGTGTATCTGGCTTCGATCTCTGGCATAAAGAACATTCAAACTCTCCACCAAATCAACCAAGGATAATGACCTTCCACAATCTGTGGATCAATTGCCCACGTCTGAGTAACTGGGTTTTTGTAGTTTTCTTCTGGTCCCCAAAGATTTACAGAAAATATATCATAGCCAACAGTTTGTTCATCCAACAATATGGGTGTATAATACAAGCCAAACGCATAGCGCAGGCCATCCAATCTACCATCATACTCCATAAATTTGTTGTCTGGTTCAAATATCTTGCCAAAGATTTTTACTTGCCCATTTTTGATTGTGCGGATTACAAACCTTCTCATTATTTATTCTCCGAAGCACCTTTGCGAACGAGATAATCAGGATTTATTAGCTTGACAATAACTCGGCCAAGTTTGGGGTCAACTCGTTCGTGAACCGGGCGAATGACGATGCCTTCTCTTATAGTTTTGTTGTCCATCTTCGATAAGCCAGTAACCAACTCTTGGCCTTTCTCGTAGCTCCAAGGACCTGCATATAACATCGGCACGGTTGGCAATTCTTGTCTGCTGAAAAACATACGAGCATCGGTGTAATCTAGGTATCTACCTTTCCACATCACGTCGAAGAAAACCACACCTAATTTCTGAGCACTATAAGTTAAATCTTGGATACTTGGCCCATAGATTTCTCCATAGACTGTATAACCTTTGGGCAGCCTAGTCAAGCCCAACCTAACTGACATAAGTATATAGATATTGATGCCGTAATAAGTAATATCTCTATAGTAATTGTATTGTACGTTGCGGGAACCAACTATAAATTCATAGACTGGTCCCAACTTGAACAGGTTACGAATAAATTTGTGGAGGTTACCAATTGGCTTCTCTACCCACCCCAGCCTTAGATTTGTGCCGTGAATTTTTTCGGTGATCACAACTCGCTCACCTTCCCGCAGGACATCCTCGAAGTTACGGTAATTCTCAATATCAGTATACTTAAAGAAGTTAGGATTGCCTTTCTGGTTCCTGCTGCGGCGACCACCAACTGTGTGTACTTCCGATGGTGGTTCCCATTTAATAATGCCGTAAATATCGGCTACGTTGGTTCCCAACCTGTGACTATCCTCGTTGGGTAGAATTAAACCATAAGAGAATACTCCCCGCAATTTTACTACACCAACTCTACCATTCTTACCCTTAAGATAAGTAATATTAAATCGCTTAATTAAATTTTCCGGCAAGATAGAATCAGGTGGCACGAAGATAACTAAATCACCAACCTGGTGATCTCCTTTGCCGATAATTGTTTGCCAACCCTTGACCATGGCTAATTCTAACCTATCGGCATTAGGGTGTGTCTCCACCTTTTTAACTTCACAAACCTCAACCACTAAAGAACTCATTAAATTTCTCCTTTTAGAATATGTTTTTAACCAAGAACCTAAGGCCCTCGTAAGCCAGAACAACCAATAATACCCCAACAACGTCGAGAAGTTGGTTGCCTACTATAATAAAGTGGGCTACAAAATGTTCACTCATTCTTTATTTCTCCTTTTCAATCTTCCTCTATATTAGCATCTGGTGATTGCTTTGTCAAGCCTGAGTTTCCCCGACTTTTGCGGTGCTTCACCTTGGCTCGTTTGAGTATCGCATTAGCATATAGTTCACCGAGTTCCTTACTATGTTTAGGTATTCTCTTCTTACGAGATTCTAATTTTCTTTCCCGACGTTCATATTTCCACACATTAAACACTTTTACGTAGCCACTTTCTATAGGGAGTGATCTTGTCGTGAAGTTTCTCAGTTATCTCTACATCTGCAATATTGTGTTCTAGAACTATAGCCAATTCTTCTGGCTCTCCAAATTGTGCATCATACCACACAGAATATTCTATAGGTGTCTTTCCGGGTATGCCAAAATATTCTGTGGCTACTGCCAGAGATTTTCTGCTCAGTGCAAATTTGCTTTTTATGGTGAAGTAAAGATCGAGATGGAAAGCGGAACCGTACTCTAAGCCCTCTAGGTTATAATGCAAAGCTTTGGCGCGAATGAAGGGAACGTCGAAATTAGTATTGTGACTACCAAATCCATCCACTATATAAGTTTTACTAGACGTTTCCAGACCACAAACAACCTGTTTTCCCAATGGGATAATTGATACTATTTCTATAGAATCTTCTCTACCAATCTCCCCTAGTATATTCACGTCCAGTTTCTTTAACTTCTGTGGTCTAATTTTACCAAGAAACTTCAATTTTTCTTGCTTCGATCCACCCACACCTATAGACATCTGCCTTGGGTGTTCTTTATCATAACTATGAACTAATAATTCAAAACCTTCTGATCTTGCTGCTCTAACAACTTCATCAATTATGTTCCCATTACTTTCTTCATTCTGAGATGCCCACACGGAAAATGTATACTCTCCGTCTCTATCTTTTCTATTTACTTGGTAAACTCCACCCTCAGAGTCAAAGAATCCAGCTAAGTATCCAGATTCTCTAGAATTAGATTCTTCCCACACATCTATGATCTTGTCCAGTTTAGTTACTTGACCCTTATTCAGTAATTCGCTTGTTTTTCTCCAACACCAGACACGTTGTCTTTTAACCAGCCAAGGGTGGTCTCCTGTTGCTACTAACTTTTGTCCATTAGAAAGCGTGATTTCAAAAACATCCTTTACAATAGGAACATTATTCATCACAACACTTTCGGTATACTGTCTTGATCTTTTTGATGGGTTGTCCTCAAAAGACAATAACTCATCTCCTGGCTTAAGAGTTTCAACATTGACCCAACGTAGGTCTTTAGTTAAAATCTTGTGACCAGGAGTCACACAGCCATAATATGTAACCACTATGCTATATTTTTTCAATTCTTCCAGCAAACTGGTTACCAATTTTAAATCACGAATGTTTCTATCAAAAATATCATCCTTGGTGATTACATCATAATGAATACCACCGCCTTTTTCTTTTATTGCCCAAGATAGCATGGTACCAAAGTTGACGTTTAGTCCACTGGTTTCTATGTCCAAGTAACCGATTTTATGCCCAGGCCACATAAACCAAGGCACATCATTATATTTTTCAAATGCTTTGTCTGTAGGCCATTTAATATCCCCGTTTAAAAAACACATGGGGTGCTCTTCGATTACATGCCGGTGGATACACCTCAATTTGGGGATTTCGGCTAATGTCAGACTGGTACCTACCTTGGCTTTTATTGAATCGATGATTTCTTTTTGTTCCACAATTATTCTCCCAATATGCCATCTTTTTTGTAATCACTATTTGCAGAAGTTAGAGCATGCAAGACTTTTCTGGTCTCCCTATTACTCAAGGTTCTGCCTAGTCGGTGCTCAATCTTCGTCAGGATTATATTATCAGAATATTCCTTGCCCAAAAAGTCGGCCATCTTGATGCTGGCTGATCTCAATAAATCCAGATACTTAGTTCTCGGCAAGCCCAATTCTTTGGAACCTTGGTTGTTTGAGCAACCGGTACTCACCATCATGACCACTTGGCGTTCCATATCTGTCAAGGTCCTAGATTCAGATAAGATTTTGAAAGCCCGATCTAGGTCGATCTTCCACGAAAGGAAATCATCGACCTCATTACGGTTTTCTAGATCAGCGTAGATGTGTAATAAAGCTCTCACTAAAGCACTCATTCTATTAATGTCTTTCTCGCATTAGCGCCAGCCGATTGCCAAATCCTTATTTGTTCGTGCATAGCATCCAGACGACCTTTGGCTTCGATTAATGCCTTTTGCAATTTTTGCAATTCTTTCTCGCGTAATTCGAGATAATCCCTATCTGCTTCGGTATTACCTACGTAATGTATTACTTGCTTCAAATACTCCATAGAGGGTTGTTTATCATTGTGCCAATATTCTCTGGTGACTAAACATTGCTGCTTAAATAATGCTCGTGCAGCATCTAACAACCGAGTATGTTCAGATACCATCTCTTCCAGATTAGCCATTTGCTTCCAAGCGGTGAAGAGGTCATCATAATCGAAACCGGGACCACTTTCTATGTTCATAAAAGCCATTGTGTATTACTCCTTAAGTTTAAGCTTAGGTGCTGGCTGTGGATTGTTCGGCGTAGGTATGCCAGGAACCATCTCATATTCATCCAATAAAGCCTGTTTCAAATCCTCTGCCAATTGCCAAGCTACAAATGTTGGTATTGTTAGAGTTACCAAACCCAGCCCGATGGAGTATGGTTCAAGCATATCTATATCTTTAATCTCATCCATTTTTCTTCTCCAAAAAAGCAATATACTCAGCTAAATCCTTCATAATAGACATAAATACTTCCCAAGAAAAGGCAATCATTCTAGAATTTTTTCCTCTGGCTCCTTTAAATTTAAATATCAAAGCTGGATATCTATTAGTCAATTCGGCTTCTTGAGTTATTTTTTCGATCCATTCCTTCTTGATCGTTATTTGAGTGGGGCCACCATAGCCGAATTTTAATTCTGCCAAGATGGGGTGGTTCAATATGTCGAAATCTATGTGCAAATCACCCAACAATCTTGGCTCCCTACTTATCTTACCAAAGGCACCAGAACCTACAATTCTGGTAGCTGAGGCTATATTCGACTTATCAAAGTAATCTTCAGCCATATATTCAAAATAATTACCTGACTGTTTAGCTGATTTGCCTCCTCTATCCTTAGGTTGAGGTTTGGGTATCTTTTTGGTCATCTCTCACGACCTATAAATTTTGTAGTTTGTTGGTCAAAATAAAGTGTAAAGCTACCAATGGGACCATTACGATTTTTACCAATGATTACCTCTGTATCTTCTGGTGTGTCTCCATCTGGATCGCGGTGGATAAACAGAACTACATCACTATCTTCTTCTATTCTTCCACTCTGCCGCAAATCTGAAAGTATTGGTTTACCTTGGCGGCGCTCTATATCTCTATTTAACTGACAAACCAAGACTATGGTTATACCAAGTGAGGTAGCCAAAGTTTTAAGGATAGTGGTAATCTTACCTGTCTCTTGGGTTAAGTCCTGCCCCAACGTGGGTATCCTCTGCAAATAATCTATGAAGATTACTTTGATGCCAAATTGTTGCACGTATTGCCGGATAGCCGAAGTTAGATAATATACGTCACCGGCGGTGTGGTTGTCAATGTACAACCGATAATTGGTAAAATCACTGGCAGCCTGAACTACTTTATCTAATTCTGTTTGGCTCAAGCCTGAAGCTGTTTTTATTTTTTGCAAGGCTATGCCAGATTCTAAAGCTATAAACCTTTGTTCAGTCTGAACTCTAGACATCTCGTAAGCGAATAAGACACTGGGAATACCAGCCCTGCTTAGCTTTAACATTGAATTCATCATAAAGGCTGTCTTGCCCCACGAGGGTCTGCCCGCAATCACGATCAAATCGGTTGGTATGTAGCCACCAATGACAGCATCTAACTCCAAGAAGCCGGTAGAAATATCAGTCTGGCTTGGATTGTTGTACCTCTTCTCGAAATGGTTCAGGAATTCATCCATCATATACGATGAATTCTTTATGCGTTCTTTTTCTCCGAAGACACCATATAAAGCATCTAATGATTCATCTAGAGCTGAGGCTACTTCGTCTGGTCCAGCACTCTCAGCATTCTTGATTATGCGGTGAGCAGTGGTTATCAACGATCTTAAACGATGATAATTCTTAACTATGCTGGCATAATACTCGGCGTGCAAACTAGATGGTGTGGATTGCATCAATTCAGTCAAGTAATTTATACCACCAACCTCGTCTAGTTTATTTACCTGCTGCAAGCGGCTGCTAGCCGTCACGAAATCTACGGGAATACCCTCAGTTATCACGTCCAAGATGGCTTGGTAGATAAGCTGGTGTGACTTTTCCCAAAAGAATTTGACCTCTAATAATGGTGTAGCCAAAAAAGTTACACTACTATCAATCAATAACGACCCTAATACAGCTTTTTCCGCCTCTAGACTATATGGTAGATTCGACATGTAACAACGGTCTCCTCAAAATTGGTCGATCAGTTCTGGTTTTTTCGTCCAGAAACGTATCCACGAGTGTATCTACACGTTTGCTTTCCACAAACTTTTCAACTTGTTTACTCCGCAAGTTTCTACAAATACCAACCAAATAAGGCACCGGCTTGTCTACAATCCTACCTCGCATCAATTCTATGGCATCTAGTATTAAATTAGCATCGTATTCCTTAAGAAGTTTTTGCATCAATTGTTGTGAAATTACCTCGTTGGTAATCTCTGTATACGCTTGCATCAGCGTATGGTAAGGCTTAGGAGATATCTCTAACATTTTCCTGTAGTTCATTTCAATCTCCAATGGGGGAGAAAGTTTCCCTTCTCCCCTCACAAATTTACAGACCTAATTCTTCTTCACTGGTATCTTCTTGGTTGCGTGCTTTTAAGAGTTCTGAGAGGGAACCACCCCTCAGAAGTTCTACGATTTCAGGTGGGGTCAACTCAATGTAAGCTTCCTCTGAATTGATCAATTGTTCCTGCCAATCCCGCCAATTGAGGTTATTGATCTGCCCAGCAACCGGCGTAGGTTTCTTAGTTTGCTCATTGAGCTTCAATGTAATTGGATAGTGCATGATACCTACTGGAACATCGTCACCCGGACTATACTTTGAATAATCAAAAATTTCTGGATCGTTGGTTGGGTCTTTAGGATCGTAAGATTTAACGATAGTATCTTCGATGGTATTCAATTGGTCAAACAATTCCCGACCGCGCTCCAACAACCGAACTTCAGGTGCTATCTTCTCAACTTCCTTAAGCTCAGTACCACAATAAGAACAGTTATTAGTATAACTAACTGTCTCACACAGAGGGCACTGCTTTCTCGGCGTCAAATCCAAGACATTGATTACATAACGCTTGCTGGCACCGATGTAGTCAGGATGGTCTCGATCCGGCAATTCCTTGTTGCGGATACAGATCGGACAAATATCCATACCTGGACAGACCACATAGATACCACGCCCACCATTCTTTCGTCTAGCCTGAGGTATCCAATGTCTCCAAATAGAGGCATATTTTGGCTCAATAATCTGCACCACACTGGGGTGTTCCGGCGTCAACATTACGAATGTATCTTGCCAATTTCTTCGTTTTTTCGTGCCTGATTGAGTCTCGTTAAAAAATGCCATTTCTAGTTCTCCTTATTTCTTACCATTAAGTTTAGTTGCAATATCTTCGGCGGCGATAGAACCAACCAAGACAACCATCAAAGCTACGATAGCATTAATCAAAGTCTCAGCGTCAATGGCTCCCTGAATGTACAGCACGACTGCAACTAGCGTAGCTATAAAAGCCAGCCAGAATTTGCGGCTAACCAACAATGCCTTCAACCACTCAAGATTCATTTCTTATTCTCCTTTATTGTTTAGATATTCTTCAAAAGCTTCACGTTTAGCATCAATTGTTGGAGCGGCTTCAAAAGATAATGCCATATCAACGTGTTTGAAAAAGGCTTGGTAAATTTCTGTGGTTAAATTTTCAAAAACACCAATCGGGCCATTGTACTTATTTAACAATTCTTCCAGTTCTTCTCCTTCAACTTCTAACGTGTTTTCGTACTTTACGTTTTTGTAGGCTCCCAACGGATACACCCTTGTCACATTAAACACTCTCTTCATTATTTTTCCTTCCTTTTTTATAAGTCCGTTTATTATTGGATTGTTCCAAAGCAGTTGCCCACCTTACATTTCCTGGCTCGTAGTTGCCCTCATTGTCAATTCTATCAATAGAGAACCCAGGGCCAGGTTTAGGACCGATGTGGTTATAAAACGATTCAAAATCATTTAACCACTCGTCACAAACTTTTATACCGCGGCCTCCCCAATAATTATATTCTTTGTTATTTGGATTATAACATCTGGCTTTCATACTGCACCAAGTAGTGTATTCGGGGGTTTCTGTCATGCCATGTTTTCTATTTACATCACCAGATTTTTCTTTGTGTAAGCAACCGCAAGACATTGTATTGCCGCTGCGTAAATTGTAACCATTAACTATTTTTTCATTTCCACAGTCACATTGACACAACCACATGGCACAGTATTTCTTCATACCAACTAATTTTAATGCTACCAATCTGCCAAATCTTTTATTAGATAAATCAATTGTGTTCCATGTGGTTGGTCCTTTCTGCATCTTTTAACTCCTGTAATATAATTTTATATAATTCTGGTTCACTTAATGCTTTTATAGTGCTAGACCTGCCTTGACCAATTGTGTTCTCGTTGTGAATAAACCAAGCCCCCCTTTGCTGAATTATGCCTAATTCTACCGCCATATCCAGCAATCCTGCCTCTTTGCAGATTCCTCTGTCATTCCAAATCTCGAACACGCCATTGCCGTAAGATGGTCCAACCTTGTTCTTCTTTATAGTGTATTGAATCTTCGAGCCTAGAATTTCATTACCTTGTTTAATCGGCTCTACGTTATATAGATATATTCTTAAAGAAGCATGGTGCTTCAAAGCTCGACCACCAGGTGAATCCGGTGGCAATGGTACTCTACCAATTCTGTCTCTCATCTGATTGGTAAATATAACGGCCACACCTGATTCTCTCACCGCAAAAGCAGTCTTCCTCAAAAACTGAGATACCAACCTAGGCACTAATCCTACGTGGGCATCACCTATTTCTCCCTCCATTTCCTTCCTTGGGGAAACAGATGGCACCGAATCAACCACCACTATGGCAAATTCACCACTTCTAACTGCCTTTTCCGCAACAGTAAACACTTCCTCACCTTGCTCTGGATATAAGACAATTAATCTTTTTCTGTCCACGTTGAATTTTAAAGCATATTCATAATCCAAAGCGTTCTCTGCATCTATGTATAAAGCTAGTTCATCTGCATTTGCTTTATGCAATTCTGCCACTGTAGATAAAGCCAAACTGGTTTTACCTGAGTTGTGTACCACGAATTTATTTGCAACATAATTATTATAGGGAACTAAACATTTTATATCATAAGTTTCCATTTCTCCAACATATTTAATGGACTTGATTTTGTCTGGTATTACCACAAACCTTAAATTATTATGACTGAGAATTGCGTGCAACCTGCGATGCTCCACATCTAACATTAGCTCAAGATTTGATAAATCATCATTCCCTGAATTAAAATCTTTATGGTGCACCACAAACCCAGTTGGAATTGTCCATAGCGAATCTATTTCTTCTTTTACACCATTATTTAATAGGTTAATATATTCTCTATATGTTAATCCATTTCTGTCTGCTTCTACTATTATATTTGCATTTTTAACCCTATATCTAATATAATTATATTTTTTAAAACCAGTCCTATCATTTGCAGTAATTGACTTAATTCTATTAGATGGATGATACTTTACGAATAATTCTGAATATCTAATCTGTTTATAATGCTTTCTATTGGGTATATTTTCGTGAATAAAAACCCAGCTACCAGCATCCAGTTTTTCCAATTTTTCATACTTACCATTACCAATATAAAATTGGTGCTCCTTAGTACAGATTAATTTGTGTCCTCTTTCTGTTATCACCTCATAACAATTCTGGTTTCCAGTTTTAACAACATCCATTATTTTATTTAACGTTATACAATCCTTTTCATTTATGGAAGCAACATAAAAGTCAGAATCTTTGGTTTCTTTCCGTTTGTTGCCATAAATTTTATGGAATCTTTCATATAGGTGCTGTATAGTTCCACCTTTTTTATTTTGACGGCGTCCCCCCTTATCTATAATATTGTAAAGAATAAATGAATCCCAAGCTAAACAATGATCTGGTCCATGTATCTCAGTTATCCTACCTGCGGGAATGCCACCAACTCCGGTATCTCTATCCAGCTTGGGAACACCAGTCGAATAAGACTTGGTTGGTTCTTCAGCCCACTTTCGTTCTAACTCTTCGAGAGTTGCAATGGTATATTCTTTCCTTAGTTCATCTAATAGTGTCATAACCAATGACCCCCTATCTTTACCTCCGCCGGAATGGGAATAATTTTCACAAATTCTTGGCCTGCTTTCTCCATTTCCTCTTTACAAACCCAAGCTATCTCTTCAGCCTCATTACTCAAAGTTTCTGCTTCCAATTCATCGTGCACGAAATTTATCAGAGTAGAATTATAATGTCTATCTACAAATTGCTTATCACATTGGTAAATAGCAAGTTTCAACATATCAGCGGAGGTCCCTTGGACAGCATGGTTGGCACCTTGTCGCATGACCTCATCTTTACGCATAGCTTTGGTATCGTAGTACCGCCGTCTGCCCCACATAGTCTCCGAATAACCCTTAGCGAAGGCTAATAAACCTTCCCTGCGCGACCATTGTTGAAGAACCTTATAAAGACTCCAATAATCTTTGATTTGTTCCTCAGCTTCTTCAATAGACATATTGAATTTATTGGCAATATTCCAAGCTGCTGAACCGTACGATAGTGCAAAAGTCATATTCTTGTAGAATCTTCGTTGATCAAGAGTTACCTGATCGTAAGGTATGCCTAGCTTGTTTGAGGCCGTAACTGTATGTCTGTCCAAATCTTTTTCGTAAATATCTATCAATAACGGGTCACGAGATAATTCAGCTTGGACACGCACCTCCTGTTGATTGTAATCACAACTAATTATTTTCCAACCATCTCTAGCTATAAAAGCTCGCCTAAATCTTTCGTCTCCCTCACCGCGCTTAGGTATATTTTGGGCATTTGGATTTTTACTACTCATACGGCCTGTATCCGTGCCGGTTTGGTCAAAATCAGCATGAATGGCACCAGTTAGTGGGTGTATATTATTCAGAAATTCTTCACCATAAGTTGAAGCTCGCCTAAAGGCCGATCTATAATCTATCAACAACCTTATGAAGTCGTGATCTATCTTGTAGATAAATTCTTCTTTGGTTGTTTCTTTGCCTCCAACTACCGGCACAGTCAAACCAAGCGAATGCATCACATCTTTTATTTGATCAGGACTGTTGGGATTAAATATCTTGCCAGCTACGGCGAACATCTTAGTTTTCAGGTTATTGGCTTTTTGAACCTCATCCTGATAGATTTCATTCCATAATTTGGTATCTAATTTAAATCCCCGCAATTCAGCTTTGGTAACAACCGGAATTACTTTAAACTCCAAATCGAATATTCTTTCCAACCCATCCTGCTTGGCCTGCTTTTGTTGTATTTCTGCAATGCGTGGCAATACCCAAGCATCCAAGGCAGCATAATGCTGTTGTGCATCACTAAAGTCCAAGTTGGCAAATAGTGGCAGCGTGAATTCATTTCTAATGCCTTTATCCATATCTATATTAAGATACTTCTTAGCCAGAACATCCAAACCTGAACCATGTTCTTGCAAGCCACAAGTTAGAAGCCGTTCCGCAATCATGGTATCATATAGATCAAAATATAAAACATTAAACACAGTCTTGAGAAACTTGAGATCGAATTTGGCATTTTGAAAATAGACTTTTCCTTTATAGACTGCCAACCAATTGAAGAATTGTTGAAAGTTATCTTTGCGCACATCTAAAATATGCACATCGTTATTCTCTGAGTTGGCAATCTGTACTGATACCAAATTGTTAAGATAAGGATCAAGCCCATTAGTCTCAACGTCTATGGCCAAAGCCGGGTAACTAAGGATTTGTGGAGACTTCGGCAACAGGCTCTCTATCGACGTGTGCAGTTCTATATTTAGCATAATACCCCATTATTCGATTGAAATATTTTTCCTTGAATTGTTTTCTGTCTGGCCAAACTGAACCACCACTATATTGGTATAAAGCCGCTTCTATATCGTGATATTTATTTCTGTAATACCCTAAGATTTTACACAGCCAAGCTATGTTAATTTCAGGGTCTTTCAATTCTTCGATGGTTGGTCTATCCTCAAACACAGCACCAGCTTCTCTCGGCATGATACCACCAAGGCCGGTGGCTTTACTCATTGAGTTGTAAGCTTCTGGTTTACCACTGCTCTCAACCATTATAACTGCGGCAACAATATATGGGTCTAACAAATTCTCTTCCGCATATCTATTTATCAAATCACCAAACTCTGCCAACGGGGTATCAGCAAAATCAACAGTTGTAAGAACAGTCGTTGGCATTATCAACTCGACACCTCCGAGATTTGAATTTTTCTTCACATCTCTGTACTATCAAGAAATAAAGTTCTTATAGAACTTGAACAGCTTTCTATAGATGAATTCTTATTTCTTCTTTATATAAGAATAAAAATATGAGAATACTTATTATGTCAAGCAGTTTGGCATTTTTAATGAATTTTAATTCTTTTGATGCACCAAACGCCCAAACTTTATTTCTTGTTTGTAGGACGAACAAAACAAACAACAAACAGGTGTTTGATGAGCGTAGCGAAATCAAACACGACTAGATTAAAAAGCTCGATAATAAAAATAGAATATAACTGTAGGACTTAAGGCAAGCTATATCTAAATCCCAAGACATTATGTTAACTCGAAATTGGGACTTGACAAGTAGCTTGGAATGTGATATAATATATGAACATGATAATTTTAGTGGTGTTGATCATCGGAAGTATAATAACACCGGTGTCTCCCTGCCAACGGGAATTTATGACTATAGATTATTTAACTGGTAACTTTTGTGTTGTGCCGGAAAAGTCAGCTTGTTGGTGCCAATACGGTCAGGTGAAATATATCATCGGGCATAATCCTGGAATATTTTCCGATCTGCATTTAGTCGAGGTTGGTGACATAATAACGTTTGCCAATAGAGAATACGAGGTGACTGAAGTCTATATCTTGGGGGAACATGAACATTCAAAGTTTACTAAAATTTTGTCGGGATCAGATTTGGTGTTAGTTACTTGCTTGGGGAATGATAAACGGTTGGTGGTTAGTGGCAATAAGCATATTGAAACGACTAAATAAAAAAGTTAACGGCGAGAAACAAGAATTAAATTATTTGAGAACTGTAGATCGTATCGTTAAACAGATGGGTATCTTGCAGAATGAACACAACTTAGCCCCTAAATATATCGTTTTGGGTTATAAAAATTATCTAGAATTGCTGTTGCACATGTCCCAAAAAGTCTACCAAAGGCCACACTCTATAATTAGATTTATGGATTGTGATGTGGTAGTTGTGCCCGGCAAGGATTTAGTAGAAGTAGTTCCAGATGCATTAAATTATATAGGAGTGAGAACCAGTTAGTTGTTCAGCGTAAATACACCACCGAGTGATCCAAAGGGGTGTTACACTATTGGGGCCATAATAATTCTAATTCTAGCATTGGCGGTGATAATCACGTATCTTGGCGGGCATTAAATGGGCTATAAAAATACTAAGTTTAATGAAACAGAAATCAATCAAGATGTAATAAACAGATTTTGGAATAAAGTTGATAAGAACAGTGATTGTTGGGAATGGAAGGGAGCTTTATTGTATGGAGGTTATGGCCAATTTTGGGCCAACTCAAAACAAGTTCTAGCGCACCGCTTTAGTTGGATGTTGCATTTCGGGGAAATACCTGAAGGATTATGTATATGTCATAGATGTGACAACCGAAAATGTGTCAATCCAAACCATTTATTTACAGGGACTTATAAGGATAACTTATCTGACATGGTTAATAAGGGCAGGTCATCATTTGGTCAACGGAATGGTCGATCAAGATTGACTGAAAAAGAAGTTTTGGAAATTAGACAAAGTAATTTGTCCAGCATTAAATTAGCACTTAAATATTCAGTTGGTGAGACAACTGTTCAGCACATTAAACATAATAGAACTTGGCGTCATTTATAATATGGGCTATATTCTCGTATTTGATGGTGGTAAAAATAAACAAGGAACTTATTTTTCGTTCCTGATTTTTAAAGGCGATAAATTAATCGGTCGTGGGAATAGAATCAGTGAGCAGGTCAAAACAAGCAACGAAGCCGAATACCTTGCTCTTATTCGCGCATTGGAATCTTTACAATCAAATTATTCAGGCGAAGAAGTCTTGATTCTAGGTGATTCCAGATTAGTGATCAATCAATTAAATGGCTTGTGGCAGGTTAGCTCTGAGAGCTTGAAACCTTTTTACCAAAGGGCTTCCGACCTTATCGGACAGATAGATTGTAAACTAATCTGGTGGCCTGGTGACCAAAGCAAACAATTTTTGGGGCATTGAAATGAATGACTTTAGGAAGGGGTTGAGGCAACTTCTAACTCTGTACAGAACATATCATGATGCAGATGGGGCTAATCCTTATTACCAAGGGGCTATCGACACATTACTTAATATCTTAGAACTATATTATATATGTTTTCCAGATGCAAATATTTTAGAGGAGACAGAAAATGTTGAGATTGAATAGCGAATTCGGGTTTGGTTGGAATGACCGTTATGTTTTGGCGGTTACGGAATTAGAATCCAAAGAAGACGACGAACAAACCTTCGATGTTTATACTAAGGTTTTGGTTACCGACGGTGAGGGTGGTAGGTACGAACTAAAAGCCGAAAAGAGTCTGACTTTTACTTCTGAAACCTTCGAAGACCTGTACAACACCGTGGATAAAGTGGTTCAAGCAGCCATCAGAGAAGCTACGACCACCAAGAAATTACTCGATGCGCCAAGTTAAGGAAGAATTTATCTGTAAGCATTGTGGAAAATCTTATGATAACGAGGTTGCTTGTGATAAGTGCACGCTCAGCCATGATATCATCTATGTTGGCTTGGAGCGGGCAGAATGGAAAGAACTGATCAGAGATGTAACTATGGCCAGTGCCAGCGGATTTAATTTTAATCAAAAAGTAGTGGAAAAATTATTAAAATATAAGGTGGGAATTAGTCGATGAAGGTAAAGATTGGCGACGTGGAAATTGCTGTGGACAGCAGTGTTGACATTGGGGATACATTGCTAAGCTTGACCATATTGGTCATCACAGATTTCGAGGATAACGATACAGCCATTGCTCAGATGTTAGGTAATACGGTGGTAGGTGTACCTACTTCCAAGCTGGTGGGAGAATTAAATCGAGATGCCAAGCCGGCATAAAATTGTTTTTGGTGACAGCCGAATCGTTTTGGATGAATTAGAACCAGAAAGTATAGCTCTTTGTGTAACTTCCCCACCTTACTTCGTCGGCAGGGAATATGAATCTTATCTCAAAGACGAAGATGATTATTGGAATTTAATGTTAGCTGTATTCCTCAAAATGGACAGGTTGGTGGAACCTTTTGGCAAAGTAGCTATAAATTTTCCAGATAGATACGCCAACGCCCGGTTGTTGGGCCGACCTTGTGAGGTATTATATGCCCACAAATTCGATGCAATCATGCAGGCTGCTGGTTTCGATTTGTGGGCCAGAATAATTTGGGATAAGAAAGATGTTTTCACAGAAGGTACACAACATCTTGCCCACAAGAATAATAAAACAGGTCAGATGCGGGTAGCTCCTAATTGGGAATATATCTTCGTGTGGCGCAAGCAAGGTGAAGGCCAAGCACCCATCAAAAATGTGGACATGACTGATGAGGAAAGAATTGCTTGGACTGATTCTATTTGGAGTTTTAGTTCTGTGAGGAGCAATGAAAATGTCAAAGGCTTCAAACTTGCCAAGTTTCCAGAGGAATTACCGTATCGGTTTATCAGGATGTACACGGGAGAAAATGATTGGGTACTCGATCCTTTTGCTGGCAGTTGCACTGTTACTAGGGTTACTCGCAACCTTGATCGCAACTCTATTTGCATTGAAAGAAATCTGGATATGGAAGAATACATACGAGCTTATTTGGGGGAATATCCTGACGGCAAGCAATTGGACATGTTCAACGAATCTAGGGTAGAATTTATAAAATGAAAATTCTCTACAAAGTACGGTTGCACAGCGGGGGAACCCATAGACAAGAAGCGGTATATTATATTTTGGCAGAAACTTCAGAAGAAGCTAAACATAAAGCAATTAATTGCTTCACAGAAGATGCTGGTTTGCACCCAACCGGTCTGTATATAGAACAACAAATTCAACCTTATGCGGAGGGTATTTGGCGAGACTTTATCTGGATACACACAGCAAATGATGATTATACTAAAGGATTGGCGGAGATATTTAATCATGATAGATAATTGGAGTAATTCCAAGATAGCCATGCTGAGCCGTTGCCCCCGACAATTTTGGTATCGTTATATTCTAGGTTGGAAAATACCACCAGGTGCAGCGTTACAATTTGGGTTATCTTACCACAGAACCATGAAAGCCAATGCTGATCATCGTATCCAATCTGGCAGAGATATGTCATTGGAGCAAGTAAAAGATATATTCGTGGATGAGTGGAAGCGGGATGCAGCAGAAATCGAGTGGGAATTTGAGGAAAAAGATAACCAAGGACATTTGGGGGATCGTGGTGTGGCATTAATTGGTAATTACATGAAAGAGGTTTCCCCCAACCGAGAACCTAAACTGGCTGAATACAAATTTGAAATAACTTTACCAGAAATAGATAAACCATTTATTGGGGTTATAGATTTGGTAGCCATGGATAGTCATGGTGATGATTATTTAGTAGATCATAAAACTTCCAACAAACGCTGGGCAGAAAGCAGAGCACATTCCGAATTACAGCCAACCGCGTATTACTTATCATTCATACGTTTATTTGATAAAGAGCCAAGCTTCTTTCTATATGATGTGGCTCCAAAGACGGGTAAAGCCGAGATACAAGTAATAGGAACAGCAAGAACTGAACATCAAATAGGAGAATATATCCAGCGTATAGATGTGGCCCAAGAATTGCTATCTAAAGATATTTATCCAAAAACCGATCCTGGCAATTGGTATTGCTCAGAAAAATGGTGTGGCTACTACAATCATTGTATGCGAGGTTGGTCTTTAAGTCGGCTAAGAATGGATACTACAGAGGATATAACCGATGCGCTCTAAGACATTAAGGCCGGGGGATATGCTGGGTTTTACCAAGGGACCAAAGACCGATTACAATAAATTCATCGAAGAGGTTGTATACAATTACACTACCTTGACGGGGCTAAAACCAAACATGGTCTTGGTTCCAGAAGATTACACAGGAGATATACACATAGATGGACTCACTATTAAAGCTGGCGCAAAGCCCAAAAACCATTATTACGTCGGAATACAAACCGCGCAAGAGAGCAGAGATTGACGAAGCTCTGAAAACTCTACAATTTATATCTGCACAATGTACTCTTCAGCGGGATCAAGCTTTGTTAGTCAAAGATTATCAACTGGCTTGGTTTATGGAAAGTGAAAGAGTAAATACAGAAGTAGCTATCAAGAGTATAAAGTGGGCGCTCGACTTAACTCAGGAGCATTTATTTGCAATCCCCAGTGTAGCACAATTCGTACAATCAAGCACTTAAAAGAGGACATAATATGAACAATAAAGGACAGGTAAAGGAAATGCTTAGATGTATAATCCCAGGATGCAAAAGGTCTAGGTTGGCTAGGTTTTACGTATGTAGAGAGTGTGCAATTGAACATGGCACTTATAAACAACCTTACAAAACTTGGCCTGAGTGGCTGAAATTTTTATGCAATGAGCAACAGAAAATGGATAAACGCAGGAAATCAAAATATTATGTAGAAGAAATACCAGTTGACCCTATAGTTTTGGAACGAATTATTGAAAAAAAGCAATCCAACAATACATAAAACCATCAAACTTTATTTCTTGTATATAGGACAACATGTTTTCTATAGAAACCTATAGGTGGATATGACCAAACGTGGAAAGAGTGTGGCTAGCCTCAAAAACTTGCCACAATTCAGGGATAAGAGTGACGCTGAACTCTTGGATTATTTAGAATCATCTACATTTGAAGCCAAGGTTCAGGCGCGGTTAGATAAATTGGGAGAGGATTTCGATCTATCAGATATGAAATCCAACGACCATGCTTTGCTCAAACGTTGGGCCAGCTTGAGTGAGCGGCTTGACGAGGAAGAAAAACTTCTCAAAGAATTAAAAGATAGTGACCAGATCACTTCTGGCGATGCTTTGCGGGAAGAACAACGTTTGAGCAGTATGCAGCGGGACATCATCGAAATTCAGAATGCACTAAATATAACCCGTGTACGCCGTAAGGATAAAGCGGAAGACAATCCAAGGGTACTATTTGAGGACATCAAGAGGAGAGCCGCCAAATTTTATAAAGAGCGGTTAGCTTACCTAGCCTGTCCCGGTTGCGGGATCATCCTCAGCACGGTTAATTTCTTGTATCCTGAAGAAGACAACGAAATAAGATTGACCTGCAAAAAGTGTGGAGCTAAATCCAACTTTACGAGCAAAGATGCCATAGAAATAGAAAAAGCGAATCCATATAAGTAATGTCAATATTTTCCAAAATTTTCACGAATGTAAAATATGAACCTGACACCATAACCTTTAAAAGTATTTCACCTGGCGTGGTGGCTGAACTTAAAGTAATAGAATCCAAGCCACCAATAACCAAAGTAGAAATCAAAGCTGTTCATATTATTCCAAATAAATAGGGATATGGTGTAACTGGCAGCACGCTCGCTTTGGGAGTGAGATGGCGGAAGATCGTACCTTCCTATCCCTACTGCGTGAGCCGTTGGACGGGGTTGAAACTCCAAATTTTGACCAAGTAGGTTCAATTCCTATCTCACGTGTCTGGTTATCAAGTACGTTAGTCCCACCTAGAGCTTAGGCTTTAGGTTGCACTTATATAAGTTGCTCTGCCGGAGGATAGGATCGCCGGCCCGACACTTGCAAGTTGTCTCTAATTGCTAGGACCGTTAGAGTCGGTCTTCGGCCCTTGATGGGTTTAAACCGAGAGCAAAACAGGTGCAAATCCAGCCCTAGCCTATGAAACTCACACTCTGGTGAAAGTCGGGATCATTCCGTGTACTCAATGTTGAGTCTAGCCAAGTATGGGTACGTTAAGGTTAACAAGTTTACCGTTAAAACTTGTAATGATTAACTAGGAAGATAGCTAGGGACTCCCCCGTTGACGAGCGGAGCTATCTTCCTTATTAATATCTAGAGCAATCAATGACGATTGCTCTTTTTCATTTCTATTGGAAGGACAGGTTCGGTACCGTATATTGGCGCTGGTCGAAAAATTAACTGAAGAGGAATGGGCTGTTTACGAGCTTTTAAGACATCCAGCTTGGTGTGGAGAATTCGTTAGAAATCTCGAAAAGGATGAAGACGAAGGAGAAGCTTGGGTTCATACCGATTATCAATATGAATTCTTGATGGATTATTCCAGTCAAGTATCTTTGAGAGCAGGCCGCGGTGTGGGAAAGACCCAAGTACTCGTCACCAAACTGATGTGGCACGCCATGAATAAATTCTTCGACGAAGCCTTATTCGTGGTACCTAATCGTTCACATCTCGATCCAGTATTTTTACAGCTCCAAAGACAATTTAGACTAAATCCACTTCTACGTTGGTGGATAAATAGGTTTAGTGTAAATGCCCAGCAATTTATTATTAAATTCGTGAATGGGTTTACACTCATCTGCCGTATTGCTGGTACCACCGGTACCGGTGTTAACGTAGTTGGTTTACACGTTCCAATCATATTCCTTGACGAATCGGCATACTTCCCTTGGAATGTTTGGTTGGAAATGCAACCAGTCATCAACGACTGGGAACTTGGCTATCAAATATTGGTCTCTGGTGTCCCCGATGGTCGGCGCGAGAAGAGTGTGTGCTACCATTGTGACAACAGCCCTGATTACAGTAAGCATAGAATTTCTGCGTATCGTAATCCTAGGTTCACCGAAGATGCAGAGAAACGTGCGATTGACCAATATGGAGGAAAGGATAGCCAAGACTTTATTAGGCAGGTTTTGGGGGAACATGGGACCCCGACTTATGCTGTTTTCGATAGAGAGATGTTGCGGTTGGAGGATTACGACGTTCCAGTTATCCGCCTCTATGGAGAACAGCTTAAAAGAGATTCTCAATTACCATATCGTGTGATTTTAAATTTACCCAATGCTCCTAAATATACCAGCGACTTGATACTTGGCATCGACTTGGGTTATTGTTATTCCGAGGACACTGAGGTGCTAACCTCTAGGGGTTGGTTGAAACACCAAGAAACCAATGAGAATGATATCATAGCTTGTTTCGACACTAATACAAATGAAATAATTTGGGATAAACCACTATTCTTGCGAGAATTAGACTATGACGGTAAGATGATTGAGGTTTCTGGAAAAAGCACAAATTTTATGGTGTCGCCAGAACATTCTGTTTGGGCTTGCAAGACAAAAGGTTATGTTCCTCAAGATTATGAGGAAATGCAAGCGGTGGATTTGTTGAAACTGGCAAATGATAGGTTCAGAGTTAAAATTGCCCCAAACCGAAGAAATACAATAGGAAAATCCACATTCACTGTTCCATACTATTATTCCAACAGAAAGGACCGAGTACAAAAATCTACAGATGTACCCATGTCCGTTTGGGTACAATTTCTAGCATGGTTCGTTTCTGAGGGCTCGGCAACAGCAAACCATCAATGGGAAGTCAATCTAACACAATCTAAGAATAGATATGCTGATGAAATTGATAAAGTATTAAAACAATTACCCTATACAGTTACCAGGCAAGAATACATAAATCAATGGGGTAAAGAGCAAGTTAAGTGGACAATAACTTGCAAAGAACTTTGTTTGTGGCTTAGAGATAATTGTGGAATACATTCTAAAAACAAAAAAATACCGGAATTTATTTTTAATTGCTCCACTGAAGATCAAGAATTATTTCTGAGAACATTATTGTTGGGGGATGGTTCAAGAATAAATTGTGAAAGATCACCTCAATATTGGACCCAATCAAAAACTTTAATTGACCAATTTCAAAGATTAGCATTAATATTAGGGTATTCATCCACCGTGGGATTTCACAAGTCTAGTGGTGGCATGTATAGTGCATCAGTCATGAAAAGAAAAGAGAATGAACTTTCTAAAAAGAAAAATATAAAGTTGGTGCACTACAGTGGAAAAATTTATTGCTTCAAAACCAGAACTGGCTTCTATATAACTAGGAGAAATGGTAGAGTAGCCATACAAGGAAACACGCAGCCAACGGCTATCAATGCTTTATATAGATTACAAGATAGCCACGTTTGGTACTTCTTGTTCCGGTTGGAACTTTTCCAAATAAACTATGATGAACAAGAGAAGATAATCAACCGGTTGGATACTAAATATAATCCAAGCTTCTTGGGTATGGACGTTGGCTCAGGGGGTCAGGGTAAGTCACTTTACCACAACTTCGTACATTCAGATACATACAGAGATAAAGATTTCGTCAAACGTATGTTGCCCGTGGAGTTCGGTGGTACGGTCGTGGTTGGCTTCGACGAAGGTGGCAACGAGATGAAAGAGCGCATCAAACAATTCTCTGCCTCTAAGTTGCAACAGATGGCCAATAACCATGACATAGCTTTCTCCAAGCGAGATCAAGATTTGCTCACAGAATTAGAGAGGATAACTTATTACAGGACTGCTACCGGCAATCCTGTTTATAAGGCAGTTACTCCACTGGGTAGTGATCGCGGTGACGATCATAATTTTGCCGCACTTTTAACTTTCGTCATGGTGTTATTTGAGAAATATGATTCATTGGAATTCAGACCGAGTAAACCTAAATTGCTCCGCAGTAGGTGGTTATTATAAATGTGTATTATAAATGGAAGAAAAGATTCAACTTATGCTTGTGATGTGGTTTCAGGCACATCAACCCCAGTTGGCTGGCAATGTCCAGTGTGTGGCTCCATATGGGCACCGTTTGTGGAGAAATGCTCAAATTGCAATACCATTAAAGGTATATACGGAAACTCTGGAACTAACATGGTAAAAGCTAGCACTGTCTGGCCTTATTTAATTTGGGACAATCGAGAAGATTTTTAATGGAAAATATAGAAATCGAAATTGAGGAAAGACTTCCCAAAGAAACACAACCTCAACGAGTGAAAAATGCCTTCGCGGCTTGGGTAACTAATCCTTATGGCTCGATACAGTTGTATGGTGATATAAGCCCTATTCTCTTATCTGGTGGCACTAACGAACCGGACAAAATGAAATTGCCGACTGACTATAAAGAGAGAATAGCCTGGGTACGTTACTATTACGAAGTAGACCCCATTGCCAGCACAGCTATAAATAAGATTATCGACGTTGGTATTAACAAGTTGGTTTTTGACCGAAACAATTGCACCGACGAAGAATTTACAGTCTATCAAACTGCGGAAAAATTATTTCTCAAGTACCTCAAGGAAGCCGCATTAGAATATTTATTGTCAGGTTTAGTGGTACCCCAAGCTGCTTGGCGGCAATTCACACCGGATGAATTAAATCTGGACACTGTTCGGCGTTATGAATTGCCGGAAAAATGTTGGATAATTGATCCATTCCTTTTGACTTTACAGTGGGTACCGTTTTCAACAGACGTTGAAGTTTACATGATGATTCCAGAGAACATCAGGAAGTTCGTCTTGGAGGGTGGTAAGCGACCGGATGGTTCTACAGATACAGAAACTATGTCGCGTTTAACAGAAGAATTTCCTGAATTTGTAAATGCAATTAAAAAAGGACAAAGCACTCTTTTACTAGAGAAAGCATTCGTAATAAGACGCAGACCCAAAACCTATGATCCCAACCCAACTCCGTATCTACTCTCGGCGTTGGAATCTCTAGCTTTTAAGCGCAACCTCAAGAAAATGGATTATGCTATCGCTTCTAGGGTGATCGGGGCCATTCAATTAATTAAACTTGGTAATGATGATTTTCCTCTCACAGAGGATGATGAAGACCAATTAGACGATTTGAAAACTCAAATGTTGTGGCGAAGTCAACCTAAAAACATCGACCGGGTGTTTCAACTTTTTGCTAACCACACGCTGAACATCGAATGGATTTACCCCGACACCGAGGCTATGCTTAACCAAGAGAAATATCAAGCTGTTAACGAAGATATATTCAACGCTTTGGGTATGCCTAGAATCCTCGTTAGTGGTGAGACTTTACGCTCGGCTACCTCACAAGCTGAGTTCGCAATGTTTTCGCCTGCGGAGACAATCAAACGATTTAGAGAAGATATCCTCTTATGGGTTGAGGAACTCATAGATCAAATAAAAACTCGAAACAGCTTTGAAAACAGGATAAAAGTTAGTTTCGAGGAATTGCGTCTATACGATTTAGGTAAGTTAACAGAGATCGCAACGACATTGTATCAAAACAATGCTCTAAGTTTAACGAGTTTGGCTGGTATAGCTGGTTACAACTTCGAGGAAGAATTAGAAAAGAAATCTACTGAGCGCGAATTGATGAAAGAATTCGACGTTCCAGAGGTTCCTGCTCTACCTTTCTCACCCAAACCCAGTGTACCGGGCGAACCAGTGGAGGTGTAACATTCCACAAGAGTACCGAAAAATGAGAGACAGCATCCACCAAAATTGCGTAGCAGAGATGCGCAAAGGCAGCCCACCCAAGGGCAAGAAGGAGGATGAGACTTGTATGCAGTATGCCAAGAGAGTGGCTGCTGCTACATTTACCAAACGACACGGTGTAACTCCACAACAGGCCGAAGCACAAATAAAGCTTGTTGAAGACGTGGAAAAATTGCTAGGATTTTTAGCAGATGAAACAAGCTAGTTTTGAAATCCTAGCTGAACGACCTGGCCATCTAGAAACTGAAGCCAGCCTACTTGGTGATAATGTCATGTGGGTGAAGTTTATCTTCACCGACGACGGACCTAACGCCAACAAGCAGGCAGTACCAAAGGATGAATTTGCCAGCATAGTTAAGACTGGCAAGTTCAAGCCTTTCAAGAAGATGACAGGTGGTATCATAGGTATAAATCACGATGGAGCAGTTCCGATTGGAACCATCGTCGGTTTGGAAGAAATAGAAAACCGCATTGAAGCTATTGCGGCTGTTTGGGAAAAAGAATATCCCGATGATGCAACTCAGCTTCGAGAAGCCAAGGCCAACGATCAACCTCTTCACGTCTCTTGGGAATTGCTTTACGGACGTGAGGAAGTCGATCAAGCCGGAGTGTCTTGGTTACGAGATATTATTACCCGCGCTGCAACTGTAGTTAGTATGCCAGCTTATGAGGGCAGAACACCCATTCTAGCTGTGGCTGCGAAATCTATCTCGACAACCCAAAAAGATGAAGGCGAATCAAGCATGGAACTTGAACAATTGAAAGCACAGCTTGAAGTCAAAGAGCAGAAGGTCGAAGAGCTTGAGGGAAAGCTTGAAGTGGCTGATGCTTCTTTGGAAGAGTTGAAAGATCAACTCAAAGAGCTTGAGAGCCTGCGTACCTTTAAGCAAGAAGTAGAAGCTCAGCGCGAACGTGCTGATCGTCTAAATGCCCGCTTCAAGCAGATCGCTGAAGCCGGTGTTGAGATGAAGCGTGAAGAGTTCGAGGCCGAAGCCGACCGTTGGCTCGGTATGGACGACAACGCTTTCTCTTTCGTGCTTAAGATGTTGGTTAATACTCCTGCCAAGGAGACACAGGCTTCAACTGGTACTCCGCCTATTCCGGTTGGTGGGGACGAAAACAAGAAACCGGAAGACCTTGTACGCGAGTTCTTGAACGAACGACGCAAGAAGGAGTCGTAATTCATGGAAGTTCACAAATTTACAGACATTCTTGGCGTCACGCTGACTCAAGATGTATACGAAGGGCGTATGGCCCTCCTGTCGGCTGCGGGAGCCAAACTGCCGGTAAACTCTACCGAAGCAGCTTTGGCGCGTTATCTGGTAGCTTGGCCGGTAGATAATCGGGAACCACCGATTTATCAAACCTATCCTAGCTATACTCAGGCGCTCCGCTATGGCTTCGAGAAAGCCACGAACCTACCTGTCACGTCAGCTACGCTTTATTACACTTACCCGGGTCTGGTAGACGAAGCTCAGACTATTCCCTCTGGTACTGGGGCACTTCTCTACGATAAGGGTGAGTTTACTGTTGGTTCCGGTCAGTGGATTTATGACGCCACCATCGTGATTGGAACCACGTTGGAAGTGTCCACTAGTTCCAGTACTCGTGGGCAGCTTACCAAGAAATCTAGTGGTACGGCTGTGGCAGTATGTACTGCCATTGATCTTACGTATAAGAAATTGACGTTCCGTACCTATGGTGAGGGGAATTAATCATGGATAAGCAGAAAGAAACTCAGTACCGTGAAGCTCTTGCGTCTTTGGCTAAGACCGACCGCGAAGCTTTCGCCACGCTTATCGTGGAATACCTTCAACCAAACCATATTACCACCGACTTTGTATCAATGTTGTTGAATACTCGTAGTCTGGCCCCAGGCACTCAATTAGTAAAGAAGGTCCGTAAGGGCATAACCGTGAGGACCTTAGTGCCAGGAGCCGTGCATATGGCTAGTGAAGTAAGTGTGGTCGACCGGGCTAATTACCATCTTTCCGGCATAGATGTTCGTGTCCATGCAAATGAGTGGGAACTTGAATCCGGTGAGCTTGGTACCATTGGCGAGATCGAAGCCGAGATGAAGGCCAAGATCAAGGACTACTTCATGACCCAAGTCTTTACCAAGCTGGCTACGTTGTGGAGTGCCACCAATACACCTAGCAACTTCATCAATGTTGGTGGTGCTTTGACCGCCACGGCTCTTGAGACTGCCATTAATGAAGTTAACTACCGAGTTGGTGCGGTGCGAGCCGTTGTTGGTACCCGCAAAGCTATGACGCCTATTACCAAGTTTGGTAATTATGTACCTTACGATGCCTCTCCAACCTCTTGGGGTGTGGGTATTCCTTCAGCTATCGAAGAGATTAGCCGTACCGGCTTTCTTGGAAATTATTTCGGTGCCCGCATCATAGGGCTAGATCAAATTTGGGACAACGAAGTGGATTATACCGCTCAGCTTCCTGAAAATAAAGTTCTGGTCATTGGCGAGAACGTAGGCGAATTCATTACCTACGGCGATGTCAAGCACAAGCAGTGGACCAACTGGGAACCAACGCCACCAGTTTACAATACTGAGTTCTATCTTCAGTTCGGAATGATTATAGACCGCCAGATTGGAATTGTGGTCGTTGGTGGTTTGACCTAAAAATAATCAGGGGGAGTCTTATTTGGCTCCCCCTTTTATCCAGAGGTATTATAGATGTTTATAGATCAAGTTGTAATAGAAAATGGTTTGGTGGTTGCTCACGATGTTTATGGGCGGATACATGTTTTGGCTCCATCTGCTTTTAGCCCAACACCGCCCGGTGTACCTCTGGACGATTACGTATGGAAACATGCCTATCACACGGATGTGTGGCCTAACACTACAGGCTTTCACGACCTATACAATACCAACACGGCTACACAATTCTCCATTACGGCCAATGCTGATTTATTGATAAATACAATAATATTAGCTCAAACCGGAAACAATGTTGTCTCTCTGGTAGATTTGCGCAAAGATGGTGTTACATTTACTGTATTGCCAGTTTTGGAAGAGAATATAATTCATTTGAGTGATCAGATAATTATTCCTTCTGGTTCTGTACTTACAGCTAAAGTAAAGCCCGGCCACAAAAATACAGAGGTAGCTATAACAGTTGGTGGATACTATACTTAAGAGGAGATTTAAATGGTTACAGGATTGAAGGACGAATCAATAAGGCAGGATATCTACGAGGCTTTACAAGGAAATAAGCCTCCTTATAAAATTTATAAGAAGACAATTATGGCTCGTGTTTTGGTGCGCTATCTGGACCCCATTCGGTTGATACCAGCCGAAGTGGTACTTAATGGTGACCCAGAAACCGGAGACGTAGAAGAATTGGTCATCAAGGTTTGGTCAGCAGCCGAGGATATCTATTTACGCAGGAATAACAAGATACACCTTCAGGATGGTACTTTGATTGAATTTTCTGGTGTCGAAGAAGATATTCCCACGGTTAACCAAATCGACGATGCGGAGATAGAAAGTATTCTATTACAGCCTTTCTTCGCGCTCAAGAATAAATTAGACGAATTTACTTCATCTGTTCCTATTAGACGCTTTCTGTTGAAAGCCGAACAACTCAACCGGCCGGTGAGAACTGTGGAATATATTAAAGAAGCACTTTCGGCTATGGAACAGGTTGACGCACAACCTAAAATTGATAGAATAGATATAGATTATTAAATATGGCAGATGCAAAACTAAGTGCATTAACGGAACTAACCACACCAGCTTCCGGTGATCTACTTTATATAGTAGATATATCTGAGCCGAGCGAAAATGACCAAAGTAAAAAGCTTGTATTGTCCACGTTGGATGCTCGCTACTTGCTTGGTTCCAATAACTTAAGTGATTTAGATGACGTTCCTACGGCTCGCGTCAATTTGGAATTAGAAGTCGGGGTAGATGTACAAGCTTACGATGCAGAACTAGCTGCTATCGCCGCTTTAGCCATTACAGATGGAAACTTTATCGTGGGTAACGGCAGCACTTGGGTTGCTGAAAATGGAGCAACGGCCAGAACCTCGCTTGGCCTGGGCAGTATGGCTATCATCGACGATGCTCCTTCTAACGGCAGCCAATACGCTCGCCAAGACGCAGCCTGGGCTGTAGTGAGTGGCGGTGTGACCAGCGTCTTCACCCGTACCGGCGCAGTCGTGGCTACAGCCGGAGATTACACCGCCAGCCTGATTACCAACGTGGCGGCTGGCAACATTGCCGCTGTGACAGTGCAGGCGGCTATCGATGAGTTGGACACCGAGAAAGCCGGTCTGGCGCTGGCCAACGTGTTCACGGCGGTGCAGAAGATCAACGTCAACTCGGCTGTGGCGTTGTTGGTCGAGCAGGACGGCATCAAAGACAACGTGCTGGTGGTGGATACGACCAATGGGAGGATTGGAGCAGGCACGCCAACTCCTCAAACCGCGTTGAGTTTTCCGGCGGCATCGGAGGGTATTGCTCTATACAATACAGCCGATGAAGCAACCAATTTTTCTCGTGTACACATGTATTGGGTTGCTAATGAATTTCGTATCATTACAGATAAGGGTGGCTCAGGTCCTTCGCGCGGCCTGGTACTTGGGTCAGAAGTGGCTGCCACTACTCGATTTTTCGTTAGCGCGGCTGAACAGATGCGAATAACATCTGGGGCGATTGGCATGTTCGCGCAGGCTCCGGCAGCCAGCTTGCACATTGATCAGACTTCCACTACTGCGGCTAAGCCGGTTTTGCTTCTGGATCAGGCCGACGTATCCGAGGAATTCATCCATTTCATCGGCACTTCTACAACTAATGCTTCTCAATCTTTAGTTGATGCGGCTGATATGACAACACCAGGTTCGATTGTAGGGTGGTTGAAAATTTATGTGCAGGATGACCAAGCAACTAATCCCATTACGGACGGTTTTTATTATGTGCCTTTTTATAGTGCACCTACAGCATAGGAGATGAAATTTATGGCAGATTCACCCCTTCCGGCCCGACCTGTTGCGCCCACACCTGTGAGTGTGGAGGATATGGAGATCACCCTGTTTGATCCCTCCCCGACCAATGCGGATGGTACA